>Ga0181520_10000575_pt1 | contig 80237 bp, 55 predicted proteins | sample PEATcosm2014_Bin_29_FD_132451 | JGI IMG/M metagenome (GOLD analysis project Ga0181520, IMG submission 132451) | Peatland microbial communities from MTU Mesocosm Facility, Houghton, MI, USA - PEATcosm2014_Bin02_30_metaG | ecosystem: Environmental > Terrestrial > Soil > Wetlands > Peat | place... | reverse complement strand
CACCAACAAGGACGGAAGTTTTCACGTTACGGACCTTGCCCCTGGCACTTATTACGTCCGGTCTAATGAAACTTGGTATCCCGGAGTGGCGGGCTTTGACAAGGCAGAGCCGGTCGTGGTGACCTCACAACCAGCCGGAGATTGCAGAGTTGAAATTCAACTCGTCCCGACCAATTCCTGCTCGGATGGCGAGGTTTTTGGAGAAATTAAGTCAGACCCTTCGGTGGACAAGAATCAATATGACGTCGTCTTCTTTAACCGCAACCAGGAAGGCGTTGACCTGCCTGGGGTCTACGGCGTGATTGCCGGTTTCAGAAAAATAGAGGCGCACCGTAGCGGCGAGAGTTATCTCACACAGATATGCTCCGGAGACTACGATGTTGTTCTCAGCGAAAAACAACAAGCTGGAACGAACCTATGGGATAATACGCCGACCCCAAGAATTGTATTCGATTCTGAACATGTATCCTTGGCACCGAATGGAGTTGTACACGTCCCTCTTACTCCGCACACCATGGCGTCAATCGAAGGCGAGGTGCTTCTCGACAAAGTTACAAAGGAAGATTTTTGCCCGCAATGCCAATCTATTTACGTCAGCATCCTCCGCGAGGGCAATGGCGAATTCCAGACAGTGAAGCTCAGTTCCGAAAATCACTTCAACTTCTACAGTGTCACTCCTGGCGAATATCAGATCTTCGTTACAGCCACGAGACTCGACAAGGTCTTTTTAAAATCCATCCTGGTGGACGGCATTGAAGGCAAGGGTAACCACTTGACAATATCCGAGCCCAAGTTTGCTTCCATGAAAGTGACTCTGAGCGGCGATCTATCACAGGCTGCTGAACACGCCTCGCCAGACGTTCGGTACAGGAACCGTTGGCAGACGGAAGGCATGCGCCCACTCGCCTCTGTCTTAGGCCGCGTCGAGGGCGAGGCCGACGCAATTTATACTCTGCGGCTATTGCCCATTGGCAATCGTTTCGATGTGGAAGACACCCTCACCACGCAAAGTCAGGCAGACGGAAGCTTTCGTTTCAACAACGTGCTGCCAGGCGTATACCGATTGCGTGCAAACGATAAGAAGTTTCTCCGCTTCGACTATGGTGCCAAATCCCCCGAGCAGCGCGGCGAACCCCTGCTCATCGCTCCTGGAGCCACGATTGAGAATCTAAAGCTGACTGCACCCAGATACAGTTCCGTCTGCGGTCATCTCACCGATACGAGTGGAAACTCCCGTCAGATGCAGGTTTGGTTCCTTCCCACTGTTGATCTAAATAACAGCTCTTATCAGACCAGAAATATCCACACAGACAATGACGGGTATTTCCGCATCGATGGTTTGAACTCTGGCGATTATCTGCTTCAGACGGGGAATACGGTGCTATCGAGCGACGGAAAACTGTATGAGACTGCGCCTGTGCATCTGGAGGACGGCAAAAATATCGGTTGTGACGCGGATTCCCCGCTCGAACTGCATTTCCCTGCCAACGGGCTGACCGCATACACCATCTCAGGCGCAGTCAGCGGAGATCTTCCCTCCAGACTCGGTGATCGCTTTCTCGTTGCACTCGACAATGCAGTAGATTTGGGGATACATGACAACAAACGGGAAACGAAGCTCGATGCCAACCATGCATTTATTTTGAAAGACGTGCCTAATGGAAACTACAAAGTGAGTGTCTACGGGGTCTATGGGCCGGAACCGCAACCGGACAGCGGCCGCGGCATCGTATTCATGTCGCCACCATACGTCGAGCCTCTGCGTCATCTGATCGCCACGCAACTGATCGAAGTTCGCAGCCAGGACATTTCTGGAATCGAATTAAGGCCATTGACGCTTCCGTCGATTACTGGCGTGGTGCATATCCAGCATCCACGGGCAGACTGGAAAGATTTCAAGCTTAGCGACCTCAGTGTGAGACTGATCCCGCATCGCAAGAACGGTTCTCTCAGTTCATCGCTCACTAGCAAGGCTGACGATCAAGCTGAATTCTCGATTGGCGCTGCCGATGCGGGTGAATATGAAGTTGTGATCGAAGCCGCTAAACCCGGCCGCGGTACGCCGAAAGGACTCTACGTTCAATTGATCAAACTGAACGGGAAAGAAGTGAATCCGCGATTCTTCTTGCTGCCACAGAATGACACCGCCCAACTCGAGATCACGTTGAGTGGAGAAACAGCCTCGGCTCATGTGAACGTACATCCAGACACTTCATTTTCCTTGCCCGCAACCGCGCTCAATAAGCATTGCAGCCCAGGCACGAGCTATACCGTGGTACTCTTTCCCGATCCACCTGTCAGTTCCTTGATCGATAGCGAGTCCGAACAGATGCCCCAATTCTATTTCACTTCAAGTTATGGACCAAGCTGCGTAGGAGTTCCAACAGGGTTTCAACAGAATCCGGCTGGGATGATCTTGGACCTCCAGCCGGGTAATTATTATGCGATTGCCGCGCGGGGATTTGATCTTACGAATTATCAATTTCGAGGATGGGCTGGTCGTCAGGGACAAATATCCGCTGAGCAAGTACGGTTGTTTCGCGCATTGGAGGCCATCGCAAAGCCAGTCACTCTGCACGCTGGTGAAAATCTTGAATTGGAATTATCGGACAAAACTATCGATGCAAGCCGCATTGCAGCGCGCGTCGGAGTGACAGATGAGACAGAGAATCTCCGTCCGCAAAACGGCCAGTCGCGCTGCAACCGTTGATGCAGGTTCACCCGGCACAATATCCCTGGTATCAAAATCGGACTCAGTGTCAAAGCTACTTTGTCCCTCAGAAACAGTTATCAAAATCTCAAGCGCGCTGCAAAGCAGCGCGCTCTTGCACGTCGGGCGGGCAAGAAGTGGCCTCCCGCTGTGGCGGGAGCGCAAATGAGGGCGGGAAGACGAGCACCGGACATAGAAATGCGGAGCCTGTGTTCTGGCTCCGCTGAGTTTGCTTAGTTGGTTCACGGTTACGCGGCGACGGCCTTCTTGACGATCTTGGCTTGCGGCTTGGATGCGGCTTTTTTCGCGGTCTTGGCCTTTTCTTTGGCGGCGAACTCCTGCTTGACCTTGGACGTGATCGCGGCCACGTCCACCTTGTAGTGGTCGGCGGCTTCGCGCAGGGCTTTGCCGGTATCGTTGGGCGAGTGCCCCATTTGCAAAATGGCCACTTCGACCAACAGGCGTCCGAGGGTGCTTTCGTCGGACTTGCGAAGAAAGGACGCAAGCAACTTGGCCGGTGCATCGGCGGCACTGTTGGGTTTGCCGAGGTTGTGCTGGCGAAGAATGATCGTCAGACGGCTCTCGTCCAAAACGGTGGCGAGACGCTCGATCACAAACAACAGGTCGCGTTTCATCAGGCGAACGGGGACCGCTTCGCCGATGGCGCTCAAGGTCCGCAAACCTGTAACCTGGGCGATGGCCTCCTCGCGGCGGCGCTTCTCCTCTTCGGCCTTGACCTCTGCATCGGTGGTCGGTCTCGGCTTGCGGGCGTGATGAATGGGGCAGTCAGGATTCGCGCATCCTCGGTAGACGGCCGAGTGAAGATCCGCGTTGATCATCAGCATAACCCGGCAGATGATGAGCAGAAGATCCGGCTTCTCACTGGCGAGTTTGGTCCCCGCGCAGCGTCGTCTCTGACGCAGCAGGAATTGGCGGCTTTTCTGGAGGCGCGCAATACCAGTCCCGCAACCTTCAACCGTTACCGGGCCACACTGAGCATGATTTATCGCGAGGCGATTCGAAATGGTTGGTTGGAGCGCAACCCGGCCCGGCTGGTCAAGGCGAAAAAAGAGAACAACTCGCGCATTTGCTTTCTCTCCGATGACGAGGAAGAATCAATTCGTCTAATCATCGCGGAGGAATACCCCGAACGATTCTTGAATGAATTCGAGATTGCCGTTCATACAGGCATGAGGCGCTCAGAGCAGTTTTCGCTTGCCTGGAGCCAAGTGGACATGAAAGGCAAGAGAATTCACCTGCTCAAGACTAAAAACGGATCGGGTCGGGTCATCCCCTTGAACGCGGCGGCGCTGGCGGCCTTCGAGCGGCAATCGCAGGTCTCCGGCCATGCGGAGATGGTTTTCCTTGCCGATGATGGAAAGCCTCTGATCCAGAAGCCTATCCGGCGCTGGTTTGAGGATACGATGCTGAAAGCCCAGATCAGGGATTTCAGTTGGCATTGTCTCCGCCACACATTTGCCAGCCGCCTGGTAATGGCCGGAGTCTCGCTGAAGGCGGTCCAGGAATTGATGGGGCACAAGACGATCCAAATGACGGCCCGGTATGCCCACCTGTCGCCGGACCACCTCCAGAGCGCGGTCGAGCTGATCTCCGGGGCAAAACCGGCCAAACAACCACTGAAAAAACCAACAGCCACCAGAACAGCCACCAGCGCAAAAAAGGCCACCCGGAAGCGATAGCCGATGTTGTTTGGTGTCTCGTTGTATTTGCTTGATTCAGAATGTTTTATATGGCGGAGAGGGGGAGATTCGAACTCCCGATAGCCTTGCGACTATGTCTGATTTCGAGTCAGGTGCATTCAACCGGGCTCTGCCACCTCTCCGCGCTATAACTCATTTATTGTGAATGAGTTAATGTTTTGGATTATTCAATTAAGATCTTCCAGCCGCCTATTGAGCCACCATCCGCCCACCGGCAAGAACCAGGCAATCAACCGCCAAGCCCGAATCTTCAAGAGCGAGATGTGCGCAACTGAATGACTATCTGGAGCGTCCCATGCCCGAGTAGTTCTGCAACCGTCCGCAGATCCACACCGGCAAATCAAGTCTACTGGTAAACGTATGGCAATTGCAATGGCAGGTGAATCCCCCAGGGCAAACGCATCTTGATTTCGCATCAGGTGGAGCAGGCAGTCATTGTCCCAACCGGTCTTAAGGTGTTTTCCTTCGATTCCTCGTTTAAACGATTGTTCTTGTTTGAGCAAGTTGAGGGCGATGCGGCTGAGTCCGGAAAAATCTGCGCCGAATTGCAGGCGGGTTTGCGGTCCGGGCCTTTGCTGAAACCCGCGTCCAGCACCCGGTGCAGCATGTTTTCAGTGCCTCAGTGCTGGCGGATAGATCGGTTCAGCCGCGCTGCATCAGGCGCCTAAAGATGCGGGTACGGGAGTCGCCCAACTAAATTGCCAAATGAAACGACTGTGCGATGCAAGAAGCAGGATGCAAATCGGTAGCACAGAACACTTGAATCCAGTTGCGGGATAGACTTGATTAACGCGGATTTGCGTTGAGCATGGCTTTACCAGCTTGCTCACTGCCGGTTTTGTCTTTTCCCCAGGTCTTATAGAGGCCAAGATAGCCGTAGTTCTCCGTCTGTCCCGCAACCGAGTGCCCGTAGGCGAAGAGCAATTGCAGTCCCGGCGATTTGAAGTGGTAATAGCCGCCCGCGTCGATCATAGTCGCAGGCTGAGTTTGCGCCGTGGCAGCGCCTTCGCGTGCGTGAGAGAAGGCTTCGGCCGACAACTCAAGTTTTTTGCCGGCCTCGCGCTTCACAAGAAATCCGCCATAGAGATAGTTGCGATATTGCGCCTGTGGAACGACGGCGTAGCCAAGGCCGCCGCACAGGCTCCAGGGACCGAATTCTTTTTCTACCCATATGGGCAGTTTGTACCAGAGCTTACCCACGCCGAGCCCGCGAGTAGAGTTGCCGGTTGGAATCTCGAACATTGTGAATGAGCCAATCCGCGGACGGCGCCTGGTCTGTTTGATGAAGCCGTATTTTACGCCCAGTTCCATATCCGTCAGGCCGTAGGCGCTGGGTCCGGTTCCGTCTGGAAGATAGACAGGATCGTTCATTGGAATTGCCGCCCCGAAGGGAAGAATTGCATGGACCTGCACGTTGGGGAGCGCGCCCCAGTTGAACTCGAAAGCCGGTCCCACTGGGTCATATTCGACTGGAGTTCCATCTATAGTGCCGAAGATATAGGCTTCGTAATGTCCAAGATCGACCGGCGTCGGGTCGTCGGTTTGAAAGGGAGGACCTGCCTGCGCCGATAGCAGGCGAGTGGCCATGAGCGAGAGAAGAATCAGTCCCGCAAAACAGCCTTTGATCCTCATGGTCATGCTCCGATAACTTGCTTGGCAGTCGCGGCCGTGGGTTGCCGCGGAATTCTGGAGCGCCGGGCGGGAGTTGAACCCGCGAGTACAGGTTTTGCAGACCTGCGCGTTAGCCGCTTCGCCACCGGCGCCTATTCAATAGAGTCAATACTTGCGAACGCTGTGGTCCTCGCGATCCGACCAGGCATGAATGCCGCCGGTCAGGTTCCAGACGTGGGTGAAGCCTGCCTGGTGCAAGACTTGCGCCGCCTTCACGCCGCGCGGCCCCATCTTGCAAACGGTCACGATATTCAGATTCGCATCCAGTTCGTTCACGCGCCTGGCCAACTCCGCAAGCGGAATCAATTGCCCGCCGATATTGGAGATTTCGTACTCGTACTCATCGCGCACATCGAGAAGAAAAAGGTCTTCTCCAGCATCCAGCCGCTTCTTCAGTTCTTCGACGCGAATCTCAGGAACGCCCATGATTTCCTCACCTTGAATCGGATTGGCGAACGCTCCATTTGCCGCATTCGCCTCAACTTCAGTCCCAAATAAAAAATCCACCTACCAGTTCAATCTCTGGCGGCGGATCCCTTGGAGGCGGCAGCTTGCATGTCTTTTTAGCTTAGCCATTTCCTCACGCCAGAATGCATCTGCGTACAGCATATCGCTGCACAACAACACATGGTGGCGGTAATGGAGCTAAAAGAACTCATAGGAGGAATGTACCACAGGCCCTTCTGGGCGGCAAGGGGCATTTTTCGAATTGCGCGTATTTGCAGCACTGGATTCCCAGACACCGCATGGGAAATTGGGATCGTAGGCATCATTAATGCCGCGAAAGAACCGATGCCAGCGCAAAACCAGGGGATCAGCATCCTGACTTACTTTGGTGCAGGTCGCCGTTCCCTGCGCAAAGGAATCGAAAATAATCTCAAAAGCTTGAAGCGAAAGACCTGAGAAATAAATTAGGCTGGTGAGAAGTCTTTGCAAGTTGGGAGAATGCATGATGTTCGATGTGGGGCAAAAAGTAACCGTCATTACCGACAAGGGAATCGCCTACGACGGCGTCATTCTGGTGCGAGCCACGGGCGACAATGGGCCGGGAGCCTATAAAGTGACTCTCGACGGCGGTGGCAGAGAACAGATGGGCCAGTGGCACAAAGCGGCCGACGTCTTTGTCCGCGAAGAGAAGGACGAGGACTCGGAACTCTCCTGGGAGAAATCCTGAGGGCGGCAACCTGCGATAAATTTAGTTCCTTCGAACCAAAGTGGCTGCGAGATGAGGCCTCTTCATCCCAGGTGGTCCATTCAATGCCACCCCCCCCTCGGCGAATGGAAGGCCGGCCGGGGCCGCACCGCGGACGGCAGGTAAGGCGATACCATAGAAGAAGTGAACAGGAGCGTCCATGCCCGGATTTTTCGCCTCGACCATTGCGAAGTGACTCCTGCGCCGGAGCCAGCCTCGGCATAATGACCTCAATCTTCAGCAATCTTCTCGACTTTGAGCTAAAAGCTAAAAGCTAACGGCTAAAAGCTGTACTTTACAAGGAGCTCCCTTTCCGCATGAAACTAGAATTGCCCGCCGGCGACTTCCGCGCCTATCTCTTCGACTGCGACGGCACCATTGTCGACTCGATGCCACTGCACTACCTTGCCTGGAAGCAGGCTCTGGGCGAATACGGCTGTCCCTTCGACGAGCAGCTCTTCTACTCCTGGGGCGGCAAGCCCACCAACGTCATCGTCTCCACGCTGAATGAAATGCACGGCCTGCACATGCCCGTCGAGCAGGTCGCCCACCACAAGGAGGAGCTCTACTTCGAATTGCTCAGCACCCTCAAGCCAATTCCTGAAGTGGTCGAGATTATCGAAGCCGAGCACGGCCGCATTCCTTTCGCCGTGGTCTCCGGCGGCCGCCGCAGCTCCGTCACCCGCTCACTCAATACCATTGGCCTGCTGGACAAATTCAATACCATCGTCAGCGCCGACGACTACCTCCACGGCAAGCCAGCTCCCGATTGCTTCCTGATTGCCGCCGAGCGTCTGGGCATTCCGCCCGCCAACTGCCTAGTCTTTGAAGACACCGGCATCGGCATTGAAGCCGCAACCGCCGCGGGGATGGCTCACGTCCGCGTGCCCGCGCCCTGGGAGAGAAACTGAGGAGTACCACCGGTCATGCGGCGACTCTGCGTTCGCCTGTGCTCTTCCACTATCATCGCAACAGGAACTCCGATGAAGCCTTCAATCTTTGCTCTCGCTGTTGTCTTCGCGTTCGCCAACCTCAGCGCGCAGACGCCCGTCTGGCAGCCATCGGAGGGTCATGCGCAACTGCCGATCTGGCCTGGGGCAGTTCCCGATGCGCGGCCTGCCAATGGGCCTGAGATCGCCAAGTGGTCGGGGAAGAACGATCTAATTGCCGGTAAGCAGGTTTTGGAGGTGGACAACGTCTCGCGGCCAACCATGACGGTCTACTCGCCAGCCGGAAAGAATACCGGCGCCGCGGTTGTCGTATTTCCTGGCGGAGGCTACCAGATTCTGGCCATCGATCTTGAGGGCACCGAGGTTTGCGACTGGCTGACAGCCAAGGGAATCACCTGCGTGCTGTTGAAATATCGCGTGCCGGCTCCCCGGTCGGCTCCAAATTGGGGTGCGTATCCGCAATCGCCCATGGCTTTGGAAGATGCCCAGAGGACCGTCGGGCTGGTGCGCTTTCACGCCGCCGAGTGGCATATCGATCCGCACAAGATTGGCGTTCTCGGCTTCTCGGCCGGCGGCCATCTGGTGGCGGCTGTGAGCACGCATTTTGAGAGGCGCTTGTATCCGCCCGTCGATGCAGCCGACAAAGTTAGCTGCCGCCCGGACTTTGCCGTCGCTCTTTATCCCGGCCACATGTGGATCGACAATAAGAAATTCGAGTTGAATCCGAATCTTCCAGTCACTCGCCAAACGCCGCCTACTTTCTTGCTTCAGGATGAGGACGACCACGTAGACAATGTCAACGACTCGCTGGTTTACTACATCGCGCTGAAGAACGCCGGTGTTCCCGTCGAAATGCATTTATACGCGCAGGGCGGCCACGCCTTCGGTCTGCGCCGCACCAAGTTTCCGGTAACCAAATGGCCTCAGTTAGTAGAAACATGGCTTGGAGCAATCGGAATTATTTCAGAGTAACTTGGATATGCGGGGCAACAAACCACTATTCCTCGAAAGAATCATCGCTTAAACTATCTCCATGCCGACCGACTCGCCTCGCGCTCTCGTCCTGAGCCATGTCACCTTTGAAGACCTTGGCACGCTTGAAGCGCCGCTGTGTGCGCGAGGCTTTCAGATCGAGAATGTCAACGCCTCCGAGGCCAGCTTCCCGCTGCCGCAGGCCGCCTCCTGCGACCTGCTCATTGTTCTCGGCGGTCCCATCGGCGTCTATGATGACCGCGACTATCCCTTCCTGCGCGACGAGATCGCCCTGATCGCCGAGCGCCTCGCCGCTCGCAAACCGATCCTGGGAATTTGCCTGGGCGCGCAGCTCATCGCCGCCTCTCTTGGCGCGCGCGTCTATCCCGGCTCTCAGGGCCCCGTCCCTCAAGGCGCGGAGATCGGCTGGGCCCCATTGCAACCCGCGCCGCATCTCGATTCGCCCGGCTGGTTCGCACCGCTTTTAGCGCCTTCGCTCTTTGTCTTTCACTGGCACGGCGACACCTTCGATCTGCCCGAAGGCGCGCTTCATCTGGCCCAATCCGAGCGCTACGCAAATCAGGCCTTCGCCATCGGAGACTATGCTCTGGCCTTGCAATTTCATCCTGAAGTCACCGCCGGCGGCCTTGAATCCTGGTACGTGGGCCACGCCTGCGAACTGAACCATGCAGGCATTCCCGCTGCCCGCCTGCGCGCCGACGCCCACCAGCACGGCGCAGCGCTGGAAGAAGCCGCAGCGCGTTTCTGGAGCCTCTGGCTGGATTGCGTCTTTCCCGCAAAGTGATCGCTGGCACAGTCGATTGCATTCGCCCTTCGTGTACACTAGTTTTTATATTCAAGACCACAGGAATTCATTTTGGATTCTCTTCCGCAGCACCATGAATTGGCCCTGCTCAGCGGGGACGAAGCGGTTGCCATGGCCGCCATCGACGCCGGAGTGATTCTCGGCACCGGCTACCCTGGCACGCCCTCCACTGAAATTCTGGAAACCTTTGAGAAGCTGGGCGGCCGCGCGCAGTGGTCGCCCAATGAGAAGGTCGCGCTCGAGGTCGCAATCGGCGTCGCCTTTGCCGGCGCGCGGGCTTTGGTTACGATGAAGCATGTTGGCCTCAATGTGGCCGCGGACCCGCTCTTTACAGTCGCCTACACGCGGCTGGACGGCGCGCTGATCGTAGTTTCAGCCGACGATCCCGGCATGGCCTCCAGCCAGAATGAGCAGGACAACCGCCGCTATGCCCTGGCCGCTGGCGTGCCCATGCTTGAGCCCTCCGACTCACAGGAAGCTTACGAGTTCACACTGCGGGCAATTGAAATTTCGGAGCGCTGGCAACTGCCGGTTCTGCTGCGCATGACCACGCGCGTCTGCCACTCCAAGACCATCGTCCGCCGCGGAACCATCACCATTCCGCCGCCGCACACGCCGCACTTCGAGCACGACTTCCCCTCCCGCGTCATGATTCCCGCCTATGCGCGCCCCGCGCATCGCAGGCTCCGCAAGCGCCTTGCCGAGATGGCCGAATGGAATGACGCGGAGGGACCGAACCAGCTCATCGCGGGTTCATCCTCGGTAGGAATCATCAGCTCCGGCGTGGCCTTTCAATATGTGCGTGAAGCCGCGCCAGAGGCCAGCGTACTCAAGCTGGGCATGACCTATCCGCTGCCCATCGAGCAGATGCGCAACTTTGCCGCCAGCGTCGATCTCTGTTATGTGATCGAAGAAGGCGATCCGTATCTGGTCGAGGCCGTGCGCACCGCAGGCATCGCGGTTGAGGGCAAGCCGGAGATGTATCGCTTTGGCGAATTGAATACAGCCCGCGTTCGCCGCATTCTGGAAGACGATCTTTTGCCCGAGCCCAAGCCTGTTCCCGGCAAGCCCCCGGCGCTCTGCCCCGGCTGTCCGCATCGCAGCGTTTACACCGCTCTCAAGAACCTGAACTGCATCGTTCCCGGCGACATTGGCTGCTACTCGCTGGGCGTTCTGCCACCATTTGAGGCAATGGACACGCTGGTCTGCATGGGCGCGGGCATCGGAGTCGGCCTCGGGATGCGTCATTCACTGCCGCCTGAAGAAGCCCGCCGCGTTGTCAGCGTCATCGGTGACAGCACGTTTGTTCATAGCGGAATCACCGGCCTCGTCGAGATGGTTTACAACCCGCCTGAGAGCGGCCATCTGGTGCTGATTCTGGATAACGGAACAACGGCGATGACCGGCATGCAGGAGCACCCTGGCACCGGCCGCACGCTGGCTCATGCGCGCACCGGCAAAGTTGTTTTTGAAGATCTGGCGCGCGCCATCGGCATTCACAATGTGCATGTGATCGACCCCACGCTGAATCCCGCGAGATTTCAGGAATTGATTCAGACTTGCCTGAATACGCCGGAGCTTTCCGTCGTGATTGCGCGCCGCGATTGCCTGCTGGCCACGCGCTCCATCCGCGAATACGAGAGGTGCAACGATGAGCCAGCCAACTAACGTAGTCATCGCCGGACTGGGCGGACAGGGTGTCTTGAAGGCTTCTGACATTCTGGCTGACGTGGCCTTCAGCGCCGGACTCGACGTAAAGAAAAGTGAGTTGCACGGGATGAGCCAGCGCGGCGGCTCCGTCTCAAGCGACGTCCGCTTTGGCGAGCGCGTCTTCAGCCCCATGTCGCCCGAGGGCGAAGCGGATTTTCTCGTCGTGCTTTCGACAGATCAGGTTCCGGTAAATGCGGCGGCGCTGAGTCAAGGCGGCACTCTCATTGAAGCTTCGCAGATCGACGAGTCCGCGCTCTCCAACAAGAAAAGCATCAACGTGGCGCTGCTCGGAGTCTTGAGCAGTCATCTGCCCTTCAACGCCGAGTTATGGGCCGAAGCGTTGCGGCGCAATCTTCCCGAGAAGCTGCACGAGGCAAACTTGCAAGCTTTCTCGATTGGACGAAATCAATGACGGCTAATTCAATGATCGCGAATTCAATTCTAGAAACTGGCGTTGCCGACTGTCATCCCGCAAGCGCGCCAGATTACGCGCCGCTCGATGAGCTTCGCGCCTTGCAAATCTCGCGCCTCCACGCGGTTGTTCTGCGCGCCTGGAAAAATGTGAAGCTCTTCCGCGACCGGCTCGATCAACGCGGAATCTCGCCGCGCGATATTGCTTCGCTCGAAGATATTCGCAAGCTTCCCTTCACTGTAAAAAGCGATCTGCGCGACACCTATCCCTTCGGACTTTTTGCCAGTCCGATGAAAGACGTGGTCCGGCTGCATGTATCCAGCGGCACCACCGGCAAGCCAATCGTCGTTTCCTACACGCAGGAAGACATCAATGTATGGACCTCGGTGATGGTGCGCTGCTTTGCCGGCTGCGGCCTGCATCGCGGAGACATTCTGCAGAACGCATACGGCTACGGCCTTTTCACCGGCGGCCTGGGCGCGCACTATGGCGCTGAAGGCCTGGGCGCGACCGTCGTCCCCACCTCCGGCGGCAATGCCGACCGCCAGATCATGCTGCTGAAAGATTTCGGCGTGACGGCCATCTGCTGTACACCCACTTACTTTCTGCATCTCATCGATCGCGCAGCAGAACTCGGCGTCGATTTTAAATCGCTGCCATTGCGCACCGGTGTCTTTGGCGCCGAGCCGTGGACGGAATCCATGCGCGCGCACATTCAACGCGCCAGCAGCGTCGAGGCCTTCGACATCTACGGCCTCTCGGAGATCATCGGCCCCGGCGTGGGCTGCGAGTGCCGGCGTCACGATGGCCTGCACATCTTCGAGGATCATTTCTATCCCGAGATTATCGATCCCGAAACCGGCGAGCCGCAGCCTGATGGCGTCGAAGGCGAGCTGGTTCTGACCACGCTCAGCAAGCAGGCCATGCCGATGATCCGCTACCGCACGCGCGACATCACCATGATTCTGCCTGGCCGCTGCGAGTGCGGGCGCACGCTGCGGCGCATCGGACGCATCGGCCGGCGCAGCGACGACATGCTGATCATTCGCGGCGTCAATGTATTTCCCTCGCAGGTGGAGTCGGCGCTGCTGCAGATCGAAGGCACTCTGCCGAATTATCAGATTCATCTTACTCGCGAGCAGGGTTTGGATCAGATGGAAGTGCAGGTGGAAGTTACACCGAATATGTTCAACGACAAGATCGGCGCGCTGCAAGGCCTGCACCAGAAGATTCAATCCGCGCTCGATCATGTGCTCGGCATTCGCGTTCGCGTTGCGCTGGTCGAGGCGCATTCGCTCGAACGCAGTCAGGGCAAGGCAAAACGCGTCATCGACAGGAGGGCAGAATGAAAATTCAACAGATTTCTCTCTTCGTTGAAAACAAACCGGGACACATTGCCACCCCCGCGCGCCTTCTGGCCGAACAAGGCTTTGGCATTCGCGCCTTGTATCTGGCCGACACGCAGCAATACGGCATTGTGCGGCTGATCGTTGCAGAGAGCCAAAAGGCCGCCGCGCTGCTTGAGTCGCATGGCTTCGTTGTCAAGGTGACCGAGGTGCTTGCCGTTGAAGTTGCCGACCGGCCCGGTGGTCTTGCGGACATACTGGACGCACTCGATGGCAGCGGCATCAACATCGAGTACATGTATGCCTTTCCTTATCTGCGCGAGGGAAAAGCAATACTCATCTTTCGCTTCAACGACTCGGATGCAGCAATTGCGTATCTGCAAAAGGCCGGCATCAATCTGCTGGCCAGCGAAGAACTGCTGAAGTAAGAGCGCAGCCAGTCGTGTGCAACTGAATAGCCGCTAACTAGCGGACTTGCTGACTCGCTGACTCGCTGACTTGCTGACTCGCTAAAAGATCAATCGCACGCCAGGAAGGCCCAACAACAATGCCCGTATCGCAGACCATCACCCGCCAACTCGAGAACGCCTCCTGGATTCGCCGCATGTTTGAAGAGGGCGTGCGGCTGAAGCGCGAGCGCGGGGCCGATGCCATCTTCGATTTCTCGCTTGGCAATCCCGATCTGGAACCGCCGCCCGCCGTGCTCGATGCGCTGCGCCGCGTGGTGGCTGGCAACCGCGCAGGCTCGCACGGATACATGCCCAATCCCGGCTACACAGAAGTCCGCGAGGCCGTGGCAAAAAAGCTGCGCCGCGAGACCGGCCTGGCCTTTACCGCGGAAGACGTTTTTATGACAGTCGGCTCCGCGGGCGCATGCAACGTGATCCTGAAATCCATTCTCGATCCCGGCGATGAAGTCATTGTTTTAATGCCCTGCTTCTCGGAGTATCCGTTTTATATCGCGAATCACGCCGGCAGCATGGTTCCGGTCGAAACTGATGCGGAGTTTCTGCCAGACGTGGAGCGCATCCGTGCTGCCATCACGCGGCGCACGCGAGCCCTGATTCTCAACACGCCCAACAATCCCACGGGCCGCGTTTATCCAGAAAAAATCCTGCGCGCTCTGCAAGAGATGCTTGCGCGCACCGGTCAGCCCATCACCGTCATCAGCGATGAGCCTTACAAAGCCTTCGTCTACGACGGCCAGCGCCAGCCAGAAGTCGCTTCGTTCATCGCGCAGACGGCAATTTGCAACTCGTGGTCGAAGTCGCTTGGTTTACCCGGCGAGCGCATCGGCTATCTTGCGCTCTCGCCGCAGTTGGAAGACGCGGCAAATCTGCGCCGCGCCTGCGCCTTCAGCAATCGCATCCTGGGCTTCATCAACGCGCCCGCAATCTGGCAGTGGGTGATGCTGGATGCGGCCGAGCAGACCGTCGATGCCTCGCCCTACGAGCACAAGCGCAATGTACTCTGCGATGCGCTCGCGGCTATCGGCTATGAAGTGACGCGCCCCGAAGGCTCCTTCTACGTCTTCCTCAAAACGCCCATCGCCGACGACATCGCATTCACCGCGCGCCTCGCGGCTGAGGGTGTGCTAGCCGTACCCGGCACAGGATTTGGCCGCTCCGGTTATATTCGCCTCTCGCTGACCATTCCACTGGAACGGATTGAACGCTCGATCCCCAGCTTTGAGCGGGCGTTTGTGTCAGCCATGGCTCTCTCTCAATGAGGATCACTGCGGCGCAGGCAAGTTAGCCGAAATCTCGCTCGACGAAACCCCAGCCAGCACATCTGTCCCCACCGGCAGCGCCGTTGGCAGCGGGCTTTCCAAAGCCAGCACCAGCACCTCGTCCATCGTGTCCACAAAATGCAGCTTCATGGACTTCTTGATGTTGTCCGGCAGTTCGGCAATATCTTTCTCATTGGCGCGCGGCAGGATCACCTCAAATATCCCCGCGCGCAACGCCGCCAGCAGCTTCTCCTTCAATCCGCCAATGGCCAGCACCTTGCCACGCAGCGTAATCTCGCCCGTCATGGCAATGTCGCGCCGCACGGGAATCTTCGCCAGAGCGCTTGCCAGCGCCGTCGCCATCGTGATGCCGGCCGAGGGTCCATCCTTGGGAATCGCGCCTTCGGGCACGTGCAGATGCAGATCCATGTTGCGATAGAATTCGCGGGACAAGCCGAGCGCCTGCGAACGCCCGCGAATGTAACTCAGCGCGGCCTGCGCCGACTCCTGCATCACGTCGCCGAGCTGGCCGGTAATCGTCAGCTTGCCCTTGCCGTCCAGCACCTGCACTTCGGTAGTGAGAATGCAGCCGCCCACTTCGGTCCACGCCAGGCCGGTCACCAAGCCCACTTCGCTCTTCTCATGCACCTCGGAGTCGCGAAACTTCGCCACGCCCAGAAACTCGCCAATGTTGGCGGCCGTCAGTTCTTCCTTGTGCTTGGCGCCGTTCTTGACCACCTTGCGCGCTACCTTGCGGCAGAGATTGCCAATCTCGCGCTCCAGATTGCGCACGCCCGCCTCGCGCGTGTAATTGCGAATGATGGCGGTAATCGCATCGTCCTTGAAGACGATATTCTTCTCGGTCAGTCCGGTCTGTTCGCGCTGCTTCTTTACCAGATATTGCCGCGCAATCTCCAGCTTCTCCTGCTCGGTGTAGCCTTGCAGGCGCAGCACCTCCATGCGATCCTGCAGCGCCGCCGGCACCGTATGCATCACGTTGGCCGTGGCCACAAAGAGCACCTGCGAGAGGTCGTAATCCACGTCTAGATAATGATCCTGAAAGGTCGAGTTCTGCTCCGGGTCCAGCACCTCAAGCAGCGCCGAGGCCGGATCGCCCCTGAAATCCGAAGCCATCTTGTCTACTTCATCCAGCAGAAAGACCGGGTTCTTGGTCCCCGCCCGCTTCATGTGTTGAATGATCTGACCCGGCAGCGCGCCGATATACGTCCGCCGATGCCCGCGAATCTCCGCCTCATCGCGCACGCCGCCCAGCGAGAGCCGCACAAACTTGCGCCCAGTCGCCTTCGCAATCGACATTCCCAGCGAAGTCTTGCCCACGCCGGGAGGCCCGGCAAAGCACAGAATCGAGCCCTTGGGATTTTTTACCAACTGCCGCACTGCAAGAAACTCCAGAATGCGTTCCTTGATTTTTTCCAGGCCATAATGGTCCGTGTTCAAAACTTTTTCCGCGTAATCGATCGAGCGCGTCTCCTTCGACCGCTTCTTCCACGGCACCGCAAGCAGCCAGTCAATGTAATTGCGGCTCACGGTAGACTCGGCCGACATGGGCGGCATCGCTTCCAGTTTCTTCAGTTCCTGGATCGCCTTTTCCAGCACGTCCTTCGGCATTCCCGCCGCTTCAATCTTCTTGCGCAGCTCGTCGAACTCGCTCTTTTCGCCGCGGCCAAGCTCTTTTTGAATCGCCTTGATCTTCTCGTTGAGGTAATACTCTTTCTGCGCGCGCTCCATCTGCCGCTTCACGCGCGACTGGATGTTGCGGTCCAGATCCAGCTTCTCGATCTCCACATCCAGCACATCGGCAATGCGCGCCAGACGCACCGCGGGGTCAAAGAGCGCCAGCAACTCCTGCTTCTCTTCGATTCCCAATTGCAGATTGGCGGCAATCGTATCGCTCAGCTTGGCCGCCTCATCCATGCGCGCGCTGGCAATGATCGTCTCGTAGTTCAGCGACTGCTGCAGCTTGACGTACTGCTCAAACAAGCTGGTCACGCGCTGCATCAGTTGCTCGGCCGCCGGAGTCATCTCGAAATGCGATTTGCCCAGGCGCACCGTAGCCACAAAGAATCCGTCGCCGTCATTGACCTCGATCGACTTGGCGCGCTCGATGCCCTCGACCAGCACCTTGATATTGCCGTCGGGCATCTTGACGCTCTGCACGATATTGCAAATCGACCCTACCTGATAAATCTCCTTGGCTTTAGGCTCGTCCACCGAGGCATCGTGCTGCGTGGCAAGAAAGATCTTGCGGTCGCCGGTCAGCGCCTCTTCCAGCGCTCTCACGCTGGACTCGCGCCCCACCACGAACGGCGTCATCATATAAGGAAAGATCACCATGTCCCGGATGGGCATCATGGGCAGCTTGCGCGTTTCGCTCTTCTCGCGTGTAGCGGTCATCGGGACACCTTGAGGATTGGACGCGCAAACTCGGCCTTCGCCGCGTTGTAGCTTGCACGCCTCCTGTTGGGATTGTACAGCGAATCGAGATAGAAAACTTCCTTTGCCCGTTGCGCCATCCATCGGGCAGGCGTATGCCGCGATGGTTCACCCGCAAGTTGAAGAAGCGCAGAATCTTCGGCCCCGGCGCAAAGATTAGAGTCTTTTTACCGGAGCCGTGCAGAGCGGGCCGCTATTTCACCGAGACACTCACAACGGTATTTTGTGACAGGCTTCCCGATGCGCCTGTCACTGTGACGGTATAAATGCCGGGCGTAGTGCCGAGGCTGTTTCCCTTTCCAGACGAGGAGACACCGCAGCCCACACTGGCTAGGGACACAATCAGAACCAGAAGACTAAGCATCTTCGCCCAGCCCTGCCGACGCCGCGGAATGCCGCCAAGGAAAAGCAGGGCCAAGGCTGTACCGCCGGCCGCGGGCCACAGGCGCATAGGCGCCCGGTTGCTGCTGCTGGATGAGGCTGTAGTATTTACCGCGAGCACAACTCCCGCCGAGTCGCTGCTGCTGACTGTGACCGAGGAGGAGGCTAGCGAGCAGGTTGGCAGATCGTTGGGAGCCGAGATGGCAGTAGTGACCTTGCAACTCAGAGAAACCGCTCCGCTGAATCCGTTCATCGAGGCAACGGCGATGGTCGAGAGATTGCCGTTGGTTGCTCCGGCCTTCACGGCGATGTTGCCGCTGTTGGTGACCGCAAAGCCTGGCACAGACGAGATGAACGAGCCGACGATCGCTTTCAATCCCAGGGTGTGTACAAATTTACCCGTGGAATCGGTGCCGACAATCAGCACGTCATAGCTTCCCTCGGGCGTAGCCGCTGCCGCGCTGACGGTCGCGGACGCGCTTGCAACACCGCCGCTGGACAGGCTGGCCGGGGATGGAATAGCGCAGGTAAGTCCGGCGGGAAGAGTGCAGGTCAAGGCTACCGCGCCGTTGAAGCCGTTGACGGAAGCCAGATTGATGGCCACCGAGGTACTGGAACCTGGCGCCACGGATACGGTGCTCGAATCCGGAACCAGGGTAAAGTCGGAAAGCGGATTGACAATGGGATTGGCCGGCGCGAACAGGGAGGGATTGTATACATTGTCGCCTCCGTATAGGAAGGTTAAAAAGTTGTCTCCCGCCGCCAGCGACTGGCTGCCCAGTACGAAGGAAAAGGTGGAAACGTCGCCGGAGCCTGGCGTAACCAGGTAACCATGCAAGGAGATTCCTGCGTCAATGATGAATATCTCGCCCGTTGGCGCAGGCTGCCCGCTCTGCCCGGTCACGGAGCCATTGACGGTGACCGATGTGGTGGGCGAAATGCTGCCGGTGATGGTCGCGGTCGTAGTGCTGGCCAGATGATTGCCTGGCGCATCAATCACAATTGGGTAGGTTGGAATGGTTACGATCTGCGTGGTGGCGTTGTAATTGGCGTCGCCGGAGTAGCTGACCGTCAGAGCATAGTCGCCGGGAGGCGCCTGAATGAAGAAGCCAGCCAGGCTCTGCCGGGTCGATGGAGTCAGCGTTGCCGATCCCGTGATCCCCGTGGGAGTGCTGCTGAGAGTAACCGAGCCAGTAGGCTGCGCCGTGTTGGCATTCGTATTGAAGAGGCTATCGCTCATATCTATCGTGAGGTGCGCCGTCCCCATTCCCGAGCCGGAAGCCGGAGATCCCGCGGGTGTCTCCTCCGAATAACCAATCCACGGCGTTTGCTTTTCAATGCCGAAGGTAAACGGAGCGGCGCTGGATGCGCTGTAACTCTGATCGCCCGAATAACTGGTGGTAATGGAATGGCTCCCCAGGCTCCACGCGGCATTGAGTTCGGCAAAGCCTTCCGCGTTCAGCGCAACGGTAGCAATGGGGCTACCGTTATCGGCAAAGGCAACAGTGCCAGTGGGTACGGTATACGTCCCGGGGTTGGAACTCGGAGCCGGCTGAGCATAGAAAACCAGATCTTCGCCGTAAGGAATATTCATGGTTCCGGATGTAACATATTCGGGCCCGGAGTAGGTCTCCAGATTCTCTGCGATGAGGCTGGTTGTGCTGGCCTCCGGGGTCACGTTGATCAGCACCGGCGCGGATGTGCTCAGGCCGTTGGCCGCATCGCCGCCATATTGGCCCCAGATGTTGTAGCTTCCGCCGGGCAGAAAGTTGACGCTGCCGGAGTAAGACCCGTTGCTCAGCGTAAACAGCGTCTGCCCCTGCTGAACGGTATCCGTGCTATCGGTCATCAGCGCCACATCGCCCGTCGGTGCGCCGCTAGAAGGCGTGCCGCTGGAAGCGATTACGGCACCGCTGATTTGAATCGCCGTCCCATGAGCGAACGAGACCTGAGAAGGCGTAAGCGTAGTCTTGGTCGCGGCAAAGGTAACCTTGTTCCAGTTCTTAACAAGATTGGCGGCGTCGATTGTTCCCAGTCCCGTAGCCAGGTCGTAGCCAACTCCGGCATTGTATTCAGCGGTTGTGCCATAGCCGATCTGCCCTTCGGTGATCGTCCCGCCGGAGGGGTCGCCGAGATACCTGTCGATAATTGCCGGATTGGAGACCGGAATGCAACCGGAAGTTGTGATGTCGCACGGCGCTGAGTTGGTGCCCACGGTGACATCGTGAAAAGACTCTGGAAATTGGGCCGCCAGCGGATAGAGTACATAGCCTGCCTGTCCCTGCCGTCCATACTGCTGATTCACCAGCGCCATGATGCCGGCAAAGGCCGGTGTAGAAGCCGATGTGCCGCCGACGCCAGTAAATTGCACGGACTCGCTGCCGCTCACCGGCTGGCAATCGCCATCGAAGAAGCAGATAGGGTAAAAGCTGAGGTTCTGGCCGTTCGCGGCATAGAGAGACACATCGGGAATATCGCGCACTCCGTCGCTGGGTACTCCGATTCCCGTCTGCCAGGCCGGTTTCGGGTAGCCGGAGAGCGCACCGGTGCAACTGTTGCTGGAGTCGTAGGCAGAGCTGCACAGCGCGCTGTTGCTGGCGCCGCCGCCGCCGCCCCCAACGGTGGTGAGCTGGCCGTTGGTCGCGGTATACAGGTTGACGATATCCAGTCCGTATTGACTGTCGTTCCAGGGCTGCTCGGGAATGACTCCCAGGATCGAGACCGCGGGAGTGCTGTTGCTCGGTGTGGAATTCCAGTAGGTGGCTAGCTGCTGATCGACGGTCTGCCAACTGGCGCTGTAATCGCTGTAATAAAAATCGGTTCCACCCACGCCAATGTTGTAGGGCGTCGAGGCAAACCCGCTGACCGCCTGGCCCATGATTGCATACGCCGAGCCGGAACTGTCGCAATTGGCCGAGCCGCTGTCTCCGGTCGAAACCAGCACCGTGATCCCTTGCGCGGCGGCCTGCTCATACAGATCGCTCAGGAACTGGTTCGAGCTGCCCAGGTACATCTCGCATTCCCCAAAGCTCAGGCTGATAATTGGCGCAACATTGCTGTAAACGGCGTGTTCCAATGCCAGAATAAGCCCATTTTCCAGCGCCGTATCGCCGCCAATCACCAGATCGATGGTGGCTTTGGGCGCTACGGCTCCCGACCACTCCACATCCAGATAGGCCTCGATCGACGCATAATTCATGCCCCCCGGATTGTTGACCCCGTCCACGCCGGGATCGTTGCCGTCGATGATGATCCTGGGCGGATTGTAGGGCAAACCAAAGAGGCTGCGGAAGCTGTTCACCAGCGCAATGTCGATATTCGATTCGTTGACAATGGCGATGGTCTGACCGCTGCCGTCAATGCCCGCCTTATAGAGCGGGTTCAGATCGTATTGAATGGCGTAGTCCTGGGGCGCAAGCGGATAGTTGAGTCCGCCGCCGTTGCCGCCAATCGTCCATTGCGGAGTCGCTTTATCGGTCTTTGGATCGTAGCTGGCCTTGCCCAGCAGGTGAGCGTAGCTCTTCAGGCGGAAGTTGTTCAGCGAGACGAACCCGCCCACCACCGGCGCCAGCGCGGCGGGAATCCTCGGATCGCCGGCGTTGGCGTAATGGCTCTCGCCATTCACCTCGTACTTGTGAATCTGCGTATGGAAGGCCGCGCGCATCTGCGCCACATTGCCGCTGAACTCGATCGTCTGCCTGCCGGCATTGACCTTGGACACGCTGAAGCCGTGCCCCTCCAGCCAGCTCTTGACCGTCGCCACATCCTGATCGGAAGGCCCGAAGCGCCTGCCAAACTCATCCGCGCTCAGCCAATTGTGGTAGTTTACCGAGCCCGCGCGGTGCATCTCTCCGATCAATTGCCGCAGCGATGCTTCCTGGCCCGCGCTACGCTTCAGAACTAGATGCATTCGATCCAATTGCAGATTATCCGCTGCCGGACCGCGATCGTTGGCGGCATTGGCCAGCGGGTGCGTTGTGCCCGCAAGCGTGACCAGCCGGCTTTCGTCAACCGCATCGACAATGCGTGAAGCCGGCACTGCGCTCTGCGCAACCAATCCCGCGCAATAAAACAAACCACTTGCGACTGCTCCCAAAAGAAGCGTTCTCTTCCCAACAATCGTCATCGTTCACACCATTCCGCACAACAGAAAACATACTACACCGTTCCGCCGCCCCTTCTCGCGAATCTTCTTCAACCAGCCCTGCGCTCCTTCAGTCAGGCGAGTTTCTTGCGCTGGCCGATGAGGCGCTGCGTCATGCAGTTCTTCGTTCGAGGTCGTAGAGGATATTGTTGCGCGGCTTGGCGATGAGTACCTTGAGCCAGCGATCGGCCATGCCGCGCAATGCTCTGCCGCGCGAGTGGCCGCGGGCGCGCATTCCGGCATACCTTTTTTGCTTTCACCATCCCAGGCGACTCTGTTGCGCGACCAGAGGTAGAGCGCATTGCGCAAGCGTTCATTGCCGGCCGCGGCGCATCGGGCAGGCGCGGTGGCGCTCGGAACCTCAATCGATGCCGGCAAAATACTGAAAATCAGCGTGCGTTGGTGGTCTCCTGTTGCAGTATCTCGACCCGCTGAGCCTGCGATCATCCCCTGTACTGGCGCTCCGATGCCGGGCGCAAACTCCCTACGGGATCTTCGCCACGGACCACCGCGCCAGGGCACAGGTCCAACCCAGGCGCTCACTGGCGGGCGGCCGGGTCCCTTCTGGTTAACACGCTTCAGCAGGTGTTATCAAAGGTACAGGGTCACCCAGGGTTCAGGGTCACCCAGCATTCGTAGCCGGATCAAGGCGTCCACGTCCCTCGCCATTTTGGGAATCCTTTCCTCCCAGACCCGTTCCTGCATTCCCCTTCGCACCTTTTTACTTTCCAATCTTGAGTTCGCTTCGCCCATGAGGGAAGGTAAAGGAGAGCCGCACGTTAGCACACGCTAAGGCGGCCAGATGGGAACAGAGAGCGGAAGCCGTTGCGGGTTGACGGCAGGGCTCAAGGAGAAGGGCTGCCATGAGGTTATTGATTGCCGAAGACGACAAAGCGCTGGGATTGTTTTTAAGCCGCGGGCTGGAGGCAGACGGGCATCGTGTCCGCTTGACCTCCGATGGCGCGGCCGCGGTGGAGGCATTTCGCCAGGAGCTGCCTGACCTGACGATTCTGGATTTGAACATGCCGATCAAGGACGGCGAGCAGGTGCTGGCCGAGGTGCGAGCGATGGACTCGGATCTGCCAGTACTGGTATTGACAGCGCGCCAAGAGGTGGACACGCGCGTCCGCTGCCTGGACCTGGGGGCCGACGACCTGATGATCAAGCCCTTCAGCCTGCATGAATTGCGGGCGCGCTGCCGGGCCCTGCTGCGCCGCAAGCGCGAGGCGCGGCTGCTGCTGAGGGCCGGCGATCTGGAACTGGACCGGCTGGACCACACGGCGCGGCGGGCCGGGCAATCGATCCTGCTGACCAACAAGGAATTCGCCCTGCTGGAGCACCTGATGCTCAATCGCGGGCAGTGCGTTTCGCGCGTGGAGTTGCTCGATTCGGTCTGGAATCTGGAGCCGACGCAGACGACCAACATCGTCGATGTTTACGTCAACTATCTGCGCCGCAAGCTCAAGGATCCGCCTCCGGGGCAGATGATCCGCACCGTGCGCGGCCAGGGTTACATGGTGCCGCCGGAGAACGATCTTGCGATTTCAAGCCTTGCCGCGCTGCCTGTAACGGCGATTCTGCCGCCGCAGCCCGCGCCACAGCTTCTTGAAGCGCGCTAATCACTGTCTCATTTCAAAACACTTCATTTACAGGAGAATTCTCATGGTTACCATTCCCGTTCCCGTCCTTCCCGTTCTTCCCGTCGCAACCCGCGTCCGCCCGCGCACGGCATTGGTTGCCAGCGCCGATCGCAGCTTCCGCCAACGGCTCTCAGAGACTCTTACCGGCCTGCGCTGGCTGGTGCGCGAGGCCGAGGGCGGCGCCCAGGCCTGGGCCGAGGCCGAGGCCGCGCAGCCCGAGGCGATCATCGTCGACTCATGGCTGCCCGACCTGGAGCAGGCCGAGTTTCTCAAGGACTTCCGCATCCGCTTTCCGGAGGTGGATCTGGTGACCGCCTCGGGCTCGGTGGCGCACGAGAGCCCCCGCGGCCCCTATCGCCAGGAGTTGCTCTATGCGCTGCGGCGCACTCAGGACAACGATACGGCGATCTGGAATGCGGCTCCGGCGCTGACCCGGTCCCAGTCCGCGAACTCGTCCGCGAACCCGACCGCGAACTCGCCCGCAAAGCCTGTGACGCAGCACTGGGCTGTGACGGATCACAGCGGCCCCGTTGCGGAAAACGCGACAGCTTCGGCGACGGTGCATCCCTGGCCGAGCGCCGCGGTTGTCTCGGCGGCGAAGGCGAACCTGCCTTCTGTGGCCGAGATGGCTTCGACGGCCTCAAACGACAGGCTGCCTGAGTTGATTGGCTATGCGCCCTGCATGTTGGAGGTCAGCCGCCGCATTCGCCTGGTTGCGCCGCGCTCGACTCCGGTGCTGATCGAGGGGCCGACCGGCTCCGGCAAGGAACTGGTGGCCGAGGGGCTGCACCGGCTCTCGACGCGCAGCCGCAAGCCGTTTGTGGCCATCAACTGCGCGGCGATTCCCGAGGCGCTGCTCGAAGCCGAACTCTTTGGCCATACGCGCGGAGCCTTTACCGGCGCGGTGCAGGGCCGGGTGGGACGGATCGAATCGGCCGACGGCGGGACGCTGTTTTTGGACGAGATTGGCGAGATGCCGCTGGCCTTGCAATCCAAGCTCTTGCGTTTTGTTGAATGCGGCGAGTTGCAGCGCGTCGGAGACAACGAGACGGTCAAGGTGGATGTGCGCATCGTAACCGCGACGCACCAGCCGCTGGCCCAGCAGACGCAGAGCGGCGCCTTCCGCGCCGATCTTTACTACCGGCTGGCCGTCTTTCTCATCCGCACCCCGGCGCTCTCCGAGCACAACGAGGATCTGCCTTTGCTGGTCGATCACTTTATGGCGCGGATGGGGCGCGAGGCTCCGGTAAAGAAACTGGCCGCCGAGGCGCTGGCCAAGCTGACGGCTCACGACTGGCCGGGCAATGTCCGCGAACTGGAGCATGTGCTGGAGCGCGCCGCGATTCTGGCCGGCGACGAGTCGGTGCTGACGGCGCGCGAGATCGACTTTGGGCTGGCGGTGAATTAGCTGACAGCTGACAGCTAACAGCTAAAAGCTAAAAGCTAAAAGCTGCTGATCCAGGTTCATTGGTATCCCACCTTAGCCGCAAAAACAAGTACGCGGCGAAGGTGGGGCACCCGGCTGACAACTGATAACTGACAACTGACAACTGTTAGCTGCTTTCAAAGCAAGGAGGTATGCGGATGCAGGTTGAGACGCAGCTCGGCGACCAGATTGCGCGCTATCTGGATCTGGCCGTCAGCGAGGCCAAGCTGACGGCGGCGAATATGGCGAATGTTGACACGCCCGGCTACAAGGCCCTGGGGATGGACTTCGAGGCCGAGATGCGCGAGGCGATGACGGGCACGGAAACCGGCCGGCCGGCGCGGGCGGTGCGGCTGAAGGCCGTCGATGGGCTGATTGCGCGGCCCGACGGCAACAACGTTTCGATGGACCGCGAGGGGCTGAACCTGGCCGAGGCGCAACTGCGCTTCAAGACCGGCGTGGCGCTGCTGCGCGAGGAGAATCAGCGTGTCTTGGACGCGATCCATGCCGACGGCAAGTAGCTTGGCGCGCTACGTGCTTGAGATTGATTAGAGGGAGAAGACGATGAACCTCTTTGCGATGATGGAGACCTCGGGCGGGGCGATGCAGGCCGAGCGGATGCGCGCCGAAGTGGTGGCGACCAACATGGCCAACGCCGAGACGACGCAGACGCCCACCGGCGGCGCGTTCCGCAGGCAGCATGTGATCTTCGCCGCCAATCCCGGCGATCCGGAGTTTGCCACTTCGATGAGCGCGGCCGCGGGGGACGGGGCGTTTGGAGCGTCCGGAGCGTCTGGTAGCGGGGCTTTGGGAATATCCGGCACCGGAACGCTTGCCGCCGGAAGCCAGCCAGCGCTGCTGGCGCCACTGAGTCTGGGGGGTACAAATCAGGCCGCGCCGGGCGTGCATATTGCCGGCGTGGTCCAGGATACCTCCGCGCCGCTGAAGCGCTACGATCCGGCCAATCCCGAGGCGGGGACGGACGGTTATGTCTCATATCCGGACATTAATCCTCTCACAGAGATGGTGGACCTGATGGGGGCGACACGTGCATACGGTCTGAATAGCTCCGCCGTGCAGGCCGAGAAGGGCATGATCTCCTCGGCGCTGGAGATTGCCAAGTCGTAAGCGGCGCAAGGGACGCAAAAAGCGGCGAAGGCCGCGGGGAGAAAACGGGGAGAATAAATGATAACCGCATTGAATTCGCTCTCGGCAGCAACGCAGGCTCAGGCGCTTTCCGGCGCGGGCATGGGAAGCTCCTCAACTTCGAGCACAGGCTTTGCAGCAGCTTTTTCCGGAGCGTTGGGAGCCGGAGTCTCCGGAACCGCAACTGCCGGAGCCGGAGGCGCGACGGCCACCGCCTCGCCCTTTGCCGATCTGATGACCAACGCGGTTGGCCAGATGGACAAGCTTGATACGCAGGCTCATGCGGCGGTGGCGGGATTGATGAGCGGCTCGGGCGTGGACGTGCATACCGCGATGATCGCGACCCAGAAGGCGAGCATGGCCTTCGAACTGGCGCTGGCGGTGCGCAACAAGGCCGTGCAGGCTTACCAGTCGGTAATTGGAATGCAGTTTTGAAGGCAGTTTTCAGTTGTCAGTTTTCAGTGGTCAGTGGTCAGTGAACAGTTGTCAGCGCCTTGAGAAGCTGTTTCATTGTTTGGTATTGAAAAAGCTTGGCTTTTTAAGCTTGCCATGAGGAAAAACTTGAAAACGATCAAAATTCGGTAATGAAACGGCTTCTTGTCTTGTCGGCCACTGACAACTGAAGACTGACAACTGACAACTGACAACTGAAAACTGACAACTGACAACTAGATAGGGAGACCATGGCTACCGGAACACAGTTGGAGAAGAGCGCGCCGGCGACGCCTGGTGAACCCCGGTTGACGGACCGGATCGCCGGACTTTGGGCTCTGGGCCGGGTTCGCTGGGCTGAGATGCATCCGGCGCAGCGCAGTTGGTCGATGATAGCGGCCGTGCTGGCCGTGGCGCTGATTGGCTTTCTTTTCTGGTACGGGATGCGCACCGACTGGCGGACACTCTACGCGGATATGGACCCGGACGATGCGCGCCAGGCCGGGCAGGCTTTAGTGGTGGCGCAGATTCCCTTTGAGCCGACGGCCAACGGGACGGGGATCATGGTTCCGGCCGGGCAACTGGACAAGGCGCGGCTGGTGACGGCGGCCAAGGGATTGAAGAGCGGGCGGCTGGGCTTTGAGATCTTCGACAAGCCTAACTGGGTGGGCTCGGAGTTCGACGAGCAGGTCAATTATCAAAGAGCGCTTGAGGGCGAGTTGGAGCATACGGTCGGTTCGCTTTCCGATGTCGCCTCGGCGCGGGTGCATTTAGTGCTGCCTCACGATTCGCTCTTTCGCGAGTCGGAGCGGCCGGCCAAGGCCTCGGTGGTGATCAAGCTGCGCCATCGCTCGCTGGCCGACGATGAGCCGGATGCGATTCGCAATCTGGTGGCCTCGGCCGTCGATGGACTGACGCCGGATCGCGTGGTGCTGGTGGATGCCGATGGGCATTTGCCGCTGGGGCCGAAGACGGCCGAGGCGATGCAGTTGAGCGCCGAGCAGGCTCTGGAAGAAAAACTCGTCGCAACCCTTGAACCGGTGACTGGAGCGGGCAACGTGCGGGCCTCGGTGACGCTGGACTACGATCCGGCGGCGACCGAGGTGACCGACGAGAGCTACGACCCGGATCAGACGGTGACGCTCTCGATGCAGCGCACGGACCAAACATCCGGCGCGCAGCCGGTGGCGGCCGGGGTTCCCGGCACGGCCTCGAATGCGCCCAATACGCAGGCGCTGCCGGTCTATCCGCAATTGAGCAGCGCGCCGCAGACGGCCAAGACCGAGTCGGGGACTTATGCCTCGTCGAAGACGGTCAAACATACGATTGAATCTCCGGGCAAGATTCGCCGCATGACGGCGGCGATTGTGGTCAACGACCGCATGAGTCAGGCGGCCAGCAAGGGCAAGGCGGCGCAGTGGCAGGCGCGCTCCGCCGATGAGTTGCGCAACCTGACGGCGCTGGCGCAGGCCTCGGTGGGCTTTGAGGCCGGGCGCGGCGACATGCTGACGGTGCAGGATCTGGCCTTTGAAGAAAACCGCTTGCAGGCTCCGGTGACCTTGCAGGCGCAGTTGCTGGCCACGGCCGAGAGTTCGCCGGTGGTGGTGAAATACGCCGCGCTGCTGGCCGGCCTGCTGCTGATCGTAGCCTTCGGGTTGCGTCCGGCGGTGGCGCGCGCGCGCTCGGTTTCGACGGCCAAGGAGAAGGCAGCGGCCAAGGGAGAGCTCAAGGAGTTGGCGGCTCTTGCCGAGACAACCGAAACACGGGCGTTGAAGCCGCCCGAGCCGGTTGAGATGGACCCGGAGCGGCTCAGAACCCAGGAGATCTTCGACCAGGTGACCGGGCATCTGAAGCGGGAGCCCTCGCAAAGTTCGCGGCTGTTGCAGAGCTGGATTCACTCGGATTGATTGCGCCTGTTCGTGGTTCGATGAGCCCGGGGGAATGACGGGCACGGCACGAAAGACAAAGGAAATCGGCGGACGTAAAGAGCCGAATTGCAGAGAGGAACGGGGCCTTGGCCGACGATAAACAGAGCGGAGCAGCGGGGCGGCGCGCGGCAGCGAATCTGACCGGGGTGCGCAAGGCGGCCATCCTGCTGGTGGCCGTGGGCGAGGGCCTGGCCAAGGAGGTGCTGCGCGCGCTGCCGGAGGTGGACGTGCAGCGGCTCACCGAGGAGCTGGCCGATCTGCGCGGCATTACCCCGGAGATGTCTGCCGAGGTTCTGGAGGAGTTCTGGGAGCTGCTGGAGACGCAGAGCTTCATGATGCACGGCGGCCTCGATTATGCCAGCCGCCTGCTGATCGAGACCTTTGGCAAGGAGCGAGCCGACGATTTGCTGGCCCTGGTGCGCCGCTCGCAGGAGGCCGCGCAGGGCAATCTGGCCAAACTGCAGCGCACCGATCCGCAGCAGTTGGGCAAGCTGCTGGATGGCGAGCATCCGCAGACGATCGCGCTGGTGCTGGCCCATCTGGACCCGAAGCGGGCCTCGATGGTGCTGGACAATCTGAGCGAGGATCACAAGGTGCTCTCGATCCAGCGGCTGGCCGAGATGCGCCAGTTCTCGCCGGAGATGGCGCAGAAGGTGGCGCATATTCTGCACCGGCGTCTGGAGAGCGTGGGAGACACGGCCCGGCGCAGCTACTCGGGCTTCAAGGCGGTGGCCGATCTGCTGAACCGGCTCAATGCCGAGGAGTCGAAGAAGATTCTGGAGACCATTGAAGACGGGCAGCCGGAGCTGGCGCTGTCGATTCGCAACTTGATGTTTACCTTTGAAGATCTGGTCACGGTGCCTCCGGCGACGATTCGCGAGATTGTATCGGGCGTCGACAAGCGGCAACTGGCTCTGGCTCTGCGCGGCGCGAAAGAAGAGTTGCGCGCGCAGATCTTCAAGTCGATGAGTTCGCGCGCGGTCGAGATGCTGAAGGAAGATATGGAAGTGCTGGGTCCGGTGCGCTCGCGCGAGGTGGCGCAGGCCCAGCAGGAGATTCTCAATCTGGCGCGCCGGCTGGAGGCCGAGGGCAAGGTAGTTCTGAAGCTGGAGACAGGCGACGAGATGCTGGCGTGATATGGGTCAGGGGTCAGAGATCAGAGATCAGAGATCAGAGATCAGAAAACAGAGATCAGGGGTCAGAGATCAGAGGTCAGAGGTCAGAGATCAGGGATCAGAGATCAGAAAACAGAGATCAGCTATAGTGGGTCACCGATCAAGGTTCATCGATGGGCAGTTCACTCGGCCTTTGAAACTGATCTCTGATCTCTGACCCCTGATCTCTGAAGAAAGGCACACCTTGCAGCAAGCGGTGGCGGCAACGCGGAAGAACGGCTTCGGGCGGGTCCAGCTCTTCGAGTATCCGGCCAGCAACGATGCGCCTCCGCTGCCGGAGTGGGGTGGATGGGGGAGCGATGAGGAGGAAGCGCCCGTGCAGCCCGAGGCGCCGGTGGTAGCGGTTGGCGCGTCGGAGATCGAACTCCGTCTGCGCGCCGAATTCGATCGCCGTCTGGCCGAGGAGACGCGCCGCTCCTTCGAGGCTGGCCGCGAGAAAGGCCGCGAAGAGGGACGCCAGGCCGAGCAGTCGACCCATGCCGCCGGGCAAGCCGCGGCGACCGAAGAGCGAAAGCAACATGCCGCGCGGCTGATCGACAACTTTGCGCACGAACGGGAGCGCTACCTGCGCGCGGTGGAGCGCGAGGTGGTGCAGTTGGCGCTGGCGGTTTCGGCGCGCATCTTGCGGCGCGAGGCGCAGATGGACCCGCTGCTGTTGACCGGGGCGGTGCGCGTGGCGCTGGGGCAGCTTTCCGGCTCGACCGAGGTGCGGCTGCTGGTTCCGGCCGTCGATCTGGATCTATGGACGGAGGCGATAGCCGCGCTGCCCAATCTGGCCGTGAAGCCAACGGTTGCGGCGGGCGAGGGAATGCGGCTGGGCGAGTGCGTGATCGAGACGGAACTGGGGTCTGTGGATCTGGGAATTCGCACCCAGTTGAGCGAGATTGAGCGGGGCTTCTTTGACCGCGCCGGACATAATCGCGCCGAAGAGGTTGAACCTGTAACAGCGATGGCGGGCGGCGGACGGGAGCGCCAGCCATGACGGAGATGCTGGGCCGCTACTTTGGCCGTTTGGAGCGCAGCCAGCCCTGGCGCTGGCGCGGGCAGGTTTTGCAGTCTGTGGGTGGAACGATCGAGTCGGCGGGGCCGCTGGCCTCAGTGGGCGAGTGCTGCGAAATTCAGGATCAGTTTGGCGGGCGGCATCTGGCCGAGGTGATCGGCTTTCGCGGCTCGAATGTGCTGACGATGCCGGTCGAGAGCACCGAAGGCATCCGCTATGGAAATCGCGTCGAGGCGCTGGGCGTTCATCCCGAGATCGAGGTGGGACCGGCGCTGATGGGCAGGGTTCTGAATGCGCTGGGCGAGCCGATTGACGACGGCCGTCCGCCGGCGGTCTCGATCTCTCTGCCGTTGGATGGCGTGGTGCGGCGGCCCATGGACAGGGTGCCGATCAAGACGCCGCTGGGCACGGGGATTCGCGTTCTGGACGCGCTGTTGACGGTGGGGCGCGGGCAGCGGGTGGGCATCTTTGGCGGCTCGGGGGTGGGCAAGAGCACGCTGATCGGCATGATGACGCGCAATACCGAGGCGGATGTGACGGTGGTGGGCCTGGTGGGCGAACGCGGCCGCGAGGTGGTCGAGTTTCTCGAAGACTCGCTGGGCGAGCAGGGCCGGGCGCGCTCGGTGGTGGTGGTCTCGACCTCCGACCAATCGCCGCTGCTGCGCATGAGGGCCGCGCTGGCCGCGACGACGATTGCCGAGTTTTTTGCCGCGCAGGGCAAGCATGTGCTGCTGGTGCTGGACTCGCTGACGCGCTTTGCGATGGCGGCGCGCGAGATTGGCCTGGCCGCCGGAGAGCCGCCGACCAACAAGGGTTACACGCCCTCGGTTTTTACGCGCCTGGCGCGGCTGGTGGAGCGCACGGGGCAGTTCCGGGTGGGCTCGATTACCGCTTTTTATACGGTTCTGATGGAGGGCGACGATCAGCAGGATCCGCTGGTGGATGCGGTGCGGTCGCTGCTGGATGGGCACGTGGTTCTCTCGCGGACGCTGGCCGCCGAGGGCTGGTATCCGCCCATCGAGGTGCTGGATTCCATTAGCCGTCTCATGCCCGCCGTTACCGCGCCGGCGCATCGCGAGCAGGCCGCGCTGCTGCGGAAGTTGATGGCGGTCTACGCGCGTTCAGAAGATTTGGTCCGCATCGGCGCCTACAAGCCGGGCTCGGACCCAGACCTGGACCGGGCGCTGCGGGCGCGCAATGCGATGCGCGCATTTGTGACCCAGCAGTCGCAGGAGCAGGTTAACTTTGTGGATTGCACGCGCCGCCTGGCGCAGATTGCCTCGGAGGTGTAACAGATGGCTGTCAGCCGCGCGCTGCGCCGCTTGCTGCGAATTCGCGATATTGAAGAGGAGCAGAGCAAGCTGGCTCTGGAAACGGCCGTGGCGGAGCTGCACCGCATGGAGCACGCGCTCACGGCGTCCGTGGAGCGGGCGCGCCGAGGCCGCCGGCTGGTGGATCAGAGCGCGCGGACGAGCGAGTTGCCGGACAGGCTGGCCGGGATGGAGGAGACGCGCTCGGCGCTTCTTCACGCCACGGCTCTGGTGCCGGGAATCGAATCGATGAAAGAGGATGTGGCGGCTTTGCGCGAGGAGTTTCTGGTGAAGAGGGTAGAGCGCCGCCAGGCTGAGACTCTGATCAAGGAAACCGAGGCGCGGGAGGCGATCGACGCCGACCGGCGCAGCCAGCAGGGGCTTGACGATTTGTACAGCTCGCGGCGCTTCCGCGAAGGGAATCGCGTTGAGGCTGCCGCGCCCGCGGATAAAGAGCGCGTCTCCCGGTAAGTACGGCGGAGAAAGAAAATTCCAAGCGAAAATGGCCGCGGGACGCGGCGGAAATGTTGCGGCCGAATTGGAACCCATTGTCCTCTATAAAAAATAGAAAACGATCTCGGCCCACGGATGTAGAATGTTGGCCATCTCACCCTTTGGAGGTATTCCGTTATGAAACGCAATCTCGGATTTGCTCAATCTCCAATTCTGATCTGCCTTCTGCTTAACCTCCTACTGGCCCCGCTGGCTCACGCCAGGAAATCCAAGGAGGAGGCAACCAGTCCACGCGACCCTTACGCGACTGCCGAGTATGATACTCCGCCGGTTGTTCATGCCGGCGATCTGGCTTATCGCGTGATCCTCTTCGACGACTTTGCGATCCCCGCCAAGTGGGAGTCGGATGCGCGCAAGCTGACCAACACAACGCTCGATCAAGCGATCGGCCGCCTGATCGACACCGGCGCCTTCACGACGGTCGCAAGAAAGCAGGGCATCCAGCCGGATGTGCCGTTTTTAGTGGTCAAATGCGCGCTCTCCGAGTACCGGATCGTCTCGCCGTCGGCGCGCTTTTTTGCCGGGATTGCGGCCGGAACCTCCTACGTCATCTATCAAGTTCAGGTCTTCGACGGCAAGAGCGGGGCGCTGCTCTTCGAGCGCGAGGTCTCGACGGAGAACAATGTCTTCTCCGGCACCTTTGGCCGCAATGGAGATGCCGGGCTGCCGCGATTTCTGGGCAATGTGCTGGCCGATTACCTGGCGCTGCGGGCGCGGACCGACAAGGGAACCGATGTGCTGCCTTTGGAGCCGTTGACTTCGGGTGGAGCGGGGAAGGGCAGGTAAGCCCGGCCTTGCAGGCCGTGGTGAAAATCGAGTTTTGAAAGGGCATGACTTTACAGGCTGCGGGAAAAGGGCTGTTCGGGGGTGCAATCGCGATTGAGCGTAGCAGGGGCTAAAGAGGCTGCGGAAAAAGGCCAGTTTAACGACAGAAATGGCTGATAATTCCCTCGGCGGCTAAAGCCGGCGTTGATAAAGCAGTGGTTATATACGGGCTAAAGCCCGTACCCTTCATCCAATTGAGTTTTTCCGCAGCCGGTTTAGCCCCTGAGGGATGTCTTTCGGCGCGGTTGATTTTTCGTAATCCCACCCTAGTTCACCCCAACGACTGAGGCCTGTCGTTGGGGATCCCGGTGCCGCAAAAACAAGTACGCGGCGAGGGTGGGGCACCCAAATTGATAATCAATCTAAGAAATACGGTTAGTAGCTGAGCTTGCGCTTGGGGAACCAGGTGAGCTGAATCGTTGTGGCCGTGACCGTCTGCTGGCCGGTCAGATAGATCGGAGCGGTCCAGTGCTCGAAGGTGAAGTTGCCATTGATCTCGAAGTCCTTGCCGATGCGCTTGACGGCCTGGAAGTTGAAGTCGTTGAGCGTGGTTCCGCCGGGGAGCAGGCAGGCTGTTGCGGTGGGGCATCCGGGGCTGCCGGCGGGGATGGTCTGCGTGGTCGAGCCGGGGATGAAATACTTGGTGGCCTTCTGATTGCGCCAGCTTGCTTGCAGCCACTCGCTGCCGTTGAGATGGTAAGTGAGCCAGGCCTGGCCGCCCTTGTCTTCGCGCCCAATCCAATCGCCGAGGAGCTGTCCCTGATTGGTGTAGCCCTGCTTCTGAATGCTCTCGTAATACATGAAATGGCCGTAGTGGCTGGGAAACGATGGGCCTTGCGGGGGGTAGGGATGGTCGGAGGCGGAGGGGTCCGTGGAGGCGGCTTCAACGCGCAAGTCGAGCTTGGGAATGCCGGGGAAATGCGACAAATAAAGGCCTGGCCGGTAGGCGGCGCGTCGGGGCGCGTCGGCGGGCGAAACGTCGTCATGCACCTCGGAGTCGGTGTAGAGCGTCAGCCATTTGCGGACAAAGGGCAGGCGATAGGAAAAGTCGAATGCGCCAAAGCGCGCGCCGGGATCGTCGCGACCGTTCTTGGCGTTGCCGGCGGGCGAGGCAAAGCTGAAGAAGCTCTTCAGAAAGGTGTGGATGGTGATGGGGCCGTGGCCCTCGCCGCCCCAGATTGCGGTGCGCTCAAAGCCAAACTCAAGATTCTGCGTGGGCCGGAAACTGATTTTCTCGAGGTGCATCCACGGGTCGCCCGCATTGATCACATTGGGCTGGGTTGCAAGGGTGCCGGTGGGGTTGGCCGGATTGGGCATGTAGTTGTGCCCGGCCAGGCCGCCGATCATGAAGTCGTAGCGGAAGGGCCCGAAAACCCGCGAAACCAGCGGAACATGGAAGGGCTCAATGCGATTAATGCGGAAGGAGTAGATATTCTCGGCGTTGTTGGAGTAGGCCATGCCGCCGCCCAGGCCGGGGCCGAGCCATTCATCCTGCTTGCCAAACGAGATTTCATGATTGAGAACGTGCGCCGAGACGAAGGCCTCGAGGACTCTTCCCTTGGTGAAGCTGGAGATTGGTCCCATGGGAATCGTAGCCTGGGGAAGGAAATAGTCTGTCACGCCGGTTGTAGTGTTGGTGTAGGTGGTGCCGTCCACAATGCTGAGCGCCTGCGCCAGCGCCGTGGAGTAGCCGGTGGCCGAGGGCGCTTCCTCGAATTCCCCGCGCGCGTAGAAGACGAAGCGGCCGGCTGTGGCGTAGCCGCTGGCGCCGGAGTAGTTGTTGAAGCCGTTTTCATAGTGCCGGCCGTAGTCGTTGATAATCGTCGAGCCGAGGTGATAGCTGTCGCGCAGCGGCGTGCCGCTGATGCCGCGGGCTACTGAATAGACTGACTCGATGCGGGTGTGTCCCTTGAGCGCAAGGCAGGGGCCTTCCGTGTCGGCGCTCAGCTCATGCAAGAGCGAGTCGTAGATGCCCTGGGCCTGGTCCGTGGCGGCGCTGGAGTCGGCGTCTTCAATGCGCCCTCCCGCCTGTTCGATCATGTGGCTGACGCTGGCGCGGGTCCAGGGCCTCATGCCGAGGAAGACGTTGTCGATGTAGCCGAGCGAGTAGAGGCGCAGCACGGCGGGATAGATCCAGCTATCGACGGGGATGTACGGCGATCCGAGCACGGCCGGCTGACAGGGCTGGACTGTCGCCTGCGCGGCAGCTTGGGGGCAGGCCGCCGCCAGGGCGATGCCGGCCAGAAAGATCGCGCAAGAAAGCAGGGAAGCGGGGAACTTACGTTCGCTCAAGTTCATACACCCCACTTTATCATTCACTTGGCTGGATTGGATGAAGAAAAGTGCGGGCGGTGATGACGGCGGGGAAGGTTCACCGGCTCAATGGGCGGTTGCTTCAACCGCTGCGACTGCGGCGTCAAGCTGCCGGGCGAAGCTGTCTGCGATTTCGAGCTTGATCTCGTCGCTGAGAAGCCCTTTGCGTGTGAGGTAGCTTTCCATGCCGGCGATGGGGTCGGGGTGGCGCGCGTTCTCGCCGATGCATTCGATGATAGTGGGGCCGTTGCCTTTGCGGGCGTGGGTGATGGCCTCGGTGGCGGCGCGGTAGACGGCGACCCCATCGTTGGCGTCCACCGCGATGGACGGAACGCTGCCGGCCTTCACTTTGCGGCTGGCTTTGCCTCTCTCGCCGCGTCCTTCCAGTTCCGCCAGCGAGGCATTCTGGAGGACAAAGATGATGGGCAAATGGCTGGCGCGGGCCTGGTCAAGCGCAGGCTGCCAGAGGCTGAGCGGAGGTTTGCCGCCGCCGGAGAAGACCACGGCGATCTTGCCGTTTCCGGTTGCGACGTTGACCCGCGCCGCCGCGGTTGCGATTTTCAACTGGCTGGCTGGAGTTGGAGACGCCTCGCCGGCAAGCAGGGACTGGAAGCAATTATCCAGCGATGCGCCTCTGAGAAATTCGACAGCGAGATTGCGGCGCAAGGAGACCACGGTGTCCTCAGGCAGCGCGTCGATGGCGACGCCGACGACGGTCGCTTCCAGGCCGAGGGTCGCGTCGCTGCCTTTGCCCTGCTCAGGCAGTTCACGGAGCCGCTCCTCAACACGACTCTGGATAAGGCGGCATTGGACCATCAAGGCGAAGAGCTGGATCAGCTTTTCATTGGAGATGAGCGAGAAGCCATTGTTGCCGGCCAGCGCGGCGGCACTCTGATCTTTCATTCCGGTTGTCCTCTTTGCGTTGGTCTCAACGGCTGCTGCGATTGTAAACGGAGGGCGGCGGGCGAGAGAAGAGTTGCCGCGCAAGTGAGCCGCGCAGACTGTCTCGATTCAGTACAGCGCGGATTAGATTTTTCAAATACTTGCGGACTTACGTGAATCGTTTGGCGGAATCAACCGATAAGCCCCTTATCTCACCGGTGTGCGTGCGTTTTTGCGTTCAAGTGCCGCGCCGGCCTTCAGGAGCAGTCGCTTTGTCCACTTCGCCCATTGTTTTTGAGGTCTTTGCGCCGCAGGTTTCTGCCGCTGGGCCTTCGCGATTGAAGTCCCAGTTGCGGACCTGGCTGCCGGTGCTCTTCTGCGCAACGGTGCTGGCGGTCGAGTCGACGCCGTATCTTGGTGCCGACCACACCAGCGCTCCGCTGCAACGCGTTGCCGAGGCGATCTTTGGCTACGATGTGGGCCTGCACTGGGGTTTGATCCATCATCTGATCCGCAAGACCGGGCACTTTGTTGGATATGGGATTTTTTCAATGGTCTGCTTTCGCGGCTTCTGGGCGGTCTTTGAGAACACGGCCTTGCGGCTTGGGCGGCGCGCGCGGGCGCATGGGCTGGCGATTTTTGTTACGTTTCTGGCGGCATGCGCGGATGAGCTTCACCAGAGCTTCTTGCCCAATCGCAATGGCTCTTTCAGCGATGTGCTGCTGGATACATGCGGCGCTGTTGCGGTGGGCTTGGCTCTATGGCTGGTGATGCAGGCCGTGGAGTGGCGGAGGCGTCGGCCTTCGAGAACGAAGACGGAACGCGGACGCTATAGGCCACCAGAAGGCGGAGTCGTAGTCCACGGCCTTGCGGCCTGAGAGGCTCAACTCCACCACCGAGCACGCCGAATCTTTAGTTGTGGTCCGGCAGCAGAATATCCGTTACAGAATATGGAGCCAGCGTGATGGTGAACTCATTGCCTGTGGCGGAAAACGGGGCCACCGCCAGCGCTGTACCAGCGTCATATTGTGTGCTGCCGTATTCAAAACGCTTGCCGGTTGCGCCGACGTTTCCGTTCTTGAGAGTGATCTTGACCACGGCCTCGTTCTTGTTGTCCTTGTTGACCAGCATGACTCCAAAGTAGCCGTCGCGGCGATGCGTGGCGTGCGCGCCGACGACGGACGAGGTCGAGCTTGCATCCAGCAGCGCATCGCCCGGGCCGTGCGCGACGATATGCAGCATTTGAAATCCGTAGAAGGCGGGACCGAATTTCTTGCGGTCAGCCGAGAGCATGGTGTCGCCATACATCTCGCTCCAGTCGATATTTTCAGAACCCGATTCGATCAGCATTGCATAGGTGTCGGCAAGCCAAAGCGCTCTAACTACTGGCCGCTCGACCTTGATCCAGGGGCTGAGCGCGGCGGGCGCAAAGGCCAGCTTCGGCAGATGGCCCTGCGGGCAGTACTGGCCGTAGCTGGCGATCATTGAGTTGATGATGTTGGAGAAGTTGGACTTGGTCGTCGTCAGCAGGCTGGGCTCATCCAGGGTCTTCCAATCGGGAGGAAGCAGCGGGCCCAAAGTCCATTCCAGAGTGACAAAATCCAGGCTCTGGCAGGCACCGGTCAAGAGCTGTTTGTTGAACTCAATGCCCCAGGTTACACCCGCCCAGGCTGAAGGGTCTGGGTGTTCGCCATCCTTGTCCCAATAAGTTTTTGTGCGCAGGCTGGGGTCGGGCGGAGTGGTCAGCGCCGCGCCGATATGAATCGCGGGATCGACGCCCTTCATGGCCTGGACAAAGGCCTTCAGGTTTTCAGCATAAGCAGAGGGAGAGAGCTTGGGGTCGCCCTTGAGTTTGGAATAGTCCTTTGCGGCTGTTGGCGCCGCGCCGCGCAGATCGGGATTGCCAACGTGGTCGCCGCCATAGTAGCCGTTGTTGTAAACCTGGTCGCCGATCTGCCAGAGCTTGAAGCCGAAGGGCCGGGGATGCTGGATGCGAAGGAAGTTGAGTCCATCGTCGGCGGTGAGCGGCGCCTGGCCACGCAACTGCGCCCAATAGCCGACCGTGTGCCAGTCCTCGCCGGTGGAGTCTTTGCCGAGGTCGTGCGTGTTGGCGGCATCGCCATTGGCGTAGGCAACCCACGCGGCTGCCTCGGCCGGTTCACCGCCTCCGGCGCCGTCAAGGTTTGCGCCGTAGTTGACGACGATCACGGCCTGGCCCAGCTTCTCTGCAAAGAGCGCAAAGCTGGGGAAGGTGCTCTCCGGGGCAAAGTAGCCAGCCTCCGCGCCCTTGTAGCGCGTGGTGGTTTTGGTGGACCAGTGATAGAGATCCGCCACGCCGTGATTGCCGGGATAGCGCGCCGCCGAAACTCCAGCCGAGCGCAGATAGATTGCGCCGTCGGGGTTGAAGGAGTTGCCTTCAAAGGTAGGCGCGGGAACCCCGAGCGATGTGCCGGTCAGATAGTTTACTGTCTTTCCCAGGTCGATAGTGACGTTGGCGCGGTTCTGCGCGGTCGCCGGAAGGTTGAGCAGCAACGCAATAGCGCAAAGCGGCGCAAGATTTTTCCAATCGTCGAACATTCTCATTTTCAATCCTCTTGAGAACCACGCGGAAAAGTTCGCCTGATTGACAGGAAAGAATACCAAAGCTGGGCTGGAGTTGGCCGTGACGCGATGCGCCGCTGTATTTCCAGGTTGCCTTCAGGGCTTGGAACAAACGACCTTGCATCCCGCGAATAAACTGCTCCACGGGGCCGGAGAGGGTAAGATGCAAAGAGTGGGGGCCTTCGCACCACTGGATTTTTGCAAGAGGCTCTAGAGCGAAACGGCTTGCCGGCGGATTTTGATCCCGCACCACTTACAAGGAGGCATCAGGTGAGCGAATTAAATCTCAAAGAGATGAATTTCGATCAATTGTTCAGACAGATTTCCCCGGAAGAGATAAGCGACAATGTGTTCACGCTGGTAGGAAAAGATTTTACAGTTATTACCGCGGGCAAGATAGATAGTTATAACTCCATGACAGCCAGTGGGGGAGGTTGGGGCCTTCTTTTCATGAAGCCCGCCACGTGGTGCATTCTTCGTGCGGACCGTTATACGCTTGAAATCATTCAAAAAGAACAGACATATACGCAGTCATACTTTCCGGATGGATATAAAAAACAGATACTTTTCTTGGGAAGTGAGTCGGGAAGAGATAGCGCGAAAATGAAAGAAGTTGAATTGACAAGCATTCAAACTCCCTCAGGAGACATCTCTTTCAAAGAGGCCAGACTGATTATTGAATGCAGATTGACGGCGCTCACTACCGCCAAACCCGATGATTTTTACACGCAAGAAACCAGAGACTATATCGAAGAAGCTTACAAGGAAGCAAACGTCTATCGCAAATTGGTATTTGGCGAAATCACCCACGTTTGGGTAAAGAAATGATTACGGCATGATTCTATCGACCCCAAAAAACAGCCGCACAGCCGGAGATTGCTTCGGCGTGGCAGCCTGCGTTTCTTTGCTGTTCTTCGTGTCTTCCGCGTGTGGCCAGAAGACGGCGACAGTGCAAGTGAAGCTGAAGACGGAAATCGCCGTGGTGCCCGAGGCGGGTTATGGCGTTCACGCCAGTGTCTATGACAACAATTTCACGCCGCCCGATTTGCCGGAGAAGTTGAAGGCCGCTGGAGTGACGGCGCTGCGCTATCCGGGAGGCTCCTACTCGGATATTTATCATTGGAGGTCGCACTCGGCGACGGCCGGACAGAATATCTACAACACCTACATCAATCCCAATGACACGTTTGACAATTTTATGACCAAGGATGTGCTGCCCAGCGGCGCGCAGGCAATCATCACCGTCAACTACGGCTCGAATGCTGCCGGAAGCGGTGGCGGAGACCCGGCCGAAGCCGCCGATTGGGTGCGCTATGCCAACAAGGAAAAGGGCTGGAATATCCATTACTGGGAGATTGGCAACGAGATCGGCGGCAATGGTTTCTTTGGCACGGAATGGGAGCTTGACCTTCATGCGCCCGCGCCCAAGGGCGATAACCGGAAGGGCAATCCGGCGCTTTCGCAAACGGCCTATGGGAAAAATTCACTCGAGTTTATCCGCGCCATGAAGGCGGTGGACCCGACGATCAAGATTGGCGTAGGCGTGGATATGCCGGACTCGAATCCGGGGACAGGCAATGAGGCGCTGCTCAGGGAAGTCAAGGACAAGATCGATTTTGCGATCATTCACTGGTATCCCAAGACCAGCTCGACGGACCTGACGGTTACGGAAGATATCAAGCCCCAGGTTGCCGCGCTGCGCGATGAGCTGGCGCGCTTTGCCGGGGAGTCGCAGCGGAATCTTCCTCTTGCCATCACTGAAACCAATGGCGGCGGAACAGGAGCGGCGCGCGCGATCTTTGCGACCGATACATACTTGACCTGGTTTGAAGCAGGGGCGATCACAGTGGAGTGGCTGGAGCTTCATGCGGGCTTTCTCTCCGATGAGAAGGATGTGGCAGCCGATACGCCAGCCGAGGCCTACTATGGAATTCAGATGGCGGCCACGGCGGCGCGGCCGGGCGACATGCTGGTCGAGGCCGGCTCCAGCACGCCGATGCTCTCTGCTCATGCGGTGCGGCGCAAAGATGGCGGCGTGGCTCTGGTGCTGATCAACAAGCATCCCAACCAGCCGTATCTGGTCAACGTGACGATTCCCGATGGAGTGCTGGCCGCAACCGGCACACGCTATGACTTTGGCCGCGCCAACTTCTCGCTGAACAGCACCTGGCCGGCTTCAGGACCGGCGCAAAGCAAGCTGGAGGGATTGGGGAAGAGCTTTTCCGTCACGGTTCCGGCCACTTCGGAAAGTGTGCTGTTGATTCCTGGAAAATAAGGCCGCGCTATTGCGATTCGTCGATGACTTCAATGCCCGAGACGGTGGCGTTGTTGGTGATGGGCTCAAAGGTTAGATTGAGCTTTCCCTGCGCCGTCGGTTTCAGGTGGTAGAAGCTCTTGGTGAGCGCGTGCAGGCTTCCGGCTTCCTTGAAGATATCAAAGTTTTCCAGAAGTATTGCGCCATTGCACATCACGCGGAAGAGGCGGCTTCCCGTGCCTCCGACGCTTGAAGCCTGCGGTCCAAAGTAGAACTCGGCAAAGTGCAGCACCAGCGTGTAGCGGTCGCGCGTATCGACTGGGATGGCGTAGGTGAAGTGCCCATAGCGCTCGGTGGCAAAGAGATCGGGATCGGGCGATCCGGCAATCTGTTGACGTTGCGTTGAGAGGCGGCCATTCATGTAGTAGTTGTCAGGCCGCCAGAACTGGCCGTCGTGGTCGGTGAAAGAAGTCGGCTGCGTGACCAGGCGGATGGGCAGTTGTTTGTGCGGAATCCCCGGCAGGATCTCAAGCGCATTAAGCTCCGGCGCTCCTCGTTCGCTGGTAAACCCGAGGTGAAGATAGCCGTCTTTGGCCGGGGAGATGTCGCGGAAGATGCGCTCGTCGGCGATGTTTTCTCCCAAGGCGTCGGAGTTCACATCGAAGCCTGGCAGTATCTTCTCGCCGTTCACCGAGACGGTAAAAGTAGGGGCTTCAATGGCGCTATCCTGGGTCACAAAATAGAGGTGCAGTTCGTAGACGCCGGGCTTGAGCGGAATGTCGTAAAAGAAATCGCCAGTCCGCCATTGCTCAAAGAGCAGGGGATCGCTGGTTCTGGCGATGGAACCGGTGGGACGGGTCCAGATTCCGCCGTTGCGAAAATACTGGTCTGCCTGCCAAACCGCGCCGGCACTGTCGATGCGCGGCTTTCCGGTGTAGCCTGCGATGATGCGAATCGGCAGGGAGGCTGAGCTGGAAGAGGCGGATTGCGAATCGGCAAGAGGTTGAGGCGCGCTCGTCTCTGCGTTTGTAGTGTTGGAACCCGCGCCATAATGGAGAGCCAAGTATATGCCCAGAGCTGCCACGGCCGCGGCGGCCAGCAGCGGGTAGAACCATCGGCTGCCCTTCAACCGGAACAAAACCTTGCTTCTCGCGCCATCAAGGCTGGCTGGCGGCGTATCATCCGTTGGGGCAGAAAGATCGGCGCGAGAATCCTGTGCATCCGGCGCAAGGGCTGGCGCGGGTGGCGGTGGCGTCTCAGCCCGATGGATGAACAGCGGAACGTAAGTCCCGGTTGGAATCGATAGTTGCACGGCATGGTCCTTGCCGCTGGTCTCGTAGAACTCCTTTAGTTTCTTGCGCAGCCGGTGCGCCTCGACCCTGGCGATGGCGTCCTCGCCGGCATCGAAGGCGGTTTTTGACCGGCCAAAGACCTCGGTTGCGATGTTGTATTCATGGAGCTGGTCGACCTCTCCCAGGAAGTATTTGTCGCCCAAATAGCGCGCCAGGCGAGAGAGGCGCGGATATTTCGCCAATGCCTCGACAACCGCATTGAGTTCGTCGCGTTCTTTCTGGTGAGAGGATAGGACGGGGATTTCCGGCATGATCCCGCTCCAACTGGACAGTGCTGACTTCCGCAAACTTTGATGATAGCTGGCCTTGGTACTGGATTGCAACGCGGCGATTTATCATCCCCGCATTCAATTCATATCTTATTTATAATCAACTTTGTACGTTTTTGTACATTCTTAACGGAAAGTGCCGTACAAGACCGTACAAGATTAACCTTTCGCATCTCTCGCAGCGCGACATAAGGTTCGTCAGTTAGCAAATTTACATGTTCGCAGTTTGGAACCCGAGCGGAAGGCCTGAAAGTCTGCCGAATCAGCAGATCGGGAAGATTGAGCTTGCCGGTTGGTAGTCGCATTTGTTGAGAAAATTTTCTGTGGAGATGGCTCTCATTTCGGCGAGAACTGTGAATGCTCAATGCACAAGTTTGAAAGGAAACAGGCCGCGCATCACGGCCCTTTTGGAATGCGTAAAGCGCGAAGCGGCAGCGTCCGGCCGCTTTGCGCGGCAGTAAGAACGAATGAACCAGGTCTGCCCCGAAAGCCAAGAGTTGGCGCGGGCGGGTTTCAGGTTCAAACAGAAGAATCGATTCATCTTTGAGCCAGAAGTAATGGCTCCCAAATTTGGAGGCACGCCTTGTCAAAGTCAATGATCCATCCGCTTCGCACCTTGTTTACACAGCCCCGGGCACACACGCGGCTGTGGTGCGCCATCCTTTGGAATGCGGTCTTTCTGCTCCTCATCCCGGCAGTACACGCGCAGACAACCTCTTCGATCTCGGGCACGATTCGCGATGGCCTGGGAGCACTGGTTCCCGGTGCCAAAGTGATGCTCACCAATGAAGACAGCAAGGCGATCCGCACCACCAAGAGCAACGGCGAGGGATTTTTCACCTTTGTCGCGGTGCAGCCGGCTACCTACACTGTTCAGATTTCCATGGCGGGCTTCGAGTCCTGGCGGGTTACCGGCATCGAGGTACACCCCGGCGACAGCCTCTCCATACCGAAGATCAATCTGGCCATCGGAAAGGTCGTTGAATCGGTGACGGTTACGGCGGAAGTAGCTGGTGTAACCCAGGATTCCGGCGAGCACAGCACCCTGATCAGCGCCGGCGATATTGCGCGGCTCTCGACCACTGGCCGCGACGCTTTGGAACTTGTAGCCACGCTGCCCGGATTTACGGTGAATGCCGGCACGGGCCTTTCCAATTCGGGAGTTGACTACACTACAACCAGTTTTGGATCGGGACAGCTTGGCAGCTTTGGCGCCAACGGTGCCGCGCCGCAGCAAGGGTTTGTCAGCATCACTACCGACGGCGCACAAGTGATCGATGTGGGCGACATGGGCGGCACCACCGCCAACATCAATATGGATCAGGTGCAGGAGGTGAAGGTGCAGACCTCCAACTTTGGCGCCGACGAGGCCAAGGGACCGATCATCGTCAATGCGGTGGGCAAATCGGGCGGGGCTGAATATCACGGGTCGCTTTATATGTACGCCCGGGACCACATTTTCAATTCAAACGACTGGCTGTCGAAGGACCAAACCCCGGCCGTGATCAAAGCGCCCTCCAAGTATTACTATCCTGGAGGGACGATCGGTGGACCGGTGAAGATTCCCGGCACACATTTCAACGACAGCAAGCGCCTCACCTTCTGGGCAGGGTTTGAGTATTACGATCAATTGACCAATGTAAACGGGGCGAACTCGGGGCCACAGTATGCGTTCATCCCAACCCCGCGCATGTTGGGAACCGATCCAAGCTCGATGGGCAGCTACGATTTCTCGTGGGATGCCCTGGGCGCGGCATTGCATACATCCCCAGCGGGCCTTCAAACCAATTGCGCTCAAGACTACACAGTAACTGCCGCTTATTCGAATGTTGGCGGCGACTGCCATTCGCCGGCCGGAGGACTTGATCAGAACGGGGCCACTGTAGTTGGGGGATTGCTCAACAGCATCAACCCGGCGATGGCCACGTATACAAGCCTTTTCCCGGCAATCAATCGCGTTCCGCAAGCAGCCGGCGGCTACGCCTCTGACGGTTATAACTGGGCCCAGAACGTGATGGGGACCAAGAATGGTTTTCAGTTTCACGGTCGCGTGGATGAGAACATCTCCGATACCCTGAAGTTATATGGCACTTACAACTGGGAAAAAGTGAACGAGCAAGCTGCTTTGAATAACGTGTACTACAATCCACCGGACACGGTTCCTTTTCCCACTCCGGAGGATTCGCACGGCAATTCTAGTTATGCGTCACTCAATCTGACAAAAGTCATCAACACGACCACGACCAACGAACTGGTAGCTGCTGGAATGTATTTCAGCGAACCTCAGCAGTTCCAGGATCGCGCGAAGGCGCTGGACACGGGCACTCCCTGGGAGACGGCCGGATACGAAGGCGGACCTCTAAGGAATGGCGACAACCAATTGCCGCGCGTTGGGTCGTATGAGACGATCGGCATTCCGGGTTTTTCCTTTGGGAATGTGCCAGCGGGCAGCGAGTTTCTCAGGAAATCATCGTGGAATGTGAGCGACAATCTGACCAAGAGCTATCGCACCCACACCCTTAAGTTGGGAGTTTACGCTGAGCAGTCGAGGAACAATTCGATTATTCTGGGCAGCGATGCCAACAGCAATATCACGTTCGCCCGCTGGGAGGGATGCCTTGCGAATCAAGCCGCGCCGGTTGTAGTTCCGACGGGATACCTTACCCCGCAAAGTTCATCGCTGGGAAATACCGCGGCGAACTTCCTGGCCGGCTGCCCTGGCGGGTATACGCAGAGCTCGGTAGATCCCAACGAGGATATGTATTTCAACACGCTTGAGTTCTATGGCACGGACGAGTGGAAGGTGAATTCCAAGCTCACAGTGACCTTCGGCATACGGCTATCTCATCTGCCTCCGTGGGTTGATTCCCATGGAGTTGGCGCCGCAGTTTGGGATCCGACAAAGTACGGTCCGGTTCAACCCTACCAACAGCATCAATTCGATCAAGGCATGACCCTGGATCCCAGGACGTGGCCCGGCATTACCTGGCATAAAGAGGATCCAAGCGTTCCTGTCTCCGGATGGGCCAGCCGGCCGCTCTTCTACTCACCGCGTTTGGGAATAGCCTACGATCTGCGCGGCGATGGAAAGACGGTCTTGCGCGGCGGTTGGGGAGCCTACCGGTCTCGCGATTCCAATAATATCGCTGGTAGCGCGGTTGCTACCGGTATGGACCTGGTCGATAACACCCTTTATGGCAGCAAGAATAGCTGCACGCTGGACCAGTTGATGAATGGCTTCACTCCGCCGGCTGCCGGAACAGGATCGCAGGTTGTTACTTGCGGTTTCTACAACAACGGGACAGTGGGCTTTACCAATCCAAACACGAACCTTCTGACCGCCGGCGTGACGCCCAGTGTTTCCGCCGATGACCCGCATGACAGCGAGCAACCGGTCACTTACAACTACAACTTTACGGTCGATCGTCAGTTGCCCTTTGGCTCAATGCTGGAGGTTGCTTATGTGGGCAATCAAAGCGCGCATCTGGCGACTCTAGGCAACACCTCCAATGCGCTTTACAGCCTGCAGAACCAGAACGCGATTCCGCTGGGCGCATTCTTCGGACCAGATCCGCAGGTTGGAGGCGGCGCTCTGACTGGAGAAACGATGCCGACAGTGACCATCGGGGGCAACAGCAGCCTGGAAAATCAGTATCGGCCCTATCCGAATTACGGGGGCATTTTTGTTCCGCATCATACCAACTGGGCCAACTACAACGCGCTGCAAGTTTCTCTGAACAAGCAGCGGGGCTCACTGGCGATTGGCGCCAATTACACGTTGTCAAAGGCGCTGGGCGTGCGCGGCAACTATGACACAGGCAATACGGCCGATCCGGTGAACGCGAATCACGATTATGGAATCGTATCCTTTGACCGGCCACAGGCGTTCAACATTACCTACTCCTACCAAGAGGGGAAGAAGTTCCGTGGCAAGCGCGAACTGGGCTGGGTTCTGAATAACTGGGAGCTTTCAGGCATTACGAAGCTGGCCAGCGGGCCGGACCTTTCCATTCTCAACGGGAATACAAACTACAATTTGTCCGCAACTGTTGGCTATGCTTATGGGTCGCTTCCCGCATTGCAAACTGAAGGCATAAGCGTCGGCGCACCGGAGTGGCTGGGCAGTTCTGATTACCTGCTGCAGCCCAAGGTTACGTGCGATCCGCGGAAAGGCCTCCAGACGAAGGTTTTGTCTGGAACCCAGCCGGCAAAGCAGTATATCAACGGCACATGCTTCGGTCTTCCGGCGCAGGGGACGCAGGGGGCGTGGACTCTTCCGGATGTGCATGGTCCCAGTTACTTCAGCTCCGATCTTTCCGTATACAAGGACGTTCAAATGAATGACCGTCAGCAGCTTCAGCTACGCATGTCGGCCTTCAATTTCCTCAATCATCCGATTTCGTCGTTCAACCCCAGTAACCTCTCGTCGCTGAACCTGACCTTCGCCGATCAGCCGTGCAATCAGACGACCGGCGCGGGATGCGTGTATTCAGAGTCGGCGGCGATTGCGGGGCTTAGTTTGCAAAACTCCGGCTTCGGATATACGCCCTACAAGTTTGGCGTGCGCATCGTGGAATTCGGCGTGAAGTACAACTTCTAAGCGTGGGGCAGGGCGCAAGAGTTTGCGTCCTGCCGCACCTCACGCCAAGGGAATCGGGCGACGGAGAAGGTTGGCCGGAAGCCGGAACAGGAAACAAAGGCAACACGCGGCAATGAGCCGCTCTTTTGGAGGCTTGAAATGTTGAGGAAAGATTGGATGAACGGATGCGCGCGGCCGGCATGGCTGATGCTCCTGGCTGCGCTCTTGTTGATGGCGTCGCCAGATCTCTTCGCGGCTGGCTCTTATGTGCCGCCTGTGGTCATATCGGCCAGTAGCACGGTGACCGCGACCGGCCTGGCGTGGAATGAGGCCAATGTGGCTCTGGATGCCTGCGGAAATATCTACGCCATTCAGTCCCCAACCGGCATCGTTACAGAGATCCCCGCCGGAGGCGGAGCGATCTCGACCGTAATTCCCACCGATGGGCTCAATTACGATGTCAACGACCTGTTTATCGATGCGACCAAGAGCAATCTGTATGTTACCGAGGGCGCGGATAACGTCTACCAATACCCCATTGTGAATTGCGTGGTGCAAACCACATCAAAGAATGCCTACAGCATCGGAAACCTGGGTGCTGTCAGTTATTATTGGAGCGCTTCGGCGGTAGCCGGGGATGCGGCGGGCAACGTATTCATCGGCACCAATGTTGCGTGCTGCGCTAATGTAAATGAGCTCCTTGAAGAGAATTCCACTAGCTCGGTTGGCGCGACGCTTCTGGGCAATCTGGCAAATCCCATTACATCTATAACCCTTGATGCCGCCAGCAACATCTACTACACCGCCGGCGGCCTCCTCTACGAACTGCCATACGCCTCAGGCGCTTACGCCACCGCACCGGTGCAGATCGGAAGCGGTTACATCAGCGCCACGGGAGTTTCCCTGGACCCTGCGGGAAATCTTTTCGTCTCCGACCAGGGAACAGGCGCGCAATATGCCAGCAACAACTATTATCCGCCGTTGTTTTTGACCTCGATTCTCTATGAAATTCCCAATGAAGGCGGGACGTTGAATCCGGCCGATCAGTTCATCGTGATGGAAGGCTCGGGCCAGGCCAACCCAATTACCCTCGGCAGCGGCGTGGCTGTTGATCCGTCTGGAAATCTTTTCTACTCAGACGGAACCGCGACGGTTTACAAGGTTACGCTGGGCAGCGTCAATTTGGGATCAACGGCCTTGGGCGCAACCGGAACCGGAACCTTGAACGCCGCCTTCAATGGCGCTGAAACCCTGGGCGCCATCTCAGTCGTTTCCGGCACGGGAATCTACTCGAATGCAACAACAGGAACCTGCCAGGCGGCCAGCTATGCGGTTGGTTCCAGTTGCACGGTAAACGTCACCTTTATCCCCGCACTGGCTGGAGTGGCATCCGGCAGCGTTGTGTTGGCCGACGCAAAAGGCGCGGCCCTGGCTGTAGCTGATTTATCCGGCACTGGAATGGGCGCTGGGCTCACCGTCGATCCCGGCGTGGTCTCGACCTTCAGTAGTGGTTTTACCGCGCCAACCGGCGCAGCCATCGACAATCAAGGCAATCTCTTTTTTGCCGACTCCAAGCTGAATGAAGTTCTGGAAGTGCCAGTGGGTGCTTCGTCGGCTGCCGCGGTCGCAATCGCCAGCGGCTTCAACGCTCCCACGGGCGTGGCCGTCGATGGAGCGGGCAACGTCTATGTCGCCGACTCCGGCAACAACCAGATTGTTGAGATCCCGTTTGTCAATGGCGCGTTTGCAACGCCCACTACCCTGATCTCCAGCAGCACCATCTTAGCCGCCCTGGCCTTGAACAATCCTGCCGGAGTGACAGTCGATAGCGTGGGCAATCTATACATTGCCGATGCGGGCAACAAGCGCGTTGTCTATCTGCCTTATGTTGGCAGTTTGGATTTCTCGCTGGCGTTTACCATCGGCTCGGGATTGGCCACTCCCTCGGCAGTCGCCGTCGATGCACTGGGCAATGTGTATATCGCCGATGCGGGCAATGGCAATGTCTACGAACTGCTGGCGCCATTAAGTCTGGGCGTGCAGGCTACGATCGCCTCGAATTTGAGCGCTCCATCGGCTCTGGCCCTGGATGCCTCCGGCGCTGTGTTCGTAGTCGATCAAGGGAATGCCAAGGTCTGGCGCATCCCGAATGAAGCCGGCACTGTGAATCAAGCCGATGCCGTCAATGTGATCGGCCAGTTGAACTCCGCGGGAACAGCCATCGTTCAGGCTCCTTTCGGAGTTGCAATCGACCCGATCGGCAATCTGTATGTGAGCGACAACAAAAACGCCGCGGCATATACCGTCAGCCGCACCAACTCCACCCAGTCCTTCGGCCAGTGGAATACGGGCGAAACCAGCGGAATGCTTCCCTATTACGTGGAAAACTCCGGGAACGCCGCCTTGACATTCGGTTCGCCTTACTACACGGTCACTGGAGACACAACGCAATTCCAGCTTCTGACTTCAGAGAGCAATGCCTGCGCCAGCGGCGCGTCTGTGGCTTCTGGATCGAGTTGCAGCCTTGAATCGGAGTTTGCGCCCGCGTCGAGCGGATCGTTCTCGGAGACTTACATACTGAGCAGCAACGCCGCCAACGCCGCCGCGCCGCAGCTTACGTTCACAGGCTCCGGAGGCATCACCCTGCCGACCACGACAACTCTCGCAGTGACTTCGCCGAGCGGCAATCCTTCTTACGACCAGGCGGTCACTCTTGCCGCGACTGTTATCGTGTCCGGTACAACGACTCCAGTCGGAGCGGGTTCGGTCAATCTTGTCAATGCGTCGACGGGGTCTATTCTGCAAACCGTCTCCTTGACCAATGGCACGGCTACATTCACGCTTGCAGGCGGAACTCTTTCCGGTGGCGCTATCAGCTTGTCGGCTAATTATCTGGGTGGAACCTCCGGGGGCGACTCTTACGAGCAAAGCTCATCCACGCCGGCGACAACGGTGAATGTGCAGCCGGTGACAACTTCGACCACGCTCTCGTTTACCACGCTCTATCCCACTCCGCCAAGCCAGCCGGCGGGCACCGCGATCAATCTGACGGCAACCGTCTCTTCCACTTTCGCCGGAGTCACCAATGGAACAGTCACCTTTGCCATTACGGACTCAGGCGGAACGCAAGTGGCGCCGGCAACGGTTACTCTGCAACCGGCCAGCGCGGGAACCTATTCGGCCACCTATGCTTATACGCCTGCCGCACCGGCCAGCGGCGTGGCCTTCGATGTGATTTCCGTCGTAGCCACTTATAACGGCAACGCAGACTTTGCCGCCTCCAGTTCGGCTGCCGGAACCTTCAATGCTTCACCGGCAATCGGCTCGGTGGGCGTAACATCGAGCGGCAGTTCAATTACTGGTATTCCAGTCTCCGGCGAAAATATCGGCGATGGCATCATCACCTTCACCAACACCAGTTACGGTGGATGGGAGGGTGTTGTCGGTTATCAATGCCTGGCCTCTTCGCTTCCGGCCAATGCGATCTGCGTCTTTTCGCCAGGGCAGGTTTCGGTGCTGCCCAATACCGCATCCAATCCGTATCCCGCCGCCACAACACAGTTGCAGGTAGTCGTAAACAATCCTCCCAACTCACCCTTGTCGGGTGCGATTCCGTGGTGGTTTGGCGGCATCGCGGGATTGTCGCTGCTGTTGTCGCGGCGTCGCTGGATGCGCGGAGCCTGGGCAACGGTGTCGATGCTGGTTGCGATCGTTCTGCTGGCGTTTTCGGCCAGTGGAATTCTGGCTTGCGGCGGCGGCGCTCAATTTAAAACTCCGGCCGGAACCACTACGATCACCGTGTTGGCCAATTCCGATCCATATCTGGCGCCTCCTCCAGCCAACACAGTCACAGTGCAGCCCTGCGTTGATCCGGTATCCGGCGCACAAGGCCCCACGCAAGGACCATGCACCCAGAATACCTTCCAGATTTCACTCACAGTGCAGTAGGCATCGCTTCTTTCAACAGCAAAGGCCTGAATCGCAATTGCGATTCAGGCCTTTGCTGTTTTCGGAATTTGGTAATGGCTACCGAGCAGGCGTGGACGAGGACGTCCACGCTACAGCCGCCGAAAGGCCGGCGCTAAGTTAATGCAATTACCAAATCATGCGGTCACGGTATTACAGAGAAACCAATGCCACCGTGGCTCCCAGGGTGGTGGTGGCCAACATGCTGGCCACAAAGACCGTCGAGCTTCCCCAATTGAATTGAAGGGAATAGGAGTTGTCTATCGTGGTTGCATAGTACCCCGCGGGCGGCGCAACGCCAGTGCCGGGTCCGGTGTTGGTGGCCGCATTCAACGCGATCACATATCCATTGCCATTGGGACCGTTGGGTCCGCCAATGATTGCAAAGACAGCAAAGCTGCCGGAGCTGCAATTCAGCTTGAGCTGCATCCATCTGGGCAGAGCGGTGCCCTGCGCGGTTGCCAGCGTGGCAAGAGAAACCACTGTGCCGTCTGGCGGCAGCTTTTGCGGATAGATGCCGGGAATGCCCGGGCCGTAAAGTGCAACCCAGATCGGTGTGGCAGTGACGGCGCTGATATTGGTGACGCTCAGATTGTTGCCCAGCCAGTTATTCATCAGAATAAAGGGTTGGGAATAAAGCGCCGGTGCGTCCAGAAACTGCGGCGCGCTTCCGCCCGAGGTCAGTGAAAGTGTGCCCCGGTTGTTCTGGGTGGACTGATTGAACCATGCCAGAATCACCGAGCCATTCGGCGTCTGCGGAATATTTGCATTGTCATTCGGCTGCAGTACGATCGGCGAGCCATTCCAGTTGTAATTGACCGAAAACTGGTCGATGATTTCATATTGTGCCGGTTTGGGCGCGAGTGGTTTTGGCATCGAGTCGATCTCCTGAATGCCGCGCGAGAGGATTCTCCCGCGCGGCACTGTTAAGTTAGAGGGCGCGAATACTTACCGTTGCAGCGGCCGCGGTTGAGGGCGATTCATTGGCGACAAAGACATTGGAACTGCCCCAGTTGAACTGGAAGGTAAACGTGTTTGCCGTCGTGGTGGCGTAGTAGCCCGCGGGCGGGGCCACGCCGGTATTGGGACCGGTATTTGCGACCGCGTTCAGCGCGATGACATACGCGTTGTTTCCAGTCGAATCGGCGGGCCCGCCAATAACGGCAAAGACCGTCAAGTCGCCGCTGGTTGCTTGCAGAATCAACTGCATCCAGCGGGGAATGGCGATGCCCTGCGCGGATTTGCCGCTGGTAAGCGTGACCAGGCTGCCGTCGGTGGGCAGCTTTACCGGAGTGACGCCGGGCAGCCCTGGACCAACCGCGGCCACCCAGATGGGCGTCTTTGATCCGGTCAGGCTGATGTTTGTCAGGCTCAGGTTGTTCCCCAGCCAATTGTTCACCAGGATATTCGGCTGGTTGAGACCGGCCGGAGCGGGAAGGAACTGAGGCGCGCTTCCGCCAGAGGTAACCGAGAGCGTTCCGTTGTTGTTGGTGGTCGAGGTATTCTGATAGGCCAGCACCAGCGATCCGTTGGTTGTCTGGGGAAGGTTGATGTTATCGTTCGGGTTCAGTGTGGTTGGCGATCCGTCCCAGTTGGCATTGACAGATCCCTGGTCGATGACCAGGAAGTGCGATTCATGTGTGGCGGCGTGACTCATTGTTTTTTCTCCTTATTGCTTTGGTTTGGTGGCGCCGCGTGCCCTGGCCCGCGGCGCGGGTGAAAATTCCTCAGGCTTCAACGCATCGTTGGGGATGGATCGACATCGCTGAGCGCGAGTTGCAGATTGCGCAATCGCAACAGGGGCCTGTTGTTGCCGCTCAATTGGGCAAAAAGTGTCACATCGAAGATAAGCTGGCCGCCGGTGGGCTTGGACGACGAGCCAAAGAGAATGCCATTGACCGACGCCCATGCTTGAATTGCGCCGGCGTAGGCTGACGCAAAGCTGCCGATCTGCCCAGCCTGGCTTACGTCGATGGCGAACGAGCGGGCCAGCACCACCGGTATCAGCGGCAGGATCGGCGAATCGTTGTCCGGCATATTGGCCGCGGCATTGATCGGATACTGGAAGCCGCAGCCAATCTTCAGCATGTAAATCGACGAAGGCTCTGATGCGGCCGTGTTGCGCGCCGCAAGCTGCGCCGGATTGCTGAGCAGATCGTTGAGAATTGTGCCGATGCGCTGGCAGAGGCTGGCCGGCGAACTCGGGCAGCCCGCAATCGGCGTCTGAATTGGCAGCTTGGCAACGTCGATCGGCGTATCGTTATCAATGAACGGAGTTACCGGCTGCGCGGCTTCCACAAACGGAGTCATGTAGACGAACTCCTGGATGGCCGTCCACGGATTGTCGTGCGCGTCTTCAAGAATGATGAGATTGCGCTCGATCTGCACGCCCGGCCGCGCATTCTCGGCCGTCAGCACATTCAGGCAATCCACTTCCATCTGATGGGCAACCCAATCGGCGCTGATGGGCGGCGTCGCGGTGTAGGTGTCGGTGATGCCATTCGGCACTTGCCCCGGCGTCTGGCCAGCGTAAGGCGTTCCGTCCGGCGCAATCGCCACCACGCCAATGCTTGCCCCCGGCAGGCTGGATTCCACCGACGGCCAAGTCAGCGTGATGATCCGGCTGTCTGTGTTCTCGACGGCCAGATCGGTGATGGTGTACTGGTCCGTCACCGGCTGCTTGCTTGCGCCCAGCATGTTGGTAAAAGGCTGCGGATTCCAGTCGCTGTTATTGGCCACATCCTGCACCAACTGCGCCAGCGCTCCCGCCGCTGCGCTGAAGTTCGGGTCCGCGGGCAGATCCAGAATCGGCTGCAGAATTGCATAAGCGGCCGTGAATCTGCACAGCGATTGGAAGAGTGTGTACTGCTGCGGACCCACTGCATCGGCAGTGAGCAAACTGTTTCCGCTGGCAGTTTCCGTGTTGTAAGAGATGTAGGCCAGCAGCCGGTCATGCGCGGTAATCTGCGCCTGATACTGCAACGTGTAATGCCACGCGGCGGCCTGCGTCAGAAGGTTGTCGAAGTTGCATTGCTTCTTGCCGGTCGAGTCTCCGCCTTCCAATCCCGACTGCATGATAATCGTCGGCGGCGTGGGATACTGCCGGAAGACCAGCGGAATGATTGTTGGCGTGCCGGCCGGTCCAATGGGAATGAGCGTGTTGGGCAGCGCGCCCTCGATCGTCGAATCGTTGGCAGTGATCAACTGCAACCAGAGCGACGGGCGCGCCTCGCCCGGCGGCGTCTGGCTGGCCGGCTCCGTGTACACCTGAATGTGCGAGACATTCAATTGCAAATTGACGGAGATTTCAGAAACATCGGCAATCTCCGACGTGCCATACGTGAAGGTGAGCAGACCGGTTGATCCGGAATCTGGAACGTCAATCTGCGCGGTGGAGAAGTTAGGCGTCGATCCCGGTTCGACGGCAAGTTTGTTGGTGGCAACGCGCTTGAAGGCGGGCACGCCCACCGGCTGCACCTGGCCGTACAGCGAGATCTGCCCCGCCGCGCCGGCCGGCAGAGCGGCGTTCCATTGCACCGGGAATTGCACAATGGTATCCACCGAGTAGGCAGTCATCAGCTCTGCCCGCATCTGCTGCTCAAAGTTTTCGCGCGCCGCTTTCAGTTGATCCGGGCTGCCCGTAAATGGAGCCTGTGAGTTGAAGAGCCAATCGACTTCGTTGGCGCCGTAGCCGACGGCAAGCTGCTCGCGGCCCAGCGCAATGTTGTTGTACGCGGGCCGGTTCGCCTGGAAGATCTCTGACGACAATCCCGGCCCGAGCGCCCGATCGACCGCGGCAAAGAAGTTGCGATTGAGCGCATCCAGATCCACATCCACAAAGGTCTGGTTCTGCCCCAGCGGCGCTAGAATTGGCGGCGTGTTGGGCATGGGAACAATGCCGCTTTCAAGCGCGTTCAGCAGCGGTTTGGGCGACGAGTACAACGGCAGCCCGCTGGTGCTGTTAATCGTGATCTGCAACAGAGACTGGCTGACCGCCCACAGAGGCTGCACGCCCTGTCCGCTGGATGCGGCCATCGGATCGGCAGCCAGGCCCTTGGCGCGCAGAGCCTTGCGCGCCTTGGCGTGCGTCGAAGCATGAGATGCCGCGTGCAATGCCGCGCTCGACGAATTCTGTTGCGCGCCGCCCAGGCCGATCGTCAGTGCAAGGGTAGGGAAGGCCTGGGCGAAGTTGGCCGCGAATGTTCCCAGCGAACTCTGCGCGCTCGGTCCAGGAACCACGGCGCTGTTGACGTTCTGCGCCGAAGGAAGTTCCAGCGACGGCGAAATCAGATTTGGATCGCGCTGAATTCCCAGGTGTACGCTGACTTCAAATGCCGGAGCCAGCGGCTTGGCAGTTGCCGGCAGCACGATGGGCAATGTCACCGACGGCACATTCCACGTTGGCTGTTTGCCAGCGGCCAGTTCCTCCAGATAGAAAGCCAGCGCGTTGACAAAACCTTGCACCAAGGTTGCCTGCGCGGAGGATAGTGTCACCGTTGCAAGTGATCCGTCGGCGGCTAGCGAGAGGTTGGACTCGACGTAGAACGAAACTCCCGGCCCATTGATTTGCGTCACGATGGTGGAGTATTGCGCCGATGCGGCCGCTGCCTGATCGGTCGTCATGCCGGTAAACGCGGCCTGGCTTGGCGTCAGATACACATTGACGGTGTTGGCCTGCGCGCCCGCAAAGTCGAAGGAAGTGACCACGCCCTGCCATTGATCCACCGGCATAATGGGATCGAAGTAAAGGTTTGTTCCCGTGAAGGGCAGTCCGCCGGGCAGTTGATTGCCAAAGGCGTCGTTCAGATAGAACGTTGCCGAGTATGCGCCGGGAATGCTTGCGTAGCGGTTCGCCGGCGTATTCGGAGGCAGTTGCTGATTGGCCGTGGCTAGCGTGTAGAGCGGAATAAATGCCCGATAGGTTCGCGGCGCGCTGTCACTTGCGCCTTGCGGAGCCTGCGGCTGAATCGGCGCGGAGAGATTGCTCTGAATGAAGAGATTTGCCGTGGCCGCCACCTGATAACTCAACAGGCTGTAAAGCGAATTGAGCTGCGCGGGCGCTGCGCCGGCCGCTGCCAGTGCATGGTGCAATTGATGCTCGTGCGCAATGCCGTTTTCCACCGCCGCCTTGATGAACGCAGCCTTTGAATGCATTGCGCCATCCGGCGTCCTCAGCATTGTGGCCGCCTGCGAGCGGACCAGTTCCGCGCCCACGGAACCCGGCGCGACAGCCGTGTATTGCAGGTCGAGCGAAGGATCGACGGTCTCCGCGTAGTAGACCAGTCCCGCTTGCACCGTATTCAGAACGATGGTGTTGTAATAGGGCTGAACCTGCGCCGGCGAGGCCTGCGTGTTCTGCGATCCATCGGCCTTGTAGCTGATCAGAATGGTCAGCGGAGCCGGGCCTGCACCGAAAAGCTCCACGGGCAGATCCTTGCCCGCTGCATCTTTGTAGTGCAGATAGTAGCCCGGCGCGTTGGTGATGGAAACCTGCTCCAGAATTTGCAGGAAGCCCACCGGCTCATTGATCTGCGCGCCCACGGAAACGGTTGGGTCCGCCAGTTCGGTCGCCATCAGGAACCCTTGCGTGGGAGGCGCGGAAACGGTGGTCGTGTTGGTCCTGAGCAGGAAGACCTGCGCGGGATCGATCTTGGCAGAATTGAGTCCGCTTGCGCCGGCTTGCGTTTGATAGAGCACCTGAATCGAATCGATCGGCGAACTCGTTTTGAGAACTTCCAGAATCGCCTGCAATGTCTGCTGATCGGCCTGGCTTGCGCCGCTTACGCTGTACACAAACGGCAAGTAACCGGAGCTTGTGCCGCCATCGAGCGCCATGGCCGGAATCTGCTTGGCGACGATCTGGATGCTGGTTGCCCATCCGAAGTTTGTTGCGGGCAGTGGCGTTCCGCCGGGCAAGTAGGCCGCGCCGGCGCTGCGCGATTCCACCAGTACGCCGAGCGCCGAACTCTGTGCCGCGGCCAGTACGCTCAGCGCGCTCGACAGCGGCCGCAGGCTTGCCGTTGCTGCGCTGGGCTGCGTCCATGTGCTCTGGCTGGTAAATGCAAACGACTGCGGACCGGTGTTGGTGAAGGGAATCAATGCCGGCGCGCTGGGCAGCGTGATCGCCGAAGAAGTAAGTCCAGTAAATGGATCGACGGCCAGGTTGGTCAGCGCATAGTTGACTGACGCCGTGATCCACGTCTGTGTCGAGTCGGGATTGCTGAGCAGCACGCTGTATTGCGAGGTCACGCCGGTCGCGCCGTTCGAGACCGGGCTCAACGTGCCCACGGGGAATTGCTGCCACAGCAGAGCGTACATCGGATTGGTTGTCGTGCTGATGGTTGCATCGGGAATCGTCAACCCGGCCGTGTAAGGCAGCCGCGCGCCGCCGCGGAACATGCTCGACATCTGGCCAGCCAGCGAGGCGATGCTCCCGGCTCCAACCGCCGCGCAGAAAACCTTATCCAGATCCTGCTCGGCCTGGTCGTTGTTCTCCATGGTCTGGAGTAGTTGATGCACCGCGCCGCGAATCAGGCCGCTGAAGTACTCCAGGAAAATCTGCTGCGAGAGCGGAATCGTTGCCGCATCCGATGCCAGCGACTGTCCTTGATCGCCCTGCGTCGCATTGACGAAGAGCTGATTCAGGTACGCATCCACTTGTTCCAAATACGTTTCTGAGACAAGATTGTTCTGGTTGAATTGATAGGTCAGATCGGCGGGCTTGCTGTTTGCGTCCAGGCGGCCCTTGGTGGCAAATTGCAGGAAGGGCGGCATCGGGAAGGAAGTCGCGTTGTAGTTTTTCCCCTTCTCGCCATTCAAAACAGTAGCGGTTGTCTGGTTGAAGACCGCCAGTTGCTGCACCAGCAACTCATAAGTCAGGAAGCCGACAAGCGCCTCCGGATTCTGATCCAGTTGATTGATATCCGACTGCTTGACCGGCGAGTTATAAGCCGACAGTCCCAGCGCTTGAGTCAGCGCCAGCGTTGTCACCTGCGTAACCAGCGCTTCAAAGGCCTTGAACTGCGCATAGGTGACCGTGCTTGGCGGCGCGGAATCATACTCGATGCCGAGCGAGAGCACGAAATTCGGCGCTCCGGCCTGAATTGTATCCGGGAAGATGACCGTAATCTCCGGCAGGAACCACAACGGCATCGCCGCGCTGAAGCCTGGGCAGAGCGGAATCGCCACCGGCGCGGTGAGCGCCCTTGGGAAAGCGTTGCCCGCCGCAAGGAAATGCGCCGCCTGCGATTCGCTGCCCATCAGCATCCACTGGAAGCGGAAGGTGGCGTTGAAGCTGAAGCTGATGGTGATGCTGAAGAAGAACAGGTTGATGCTCACTGAAACGCTCAGCGATACGCTGGCCTGCACGTAGAGCAGGATGCTGCCATCGAAGCCCGGAACATTCTTCTCCAGATGCAAAACGATGCCGATTGAAGCAGAGAGCGTTACGTTGACGCTGGCCTTGATGATGACAAAATCGATCGATCCGTAGATCTGTCCGATCAGCCCGAACTGCCCGCTCAGCATCAGTGCGTCCGGCTCTTTGAAGATCTCCGTCGATCCGCTGACCAGGTACCCCGTCGCCCCTTCAATGATGCCGAAGAAGGTAACACTGATGCCCGCCTTCAGCGGTCCGGCCGTGAAGTCCTTGCCCACGCCCAGCCGCGCGGCCAGGCCAAAGGCAAGTATGCTCGGATACTGATTGATGAAGATATCGTCGGTAGCGGAACTGAGGCTGGCAATGTAGAAGCCGCCGCCGCCAGTGATCGGCACAGGCCCCGCCTGGCATTGAATCTGGAAGGAGCGGCTCCAATCGTCGCCCTTGGGGAAGCCGACATCCAGCTTCCAATTGCCATTGGTATAAACGCTGACGCCCAGCGAAGGCAGCGTGAGCGACGCCGCGCCGCACTGGAAGGTGCGCAGCGAGTCAGGCAGGGCAAGGCTGGCGTAAAACAGGCCGATCGTGTCGCTGATCTTGGTATAAGTAATCTCAAAATTGAACCAGCCAACAACATTCAGCGTCAGGCTGTAGAACGGCGTGACATCGTAAAACACAATGCCGGTCTGGATGATCTTGAGGAACTGAAGATCGGCTACGATCAGCCATTTGCCGTCCGGATGATAGACCTTGTCGTATTCCTTGTCGCTGAACGCCTTCCAGAAGTCGGTAGTCATGAACTTCAGAAAATCCGCAAAGTTGGTTGGCGGAGTTTTCGGGTCGGGGCCTACGCGCTGCCCCAGCCCCAGATACTTGATATTCAAAACATCGCTTGTGCCGCCCTCGGCCTTCACCAGCGGCGATGTGGTATCGCCGCCTCCGTTGTCGTTCTGCCCGCTTTCATTGTTATAGGCAACAATCCAGCCGATCTGCGCGTCGCCGTCCAGCGGCTTGAAGAGCGCGAAATCCATGTTGCCTTCGGGCGGCATTCGCTGCCCCAGAATCTCGATCGAGGTATTGTGCAGGCCCACCACCAACATGCGCTGGCCGCCATCTTTGGGGTTCACATACTGCAAGACGAATTCTTCGATGATGAGATCGAGTATGCCCTGAATCTTGATCTCCAGCTTGCCGTCGGCCTCCGGCATCTGCACGCCAAATGCGACGCCGCCGTTGTCTCCGCTGAGCCAGCCAATCAGGAAGCTGAACTTGAATGCTGCCAGCGAACCCACCAGCGCGCCCGCCGAGCCCAGATCCAGATCGAACAGCAGCGCAAAGTTGAAGGTATTCGCAATCGACGATAATCCCGGCACCGAGCCGAGGCTGAAATAATCCAAACTGTCCAGCGTTTGATCGGCTTTTTCCGAGTAGAGGAACGACTTCAAGCGGAAGGGAAGCAGGCTCAGCAGGCTGGTATCGCCCTCGCGCGGCTCCGATTGCGCAAGATCCAGACGCAGATCGCCCGGCGAGAAAGTCAATTGCAGATTCGATACCACCGGCGGCGGCGGAGTCAGTTGCAAATCGAAGCTGACACCGATGCCAAGATCGGCAAACGACAGCTTTTCGAATGCGAAAATGTCCAGAACTTTGAGTTCCTTGAAGGCCAGGCTGCCCCAGATAGAAAAGCGCGATTGAATATTCGTTGTCGCGCCCGCCTGAACCATCGCGCTTGAGCCGCCGCTGGCCTGCTGGAAAGAAAATTGCAGCTTGGTCAGCGCAATCTTATCCAGATATGGATTGTCGGCAAAAGTGAAATCGAATTCGCCTTCAGCCACGAACGAATAAACGCCCTGGCCCTCGGTGGCTCCGCCGGAATGGTTCTGATACGAACCTTGAATTTTAACAACATTGTCGTCATCCTCTCCAGCCGCCGCGGTGTTCCCCGACTCAAGAGTGACTCCGGTGTTGAAGAGATTGTTGATGGTCAAATTTAACTGGCAGGCAAAGCTGCGCAACTCCGAATTGGTAAACAGCGCGCGCAGATACTCCACTTCAAAACCCAGCGGCACCAACGAGACATCCTTCGCGCCCGCTGCATTTTTGGCGGTTGGCTTTTCATAATCGACCAAGGCAAAAAGCGAGCTCTGGCTGATCGCGGGATCTGCTTGCTTGGGGTCTGTATTGTTGATCTGAATGCCAACGTGATGGGCGCGGAATTGATCGACGTTGCTCACCGTTGCGCCGTTTTCCTCGCGCGTCATGCCGCCCAGCACCGCCTGAATCGCCGAGGGCAATTCGTTGAGCTGCAAGTTGCAATTCAGCGCCAGAATGCCGGCAAAGTTCGGGTCGGTAACAATGGAATAGAAATTTGCAAAGAGGGAGTTGGGGTCGGCTTTGACTGCCGCTGCCGCATCGTCAATCTGCTTTTCAATGTATCCCTGCGCGCTCGTGGCGGGGTAGCCGCTGGTATTGAAATCGTCCGGGCTTGACCACAGCCCGATATTCTTGACCAGCGACTCGATGCTCTGCCCATCGTAGAATTTCAAAATTACAATCGGCGGAACGCTGTCCGGTGCGGGGCTGGGCGTGCCGGCAGGCGAGAGGCTGAAGACCCAGTCCGAGATATTGATCTGCTGATCGGTGCCCGCAAATCCAAAGAGCGGCTGGGAATTGGGGCCAGTCAGCGTGCTGATGACCGCGAAGATCTGGTTCTGCTGCATGGCCGAGCGTATCTCAGGCCCCATCGCAGTGAATTGCAGAATATTCCCCGCTGAAAGAGCCATCTCCAGCGTCGTCCACACCGGAGGCTCGTCGGCGGACAAGACGGCCAGCAATCCCTGCGGCGTCATGGCCAGCGTGGGCGCGGCGGCGCTCAATGCGCGCGCGTTCTTTGCCGTGCTGTGCGGAGCCAGAGACATTGCATTCTTGCGCGTCGGATTCAGCGCTGCCGTTTCCATTGCCAGAAACGGCGTCAGGTCGGCGTTGGCCGGAATGCCCGCGTAAGGCGCCATCGGCACCGCGGGGGTTGACACCAATCCGTTGTTGCTGTTCGGCGCCCAGGTGGCCAGCGCCAGAAAATCCAGAATGTGCGCGGCAGTTTCATCGCCGTTGCCGTCGCTGCCCAGGCTCACCCGCGAAGCCGCCGTCTGCTGAAAGAGCGGTGACTGCTCCGGCTGCGAAACATAGGAGCCCTTGCGCGTTGCAAACTGGATCCAGGAGGTAACCGTGCTTCCTTTCGAGTCATCCAGTTGCGAAGTTTTGTCGTCCGGCGCGCCGCTGGCATAGGCGGCCTTGCCTGGAACAAAGGTCACCGTGTCGGCGCTCCCATTCAGTACTGATGCCGTGAAAAACTCCGTTCCGGTAATTCCGCACAACAGCCGGGCCGCGCCGTTGGAAGCCACTCCGGAGCTGCTGTCGATTGACAAGCTGAACTGACCCGCCGGCGCCAAGTAATAGTATTTTGAGTCGGTTGTCTCCTGCACTGGCCGATTGGCAAAGACCAGGCGGCTGAGTTTTTCCGTCGTGCCCACGGCGTTCGTGTTCAGCGCAAAAGCATCTCCGTTTGCCGCCGCAAAATACGAGCCCAACACCGGATCGGTCGCCTGAAAATAGCTTCGTAAAGGGTCGGTCGCATTCAGAACGTCAAACCAGAAATTGAAATTGAAGGGCGCGGAGCTGCCGCCGGATCTGCGAAAGAGCGGATAGCGGAGCGAGGTGAGCGGCAGCCCCGGTTGAGCCGGGGGAGCAAAGTACAAGCAGCCGGTTTCAAAGCCGTCCAGGTCGCTCATTGAGAGCTGATAGGCCGAGTTGACGCAGCCGGCAAAACTGCCGGTCAGCGGCAGCGTCAGCGCATTCGACAGCGACGGAAGCGTGATGGTCCCGCCGACGATCGGATCGAAGCTCAGTTGCACCGCGGGGCTGCCACCGCCGCTAGGATTGTTGATTGCAAACAAGTTATTAGTGTCGTCCCAGGCTATCCCCACCGGCGCAAAGGGGCTGGCCACAATACTCAATGTGGCATTGCGGTTCACAAATGCCGCCGTCGCTCCCAGGATTGGGTTGGAGGTGCCCTGCCCGCTCACCACCAGCACCGTCGTCGCCACGGGCGCGCCGCTCGACTCGTCGAACCATGCAAATTGCGCGCCTTGAACCGCGGCAAACGCCGTCCGCACCGCCGTGGCAAAGCTGGACCAGTCGCGCGTGGCTGAAGGGGAGAAGAAGGCGAAATAGCCCTGCTGCGCTGGATTGGCCCAGGACTCGGGCGTCAGCTCGAAGGTAGGATCGGTAAGACTGCTGTCCTGGAAGAGAAATCCGACGCGGGCCGCTGCCGGATTTGTGATATCGGCCTGCGTCAGATACAGGCCTCCTGTAGAACGCTCAAACACCACCATATACAACTCCTCAGCACCAAACGAACCAGCATCGACCGGCAGGCTCAAGTAAGTCGGCCGGGTAGGGAGGATGAAAGTGTTGGATGAGAGAGTTACATACCCTCTCGCAAGGGACCAGGGAAACGGTTATCCAACCGTCGAACGAAATGTACCTAGAAATGATTACCATGTCAAGTAAATAGTTTTTATTATTTCGATTACCCGTGTAATTGTTTTCTATTACCCATTGCGGTATTCAGACAGGAAACCTGGGGCCCGACCATTGACGCGGATAGGAGGGGAGCGTGGCCCGGCTCTGAATTTTGAATCCGGAGAGCGTTTGGCGCTCCCCGGATTTGGCCCTGATTCCTCAGCTTGCCTTGACGGTGATGTCCTTGGAGACAAGCGGAGCGGCGGAGTAGACATTGTTGCCCGCCTGGGTTGCATGAATCACGCAGGCTCCCGCGGAAACCATCGTGGCCGTCGATCCCGCGACGGTGCAGACCGAGGTGGTAACAGAGGTATAGCTGACAGCCAGGCCTGAACTCGCCGTAGCTCCCAGAGTGACGTTTGCCCCAACGATTTGGCTGGCGACCGCCGGGAAGGTGATGGTTTGCGAAGCCAGATGCACGGCGATATTCTGCTGCACGATTGCCGCCGCGGCGTAGTCCGCGTTGCCGGCCTGGGTGGCTTGCAAAATGCAAGTCCCGGCAATCAGCAGCTTGGCCGTAGTTCCCGTGACGGTGCAAATGGTTGGTGTGGTGGAGGCAAAGCTGACCGTCAAGCCGGAACTGGCCGTCGCGCTCAGCGTGAGATTGGAGGCCGCATACTGAGTCGCGGTGATGGCAGGAAAGCTGATGGTCTGCGGATTCAGGTGCACAATGAAGCTCTGCGAGACCAACTGCGCCATCGCGTAAACCGCATTGCCGGGCTGCGTGGCGTGTAGGACGCAGGCGCCCAGGGCGATCAGCGATGCGGTGCTTCCAGAGACCGTGCAGACCGAAGTCGTGACTGAGGTGTAGGTGACGGCAAGGCCGGAAGTGGCCGTGGCCGTCAGAGGCAGTGTTGTTGCGATGTATTGCGTTGCGGTGATGGCTGGGAAGCTGATGGTCTGGCTTTGCACATGCACCGTGAAAGTCTGCTGCACAAATTGCGCCGCGGCAAAGATGGCGTTGCCTGCCTGGTTGGCCCGCACAATGCATGTGCCGGAAGCCAGCAGCGACGCCGTCGAGCCGATGACGGTGCAGACCGTTGGCGTGGATGACGTGAAGCTGACCGCCAATCCGGAACTGGCAGTGGCTGAGAGGGTCATCTGCGTTCCCGCATATTCGGTTGCCGTAATCGCCGGGAAGCTGATCGTCTGCGAGCCCAGCTTGATGACGATGCTCTGCGTTGCTTGCGGTGCGGCGGCGTAGTTTGAGTTGCCGGCCTGATTCGCTGCCACAACCACGGTGCCCGCCCCAGTAATGGTGAGCGTGCTGCCAACCAATGATGCCGGTCCTGAGAGCAGGCTGAAGGTGACCGGATTGCCCGACCCTCCGCCGCTTGCGCTCAGCGAATAAGTCAGGCCTACGCTGTAATTGGCCGTGGCGGGCAGGCTGTCGGTGAAGGCGATGCTTTGCGTGGAGAGGCCTTTGCCGAAAGCGTCGATCTTTTGGTAGGCGTACCACGCCGCGTAGAGGGAGTTATCAACCAGCACCACTGAGCCGCTCAGATTGCCCAAAGCCCTGGGCGCAAACGCGACGGTTACCGCGCAACTGCCACCGGCCGCCACGTAGCCGCCCGTATAGCACTCGTCCGTTGCCGGGAGGGTCTCAGGGAAGTGCTGCGGATAGCCCACCGCCAGGAAATACAGCCATTGATTGCCGGAATTGTTCATGATCACGGTCTGCGTGCTGCTGGTCGAGCCGAGGGCCGTCGCGGGAAAGTTCATGTCGGGCCAGGCCGTGTAATCCAGCCTCGTCACATTGGCGCCGGCATTGACCGTGTAGTAGATTTTTCCGCCTGGGTCCAGGGTGACCGCCTGAATTCCGGTCACATTGCTGGCCAGGGTATTGACCGTTGTGTAGCCGCCGGAGGCCATTACCTCCTTCAGCGCGTTATTTCCATAGTCGGCCACGAATAGATTGCCGTTTCCGTCCACCGCTATGCCCCAGGGCGTTTCGAAGTTGTTGCTCAATACCTTCACGGTGGAATAGCCCGGCGCCGGAATCTCATCCACGGAGGTATGCGCGGCATCGGTGAAGAAAACATTGCCGTTCACGTCCACCGCAATGCCATAGGGCGTTACGCTGCCGGCGGGCAAGGTCTTGACGTCGGCATAGCCGCTGGCCGCCGTAATCTCATAGACAGCCCCACCCAGGTAATCGGCGGCAAAGACGTTGCCGTTTCCATCTACCGCCAGGTTGGTGATGTAGTCAAAAGTGAAGCTGCCGGCTAACTGCTTGTGCGTCGTGTAACCGCCGATCTCGTAATACTCGTAGACCGCGGTAGTGCCGGTGTCCTCGGCTACAAAGAGGTTGCCGCCACCGTCCATCGCGATAGCGTAGGGGCCGTTGGCGGAGGACAAGACGGGGGATGTGCCGGATTCCTCGATCTCCTTCACCGCATTGCTGGCGTCATCGGCAACGAAGATGTCGCCAAAGCCATCCATCGCCAGACTCGTGATATTGCTGAATCCGCTGCCGGCGGTGCTCTGATACGGGATCGCAAAAGTCGCCAGCGGCGCTGTTCCCGTGCCGTAAACATATCCGATGGCCATCACTTCTCCGCCGCCGTCCCTAAGCTCCACCGCGCCATAGCGGGATCCCCATGTGCTTGGAGTAAAGGTCACATCCATGGTGCAGACTTCGTGGGCGGCGTAGTTGTGGCTGTTTCCGTTGGTGGTGCAGCTTCCTGTGCCGGCATCGGCAAAGTCCGACTCGGATACTCCCTGGGCCAACACGTCCGCGGGCATCATTTGCCCCCCGGTATCGAAGGTGAAGCCCAAAGTGATCGTCCCGCTGGAGTCGCCTACGTTGAACGCGCCGAAGTAGGCCGCGGAATTCGCCACTTCGATCACACTCTCACCGTAGTTGTTGGCGACAAACACCCGTCCACTTGAGTCAACCGCCACGTTTTCCGGGCCATTCCAGTCGGTGCCCAACTGGAAATCATTGCTGACGCCGCCCTCCGGGATCTCCCAAAGCTGTTCTAGGTCTGCATCGACAACATAAACGTTCCCCTCCCCGTCCACCGCGACCCCTTCCGGATCGGCGAATTGAGAGAGTCCATAGATAGTGGGCGAGGCCGGAATGCTTCCACTGACCGCGACCATCTCGTCTACCCAGCCAGTGCCCGCATCGGCGACATACACGTTGCCGCTCGCGTCCACCGCGACGGCCGTGGGGGAGTTGAAACCGCTGCCCAGCGTTCTCATACAGGGGGTGGATATGCAGCCGGGCGGTATCTCCTTCACATTATGGCTGCCATTGTCGGCCACAAAGACGTTGCCGTTGCCATCCACCGCGACCCCAGTGGGTCCAAGGAGACCGGCGCCCAGTATTTTGACACAAGAGGAGGTGATGCAATTGAGCGGAATCTCCTTCACCTCGCCGTTACCGTAATCGGCGACGTAGACATTCCCGCCCGCGTCCACCGCGATGCCCCAAGGTTCGTAGAAACCGCCGCCCAGCGAATTGATGGTGGGCGAGGCCGGGATGACTCCGTTGACCGCAACAACCTCTTGCACCAGGCTGCCGCTCATTTCCGAGACATAAACGTTTCCGCTGGAGTCCACCGTCACGCCATACGGAGCGCCAAGACCGACGGCCACAGCGCGTTGCGTCCAACTGAAATGCGCGGTCTGCCCACCGGCGGTGCAGCAGTAAACAGCGGCCAGAATGGCCAGCGGCAAAGCGCGAAGCAGTTTTCGCGCGATCTTTTGAAAATTCTCTTTTTGGACGGAAGCCATGGCGCGGCCGTGGCGCAATATCCGATTCTCGAACATCGGTATTCCCCTTTCCTTGCAGCGCTTCAAAGCCAATGACTCGAAGCGGAGACAGCGGCTAAATACGCCGGCGGGCGAGCAGGGCCGCGCGCAGCAGATGAGCCGTCCTGGGGAATGAGGGCGGTGTAGGCAGAAATGTGAGCAGAGCATTGTGGCCCGCGTCTTCCAGGGCTGGCCTCGAGGGCAGGGAGACGATCATCCGGTTAGGGCGATTTGCGGACCGGAGAAGCTCCGCAAGTCAACCGCCAACCATTCTACATAGTGGAATGAACTTACATTCTGTTACAAAATAAATTTTATTTTGCGAGCTACTTGCAAAATTCCATGGAGAGTGCAAGAAGCGTTAGGGCATGACTTCACAGGCTGTGGAAAAACTCATCGCGAGACAATTCCCGAAGGCTTTGTAACCAGGGCACGACTTTAGTCGGGCCGAAAAAGCCAATCATATCAATGTTGGGCTTTAGCCCCTGCGTCTCTTTGTTGTTTATTGTTTGCAATTCCGCTGCGGCTATAGCCGGAATCCGTTTGGGCCATTTCCGGCACGACTGAAATCGTGCCCTGACGCTTATCAGTTGATAGAAGAAAACTTTGCAAGTGGCTATTAGGGTTATCCGCGACAATATCCCGAATAAATTTGATTGAGATCGAGCCTATTGCAGCCTTGAAAACTCGCTCTTGGCAGCCAGCAAAATCGGCAGGTTAGCGTCGGCGTTCTTCCATGCATCCAGCAGGGCGCGATACTGTTGGCGCGCCTCGGCGGTCTTCTTTTCCAGCGCCAGCACGCGGGCCAGGCGCAGGTGCGCCAGCGCATAACTGGGAGAGATTGGGTCGATGCCCTGGTTGCCAAGAATTTGCCGGTAGTCGGCCTCGGCGGCGTCCAGCATTCCCGCCTCTGCCTCAGCCTCAGCGCGCAGCGTGGGAATCTGATAATCCAGCCATTGATAGGTGCGCGCCGGTTCGAGCGTTGCAATCGCGTCGGCGGGCTTGTGTTCCCGCAGAGCAAGAGCCGCGCGCAGTACCGGCAGATGATGGTAGAGCAGGATGGTATTCTTGCCGGGCTTCGCCTCGGTCTGCGCCTCAAACTGCCGGGCTGCCGCCGCGTCGCCGCTCTCTGCCTCAAGAATCGCCTGCATTCCGGGGTCTGCCGGGTCTCCCTTGATCTGCTTGAGCAGCAGCGCGGCCTGGGCAGGCTGCGCCAGATCGATGGCCGCCGCGGCCAGATCGGCCAGCGCCTCATCGGCCATATCCGTATCGCCGCCGTGCAGCGCCTCTGCGTGGGCGCGGTTGAAGATTTCGATTGCCGCGCGCAGTTTGCCGCAGGCCGCGGCTGCCTTGCCCAGATCCAGCAGCGCGGCAGCGGCCTGGCCGTGGCTTATCCCCCATTGGCCTTCCGGGTCGATGCGGGCAGAGTCCTGGGTGGCATAGGCAATCTGATAAAGAATGCTGTGAATCTCCCACGTGTCCTTGCCGTCCGCAATGGCCGCGCTGGCAATGCGGCGCGCATCGATAAACCGTCCCGCGGCCTTGTAGGCATTGGCCAGAACAATATCCACATAACTGGAGTGGGGATTGATGCGGAAGGCCTGTTCGCCGGCCGTAACCGCCTTGTCGTACTCGCCCAGTTGCGTGTATTGATTGCTCAGATTGCCCCAGCCTATCTCATAGTTGGGATAAACCCGCGTCATCACCATCAGGCTGAGAATGGCCTCTTCAAGGTCGTGATCGTAGCCGGTGTGATAGCTGATCTCAATCTGCAGGCGCTCCCGTTCCGTGGCGCGATCGCGCAAGTCGAAGCCCTTTTTGAAGTACTCGGAAGCTTGCGCAAAATCTCCCTGGTTGGAGTAGGCCGCGCCCAGCGAGGCATAGGCCGCGGCAAAGCCGGGATCGAGCGCAATCGCCTGCTCCAACAGTTGCTGCGTGCCCTTCCAGTCGCCATGCTCGAAGCGCTCGGTGGCTTGCGTATAATCGCGCAGCGCCTCAAGCGAGGGCGTAGTCGCCTGCGCAATCGGCGTCTGGAAGCGCTCCAGCGTGGTGGCAGATTCGCCCAACTGCTTGCGAACCTTGCCGGCGGCCTCATCCAGCGCGCGCAGAACTTCTTCCTTGGAATTGGCTTCGGCCTTGTAGGCGGCAATCGGCTTGCCGCTCACGCAGCCCTCGGCGGAAAGGGTCAGCAGATACTTGCTGCCCAGGCTGGCGATGGCCCCATGCAGCACGGCCTGCGCATTGTTGCGCTCACAAATTTCGCGCGCCAGTTCAGGCGTAAGCGGCTCGTCCTTTTTGCGCTGCATCTGCGCCAGCGTCCGCTTGATCTTCTGCCGGCTCAGCAGATTTAAAAACGGCGACTGCTGCAAGTCGATCTCCAGCGCGCGGCCCAGCGTGTGATCGAAGTTGGCGTCGCCGGTGTCGTTGATAAAGTCCGCAACAACAATATCGCTCACTTGCGGCGGCGGAGAAAAATGTCTCCTCAAAATCCAGACAGCCAGAGCCAGCAGTACGCACGCCAGCAGTGCTCCTGCCGTCCAGAACCAGACTTTCAGGCGGCGCGATTTCGTCCCCGTGAGCAGCCGCGGCGAGTCAGGCACCTCCTCATAGACGATTCGGGTGCGCTCCCGCACGCGATGAAGAATCACTTCATCTGGAAGATCGCCTGGCAGACCGCCGGAGTGCTCCGCAAGTTGAGCCTCCGTAGTTTGCTCGGCCTGCACATGAGTTTCACGCACCGGGGCCGCAAGCACCGGGGCCGCAAATTGATAGCCGCGGCCGGGAATGGTCACGATCAGGCTGGATTGCCCGCCCAGCGCCTTGCGCAGCATCGAGATGTGCTGGGCCAGGTTGCTCTCTTCCACAAAGGAGTCAGGCCAGACAGCCCGCAGCAACTCATCCTTTGTAACTGCCCGCATCGGGTTCAAAACCAGGAAGGTAAGTACGTCGAAGGCCTTTGGCGTGAGAAAAATCGCCTCTCCATTGAGCGACAGCACACGCCGCGAGGGGTCCAGCTCATAACCCTCGAAGCTATATAACTCATGCGTGCTCAATGGCATAAATCGCTTTCATAACAATTGAGAAGTATTCAGGCCGAAATTCAAGACGTTCTGGCTCCATTTGAGTTCTAGTGGGAACGGTAGCAGGTTGCCGAACGCCAACTGATGGAGAGTCTTTTCATGGACATTTTACGCCGCCGCGTTCCGGCACAGGAAGAAAACATCAAGGAAAAAACCGGCGAGGGCAAAGCCGTCCGGCGCGTCGAGATCACTGTCGAGCGGGAGACCATCACCATGCTCGTGCGCCGGCCAGCCACGGAGAATCAGAATCGGCCATCCACGGATGATCTTCCGGTTAGAGAGATTGACGGGTTGGAAGCTGGTTTGCTTCCGCCGCCCATTGGACCAACAGAAAAAGGAGAGAGTCAATGATCACCAAGAGGAGATTGATGGAAGTGAGCAACGATCTGCGGGGACGGCGCATTTGGCTTACCGCGTCTCTGTGCGCGACGTACGTATTGGCGCTCGCCTACATAGGAAAAATCGAAAAATCGAAGGGAATGCGTTAGGCCGGCGTTTTGCCGCTGGGCGCCCCATCCTTTCCGTATTCTATGCGGAAAAAATGGGGATACCGCCGCTCAATTTTCAGGCCGGATCAATCGACCCTGGTAAAAGCGCCAAGTTTTCAAGCGAAAATCCCAAAAATCATACATAGGAAGCTAAAGCCCAGCGTTGATAAAAAGCCTTCGGGAACTCTTCTGACCCCAATTGCGTAAACTGAAATTGGAGAGACACGGAGCAAGCGCCCTCATGAAGAAAATTCTTTTGATTATTCTCGCCGTCGTGGTGGTCGTCGCGGTTGTGGCGTTGTTCATCTATCGCCAGCAGGCCGGCTACACCAAAGTCCTGACCGCCAAGATCGCGCGCCAGGAGCTGACTACCGTCGTCAGCGGAACCGGCCAGATCAAGCCCAAGACCTACGTCAACGTGGGCGCAACCTCCTTTGGCCGCATTACCCACCTTCTTGTTAAGGAGGGCGATCACGTCACCAAGGGCCAGGTCATCGCCACCGTTGAGAGCGTGCAGCCGGAGGCCAACGTCGACGCCCAGAAGGCCACCATCGACGCCGCCAAAACCGACATCGCCTCCTACATTGCCGCCGAAAAGACCGCCGAGGCCAACGTCGAGCACGCCAAGGCCGACCTCGAACAGAAGCGCCTCGACTGGGAGCGCGCCCAGGGCCTTTACGCCGCCGGCATCCTCGCCAAGCAGGATTATGACGCCAAAAAAGCCGCTTACGATACTGACGTCGCATCGCTCGACCAGGCCGTTGCAGGCCGCAACCAGGCCAAGGCGCAGACCGATTCCGCCCGCGGCCATCTGCAAACCCAGGTCGCCACGCTGCGCTTCAATCAGGACGCCCTCAACAAGACCGTCTCCACCGCGCCCTTTGACGGCATCGTAACCAATCTTCCCGTCCGCGAGGGCGAGACCGTCGTCGTCGGCATTCAGAATGCCGAAGGCTCCACGCTGATGACCCTTGCTGACATGAGCGTCATCACCGCCGAGGTCAAGGTCGATGAGACAGACATCGTCAACATCGTCGCCGGCCAGACTGCCGACGTGACCGTGGACGCGCTGCCCGGCAAGGTCTTCAAAGGCCACGTAACGCTGGCCGGCGATCAGGCCCTGCTCCGCTCCACCGGCGTTGCCACTTCTCAGTCCACCACCGGCACTGAAGAGGCCAAGGACTTCAAAGTCGTCATCACGCTCGACACGCCCACCAGCGACCTGCGTCCCGGCCTCAGCGTCACAGCCAAGATCACTACGGCGCGCAAGGAGAACGTCCTCTCGCTGCCCATCCAGGCGCTCACCATGCACAACCCAGACGACGACAAGGACAAGAGCAAGGTGCAGGCCGCGGCCAGTTCATCCAGCGCCGCCAAGAGCGTCTCCACGCAGGGCGTATTTGTGGTCGCCAAGGATAAGAACGGCAAGCTGCGCGCCAAGTTTGTTCCCGTCACCACCGGCATCACCGGCGCAACCGACATCGAAGCGACCAGCGGGATTGGCGAGGGCGATGAGATCGTCATCGGCCCTTACAAAACCCTGCGCGTCCTCAAAGACAACGCCTTGGTCAAACGCGACACCGCCAAGCCCGCCGCAACCACTGGCAGTAGTTCTTAGTTCAACGGTTGCAGACAGACGATTCCGGAGGGAGCAGGGGGCTTTAGCCCCCTGAATAAGATCGAATTAAGGTGGCCTTCAGGCCCGGGCCGTTCCTCTGTTCTGGATGATGAAAATGTAGTATTGGCAAGCTCTGATCCGCAGGTTTTGTATCACTTGCCCACCGGGTCCGCCGGCCCGCGTAGGGTGAAACGGGCTTCTTTCTCCCGGCAGGGAGAAAACGAAAATAGCCCAGGGGAAGCGTAGCGCACCCCGGGGATAGCGTTGAACAAAGACCTTTCGTCCCGTAGGGACGGAACGAAAACTCGGGCTTTAGTCCCTGCGGTATGCTTTTCTTGGAACCGGTCTTATGATTTCCCTTTCCCCGCTGCCCTTTTCGGCCGCGGCTTGTCAAAGCTGTAAATGATGAGGATGACACTCGTATGGCTCTAATCGATACCACCACCGAAACCGTCGAACAGCCCATGACTCCGCAACACGGCGACATGATCGTAGTCGAGGATCTATGGCGCACCTACGACATGGGCTCCGAGCAGCAGGTGCAGGCGTTGCGCGGCGTCTCGCTGCGCATCAAGAATAACGAGTACGTCGCCATCATGGGTCCATCCGGCTCCGGCAAGTCCACGCTGATGAATCTGATCGGCTGCCTTGACACGCCCTCCAGGGGCCGCTACTGGCTCAACGGACAGTTGGTCAGCGAGCTTGACGACGACCAGCTCGCGCGCATCCGCAACAAGGAGATCGGCTTCGTCTTCCAAACCTTCAACCTGCTGGCCCGCGCCACCGCCCTGCACAACGTCGAGTTGCCGCTCATCTATAGCGGCATCCCAGCCGCCGAGCGCATTGAGCGCGCCAAGCAGTCCCTGGCCAGCGTCGGCCTTGAAGAGCGCATGATGCACAAGCCCAACGAGCTCTCCGGCGGCCAGCGCCAGCGCGTCGCCGTCGCACGCGCGCTCGTCAATCACCCCTCCATCATCCTCGCCGACGAGCCCACCGGCAACCTCGACTCCAAAACCGGCCTCGAGATCATGGCGCTCTTCGATACCCTCCACGCCAACGGCAACACCATCGTGCTCGTCACTCATGAGCCTGACATCGCCGAGTACGCGCATCGCGTCGTCCACATCCGCGACGGCCAGATCTACTCCGACGAGCCCTCCAAGCGCTTCCGCTAAAAGTGCAAGCCCGTCGCCCGCGCCGTATGCGCAATGGTCATTAGCCCCGCGTTTCAACGCGGGGTTGGCGAATCCACTAGTTCCCCCGGAGTCCCGTCGGGACGGCGCTCTGCTTTGCGCCCAACTCACATACATTTCCTCGCAATCCCGCAAACCAAATCGAACGAATAGAATAGTTTCTTGCCGGGGATAAAAATGAAAACCACTTCCTTCGTCCTGAAATCTTCCGCAATCCTCCTGCTCCCTCTAGCCCTAGGTCTTTTCCCGCCATCCCGCGCGCAGAACAATGCCCCCACCGCGCAGACCGACTCCGGCCAACTCCGTGGCGCGGCCCGCCCCGGCGGCGGAGCCGAGTTCCTCGCCATTCCCTACGCCCAGCCCCCCGTCGGCGACCTGCGCTGGAAGGCCCCTCAGCCCGCCATTCCTTGGACCGGCATTCGCGACGCAAAAGCCTTCGGCGCTCCCTGTGCCCAGCCCCTGCTCGGCGGCGATTGGAACAAGTACGACGCCAAGCTCAGCCAGGAAGACTGCCTTTATCTGAACGTCATCACGCCGGTCTGGCCGCCCCAGTCTTCATTGCCCGTGATGCTCTGGCTGCACGGCGGCGGCAATGAAGGCGGCTCGGCCTCCAGCGATCTCTATAAAGATGGAACCCTGATCAATCACGGCGTCCTGCTCGTCACCGTCAACTACCGCCTCGGCATCTTCGGCTTCTTCTCCCATCCCGCGCTCACCGCTGAGTCCCCGCATCAAGCCTCGGGCAACTACGGGCTCATGGATCAGATTCTCGCCCTGCAATGGGTGCGCCAGAACATCGCCCGCTTCGGCGGCGATCCCAACAACATCACCCTCTTTGGACAATCCGCGGGCAGCCAGGACACTGGCATTCTCATGACCTCCGCGCTCTCCAAGGGTCTTTTTCAGCGCGCCATCGCAGAGAGCAGTTCTGCCTTCAACCCGCCGCTGAAGCCGCTGGACGAGGCTGAAGCCCAGGGCGCAATCTTCGCCACCACGCTCAAGGCTCCCGTCGGCGGCGCCGCTCTGAAATACCTTCGCCAGCTATCCGTGCGGGATCTCTTTGCCGCCCGCGCCAGCCTGAATCCGCGTCCCATCTTTGGTCCGGTGGTCGATGGCTGGGTCGTCACCCAATCGCCCGCCGCCGTCTTTCAATCCGGCCGCGAGTCCGCGATTCCACTGCTCATTGGCGTCACCGCACGCGAGTTCGGCGCGCAGACTTTCGGTACCCCCACCGCGCCCGACGAATTGCGCAAGGTCATCGCAGATGCTACTGGCAGCTTCGCTCCCCAGGCCCTTGCCGCCTACGGCCTGGCCGATGGAGGCGCGGGCGCGAGCGACCCCTTGCATGGTTCGGCCGCCGACCAGTGGACCGCCGACCTCTATTTCCGCTGCCCCGCCGTGACCCAGGCGGAATGGCACAGCGCGGCCCATCATCCCACCTGGGAGTACGAATTCGCCCACGCCATTCCAGGGCAGGAAGCGCAGGGAGCCGTCCACTCCTCTGACCTGCCCTACGTCTTCGGATACTTCCCAAAACAAGGCAACATCGCCGGAAGCTTTACCGATACTGACATCAAACTCGCCGGCCTGATCGAAAGTTACTGGACCAACTTCGCCAAGACCGGCAACCCCAACTCCGCCGCGCTCCCCGTCTGGCCGCGGCTAGGCGCATCGCGCAACTTCATCCAGTTCTCGCAAGACGGCAAGGTCGTCCCATCCACCCGCCTGCGCGCCGCGCAATGCGCCTCCTACCGCCAGACGCTCCAAGAGCACATCAAGCAATCAAAGTAAACAAGCCAGTCGCTCCGCATTCCAGAAACCATCGAAATAATCTAAGCTGAAATCAGCATGAAAGAATCTGCCGTTCTGCTCATCGACTGCCCGGACCGCCGTGGCCTGGTGGCGCGCGTCTCCAATCTGCTTTACCAGCATGGAGCCAACATCCTCCACGCCGACCAGCATCAGGACCACGCGCTCGGCCTCTTCTTCATGCGCGTCGAGTTCGCGCTCAACGGCGCGGGAGAAGACTCCACCACTCTCGCCGCCAATCCCGCGCCCTTCGACCTTGAAGCCTTCAAGGCAGCCTTCGCGCCGCTGGCCGACGAGCTGGGAATGCAATGGCACTTGACCTCCAGCAATCGCCGCCCCAGAGTCGCGCTCTTCTGCTCGCAGTATTTGCACTGCATGGCAGACCTGCTCCATCGCTGGCGCACCGGCGAGCTGCTCTGCCAGATTCCCGTCATCGTCTCCAACCACAGAGCGGTAGAAAATCTCGCCGCCTTCTACGGCATCCCCTTCGAGTACATTCCCCAGACCTCGGCCACGCGCGCTGAGGCTGAGGCCCAGCAGCTCGACTTGCTTGCCGCCAAAGATGTCGATCTAGTGGTGCTGGCGCGCTATATGCAGATTCTCACTCCGGCTTTCATCGCCCGCTACCCAGCCTCCATCATCAACGTGCATCACTCGTTTCTGCCCGCCTTCATCGGCGCCAAGCCCTACCATGCCGCCCACGCCCGCGGCGTAAAACTCATCGGCGCAACCAGCCACTATGTCACCGAGGTTCTGGACGACGGTCCCATCATCGAGCAGGACGTAGCCCGCATCTCGCACCGCGATCAAGTAGAAGATTTAGTCGCCCGCGGCCGCGACCTCGAGCGCGTAGTCCTCTCCCGCGCCGTCCGCTGGCACCTGGACCGCCGCATCCTCTGCTACGGAAACAAAACCGTTGTCTTCGATTGAGGCAGGGACTAGGGACCGGGGACTGAGGGACTACGGAACAGGGAACAGCGCGCTGTCGGGCGGTGGTGGGCGGATTTGCGGGCTTCGACCTTTTATCTCATGACCTTTGCCGTGCCCCATGATAGATGTGCAGAACCTCCACGGAATCGCCCTTGAGCCGATATACAACGATGTAAGGAAGGCGGGCGATTACCAGTTCGCGCGTTCCTTCTTCACGCCCGATGCGGCCACGATGGGGCATGGATCGCAAGGTGGAGATCGCCGAGTAGATTTCACGGATTGTGGTTTGGAGGAAGCCGGGGAGGTTCTCTGCTAGATAATCGGCGATAGCTTCCAGATCGCCGGCCGCGGCGGGTGTCCAGCGAAGCCGCATCAGATGCTCAGCATCCGCTCGACTCGGGCGTCCATCTCGGCCTCTTCAATGAAGAGGCCCCGGTCGGCCTGGTCGATGCCTTGGCGCACAGCGGCGCGAAAACGCGCATCGTAGTCGATCAGGCGCAGCGCAGCGTCCTGCACAAGCCGGGCCGGGTTCACACCCTCAATGCTCGCCATCTGCGCCAACAGCGCTTCCTGCTCGGGAGTGAATTGGACTTCCATATGGAAAAGTGTTGCAGCAGACGGGTGCGATGTCAAGGGCAGGGAGCCTGTTCGTACTCTCCGCGAGCATGGTCCTGCGCGTCCCTGTTCCCTGTTCCTTGAGTTAGAATCGACCTAAGATGAAGTGTCCCTATTGCGGCTTCGGGCAAGATCGAGTCGTCGATTCGCGAGAGAGCAAGGAAGCCGACTCGATTCGGCGGCGGCGGGAGTGCGAGCGCTGCAATCGCCGCTTCACCACCTACGAGCGCATCGACGAAATCCCCTACATGGTCGTCAAAAAAGACGGCCGCCGCGAGCGCTTTGATCGCCAGAAAGTCCTGAACGGCCTCTTGCGCGCCTGCGAGAAGCGTCCCGTCCCCCTGGCCCAACTCGCGGCCATCGTCGATGCGGCAGAGACCTATCTGATGGACGCCCCCGAGCGCGAGCGCACCACCCCCGAAATCGGCGAGCTGATCATGGAGCACCTCAAGGGCCTCGACACCGTAGCCTACATCCGCTTCGCCTCCGTCTATCGCGATTTCAAGGATGTGCGCGAGTTCAAAGAAGAGCTGGAAGGGCTGCTGGGCAGCCGCGCTGGGAACAAATCAAAGAAGTAGTGCGTAGGACTCCTTGACCTTCGGCCCGCGATTGAAAGCTGAAGAAAAAAGGAAGTTTTATGGTATCTACCGGCACGCATATTTCCACACAAAGCTTCAGAACCAGCAAGCGGGCCGCTTGGCTTTCCATAGCCGGCGCTATCTTCGGGATGCTCGCCGGGGTAGTTGTTGCGCTGAACCTATTCGCTTTGGCGCTGCGGCTGATCCAACCGGTCTACTCTTCGGCTCACCCTCGCAGCGCGCAGCAATTAGCGATGCTGTTCGCGACCGGATCGGGCGCCGGAGAATTGCTTTTGTTGATTGTCTTGTGGCTGATTCTGCGGAGAAAGAACGATTCATTCGGACGGCTTGGGCTCTGGAAAAGCTCCCCCTGGATCGGCTGGCTCGCCGGTTTAGCCGTCGCCGTCTACTACGTCGTTTACGCTGTTGTGGGCTTTCACACGGGCCCAGCGCACCTTCCGCTCGCAAGGATTCTCTTTGAGCCAAGCCTGTTTCATATCTATACCGCCCTGGTATTGGGATTGAGCGCCGGGCTGTGCGAGGAGGTCGTTTTTCGTGGGTATCTGATGACACGGCTGGCAGACGCCGGATACGGCTGGATCGTGCAAGTGATCGCGTCCGGTGCGCTCTTTGGGCTGGCGCACGGCCTCTACGGATTCAGCCAGGGCTTGAGCAACGGGCTCGATATTGTCTCCCATACGGCGCTTTTGGGGGCTCTCTTTGCCGGTGTGTATCTGCTTTCACGGCGCAGCCTGATGCCATGCATTCTTTGTCATTTTCTGAATGACGCCATCGTGCTTCCCTGGGTTTTTCTCCAGATGTTCCATGCGCGGTAGAAAAGGGAATGGAGTTGGAGACCGGCGAGCGCCGAAATGTGGAAATAAGCCCCGAGGCACTGGAAGCAATCTCTCAATACTCGGCCACCTTTGACATCGCATATTGGCCTGCGGCATTTTTGGTCATGGCTTTCCTGCTTTTTTGCGCCGTGTTCAAGGCCTGCATGTAATAGAATCGCTGAACAGAATGCACTTTGGGCCTAGCCGCCTCCTCCGTGCTTCTGTTCAGTATTCATATTCATCGAGGTCATCCATGACAGAAGCAACAACCCACAAAGTAACCCTCATCCCCGGCGACGGCATCGGTCCTGAAGTAACCCAGGCCGTCCTCCGCATCCTTGAAGCCACCGGCGTTAAATTCGAATGGGAGCGCTTTGCCGCCGGCGCTGAGGCCTTCGAGATCTTCGGCGAGTACATTCCCGCAGCGCTCTATGAATCCATCGAGCGCAACGGCGTGGCCCTGAAAGGGCCTGTCACCACGCCCATCGGCGGCGGCTTCAAGAGCATCAACGTGACGCTGCGCAAAAAATTCGACCTCTTCGCCAACTTCCGCCCCGTCAAGAATCTTCCCGGCCTTGAAACCAAATGGCCCGGCGTCGATCTCATCATCGTGCGTGAAAATACCGAGGGCGAGTACGTCGGCCTGGAGCATGAGGTCGTTCCCGGCGTCGTCGAAAGCATCAAGGTCATTACGGAAAAAGGCTCGACCCGCATTGCCAAATTCGCCTTCGAATACGCGCGCAAGCAGGGCCGCAAGAAGATTCACTCCGTGCACAAAGCCAACATCATGAAGCTGTCGGATGGCCTCTTTCTGCGCTGTGCCCGCAAGGTAGCCGAGGGCTTCCCAGACGTCATCTACGCCGAGCACCTCATCGACAACACCTGCATGCAACTGGTGATGAATCCCTGGCAGTATGATACCTTGCTGCTTGAAAATCTTTATGGCGACATTGTCAGCGATCTCTGCGCCGGCCTGGTGGGCGGCCTGGGCCTTGTTCCCGGCGCAAACCTCGGCCTCAACTGCGCCATCTTTGAAGCGGTACATGGCTCGGCTCCAGACATTGCCGGCAAGAACGTCGCCAACCCCACCGCGCTGCTGCAATCCGCGGTGCTCATGCTGCGCCATCTCGACGAGCAAGCCGCGGCCGACAAGGTGCAGAGCGCGCTAGAGACGGTCTACGCCGAGCGCAAATCTCTCACCCGCGACGTAGGCGGCACCGCCGGCACCAGCCAATTCGCCGACGCCGTATTGGCGGCAATGCCCTAGCGGTCTGTTTCACGCAGATGATTGTTTATCCGCGATGAAGGGCACGGGCTTTGGCCCGTACATTAAGCACAGATGATTGTTTATTCGCGATGAAGGGCACGGGCTTTAGCCTGTACATTAAGCACAGATGATTGTTTATTCGCGATGAAGGGTACGGGCTTTACAGGCTGCGGAAAAACTCCTCGCGAGGCAATTCTCGAAGGCTTTGTAACCAGGGCACGACTTTAGTCGGGCCGATAAAGCCAATCATATCAACGTTGGGCTTTAGCCCCTGCT
>Ga0181520_10000574_pt1 | contig 80276 bp, 44 predicted proteins | sample PEATcosm2014_Bin_29_FD_132451 | JGI IMG/M metagenome (GOLD analysis project Ga0181520, IMG submission 132451) | Peatland microbial communities from MTU Mesocosm Facility, Houghton, MI, USA - PEATcosm2014_Bin02_30_metaG | ecosystem: Environmental > Terrestrial > Soil > Wetlands > Peat | place... | reverse complement strand
GAGCAGAAGCCCCCGGCTCCCGACGATGACTTCAACGTGGTGTAATCGGCCGCATGGCCGATCAATCCGGCTTCCAGCCGTAACCCGAAGCCACCGGCTATTAGCCGGTGGTCGTTCACATTTTCGTGCACAATTTACGAAGTTTTCCACAATCGTTATCAGAACCGGAAACCCCAATCCGGTCGTGCACGATGGACTCGATTCCGCCCCGCTTGCCGCACCGGAAAAAGGCTGCAACCTTACTCGTTCCTTTAAATTGTAGGGGGAAATGGCTTTACCGGTCCCAGCCACCTTTTTTAAAGGGCTTCCAGTCGTCCAGGTTTTCGTCCACGGGAATCGAATCTTCGTCCCAGCCGATCGCGCTCAGATTCTCTTCCTTGGCGTCTGCCGGCGACCCTGGGTCTGGAGGGCGTAATTGCTTGGCTGCCCCATGCAAGTGCATCACCGAGGCACGCAACTCGTCGATCAGCATGGTCAGATCCTCTTGCTTGCGGATGCTCATGGGGCTGAACTGAATGCCGACCGTGCAAGGATCGTCCATGGCCAGGGGGATGGCGTGAAGCAGAAAGGGCAGACCGCGGAGGCGAAAAACCACTTCGGCAGGACGGTGCAACTCCCCAAGAAAGGGTTCCGCAGTGCGAACGCTACACCCTTTCAGGCTCAAATCGACGATCGAACCGGAGAAGCGCAGGCGGTCGGCGACGTAGCGGACCTCGACCGGCCATTCGCCATCTTCCCAGCTCTGCGCCCGGCATTCGCTGTCGTGGATCAAGTGCACAAACTCCGGCGAGGTCGCCACCCGCACCGGATTCTGCTGCGCCTCTTGTCCGACTGGGTTCAGGGAGAAGGGATCGGCGGGTGGGGGCAGCGGCTCTTCTTCGCCCTCTTTCAACAGGTTGGCGATCAGCTCTTCCAGTTGGTTCTTGGTCTTGAAGTCGCCCAGAGCAAAGCGAACGCCAATACGGCAACCCTTGTCGGTCCATTCCGTTCTGCCCGGCAGGTGCACCTGCATGCCGCGCACGGACAGATCCACCTCGACGTTGGCCAGGGCGCCGGCGGTGAACCGGCTCTCGGTGAGGATGCAGCAACCGCCCATGCTGATATCGACAAACTGGCAGGGCGATTTGCGCCCGCTGTACGTGAGTTCGCCCTTGGTCGTAAAGAGCGGAATACGCTCGCTGGAGCGCCGCTGGCGAGCCTGGTTTGCTCGACCGCCGCTTGGATCACGCAGGTATGGGGAAAATTCGGCCATGAGCAATTCCGACCCTTTTGAACAGATGCCTTATCGGCCTCTCACAAATGTAACTTCTTGGGATGAGGCCGCGGTTCGCCCGCGTTCCTCTCCCGCTTTTCGAATTTCTCTAAAATTAGCACATTCCGCAATAAGATGAGCGTTTTTGCAACCGATTCTGCCGTGGCGAAACGGATTCCCCCTGCTTCGCTTGGGCCCTCCAAGGTGGACTTGCTTGCATTCCTCTTCGTGCCAAAGCCGGGAACGCGGATTCCTTCCTTACGACAAACTGCTTAAATGAGCGAGAAAGACGCTTGCCGGCACGGGAAGCGCGCCCAGCAAAGAAAGTGTGGCGGGATGCTGTACCCGGTCGATCTGGGCAACCTGCACCGACTCGACGATGGCGCCCCCGTCCAGTACGGCAAACCTCTCGCACAACTGCAAAACCGAGATCAGATCGTGCGAGATGTAGAGCAAGGCGGTGCCGTGGCGTCGGCTCAGGCCGCGCAACAATTTGACGATCTCAACCTGGGTAATGGGGTCCAGCGCGCTGGTGGGCTCGTCGGCCAGCAGAATGGCCGGTCGATGCAGCAAGGCCAGCGCGATGAGCGCCCTTTGCGCCTGTCCAACGCTGATCTGCCCCGGCTTGCGGCGCAGGAATTCCTCGTCGCCCGCCGGCAGTTGGACCTCTTCCATCAATTGCCGCAGGCGGCTGTCGAGCGCCGCCCGTCCCCCTGTCTCATGCGCGCGCCACGCATGGTCAAAATGAGAGCGCAAGGAGACCGCCGGGTTCAGTGCGCTCATGGGACTTTGCGGGATCAAGGAAATCCGCTTTCCACGCAGGCGCCTCGCCTCGCCCGCCTGCATGGTCAGCAGATTTTTGCCGTCGATGAGGACTTCACCGCTGGCCTTGCCGCCGCGCCAGGCAAGCAACCCCAGCAGCGCCATCACCAGCGTGGTCTTGCCGGCGCCGCTCGCGCCCACCAACCCCAACGCCTCCCCGGCGCAAAGCTCGAAGGCCACATTCGAGAGGATGCACCGCTCTCCATAGCCGGCCGTCAAACGAACCTTCATCACCGGTTCGCTCATCGTCCGCCTCCCTCCCGCAGCAGGGCGTCGATATTCCAAAATGGCCCCGGCGAGAGAATGGCCGGCTGCACCCCGCGCAATTGCAGCGAAATCGCCTGCAGCGCATTGGGATACAAGAGATAGATGAAGGGCTGCTGGTCGGCGACGATCTGTTGCACCCGGTCCAAGGCCCGCTTGCGGTCCTTATATAAAGGAGTAGATGCCTGCAGTTGCATCTCTTTGTCGATCTCCGCTTCCCACTCCGTTGCCGGAGTCTTTTGCGAGGGATTCCATTGGTGGTTGGGCGACGAGCTTAACCAAAGATTCATCATGGTGCTGGGATCGGCCTCAGCATTGGAGAGCCCCAGCAGGCAGGCTTCATAGTCCTGCTTGTGCATGAGCCGCTCGATCAACGCGGGAAAATCCAGGGAGACCAGCGTAACCTGCATGCCCAGGGCCGCCAGATCCTGCTGAATCAGCGCGGCCATCTTCTGTCGGGCGAGATTGCCCGCGTTGGTCACAATGGAGAACTTCACGGGATGGCCGGCGGAGTCCCACAACTGATTGCCGCTGCGGTGAAACCCAGATGAGGCCAGCAGGCGATTGGCCTCGGCCACGCTCTCCTGCGGAACCTTCAGGCTGTCGTTGTGCCACATCTTGTTGGCCGGTGAGATGAAGCCATAGGCCGGAGTGGCGTGGCCGTCATAGGCGATGCGCGCCAGGTCGGCGCGATGGATGGCCTGTGAAACCGCAACCCGGAAGCCGCGATTCTGAAACCAGGCCTTCTCGTAATCGGGCAGCGCGGCTTGCGACGCTTGATTGAACCAGAGCTGCTCGGTATTGAGCGAGGCGCCAAGATCGCGGGCGGATTGGGGCGACTTTTGCGCCAGCAGGCCAAAGTAGTCGGGTGAGGGACCGTCGATCAGGTCGTATTCCCCACGCAAAAAGAGCGCCATCTCCTGCTCGCGATTATTCAGAATGTCCAGCCGCACGCCGGAGGCATAGGGCAGTTGCACGTTTGCTCCATCCCGGCGCCAGTAATGCGGATTCCTTTTCAAGCGCAGGTATTGGCCGCGCTTGTACTCGTCCACCGTGAAAGGCCCCGCCGTGACCCGGCCTTCACTGGGGCGATTGGCGGGCTCGATGGCGATCTCGTAGAAGATTCTCTCCACTCCAATCACGCGTTTGGGCAGGTGTATGGTCACCGTCAGCTTGTCTGGAGTCTCGATGGTGACGCCGCCGGGAACCAGGAACTCCTCCGCCACCGGGGCCTTGGTTTGCGGGTCAAGCAGACGGCGCAGCGACCAGGCCACGTCGGCCGAGGTGAGGGAACTGCCGTCGGAAAACAGGAGTCCGTTGCGTAGTTTGAAGGTGATCGACGTGCCTTGAGGCGAGATCCGGTAACTCTCCGCCAGTTGCGGATCGAGTTCCTGCGTCTGGCGATTGATTCTCAACAGCACGCCCCCGGTCAGGTAGCGCACAAATTCCGAAGTCTGATCGTCCACCTTGGCCGGATCGAAGGTCTTGGGATCGTAGTGAATCGCCCAGGCAAGTTCGCCCGGCTGACGCCCAGCCGCCTGGCAGAAAGCGGCCACAGGCAAAAACACCGCAAGGCCGGCAACCAGAACGGCATACCGCAATGATTTACAGCGTGGTTCAATAACATGCTTTGTAACAGGGCACGACTTCAGTCGTGCCGCAAGCCGCAGATAAAAATGAGCGGGCTTTAGCCCCTGCACAAGGACGGCCACGCGTCCAAAGATATTTTTGAAAAACGCTCTACGCATTTGTATTCACCTCCGAGGTAAAAGATTCCAGAATCAGCAGTACCACGACCAGCAGCGCGATGGGCAGATACACCCAGTGGGATTGCAACAGCAGGGCGGAGTTATCCAGTTCCAGCAGCATCGCGCCCCACGACGGCAACGGCTCGCCCACACCCAGGCCCAATGCTCCCAAATTCGCTTCGGCAACGATGAAGGCGGGCACGCAGATCAAAAACTGCGGCAGCAGCAGCGGGCGGAGATGCGGAACCAGGTGCAGAGAGATCAGTTGCTGCCTGCGCAGCCCGCAGGCTTGGCCGTAGATCATCCACTCCGCCGCGCGCAGGTTCCTTGCCCCGTGAAAGACGGCCCGCGCGCACGCCGGCCAGCCCAGCACGGCGAGAACCAGAAAAGTAAGGATGGCGGTTTCCGGCGGTGAAGCGGTCAGGGGCAGCAAAGAACGGGCCATCATCAGCAGGAACAGCCAGGGAAGCGTAAGGAAGACGTCGCTCACAAACATCAGGATGGCGGCGATCGCGCGCGGGCTGAAGGCGGCCAGCAATCCAAAACCCGCGGCGATCAGGGTGGTCAGTGCGGCCGCCGCGGTTGCTCCCGCCAATCCGATCAGCAGCGCGCCGGCGACCCGCACCGCGCGGTCCCGGCCCAGTTCGTCGGTTCCTGCCCAGTGCTGCGCTGAGGATGGAACCTGAACCGCATCTCGATCCTGAGTTTTATAGTCCCAGCGCCCCAGCAGCACAATCAGCGCTGCCGCCACAATGAGCATCAAGAGAAGCAGTGCGGAGGCGCGCTTCATCCTGCCGCCTCCAAGGTTGGCGTGCGCATCGAGAAGCTCCCCGCAACTCCCACCACACAGGCCATCAAGAAGCTGACCGCCACCAGCACCGGCATGTCGCGGTTGATCACCGCCGACCACCCAAGCTGGCCGATTCCCGGAACCGTGAAGATCACCTCGATGGGAACCAGGGCGCCCAGCGCGGTGACAATCGACAGCGTCATGAGCGCGCCCAGTTGGCCAGCGATATTGGGCAGGATGTGCATACAAATCAGCGCCCGCGCCGGCATTCCTTGGGCTCTGCCCTGCAGCAGGTGTGGCGAGCGCCAAGCGCCCTCCAGCAGGCTGCGCAGGAATTTGAACTCCCGTGCGCCGATAACCAGCGCCAGCACCGGGACCGGTCCCGGCGTGTCGGAGAGAATGCAGACCGTGGCCATCGCCGCGGAGGGTATGGCCAGCAGAACAGTGAAGGGCAATCCCCACAAAACGCTACCTTGGCGCAGGCTGCTGATGGGCAGAGCAGCGCAGGCGGCCAGCAGCCAGCCAAGCAAGATGCCCTCGGTCAAAAGCAGGGCGGAAACCCGCAGGCGTGCGCCCATCAACTCTGTGACCGGCACATGATATTGCCGCGATTCGCCCAAGTCGCCTCTCAGCCAGTTCTTGACGACGCTCATCATGATCCGGTTGACCGATTGATCCGGGTTGGCCTCCGATTGCATCTCCGCCCGTGCGGTGGTTGCATATTTGGCGTCCATCTCGCGAATATCAGAGAAGTAGCCCGGCGCCAGCCGCACCAGCAGTATGGTTCCCAGCGCCGCAAAAAGAAGCAGGAGCAGCGTACGCCCAGCCCGCATAGCGATGGTCATCGGCAGGCTCACGGCTCCTCCTTGAACGCTTTGCACGCCGCAGCCACGGGGATTGGGAAGGATTCGGACCGGCGGCAGGGTAATTTCTTCCCCTATTTACCCTCATCCTTTCGTCAAGAAAGCTCATTTCTTCAATCCTGTACAGATGCCGTACAGGGGATTTTTCAAAGTCCGGGAGCGAATGCCGGGATCACCGATGAGGTCACCGTCCCTCACTGTGGTTCCCAGTGAGCGGTTAAATGAGTTACCTTTTTTCAATTCTTCCAGAAAGAATGGGGACAAAAGTACTCTATTGGGCTAACTCTGCTCTTGCTTCGGCTTGCTCGGGAAAGTGCGAGCCGTGGGGGCTCTGGGCTAGGCCCGGCCCGCCAGCCATCGAGGGGTATCTTCCCGGATTTTGAGGCAGAATCGGCTGTTGGCTGCGAGGCAGGGCATATGCTACTGTGTGGGTGTCGGTTAAGGTATTTTTGGAAATGGCGGGAACGTTCTAACAGTGGTTCAGATCGCCGCTGCTTGCGTCGGCTGAACGGGACTGGATGCGGTTCGCGGTATTTCAGAAAATGCTCTAGTCTGGACTCAGGTGGGAACATTCTTCGCAGTTCACCGCTTTTTTGAGTCCATTTCCCCCGGTTTTTATTCATCCAATCTCGCGCAGCCTCGGGCAAATACGTGGATACGACCCTCAAGAAGATCGGCAAATACGAGATCTCCGGCATTCTCGGCCGCGGTGGCATGGGTGTGGTTTACCGTGCCGAGGACAAGCGCATCGGCCGCCAGGTGGCGATCAAGACCCTGACCGAGGGCTTTACCGGCCAGCCGGAGATGCTCGAGCGCTTCTATCGCGAGGCCCAGGCGGGCATTCTCCAGCATCCCAATATCGTCATCGTCTACGATCTCGGCGACGAAGACGGTATGCCATTCATCGTGATGGAGTTCGTTGAAGGCGAGCCGCTCGACAAGCTGATCGCCTCTGGCCGCCAACTGGCGCTGATCGACAAACTCACCATTATTGAGCAGGTCTGTTCGGCCCTGGGCTATGCCCATCAGCACGGCGTCATTCATCGCGACATCAAGCCGGCCAATGTGATGGTGCAGTCCAATCCGGTGCACGCCAAGATCGTGGACTTCGGCATCGCCAGGGTGCAGGGATCGACGGGTGGGGCGACCAGCCTGACCCGCACCGGCAACGTCATCGGCTCGCTGCACTATATTGCTCCCGAGCGCCTCAAGGGTCTGGCCTTCGACGGCCGTTCGGATATCTTCGCCACCGGCGTCATGCTCTACTACCTGCTCACCGGCCAGCTCCCCTTTACTGGAGAAGATATTGCGGTCGCCCAGAAGCTGGTGCATGAGCAACATCGCCCGCTCAGCGCCTGGATCACCAATTTCCCCCCCGCGCTGGAGGGGATCATGGACCGCGCCCTGGCCAAGGACCCCGAGGATCGCTACGCCACCGCCGAGGTCTTTGCCGCCGATCTGCACTCCGTCTGCGAGGAGCTGAAAAAGGGCCAGGTCGTCGAACTGTTGACCGACGCCGAGCGCCTGAGCAACGAGGAACAATATGGACGGGCGCGGGAAGTGCTCTTCCAACTGGTCAAGATCGATCCCCAGAACACCAGCGCCCGGCAGTTGTTGAGCAGCGTGCAGCAGAATCTGGCCCGCATGCAGCGCACCGAGCAGATTCGCCAGTTTGTGGCCGAGGCCCAGGAGGCGGTCGCTTCGGCCCGCTTCAAAGAGGCGATTCTAGGCATGGAGCAGGCCATCAAGCTCGACCCCGAGAGCGTCGAGCTGCTGGCCCAGATGGAGGAGATCAAGGAGAAGAAGCGCCGTTACGAGGAGATCGACTCTCTCATGGCGCAGGCCGATGCTCTGCGCGAGCGCGCCGACTACACCGGCGCCTTGCAGGCCGTCGAGAAGGCTCTGACCCTCGACCAGCAGAACTCCGGCATCCGCAAGATCTTCGCCGAACTCTCGCAGCAAGCCAGGCTGGCCGCCAAGCAGGGACAGATTCGCGAAATGCTGGGCAAGGCCAAGCTCGAGATCACCTCCCGCCATTTCACTGCCGCCATTGAGATTCTCCGCGAGGTCAGCCAGATCGACCCCTCTCAGCCGGAGATGGAAAGCCTGATGCAGACCGCGGTCAGCGCCCAGGAGCAGGAGCGCCGCCGCAGAATCATCGAGCAGATCCAGACCGAGATTGAGAACAGCCTGCTGGCCGAGGATTACGAACGCGCCAACGAGCTGATCGAGCGCGCCGTCGAGAAGCTCCCCACCGAGTCCTCTCTGTTGCAGCTCAAGACCCGCATCGCCTTGCAGGTGCGCAAGGAGCGGGAACGCAAGCTGATCGAAGCCACCGCCATCCAGGCCCAGGAGAAGTTCCTGGAATCGCCCGGCGAGGCCCTGCTCATCGTGCAGCGGGCCTTGCAGGAACTGCCCGGCGCCGAGCGCTTGCTGGCTCTCGAAGAGTCCTTGCGTCAGCGTCTCAAGACCGCCGAGAAGGAAGTCGTTCGCGGCCGCTATCTGCGCGAGGCCCAGCAGGCCATCGACCGCAGCGAGTTTGAAAAAGCGATCGAGATCCTCGAATCCTACCAATTGGAGTTTGCCGACGCCGAGGGCGTGGGTGAACTGCTGGAATTTGCCCGCAGCGAACAGGCGCAGAAACTGCGCCGTACCCGTATCGCCGCCGTCGGCACGGAAGCCCGGACGCTGATCCAGCAGGAACGCTTCGATCAGGCCATCGAACTGCTCGAAGCCGCCGCCCGCGAGGTCGCGGATCCTTCCTACGCCAGGCTTCTGGCCGATGCCCGTTCCGGTCGCAAGGAGCTTGCCCGCAAGGCCGAAGCCGTCCTCACCCACATTGCCCGCCTGCGCGAACGCGGACAGGTCGATGAGGCCATCGAACTCTTGCAGGGCCAGCCCTCGGCCTCTGTGCCCGGCTCCCCGCTGCAGGCCATGCTCAACGAGCTGCGCGCCGAGCAGGCCCGCAAACAGGCCCTGGCGCAGGCCATGACCGCCGCCAGCAAGGCTGTCGAGAACGGCGATTTCTTTACCGCGCTGGAGAGCCTGAAGAGTGTTCAGCGGGCTTATGGCGAGGACGCCGAACTGACTCGCGCTCTCGAGGCCATCGCCGCGCGCCGTGTCGAGGTGGCCAACAAATCCCTGGGCGATGCCGTGCAGGCCGCCCGTCAGTCGCTGGCCGCGCAGAATCCGCAGGCCGCCTTGAAGACCCTGCGCGCTGTCGGAGAGCTGGTCGAGTTTGCCGATGAAGCCCATCAATCCGAGTGGCGTCGTCTGGGCGCCGAGGCCGGCAAGCCCATGGCGCGTCGCGGCTCGGGCAATGTCCCCACTCTGCCAGGGCCCGAACAGGCCCGCAACAAATTGTTGATCCCCGTGCTGATTGGCGTGGTTCTGCTGGTCGTTGCAGGGGGAGGATGGTTTTTCCTGCACAATTCGAAAGCTCCCGCGGCGCCGGTGGCTGGCGCTAACACAGCTCCCGTCCTTCCTCCTCCTCCGCCCAGCGGGACCCTGGTCATCACCGGCAACGTGGATGGCGTGGGGGTCTTTGTCGATGGCCCCATCAAGGGCTTTACCCAAAGCGACGGCTCCCTGCAACTGCCGCTCGACCCCGGCAAGCACTCCATTCGCCTGGTGAAGCCGGGGTACGGAGACGATCCCGCCCACGAGGTAACCATCGCCGTCAATACGCAGACGCCGCTGCATTACGCGCTGACCCGTTCCGCCAACGCTCCGCAAGTCGAGATGGACGCCTATCTCACGGTGCACTCGACGCCCGGCGCGCGCGTGAATATCGATCATGCCCTGCAGGGCAAGGCCGACGCCCGCGGCGAGCTCATTCTGCCCGTCAAGCCAGGTGCACGGCAGTTGGAGATCGCCTTGGACGGCTATCAATCCTATAGCCAGTCCTTCAACATCAAGGCCGGGGAGAGAAACACGATTGCGGCCATGCTCTCGCCCATTCCGGTGGCTCCCCGCCCGGTCCAGCCCACGCCCGCGGCGCCCCAGCCGGTGCAGATTCTCTCCCTCTCCGCCACCATGCAGCAGATCGAACAGGGCCAGACCACCACGCTGAACTGGCAGACCGCCAATGCCGCCGAGGTCTCGATTGACCCCGGTTTCGGTCGCGTCGATAACTCCGGCAGAACCGATGTGCGCCCGTCCACCACCACCACCTATCAGCTCACCGCCAGGGGCAACGGGGGAACCCAGCAGCGCGCCATCACTATTGTCGTCGAGCCCAAGCCGGTTGAACATGCGGCTGTACCGCCGCCCGCCATCCGTACCGAGCAACGGCCATCGCTGCCCGATGCGGATAGCCTGAGATCGGCCTTGGGAGCCTACAAGAGCGTCTATGCGCGGGCCTCCGGCAAGAGCACCAAGGATTGTCAGGCTGCTTTCAAGGGATCGTATCAAGGCAGATTGATGGCTTTCGCGCAATGGTGCGACTCGGCCAAGCGGTTCGATGTCAACGACCAATGCAATCAGGTAGGTGGTTCGCCGGATTCCCCCACCCTGGGTTGCTCCGAGACAGCGACCATTTATCCCAAGGATGGCGATCCCCAACCCATCCACTCGCAAAAGACCTTTCACTTTGCCAAGGGTTCGGATGGATCGTGGCAGATCACTGGTTGGTAATAAATCGCTTTTATTCGGCCTCTTATGGATGTGTTTTTTCTCGCTGCGCGGCTTGCGCCGAGGTCGCCGCGGTAGAGGTGAAACTGCTCCGGATGTTATCCGGAACGGTTACAGGGAAACTATATTCCTTTCTAGAATCCTAACCGCGCGATTGGGTTATCGATTAATGGAGCGCGGCCTTCTGGCCGGCTGTCGTGCGGCCGTCCCCTTCCGCGCATGTCCAGGATGAAGGTTCAATTCCTGCGGTTTAGACAAGGGTTCCGTCCAGATCGAACTCCGCCCGAAGCACCGCCGGCGGAGTAGTATCGATCTGCGTTCAAGGCTTTGACGGAGCCACCAAAGCGTTTCCTTCGAGAAGGTTGCCAGGTAGTTGCGAGGCGCTGGGTAGGTAGGTTGCAGGGGCGATATTGAGCGGGCTGTGGGAACCTCTGGTAACAGCAGAATGGGGAACTGGTAACCTTCTCTGCTGCATCCCGTAAAATAATGAATAAAAAAGATTTAGTAGGAACGCCCATAGGGGTGGGAAGATCCTGCGTTGTATCCGATCCTTATTTCATCGGTGTGCAATCCCCCTTTCATCCAAGAGGTCGATTTGAGGTTCGAAAGGCTGATTTCATGTTAGACTCGGCGTGAGCCGTTTTCTACTGTCCCGCGGTCGCAAAGGCATGAAAATTTTAGCTTGACATGCAAAATGGGGCGATGGTAGGCTCCCGAATTGATGTTGGGAATCGGTTTTTTCTTCGGCGTACGAGTGTGTCCTTCGTTCGCCGCGGACGCTGCAAATGTGCCGCCAGGGATATCAGCCTCCGGAGTAAGCAGTAGATTAGGTGTCGCCTAGGAAGGCTGAACCTTGGAGAAAGTCGAGAGACTTTGCCCATGTACGCTGATGCGAAGCGGGTTTTTGGTAAAAGCCCGATTTTTTTCCCCGCAATCTCGTTGATTAACATTCTGTTGAACCAAATGAAGTGTAGATCTTCTATCCTTGCCGCTCTGACGGAATCGCAGCGTCGCGTGCGTCAGCGGACGGAGATCTCTTCTCGGTTATCGGTTACGGGCCAGGGGTCCGCAGCCGAGATCGCCTTTTGTGCCCGGTAGGCCAAAAGCAGGCAGTTTTCCATGCAGATTGGTATTGTTCCAGCAGAAAGCCCTATTCAACAATGCGGTTGCAGGCAACAATTGACCGCTGAGTGCTGCACAACTTCAGATTGACACGGAGCCAGCCCAAATGAGAATCACCGCGTTCCAGCCCACACGCTGCATTCGCTCTCTCGCCGCCACACTGCGCAACTCCTCGCGCTTTTATCTGCTGTGTGCCCTGCTTTTCGCATGCGTCTTGCCTGCGTTTGCTGTGCCTCCGTCGGCGAATGTGCAGTTGGTGCCCACTATCCGCACCGTGGCGGCATCGTTGAATAACCCGCAAGGGTTAGCCGTGGATTCCTGGGGCAATCTCTATATCGCGGTGACGGGCAGCAATATTGTCGTCAAGATGGCCCCCAACGGGACCGTCACCAGGGTGGCCGGCGGCGGAGCGAATCCTTTACTCAGTTACTCCGGGCCCGCGACCAGTGCGGCACTGATCAACCCCACGGGTGTGGCCGTGGACGCTTCCGGCAATCTCTATATCTCCGACTCCGGCAATAACGTCATCCGCGAGGTGAGCAGTGGCAATATGACCACCGTGGCGGCGACCCTGTCGGGAGGCGTTGGCGTGTTGAGCAACCCGCAGGGGATCGCCGTGGACACCGCCGGCAACCTCTACATTGCCGATTCGGGCAACGAAGTCGTCGAGGAGATTCCTGCCGCCAGTCACACCACTCTCTCGATCGTGGCGGGCACGGGAACAGCAGGTGGCACCAGTGGCGATGGGGGCCTCGCGACCAGTGCGACACTGCACAATCCAGAGGCTGTGGCCGTCGATGGTTCCGGCAACCTCTACATTGCGGATTCCTACAATAACGTCATTCGCGTGGTCAGCGGCGGCAACATCAACACGGTTGCCGCCACCAGCGGCCAGTTGTTCAATCCCGCCGGCGTGGCCGTGGATGTCTTCGGCAACCTCTACATCGCGGATACCAGTCATCGCCTTGTCAAGGAGGTCAGCGGCGGCGTCCTCACTACCGTGGCCGGTAATGGGACCAATGCCTCCGCCGGTGACGGTGGGATCGCGACCCTCGCGGAACTGAATCCGCAAACCGTCGCGGTGGACGCGGCGGGTAATCTCTACGCCGCCGATGCGGCAGGCGGTTCCATTCGCGCGGTCAGCCCGATCAATGCTTCGGTCACCAGCAGCGCCGTCACCTTCCCGGCGACGGCAGTCAATTCTCTGACCGGCACCACGATGAATGTGTACATCGAGACCACGGCGACCGTGGGCCTGACCAGCATTAGCGCGCCCGCTTCGCAGGGCGCCAAGCAGGAGTTCACGGTGGGGACTGTTACCGGCTGCACCCTCGGCGCCAGCAACAACCCATTCACCGTCTGCACCGTGCCGATTACCTTCAAGCCCGGCTATCCTGGCCAGCGCCAGGTTGCGTTGCAGGTGGTCACCAGCACAGGGAGTGCGAGCTACGGCCTGATCGGCACCGGCACTGGACCCAATGTCGGGTTTACCCCCGGTACCATTTCCACTGAGCCGACCGGCTCTGCATTGTCCGGCGCGGGTTTTGTTGTCGTGGATGCGGCGGGCAATCTTTATATTGCGGATACCTCCAATAATGTAGTTCGCAAGGTGACACCGGGGGGCGTTATGTCCACGGTGGCGGGCACTGGAACGCCAGGTTCTATCGGCGACGGCGGGCTCGCAACCGCTGCGCAGTTGAACAGCCCCAATGGCCTGGCGTTGGACGCCGCCGGTAACCTCTACATCGCCGATTTGAGCAATTATGCCATCCGTAAGGTGGATGTGAATGGCTATATCACCACGGTAGCGGGCGCTTTAGGAACTCAAGGGAACAATACCGGCGACAACGGAGCCGCGACCAGCGCGACGCTCTTCGACCCCACCGGTATCGCTGTGGATGTCTACGGCAATCTCTACATCACCGATCTTCTCAAGAATGTGGTCCGCAAGGTGAGCCCGAACGGCATCATCGCCACGGTGGCCGGTATCAATGGATCGTCCAGTTACACCGGGGATAACGGTCCCGCGACCAGCGCGACGTTGAAAGGACCCTATACTGTAGCCTTTGACGCCGCCGGCAATATGTACATCGCGGACGGTCGCAATAATGTGATTCGAAAGGTGGACACCAACGGCGTCATCACCACTTATGCGGGCACTGGAGCCGTAGGCTACACCGGTGACGGAACCGCGGCGACCGGCGCCACCCTGAGCCATCCTCAGGGTGTTGTCATGGACGCATCGGGCAACCTCTACATCTCGGATTCGGACAACAATGCGGTGCGCAAGGTGAACGCGGCCGGGATTATCACTACGGTGGCGGGTGGTGGAAGCAATGCCACTCTCACCTTCACCGGAGCCGCGACCGGCGCGGTGCTGAACGTACCCTACGGTCTTGCCTTGGACGCCTCCGGCAACCTCTACATCTCCGATTTTTCCAACAACATCGTCCGCGAGGACGCCGTGGGCACGGCGCCCACCCTGACCTTTGCCAACACCAAGGCAACCCAGCAGAGCAGCGACAGCCCGCAGACGGTCACCGTGCAGAACATCGGCAACGCGGTGCTGAACTTCTCCGCCGTGGCCTATCCCCTGGACTACCCGGAGGGAACCGCCGGCACCGACTGCACCTCGTCGACCAATCTGTCGGCAAGTGGTGTCTGCACGCTGACCATCGACTTCATTCCCCAGTCGGGCGGCCTGCTCAGTGAGCAGGTAGCGGTCACCGACAATGCGCTGAATGTCGCTGCCTCGCAGCAAGCCGTTCCCGTGAGTGGAACCGGTTTAACAGCCCCGACAACGATTGGCTTGACCACCTCTTCAGCCAGCGTCGCGGTCAACACCCAGCTTAGGTTTACGGCCTCGATTACCAGTCCGGTGCTGAGCCTCACGCCGGTGGGCAAGGTGGCATTTGTTGCCACCGGCAGCGGAGCCCCGATAACGCTCTGCGCCGCGGTTTCGGTGAATGCGAGCGGCGTGGCGCAATGCCTGACTTCCGTTCTGCCGCAGGGTTCCTACACGGTTTCCGCCACCTACTCGGGCGACAAGTACTATCTTGCCGCCGCTCCGGGTACGGTTGGTCAAACGGTAACGGCGCAAGTGGCCACCATCGGAGTCAGCAGTCCTGGCCCTGCGAATCTCAACACCAGCGTGACTCTTACCGCGCAGCTCACCGGCACGCTTGCTCCGGTAATTCCCAGTGGGACCGTGACCTTCACGATTAACGGCGGATCGCTCAGCGATTGTCCGCCGGTCACAGTAACCTCCGGCGGCAGTGCAACCTGCACAACATCCAAGCTGGTGGCCCCTTCCGATTCGATTTCGGTCAGTTATACGGGTGACAGCAACTTCACGGTGGCCGCGCCGGGCACCATGACCCAGGTAATCAATGCGCTCACACCCACCATCACCGTCACCAGCCCGGGCGCCGCGAATCTCAACACCAGCGTGACCCTTACCGCGCAGTTGGCGGGCGCCACGCTCTCGCCGGTGAATCCCACAGGTACGGTGGTCTTCAAGGCGGGGGGAACCACAATTACCGGTTGCTCCGCGCAACCGGTGAGCGCCACAGGTCAGGCGACCTGCTCGACTTCATCGTTGGTTGCTCCGTCGGATTCGATCTCTGTCCTCTATACGTCGGGCGACAGCAACTTCGTCGGTGGCGCATCGAATACGATGACCAAGACGATCAACGCTCTCACGCCCACGATTGGCGTTTCCAGTCCGGGCGCATCGTTGGTCGACGCCTCGGTGACCTTCACCGCGCAGCTTGCCGGCGCAGCCTTCACCCCGGTCGTTCCTTCTGGCACGGTGAACTTCACCGCCAACGGAACCACCATCACCGGGTGCGGCGCAAAGGCGATTAGCGCCTCCGGTGCGGCAACCTGCTCGACCGCGTCGCTCATAGCTCCATCCGATGCGATTTCCGTGACCTACTCGAACGACGTCAACTTCACCGTGGCCGCGGCGGGCACGATGACCCAGACCGTCAATGCACTCACCCCCACGCTCAGCCTGACGCCAACGCCATCGAGCAGCACCAACGTTGGATCTTCGGTGACTTTCACCGCGCAGCTCTCCGGGACGCTCACCCCGGTTCTTCCCACCGGCAAGGTGGCCTTCACCATCAACGGAGTCGCCAACAGCGATTGCCCAACGGTTACGGTATCCTCCGGCGGCAGCGCGACGTGTACTACGGCCTCGCTGCTGGCGCCCGCCGACGTCATCGTTGCTACCTATAGCAACGACGTGAACTATGTGGTCGCCGCGCCGGTTACGGTCACCCAGAACCTGAGCAAGGTGGCGGCCAAGACCGTGCTTACGGCCTCCGCTGCTTCCGTGAATCAGACGGTGACACTCTCGGCTCAGGTGACCCCGCCAACGGGCGCTGGAATCGAGGTTCTGCCCACGGGAACCGTGACGTTCATGCAGGGAGCAACCACCCTATGCAGCGCCGCGGCAGTCAATCCGGCTACTGGCCTGGCCACATGCAACTATGTCTTCAATAGCTACTCGGCCGGCTTGCCGCTGACCGCGACCTACAGCGGCGACCAGAACTTTGCCGCCGGAACGGGCGGATCGTACTCCGAAGCCGTGGCCACCACCGGAACGACCACCACCAACGTGCCTTCTGCCAACCCCTCGACGGTCAACCAGGCGGTGACCTTCACCGCGACGGTGACGCCCAATTACACCGCGGGCACCGCCAAGCCGACCGGGACCGTGGCCTTTGTGAATACAACAACATCGACAACGCTCTGCGCCGCCGCACCCTTGGGCAGCAATGGCACTGCGACCTGCGTCTATCCGTTCACGGTGTCAGGTAACGACAACATCGTGGCTACCTATACCACGGGCGACAGCAATTTCAGCGGCAGTGTCGCGGCCACCGTGCCTCAGGGAGTGGGCGACGCGGCCACCTCGGTCGGCCTGGTTTCATCGACCACCACCCCGACAGTGAACCAGACAGTAATCTTTACCGCGACTATCAATACCACCGGCGTCGGTACGGCAATTCCCTCGGGAACGGTGACCTTCTTCGATGGCGCTGCGACCCTCTGCACCAGGATCGTGGCCGGCAATGGCAGCGTGCCGGTATGCGCGGTTCCCCTCTTCTCGGCGGCTACCCATCCCATCACCGCTACCTATAGTGGCGACGGAAACTTTACCAGCAATACCTCGACGATCACCAGCGAGTTTGTTACCGCAACCGGGACGAACACAGCTTTGGCAACGCCCTCGCCCTCGCCTTCGACCGTGAACCAGCCGGTGACCTTCACCGCTACGGTTACGCCGACCATCGCGCCCTTTAGCGGCTCGACGGCTCCTACCGGTACTGTGGCCTTCACGTATACGACGGCTACCATCACCACACCGGTGATTTTGTGCGCGGCTTCCAATGTAACCACCGTGGGGTTGGTTTCCACCGCGACCTGCACGGCTCCGCTGCCTGCGGTCGGTACGTACACCATTGCTGCGAACTACACTTCCGGCGACAAGAACTTCAGCGCCAGCAACGGGACAACCTCGCAGACGGTCAATCAGACCTCCGTGGGCGTAGTTTTGACGCCCACGCCGGCTGCCTCGACGGTCAATCAATCGGTCAGCTTTACCGCGGTCGTTACGCCGACCATTACCGGGACATTGCCGACGGGAACGGTGACCTTCACCGATACCCTCACCAGCACCACCCTGTGCACTCAGACGGTGAGCGCTACGGGGACGGTTCCGGCCTGCGTAGCTACTTTCCCGACCGCGGCTACACACACCGTGACCGCGACCTATAGCGGCGACAGCAACTACCCGACCAAGACTTCCAACATCGTGAGCCAGATCGTCAGCAAGACCACGACAGGGACGGCAGTGGCCGCCATGCCTGCGTCTTCGGTTGTCAACCAGTCGGTGCTCTTTACGGCAACCGTAACGCCCTCGGTAGCGCCGTTTACCGGATCGACGAACCCCACAGGCACGGTGGCCATCAGCTATACGATCGGCGCCGGTTCGCCGGTAGCTCTCTGCACCACCCCATCGGTCTCCACGGTGGGCACCATCACCACGGGTTCCTGCTCGGCTCCGCTGCCCACGGCCGCGGCCTACACCATCTCGGCGGCCTATGCCGGGGACACGAATTTTGGGAACAGCACCGGTACCGCACCGCAGACCGTCAACAAGCCCACGACCTCGACGATGGTCTCCGGCTCGCCCAATCCTTCCACCGTCAACCAGTCGGTGACCTTCACCGCGACCGTTGTTTCTTCCAGCACGGGCGCAACCAATCCCACCGGCACCATGGCCTTCAGCTATGTACTGAACAGCGGCTCGCCGGTTACGATGTGCGCTTCCGCTCCGGTGACCGCCGCAACCGGCGTTGCAACCTGCACGGCATCACTGCCCACCAACGGCAGCTACACCGTCTCGGCGGTCTATGGCGGAGATCAGAACTTCATTACCAGCACCGGGACGACGAATCAGACAGTAGGGTATGCACCCAACACCACCACGGTTGTCGGGCCCTCCACCGCTCCTACGGTGAACCAGCCTGCGACCTTCAAGGCGACGATTACGCCGACGATCTCCGGTTCGACGAATCCAACCGGAACCGTAACCTTCAGCTATACGTCTACCGGGGTAACGACGCCGGTCAACCTGTGCGCCCCCGTGACGGTCAGCACCACGGCCTCGGTCACCACCGCGCAATGCACCTCTGCATTGCCCGCGACGGGATCGTATACCGTCACCGCTACCTATAACGGGGATAACAACTTTGCCACGAGTAGCGGAACAACACCGGAGACCGTCTCCAAGACGGCTACAGGGGTTGGTTTATCCTCTGTCCCGACGGCCTCCTCGGTCAACCAGGTGGTGAGCTACACTGCGGTCATTAATCCCGCTTATACCGGCACCCTGCCGACGGGAACCGTGACCTTTACCGATACCCTGTCCAGCACGACGATGTGCATCTTGACGGTGAGTGCTACCGGAACCGTTCCGGCGTGCAATTATGCCTTCCCCACCGCCGCAACCCACACCGTTACCGCGACCTATAGTGGAGACGGCAACTTCCTTACCTTCACCACCAGTGCGCTGGGTATCGTCGTCAGCAAGCCCACGCCGACGACCACGGTCTCCGCATCGCCTTCTCCCTCCACCGCTAACCAGACGGTGACCTTTACGGCAATCGTCACTCCCACCCTCGCCGGTACGAATCCAACCGGAACCGCGGCCATCAGCTATACCATCGGCGGCGGCGCACCTGTGGCTCTTTGCACTACCGGTTCGCTGGCTACGGTCAGCACCATCACTTCCGCCTCCTGCTCGGCGCCTCTGCCGGGGGTTGGTGTGTACACCATCACGGCGGTGTACGCCGGGGACGCGAACTTCGCAACGAGTACCAGCGCCGGCACGGCGCAAACCGTGAATAAGCAGAGTTTGGCGGTGGGTGTAACCTCCTCGCAAAGTGCGCCGGTGGTCAACCAGCCCGTGGTCTTCACGGCCACCCTGACGCCCACCATCACCGGCACGATTCTGCCTACCGGCGGTACGGTGACCTTCACCGATACCTCGACGGCGACCACGTTATGCAGCGCCGAACCGGTCACCGCGGGCGTAGTGCAGACTTGTTCCTATGCCTTCTCGACGGCTGGCACTCACACCATCTCCGCTGTTTATAGCGGCGATACGAACTATGCCTCATCGACGTCGAGCCTCTTCACTCAGGTCGTCACTCCTCTGGCTACGACATCGGTGACGGTGAGTTCCTCGTTGCCGGTGAGCGTTGCGACGCAGGCAGTCACCTTTACCGCTCTGGTAACGCCGCAAATCACCGGGGTAGCAGTACCCACCGGCTCGGTAACCTTCACGTCCACCGACGCGTCGGGCGACAAGATTGTGACCTTGACAGCGACTTGCGCCGCAGCCCAGGTGAGCTCGATCTCCTCCGGAGCCAATAAGGGAAGCGCTACCGCATCTTGCACGGCGACCTTCCCCAGCACGATTCCCGTTGGCTCCAGCAGCCAGACCATTACGGCTACCTACTCGGGCGATGGGAATTTCGTTGGTTCCACCAATGCGCTGGCGCCTGCGCAAACGGTGCAGAACTTCAGCGTCGCCAATCTGGCAACCGCAACGGGTGGCACTGCACTGCCCGCCGGTGCCGCATCCAACGCGATCTTTGTGACCCAGGGATCGACCAACCTCAGCGATCCCCTCAGTCCCTCCACGGTCAAGGTGGTTGTGACCTCTTCGGGCGGCTATACCGATACGTTGAATGTTGTTTGCTCGGTTACCGCGCTGTCGGCCTCCGGTCTTTCGGCGAACGCTTCGGTTATCGACCCCTCCTGCAAACTCTCGGCGGCAACCATGCCGGGCGCCAACGGGACGCAAACCCTGACCTATACCATCGCTGCTTCGTCTCAGGCCGCGGTCGGGTCCTACGCAGTGGCCTTTACGGCGACCGACAAGAGCAACCCAGCACTCTCGCAGATAACAAAGCCATTGACTGTCTATGTGGTTGCGCAATCGGCATCGCTGAGTCTGGCGCAGGGAGCCACCGGTACTGCAGGCAGCGTGGTCTTCAATACGGCGACGCCACCCTCGGGCACCGCGCCAACCACGTTTGTTTCGATTGCCTGCACCATCATTTCACCGGTTCCCACCTCGGGCGGCGTCACCTGCTCCACGACCGACGCATTGCCGCTTCAGGTTACGGGGTTGTTGACCACCGTCCCGATTACCATCACACCCTCGGGATCGGTTGCTCAACTCAATCGGACAAGCACCATCTATGCCGCGGCGTTCTTGGGCCTGCCTCTCTTTGCTCTTGTGGGTTGGTTTGGCAGCAGAAAGTCGCCGCGTAAGAACCTCTTCAGATTCCTCGGTATGATTGTGCTGTTGGTTGGCTTGTCCTTCACCAGCGGATGCGCCGGGGGTGGCTTTACCCAGCCTCCCACGCCGACTGCAAACGGTATTGGGCCGGGGACCTATGTCGTGCAAGTCGTCGCAACAGATCAGGCAGGCCAGAAGTACTATGCGGTGATTCCTTTGGTTATCAGCGCGATCTAAGTACGCGGGGAAGTGGTGTTGTCCTCGGTATACCGTCAACGTTCACGATTTGCGCAGATTGCGCAGGGGAGAATTTGTGAAAGCCAAAGCACTGTTGCTCTTCGTTTCGTTTGTATGCGCGCCGGCCCTCTACTCGTTCGGGCAGGTCAATTGCCTGACTTCGACCAAACTGGTCTGCCAGTTTCCATTCAACGCCCAGTCCTTGGGCGAGTTCGCGGGTGGAAGTCAAGGCCTCACCGCACTGGCGGCAGAAGCGCAGGTCGTGGCTAAGCCCATTAACGCTTCGATCGCCACACAATTGGCTCAGCTTCCCATCCCCAGCGCCACAGTGGGCATCGTTTCCCTTCGCAAGAAGGGAAGCGATGTCGGTGTCCCCTTTCAGAATCTCGGACCGGTCCTGACCGACCGCCCAGACACCGTGGGCAAGGGACATCTCTTCGCCGGCTTCAGCTATCAGCACTTCAATTTCACCTCGCTCGATGGGCAGAGCTTGAGCAATCTCCCCATGGGCTTCTCGTATAGCAATGCCGGCAATACCGTGCAGTTCTTCGATTCTCTCAAGAACAATGTGAGCTTCCAGCTCGATCAGTATGTCGCTCTGGTGACCTATGGATTTACCAAGAGGACCGATGTATCCCTGGTTGTTCCTTTCAACTCGGTCAACCTGGCGGTGACGACGAGCGGTTTCACCGGCTACCAATACACCAACGCCACCCAGACCTACGGTCAGGTTGTTCCCGCGCAATCCACTGTGGTCACCGGCGGGTCGGCCAGCGGCGTCGGCGATGTCACCGTCATTGTCAAACAAATGCTGATCGGCGGAGACGGCAGCCGTGGTGCGGTTGCGGCCGGCGCTTCGCTGCGCTTTCACAACGGCGATGCTCTCAACTACATGGGATCGGGAGCCTACGGCGGCAATGTCTACGGCCTCTTTGAATACAGGGCGCGCGTAGCTCCGCACGTCAAGGTGAGCTACCAGAATAACGGGACTTCGCAGGTGATGGATCTGACCAAGAACTCCTATCTCCGCTTGCCCGGCGGCCTGCAATACGACGCGGGCTTCGACACCAAGGTGAACCGCCACTTGACCCTGGCCATCGATTTTCTGGGAAATCAGTTCGACAATGCCCCGGCTTTCAATGTCAACCCCACCGGAACCGTTCTGCCTCTTGGTCCGGGTGGAACGGCAGCGCCCGTTCAGTCGATGGTGAGCATCACGCCTCTGAACAGCACCTATTCGACGATCAACTTCAGCGGCGGCGTGAAATGGTCTCCCTTCCCGCATTTTCTTATCTACGGCAACGTGCTGACCCAGCTCAATAACGTCGGCTTGAAGAGCAATCCGGTGCCGCTGGTAGGCATTGCCTATAATTTCAAGGCGCATTGATCGGCGCAAGCAGGGAGTTAACCCCGCAACATAGTTGCAACGAAGCGAAAAAAGAGGATGGGCGGATCTTCCGCCCATCCTCTTTTTTCTGCCTCTGTCCGCCTATCCGAGCAGTGGTTGGAATATCGATGCTGTGCTTTGCCCAAGCAATTTGTACCAATCGACCGGAACTGTTCAGGCGGTCTGGAACTGCAAGAGCAGGCAGGTGATGTTGTCGACGCCGCCGCGCTGTTTGGCGATGGCGATCAGGCTGGCGCAGGCGGATTCAAAGGGCGTTGTGCCGATCACAGTGGCGATCTCGTCCTGCAAAAGGTAGCGGGTCAGACCGTCGGTGGTGATGAGGATGGTCATGCCGGGCTCAAGATCGACAGCATAGAAATCCGGATTGATCTCCGGGGCCACACCCACCGCTCGGCAGATCACCGACTCCATGCCTTGCAGGTCGGCGTTATGCGCATTCTCCACGGTCAGAGTGCCGTTGCGGATCAACTCGTTCAGGTACGAGTGATCGACGGTAAGCTGGGCGCATTGCTCATTGCGCAGGACATAGGCGCGGCTGTCGCCCACATTGCCCACGATGAGCTTGTTGCCGTCGAGCGCGGCGGCCACGGCCGTCGTTCCCATCCCTTTGTGCTGGGGAATCTGCCCGTACTCCCACACATCGCGATTGGCTTCCTGGATGGCGTGCAGCAAACGGGCACTCACCGAGTTGCCGGAGTAGGCAGTCTCAAGAAACGAGGTGATCAGCGCCGTCACGGCGCGGGAGCTGGCCACTTCGCCGCTGGCCATTCCCCCCATTCCGTCACAGACAACAAAGATCCCGTGTCCATCGTGGTAGCCGAAGTAGTCTTCGTTGTTGGTGCGAACGCAGCCCATGTCGGTCAACGCCGAGACCAGGATGCGCAGCGGCGCGGGCGCTGCAGGCGGCAGCGTAACCTCCGCGGCGCGAGGCGCCAAAGGTGGCGGAGGCGCTTCCAGCAGTTGCTCCAGAACCGACAGCTCCAAGGTTGGATGGAGGGGTGGGGCAGCCAGTTCCGGCTCGGGAGGAGTCTCGACAGCCGACTCCGAATCGGTGGCTAGATCGGCCACCAACTCCGGTTCTGGAGCGGCTTCCTCGATCGACTCCGGCTCGGGAGCAGAGTCGTCGCGCAAATCGAGATCGGAGGCAGTCTCGTCGCTTGCCTCCGGCTCGGGGGTTATCTCTGGCAGTTCTGCATCCGCAGCGGAATCAGGCTCAGCCGTCTCGGCAGGTGCGGCAGCCGGCGACTCTTCGAGTTCGTCTGGTTGCACCTCGGACTGCGCCGCAGCCGAAGCCTCGGGTTGAGATTCCGAGGGCTCCGCAAATGCAACGGGAGACTGCGATTGCAACGGCGAATTAACCGAATCAATAGACTCGGGACCGGGGAGGGAAGCTTCGCTCATAGTCGTGCCTCTCGATTCGAGCATCTCAGAGAATGCGTAAGCCGATGGCGTACCGTCAGAGCCGTCGATCCATGCTGATCGCACCGGCTTGATGTTCTCGCTACGGTCTAAGAGATTCCTGAAATGTTGTAAAGCTGCACCGTTATTGCTGCTTACCGCGGGACCACGCATGATTCTCAGACGAACTGGCAATACGGCCGGATCTCAGCGCGCGACAACCGAGACGCAGTGAAATCCCCGCATGAACTCTGGATTCAGGAGTGCGGCCCCAGGTCCCGAGGCGTCGAAGAGCACGATCTCGGGGGGTTGGTTGTTGAAGCTGAAGAAAAACTTGAGCCGGTTGGGAGCGACCTGCGGAGCCGCAAAGCCGAAGTGGAAGACAGCCCACGGCCCAGTCATGACCGGCGCGGTGTTTTTCTGCGTGTTGAGCGTGATCCGGCTCGATGGCTGCGAGACCCAGTGGAAGGAGGCGTTCTGCCCGCCTGTCTTGATCTGCTTGCCGTCGATGTTGAGTTCGGCCTCGGCGCCCGACTTGACCTCGGTGAGCGAGAAGTCCAGCGAGGGCTGATTGCCGCCGGCAGGGAAGAGATTCGTCGAGATCTTTTGCGCGCTGTTGAGGAAGGAGAGAAAAGCGGGATTGATTCTGACCACCGATCCCGGCGCCGCCATATATTGCGAACCCTGCTGCACGATCAGCGTGCGCAGCGAGGCGTTGTAGAACTGGCTGAACGATCCCTGACCGGGCGAGAAGACCTGCGCTACCTCTTCCGTCGTCGCTTCTTGTGCGGCTTGGGGATTGAAGGGGAATTTGGCCATCAGCGGCGCAATCTGACTGCAGAAGTTTCTCGCCGCACCGCCCGCTGCCTGAGCCGGCGCCTGCGCAGCCAGATTCTTGGTCGAGACAATGGGCGCTTCCAGCAGTGCATAGCTGGTCTTGTCCATGCCGCCGGCCTGATCCGGAACAAAGCCGTTGCGCAGATTCTCGGCAGCCTGCTCGGCCAGAATGGCCGCCTGCAAGATGGGTGCGGCGGCATTGGGATCGGTGGCCGCGGTGGGGCTGACGGTCATGTTTTTGACCGCCCCCTCCAGCCCTTGCAATGCCTGGATATAACCCTGGTTGGACGTGCCGATCAGGCGGCTATCGGGGCTGGTGGGCGGAACGACGGCCTGCGGCGCCTGGAAGGCGGTAGCGATCTCCGGCGCGGCCACTCCGGTGTTCGTCGAGATCAGTGAGAAAAGCTCCAGCATCGCCGAGGTGTTCGAGTCCAGCGCGCTGAGTTTCATCCCAGCCTCGGGGAAGTTCTTGTAGGCCACGAACTGCGCCCGGTTGAGGTAGGTTCTCCAGGTCTGCACGTAGTCGGTGAAATAGGCGCTGCGCAGTTGCGTAGAGAGCGCCGCACGATCGATGGGCGCGGCATTGGAGGGCCCCAGCACCCATTCTTCGCCGCGGAAATAGGGGTCGGGATGCAGGATGGCGTCTTGCATGAAGGCGAATCCATCTTTGCTGAAGGCGCCCTGAATCGCGTAGCCATCCACAATGTACTGCACCGAGCCGGGATACTTGCTGTTGAAGTCGAATCCCGGAACCTTGCGATTGGCCGCCGCCAACATGCTCTGATACACATGCTGGAAGCCCTGGAATCCGTTCAGGTACAGCCGCGTGCGCGCCACCAACGGCTCATTGATGCCGCCCCCGGCGCGGGCCATGCAGGAGCCGGGTGCAGCAATAAGTTTGGCGTAGAAGTCGAATTGCGCCTTGGCCAACTGGGCGACGGCGGGGTCGGGTGAGGCCGTGCCTTGCCACTCCGTCAGCAGCGCGGGCGAGAGGAATTCGGCGGTATCCTGCGGTGTATCCGGATTGGGATTGCTGACGGTGATGAGATAAGCCTTGAGCGGCCGGTAGGTGGCGCTGTAATCGGATTCCGGCGAGGGCGCGGCGGGTAGCGCGCGCAGCTTGTTGAGGATGTTCTCCTGCGTGGGCGCAAGTAGCAGGCTGCGGAACTTGCTGGAATAGGCCTGGCAGGCGACAGGATAGAGCGCCTCGCCGCGATAGAGGCCCATGCGATCCAGCACCGGCGGGCCGTCCACACGATAGCTGTCGAGCTCGTCGAGTACGGCGCGCAGTTTGTCCAGCGTCTCCAGATCGCCGCGCGCCGCCAGTGCGCCCGAGGAGACCGGAGAAATCTGTGTCGCGGCGGCGGTAGCCACGCGCTCTTCGAGATCGCGATTCTTGAAGAAGGAAATGGTAGCGAAAAGCAGTACGGTCAGAATCGCAACGCTGGCGCAGATCAGCAGCACGCGGCGCAAAATGTTGGTGCGGGTGCTGGAGCGGCTGGTCTCCAGCGCGGATTTATCGGCCAGCAGAATCTTGGCGAAGAGGTGCGGCAGAAAGACCCACTGCGGAACCTTGCGCGAGCCTCCGCGGCGGAAGCTGGGCGTCGGCGCGGGCTGATTTTGCGCCCCGGCCAGGGAGAAGATGCGCGTCGCTCCGGCATCCATGGCAGGAGCAATCGGCTGTTGCTGCGCCGGCCCGACATCGAGAATGTCTTCGACCATGTGGGCGCGCATGCCGGCAAAAAAGAAGCCGCGCAAGAAGGGATTGACGCCGATCTGGCTGGGCCGCGCCACTTCCATCAAAAAGGAGACGATGCCGGTGCGCAGTTTGCGCAGGTCGCGGGGAAATTCGTAAGCCCGCGCCAGTTCCTGCAATTCGCCGCCGCGCGAGAGCAGCTCCAGGCGGAACTCGCCCAGCGCGTAGAGCAGGCGATCGAAGTGCGCGGCCAGCGCTGCGGTGGCCTGTTCGGAGTAGAGACCGGAGTCTGCGCCCAGCGAAGAGAGCAGAGCACCCATGGGGAACTTGACCTCTTCTTCGCTCAGCCGGCCCATGTATTCGGCAAAGGGGCCGATGTTGTCCAGCTTGGTAAAGAGCACGTAGACGGGCAGGGAGATGCCCAGCGTCTGCGAGAGCTGGCGCAGCCGTTCGTTTAGCATCTGTGCAAGAGCACGGATCTGCTCGGCGGTATGGGGCGCAAGAATGCGCTCGATGCTGACGCACAGCACCACGGCGCGGGCGGGCAGGCGGGTGTCTTTGGAGAAGACCGAGCCCAGCCGTGCCGGCAGTGTGCCCTTGATCAGCCGCTGCCACAAGGCGGGCTGGCGCAGCAGTGCGCCGCCGGCTTCGGCGAGAACGGCGTTGCCCGCCAGCCAGATGTTCGCCAGCCGGGTGGGGGCGATGCTCTGATCGCGATAGACGGCGCCGGCGATCAACTCCGGGTCCAGCCCCGATTGCAACACGGTCTGCGTCTTGGCCGAGTTCTCGTCGCCGATCACATAGATCAGCGGCAGCGAGGCCAGCGACTTCACACCGGCGCGCCCGGCATTGTGGATCTTGGCATTGGCGTCGCGCAGCAGCGCGTGCAGGTTCTGCGCGTCCGGGGAGTCGCCCACGTCGCCGCCTGCATCCTTGTTCAGCTTGTAGAGATACCACAGCGCAAAGCCCGTCGCCAGCGCCCCCAGCAGGCCGAGAATGAAGATGAAGAGGAACAGCCGCAGACCTTCAAAATGAAGAGCGAAGCCGCCCACGATCACCAGCGTGAGATAGACCAGGAAGATAAGGATTCCGATGACGAACCGTTTCATAGGAAGAACTCCGCGGTGCTCGGCGTCTGGCAGGACGCGGTCGTGAAGCCGGGTTGTGCGTTGTTCTGGGCCGTGGTGGGGATGCCTTGTCCCAGTAGCAGTATGTATCCGATGTACGCCAGCAGGGTGAAGACCGCCAGCAGCAGAGCGGTGACCGCCAGGCCGCGCACCCAGGGATCGCGCTTGGGCTTGGGCGGCGCCGCCGGGGTTTCATTGGCGCGGAAGAGTTGATAGCCGCCGCGAATGGACTCGATCTTGTCGCGAATGCGGCGCAGGATGGTCTGAATCTCGGTGGCGTCGCCGAAGGCAAAGCGTCCGCGGTAGCCCAGCAGCAGGCACATGGCGTGCAGTTCCAGCACGTCGGCCACTTCGGCGGAGTGGGCGCGGTTGAGCAGGTCGGTCAGATTGCGGAAGAAGTATTCGCCGGCAAAGTGGCCGCCGAACATCTCTTCCTGCAAGGGCCGCCGCGACCAGTCGGCGAAGGCCGGGTCTTTGGAGTTCAGCACGCTCTCGTCGAGAAAGCCGATGATGGCGTAGATGGCCATCTTCGAGGCTTCGTCGCTATAGCCCAGCGCCGAGGATTCTTTCACCGCGGCCGAGATCATCTTGCGCAGCATGGCGCGGAAGGAGTCGGCATTCTCCACCCGCTGCACCTGAAAGCGGGTGCGCAAGATGACCGTGAAGACCTCCTGAAACGCCAGCGACAGGTTGTTGGTCCTGGTCTGTTGCGGTACGGCCGGAGAGGATGTCATGCGGAGGCCTCCATGATGATGGTGAGTTCAAAGGTTGCGGCGCCCAGGTCGCCGGGCAGATACACGCCCACGCGCTTGGTCTGAAGAATGTGTTGCCAGCAGGCTCCGCCCAGCGAAATGCTGAAGTAGTGCATGTCGGCCTGGGCGTGCATGGCCGAGGGCGGCACCTGCAGGTGCATCAACTCCATGCCCGGCAGCGCCCGCTGCACCAGCTTGCCCACGCCCTCGGCCGAGCAGATCTTCACCAGACGGGGGGTTTGATGCAGCAACTGCGATTCCGGTCCCGTCGAGCGAATGCCGAAGATCCAGCGGGCGCGGCGCAGGCAGCGCTCGTCCTTGACTTCGGCGGAAAAGATATACGGCTCGGTGAGGCGGAAGTTCAGCGTCACGCTGTTGGAAGGAACCACTACCTCCAGATAGCGCCGGATCAGCGCGTCCAGTTCCTTGAAGGTAGACGTCAGATCGCGATGCCGGTACGAGGGAATCTCATCCCGCGTGGCTTCCAGAGAAAAGGTGCTCAGCGCGCCGGCCAGTTGGATCAGGTCGCGGTAGATCAGTTCCGGATGGCTGCGGCGGTCTTGCAGCCGGTCGCGCAGCGTCGGCATCGCCGAGCAGAGCGCGTGCAGAAACCAGTAGTTGGCCACGTCCAGCGCCGAGGTGCCCAGCTCCAGCCGTCCGCTGCTTTGCCGCATGTTGCGGGTAGACTCGATCTTTTCATCGAGCGACTGCAACAGCCGGTGCAGCAGCAGAACCAATCCCTCGCAGGCGCCGATGCGCAGGCAGGGAGGAATGAACTCCGGGTCGCTGAGAAACCCTCCGGCGCCGTCGCGCACAATCCGCGCCAGCGGAAAGGAGACCATGTTGGGCGTCAACTGCGCCTGGCTGAGCAGCAGCAGATTCTTGTGGGCAAAGCTGATGCTGTTCTCGCCCAGGCCCAGAGCGTCGTCCCGCAGGTCGCGCTGCATGGCGCTGTAGCGCGCCTCCGCGCCTCCTGTCAGGTCGCAGTCCAGTCCCAGGTCTTGGCGCGGCGTGATCGCCAAATGAAGAACGATCTCGCTATCGGTGGCGGTGAAAAGATTGCTCAATTGCACCGGCGGCGGAATCGTGTCGCAGTCGGGCAGGTCGAAGATCAGCCCGTCGGGCAGAATCCCCGAGGCGAAATTCAAAATGGCCAAGCCGTTGCGGATCGCTTCCGTATCCAGAGAATAGTGGAGGAGTCCCCATGGCTCCCGATGTTGCTGGGAATTCAGGAACCATAGGGTGTCTTCAAAATACCGGCTTTGCGTCTGGAAGTGGTGAGGGCCTAAATGCATTCCTTCAGACCAGACGACCCGCGAAAGGAACTTCATAGCGTGGGGACCACCCTGGGCGAGAGTTGGAGATCGGGACCGTTGTCCAACCGATGCAAAGCGTAACCCCCGCCAGCAACCGATTGCCGTTCATCGATAAAACTGCTGCCTGCCCCAACCATGCGGCTGCCGTGCGAGCGCCATTACATGGTCCAAAGCGAATCATCCGAATTATACTCAATACCAATTTAGGATGAACAGTTATTTCCGATGCAGGCAATGATTTATGATACCCGCAACGCAGCGGAGGCCCCATCGCATGGATAAACCCTCGAAACCACTTGGCGCGGACGATTTCGATGCGCTCTTGCAGCAAGCCTCCACGCCCGCGGATGCCTTCGGTGCCACCGGTATCTTTGGTAAGGTTACTGAACCTGCCCCCAAGCGTCCCGCGGACTTTGCGCCCAAAGCCCCAGCCGAGCCGGTGATTCACAAGATGGTGATGGGAGGACCCGCGGCTGGCGACTCGCAGGATTTGCTCGATCGCCTGCGTCAGGCATCGGCGGCCCGTGAGTTTACCGCCGACAAAGAGAAGCCTCCCGTGCCCACCGGCGCTCCGCCCTCGGCCCCGTTGGACGCCAACCCGAGCGGTGGCTTTACACAACTGTTGCAGACTTTGCAGAGCGATCCAGGCGGACCCGCGCCGCAATTCAAACCCGCCCCGCCGCCCCCTGCTGCGCCTGCATGGGTTCAGCCGCAGCCATCTTCAGGTGGCTATGGGGATTTTCAGCGCCCCGCGCCCCCTCCATTTGCCGCACCGGCCCCCTCGCCCACCCCAGCTTGGACCTCGCCGCCTGCGCCCGCTCCGCCGCCCCCGGCGCCGCCCGCAGCGGCCCAGCCCCCGGGCGAGTTCACCAAGCTCTTCGGCACACTGGATACGCCTGCTGCTCCGCCACTCGCTGCTGCCGCACCGGCCCCCTCCTGGACTTCTCCGCCTGCGCCCGCCCCGCCGCCCCCGGCTCCGCCCGCAGCGGCCAAGCCGCCGGGTGAGTTCACCAAGCTCTTCAGCACGCTGGAGACACCCATCGCCCCGCCTCCCGCCGCCGCGCCTGTTCCATCCTGGCCGCCGCCTTCCGCTCCGGCGCAATCCTGGCCGCCGCCCGCTTCCGCGCCGCCTCCACCCAGTCAGGACAGCGCTCCCGTGGGCTCCTTTACCCGCATGTTGTCGATGGAACCGTCCGCGCCCACTGCACCGCCGCCCAGCCCCAGCAGTCCCGGCTCCTTCACGCGTATGTTGTCCATGGAGCCGGCCTCCACGCCCTCTCGCCAGGACTTCTCGCCCGAGCCCCGTCCGGCGGAGAATCTTGACTACAACCGCATTCCCGGTCCGCCCGCCTCTGCTGCCTTTTCCGGTCCTGCAACCTTCGCCAGCGGCAATCGCGATCCATTTGCCCCTGCGCCGATGGCTCCAGCTCCGCCGCTCAGTGAAGCGCCGCCGGCCGGTGGGGGAGCCGGCATCACCCGTCTGATCCGCCTGCTCGACGAGCCGGTGGTGCAGCCGGCCAAAGCGCCCGAGTACTCCTCCGCGCCCGGCACGCCCACCTTTTCAGCGCCACCGAGCCCCAGCTATCCGGGATCGCCCTACGCGCCCCCGGCGGCTCCGCCCCCTGCGGCCGGTGCGGCTGGGCCCAGCGAATTCACCCAGATCCTGGATGCTTCCAGGCTGCGCGAGATGGCGCTCCAGGGCGCTCCAGCGGCCGGCTCTGCGCCCGCCGCTCCCGCAACGCCCGCAGCTCCGGCTCTGGCGCCCATGCCCATGCCCACGTTTCAGGCGCCCCCCATGCCTACCGCGCCGGCCATGCCGTCTGCGCCCCCCCCCATGCCCGCCTACGGAGCCATGCCCCAGGGTGGCGGCGGCTTCACCCCCATGCAGCAACCCCAGATGCCTGCCGCGCAGATGAGTTACACGCCCCCGTCCATGCCCATGGCCGCCATGCCCCAGGCCCCGGCGATGGTCCTGCCTCCGGCGCCTGCGCCGCCCGCCGCGCCGCCGCCCATGGGCAAGATGCAGCAGCTTATCCCGCTGCTGCTGATCGGCGTTATCTTTCTGCTGGTGATCCTGCTGGTGACGGTGATCTTCCTGATGAAACATTGACGAGTCAGGAGCAACTCGGCGCGATACGGCGCGTTACGGCGGTGGTGAACATCCGTTCGATTCCGCCGGCATCGCGCTAACTCGCTGACTTGCTCTCCCGCCTAGCGGGCGGACGTGCTGTACCTATCTCGATCCTTTTTGTATCTTCTTCGCCTTGTTGATGAAAACCACCGGACTCGCCGTGGCGGGTTTTGAAAAGAATCAATATCCCTGCGAGAAAGCTCGAAGCGGTCGGAATTCGGTGATGAAACGTCTTCCGCTAATCTGTTAGCGGGTTCCTGGATACTTTAATCCTGCATTAATAGCTCGATCCGTTCGCTCATTCGGTCTTCGATACAGCCGCTATCGGCGCCGCATTGATTCCTTGCCTTGATCCATTGGCGCTGTTCTTCAATCACGGCGCTCTTCTCCTCTGCTCGCCGCTTCAGGCTGCGCTGGTAGGCTGCGTGTACGCTGCGATCGAGGCCGGCCAGCGAGAGGCTGTTGCAGATTGCCGCTTCCGTAACATTGAGCGCCCCGGTGCACGCGAAAGAGGGACGATAGGGCGGAGCGATCTGGGCGCGAGTGAGAATCAGCAGTAGATTGCTCTGGTAGCCTACGGCGAGCTGTTGGCCGTCGAGGCGGACAAACCAGGCATTGGCCCAGAGAATTGCGGGTGCTTTCGCTGAACCCGCTGCCGGGCAGACTGCCCTCCAGGGAGCAACGGATCGATCCGCCAGATGCAGACCGAAATCCTCCAGAGAAGGACTCCGTTTCAGATCCTTACGCGCTGGGCGCGAATACGTCTTCGCCACCAGCGTGGAAAGCATGGTTTGGCCTTCGGAGCGCCACTCGACGCGCGCGCAGGCCTCGCGGCCCAAATTAAAATCGATGCTTCCATCCGCGCCTAAAACCAGGATGCGGCCCAGCACGCGCGGATCGTCGGGCTCATACCCCCAATGCGGCTGATCTAAAGTGTCCACGGCTACCTGTGTAACTTCCCAGCTCCCTTGCAGTTCGTTCGGCGCAGCTGCGACCGCACGGCCTGTTAAAGCCGCCAGCGTCAGCAGCGCAAGGAATGCAAGACCGCGTACTCTCCTCATATAAGTCGTCATGACAAGTCCCGCGCATCGTAAAGAATATCTTCGAAGACCTGTGCGATCCCGGCGATCTGCTGAGCGCAGTCCGTCCCGTTGACCATGTGCCGCGCGCCGACGTAGTCGCACTCCGTTCCGGAGATGTAGTCGGAGAGCTTGTGACCGTTGGCAAATCCTTTGCCGGTGCGCATGCCCAGGGTCATGATGGCATAGGCGGTTGCCGGTTCCATCACCAATTTGGGGTTGGTGAGATAGGCCAATCCAGCGCCCTGATTCACGCCGGCCTTGGCATAATTCTCCCACCAGGTCAGTTGCACATAGCCGCGCCCATAAAAGGCCAACTCCGTGCCCTTGGCGTCGGTATAGGTCTTGGAGACCGGGCAAGTGTACTTTCGACCTTTTTCGGAGCCGGTTTTGGCCCCCTTGTTGACGGCTGTGTAACGCCCGTTGCTCTGAACGGTAAACTGGTCGCCGTCCTGTTCGGTAACCTTCACTTCGCCCGTCAACAGCGTCTCGACCTTCACCGGCCACGAATAGTACCCCTTGGCTCTCAGCTTTTCACCTTCTTCAACGGGAGCCATGGTGCCTGTCTCTTTCCACACCGTGGCTAATATGTACGCCATCCAGCGGATGTCGACGATCTCCTCATCGTCTTCGAGAAAGTCGACCAGTACCTGCAAGTTGGGCAATGTCTTCGACCCGATATACAGCTTCGCCTTATACTTTTTGACACCTTTTTCCACCAGAAGCCAGTCGAAGTCGCCTGGCCAGAGATAGACCTTCTTGTGTGCGGGGCTGCGCAGCGCCACCACCGCATCTCTGGCCTTGGCTGCGTTGTTGCCTTGCAAAGCTTTTTTTGCCTGGGGCGAGGGCAATCCTCCCAGGTGCGGGTGGGGCCCAAAAAAGGTAAAAAACAGATACAGAACCTCTTCGTCGGCCATCAGCGGGATGTTCATTTGACCGATGCGGGCAAGTGCCAGCCGAACTTCGGTCATGAAGAATACATCCTTCTTCTTTTCCAAAAGTCTGGCCGGAGTTTGATCGGAATGACTCAACATCGTCGTCCCTCCTGTCTACAGATTCTCCCTATGCCGGCTGAGCCAGCAGAATAATCAGTTCCATCTGCGGGTTGAGCAATTCGCTGGGGGCGTAGACGGCGAAGTTGCGCGCCCGCAGCACCGACTCCCAGACCGGGCCGCTGGTCTCGATGGCGAAGTACTGGTGGCGCAGTTTGACCGGAATCGAGCGCGGCGGCGTGGGCACATGTTGCAGGCGCAGGCCGGCCAGCGCGTTGCGGATCAGCGTCTCGATGTGCGTGGCCGACCCGGTCTTGAGCAGCAGCGGCGCCCGCTCGATCAGGTCGGCGTCGCGAATGTCGGCCGAGATGGCCAGATAGAAGCGCGAGCCCTCGAAGTACGCATCCTTCTCGATGGAGGCGGCATAGATGGTGTCGCGCACCAGCTTCAGGGGCAGGGCGATAAAGTTGCTGGGCACCACCGTCTCCAGCAGGGCGCGGATGATGCGGTCCAGTTCGGCAAAGCAGACGCCCAGTTGCTCGTGGTTATAGACGGGCAGGTCGCGGGGGGCGATCTTGGTCGAAAAGGAGGTCAGCGCGCCGGCCAGCTCGGAAAGCTCGTGAAAGAGCTGCTCCGGCCCCACGGCGCTCGATTCGAGCAGGTGGCGCAGCACCGGCAGGTGGCTGTTGACGGTGTAGAGCAGCCAGAAGTTGGCCACGTCGGAGGCGGTGAAGTCGGCCAGCGACTGATTTTTCTGGCGGCGCGCACCGGAGAGTTGGCTGCCGCGCGTCACTAGTAACTCAACCATGTTACTAAGGATGCGCTTTAGAGTTGGGTGGGCGTGGATATCGATAAGCGGGGGGATATAGGATGGGTCCACTTGATAGGTGCCGGTCTCGGATCGCAGAATGCGGATAAAGCCGAGCACCACGGATCCCTCGCGATTCTCCCCTTCTGCCAGAATACGAAGATTCTTGCGCGCCACCTGTATAGGACGTTCCCCGCTGCCGGTATTTTCATCGCGCACCATCAATAACTGCGCCATGAAGCGGGTGCTGACCTGATCGCGATTGACGGCCACGTTCATGCCGCCCTGCAGATACTCGGGCACCGCGAGATAGAAGATGCAGCTTTGCCGTCCGTGCTGAAAGCATTCGTCCAGGATGCGCGCAGGCGGCGGGAACTCGGAGGCGGGAATGTCCAGCGGCATGGCGTCGGGAAAGATGCCCGCGGCGCGGGTGACGGAAAGCCGGCCTTCGGAGAGCGCCTTGCTGTCGATCTGGATCTCGGCAAAGCCCCAGGAGCGGGTATTGAGCGAGTCCAGGTAGAAGCGGGCGCAATCCTCGACAAAGCGCTCCTGCGCTTGCAAGTGCTGGGGCGAGAGAAAGGTGCCTTTGGACCAGATGACGGGTTGAAGCTGGCGCATTTTCTGAGCGACCTCGCGGCAACTGTGATGGTAATGCGTAGAGAGGGGCGATGTCCAAGATAAAGCTAGGTAGGCGGCGGGCTAAGGCCGTGACCGCGCGATGCGGGTGTGGAATTCAATTGAAATGGGTGCCCCCGGTCTCGCGTTTGAGACCGGGGAGGGGACTCTTTCATGCCGTCCTGCAACCCGACAGTTTTCTCGCTGGCTGCTGCGCGAGGGGCTGCAATAGGCCCCTTGGAGAGGGAAGAATGTCCCATGCTTTCCGTTCGAATTCGGACAAAAACGGTGGAAAGGGCGAGAAATCCCGGTGGATAGGATGTCAATCGAGAGAGTCTGTGCGGTCCTTCACGCCCCCTCCTCTTGCGCTTCATAACATCGCTATTGAATCGTTGCAAAGCTGTGTTACGATTATCTCGATTTTTGTCCCGGCTCGCGGGATCAATTGAATCAGGAGCGTTATGGCCAGAGAGAGTTCACAACAGAAGTTGAGTCGCATACGGGCACCCCGAGTGCAGATCACCTATGACGTGGAAGTCGGAAGCGCCATCGAACTGAAGGAACTGCCCTTCGTAATGGGAGTGCTGGGCGATCTTACGGGTCAGCCGGAGACACCGCTCGCCGCGCTCAAAGACCGTAAATTTGTCGAGATCAACCCGGACAACTTCGACAGCGTCCTCAAAGGGATGGCGCCGCATCTGAAGTTTTCCGTCGAAAACAAGCTCAGTTCCAAGGCGGGTCAGATCGGCGTGGACCTGCACTTTGAAAAATTCGATGACTTTTCACCTGCCGCCGTGGCGGCGCAGGTCGGCCCCATCAAGGAGCTGCTGGATCTTCGCACCCGCCTCTCCAACCTGCGTGGCAGTTTGCAGGGCAACGATCAACTCGATCAGGCGCTCTTCGATGCCGTCTCCAAGACCGAAGAGTTGAACAAGCTGCGCACCGAGATGGGAAAGCCGGAGGGGGACAGCCATGAGTAGCTCCGCGAATCCGTTAGCGGCGCAGGCCGCCGAGACCCAAACTCAGGAAGTATCGTTGCTCGACCAGATTGTTTCGCATGGCCGCTTTGGCCAGGATGTGCAATCTTTGGAGCGCGGCAAGGACATGGTCAAGGAGTTCGTCAATCAGGTCCTGGAGGGCCAGATGACGCTCACCCGCGACGCCGAGGCGACCATTGGCGCGCGCATCGCCGAGATCGACCGGATGATCTCGCTGCAATTGGCCGAGGTGCTGCATCACCCCGCCTTCCAGAAGCTGGAAGCCACCTGGCGCGGCATCTGGCAACTGGTTTCGCAGAGCGAGACCAGCGAGATGCTCAAGATCAAGCTGCTCAACGTGCCCAAGCGCGATCTGCTGCGCGACCTGCAGCGGGCCCTGGAGTTCGATCAGAGCGCGCTCTTCAAGAAGGTCTACGAAGAGGAGTTCGGCGTCTTTGGCGGCGCTCCCTTCGCGGCCATGGTGGGCGACTACGAGTTCAACCGCAGCGGCGAGGATATCGAGCTGCTGGAGAAGATCTCGCAGGTCGCTTCGGCGGCTCATGCGCCCTTCCTCTCGGCGGTCTCCCCGGAGATGCTCAATCTGACCGAGTTCAGCCAGATTGCCGGCATCCGCGATGTGGGCAAGGTCTTCGACAGCACGGAATACGCCCGCTGGAAGGGCTTCCGCTCCAGCGACGACTCCCGCTATGTGGCTCTGACCATGCCCCACGTTCTGCTGCGCGAGCCGTACGGCAAGGCCACCCGGCAGATCGAGGAGTTCGACTTCGAAGAGGGCGTCGACGGCAAGGATCACTCCAAGTATCTGTGGGGCAACGCGGCCTTTTCGCTGGCCACGCGCCTGACCAACTCCTTCTCCAAATTCGGCTGGTGCGCCTCGATTCGCGGCGTGGAAAACGGCGGTCTGGTCGAAGGCTTGGCTACCCACAACTTCCGCACCGACGAGGGCGATGTGGCCCTGAAGTGTCCCACCGAGGTCTCCATCACCGACCGCCGCGAAAAGGAACTGGCCGATCAGGGCTTTGTTCCTCTGGTGCATTGCAAGGGCACCGACTACGCGGCTTTCTTCAGCGTGCAGACTTGCAATAAACCCAAGCTCTACGACAAGGCAGAAGCTAACGCCAACGCCCGGCTCTCGGCGCAGTTGCCGTATATGCTGGCCATGTCCCGCTTTGCGCACTATCTGAAGGCGATGATGCGCGACAAGCTGGGCAGCACCATGAGCCGCTCGCAGGCCGACAAGTACCTCAACCAGTGGGTTTCGAATTATGTCATCGCGGACGACGACGCATCGCCGGCCGCCAAATCCGAAAGACCGCTGCGCGAGGCGCGTATCGAGGTCGTGGAAGTCGCAGGCAAGCCGGGTGCGTTGCGTGCGGTGTGCTTCCTGCGTCCGCATTTCCAACTCGACGAACTGACGGTGTCTCTGAGATTGGTTGCCGATCTTCCCGCACCCGCGGGAAAATAGCCCAATTTTTCGTAGCAATCGTTTCCAACCGGCCTGCGCGCCAGGCTGTTCATGAAAGGATTCCGACATGGCAGTTGACGTATATCTGAAGCTCGATACCATCGAGGGCGAATCGGTACGGAAGGGTTTCGAGAAGCAAATCGACATTCTTTCCTATAGCTGGGGTGGAACCCAGGTTACGGGCGTAGCGGGCACCGGCGGCTCTGGCGCGGGACGCGCCAATCTCTCCGACCTCTCCGTCTCCAAGTATCTGGACAAGGCCAGCCCCAAGATGTTCAAGGCCCTGATCGCGGGAACCCACCTTGCCACCGGCACGTTGAGCTCGGTCAAGGCCGGCACGGATGTCACCAAGCCCTTCCTGACGTTGACGCTGGGCGAGTTGTTCATCACCTCGCAGCAGATTTCGGCCTCCAGCGAGACCCCGGTCGAGAGCGTGTCGTTTAGCTACAACACGATCAAGGTCGAGTACTTCCAGCAGGACGACAAGGGCAACCTCACCTCCACCGGCGCGGTCAGCTACAACCTCAAACAGAACGCAATCAGCTAGAAAAAATGACACCACTCGGGCTTTACCGCGAAGGAAAATTGCGGGAAGCGATTCAGGCGCTTGGCGACGAACTGCGGTCAGATCCGCTCGACGTCAAGCGCCGCACCTTCCTGTTCGAGCTTCTTTTATTTGCCGGTGAGTTCGACCGGGCGGAGAAGCAACTGGATCTGCTGGCCGGCTCCAATCCCCAGGCTGCCGCGGGTACACTGCTCTATCGCAGCGCGCTGCACGCCGAGCGCACCCGCCAAGCCATGTTCAAAAACCACGAGACACCCCCGCTCACCGATGCCGAGACGCTCGGCGGCGTCTGCAACGGCGAGCCCTTTACCGAGTTTTACGACCCCGACCCGCGCATCGGCGCCAATCTGGAAGTCTTTCTCGCCGGCAGTTATACCTGGATTCCCATGAAGTATCTGCGCCGTCTGGTCATTGAAGCGCCGGCCAATCTGCGCGATCTCATGTGGGCCAGGGCGCGGCTTGAAACCAGCGAAGATTTCCCCCAACAGGAGATCGGCGAGGTGCTCTTGCCGGCCCTCTGTCCGCTCTCTGGAAGCCACGCCGACGTCCCCGTGCAGTTGGGCCGGGAGACGGCCTGGGAGCCGGATGAAAAGTATGGCGAAATTCCCTTCGGCGCCAAGATGATCGTCATCGACGGCGTCGAGCGGCCGCTGCTCGAGTTGCGCACGATTGAGTGGACGGTAGCCGAGAAGGAGCCTGGCGATGGCCCTGCGTGAGGATTTGCTGACCCCCATCGCGGGCGACAATCCGGCCGGTGCGGATCTCTACTACGACCCGGTCTTTGGGCAGATCAAGGAAGCACGCAGGGAAGACGCCGACGACGGCACCGATGGCGCCTGGGAACTCGCCCAGAAGAAGAAGGCCGATCATCGCGCCGTGGTTAAACTGGCCGGCGATGCGCTGGCCAAGCGCAGCAAGGATCTGCGCCTGGCCAGTTCTCTGCTTGAATCGCAGATCCGCCTCGAGGGCTTTGCCGTCCTGGCGCCCTCCATCGATTTGCTGCGCGAGTTGCAGGAGAACTTCTGGGCCAATCTCTATCCCTTGCCCGACGACGGCGAGGATTATGAGTTGCGCATGATCGCCGTGGAAACCGCGGCCCGCGGCATCGTTCAAGCCGTCGAGTTGATCCCTCTCACGCGCAGCGGACTCAGTTACATCGACTACCTCGAATCGCGCCGGGTGGGCTACGAGGCCGATGCCACCTCGGACTCCAAGCGGGAGGCCCGTCAAGACGCGATCGATCATGGCAAGATTACCGCCGAGGACTTCGATCAGGCCTTCGCCGGAACGCCCAAGAGTTTTTATGTCACTGCCACCGAGGCTCTGACCGAGGCGTTGGCCGCCGTCGACCGGCTCGACGATCATGGACGTCAGGCCTACCCGGTCGATTCGCCCAATCTGGGTAAGTTGAAGCAGACCATCGAAGTGATCCACGTGACCGCCGAGGGGCTGCTCAACGAACGCCGCAAGACCGAGCCCGACCCCGTTGTAGCTGCTGAACAGCCTGCAGGAGAAGAAGGCGGGGCAGAAGAAGGTCAGCCGTCTTCCGAAGGCGGTGAAGCACGCCCGGTTTCTGCCGGCGCTTTGCGTCCGCGAGCTTCGGCCGGCCAGTTAGGCCAGGTCGAGGATGCCTATGCCCAGGTGGTCGAGAGCGCGCTTTATCTCTTCGAGCGTGCGCCGCAGTCGCCCGTGCCCTATTTGATCTGTGCCGGGTTGCGGCTGGGCGAGACGCGCATGCAGGGCGAGACGCCGGCGTCCGGTTTTGCCGTCGGCCCCAGCAGCGAGATTCGCCAGTTGCTGCGTTCGCTGGCCAACAAGGGAAGCTGGAAGGAACTGCTGCGCGAGTCGTTGCCAGTTTTGGCCAGCGAATGCGCCCGCGCCTGGCTGGATCTGCATCGCTACATCTGGAACGCCGCGCAGGAGACCGGAGCGGAGGCCATCTCCGGGGCGGTCGTCGGAACCATCCGCAGTCTACTCATGAATCGTCCCGAGCTGCGTTCCTGGACCCTGGAAGACGATACCGGAGCGGCCAATCCCGAGACTCAGCGTTGGCTGGACTCGGTCGTGCTGCAATAGCTGTGAATTCTATGAGAGGAGGGCAGGTTGGCCAGAGTCAGACCGGAGCTTCTGATTACGCAGTCTTTGGTTGACCGGCTCACCGACCGGGAGCCGTGGCCGGAGACGCGCAGTGCTTCTATCACTCTCTTTCGCGAGTCGCTCAAGCGCGACGTCGAATGGCTGTTGAATACGCGCAAGCCGGTGGTTCCGGAACTGGAATCCTATCCCGCCACAGCCGCTTCGGTCTTCAACTACGGACTGCCCGACATTCATAGCTTTCAAAGCTCGGTAGGCAAGGACTCCATGGCGCTGATTTCAGCTTTGGAGGAGTGCATCCGCACCTTCGAGCCGAGAATCCTGCAGCCGCGCGTCTATCTGTCGCGCGCCGATCCCCTCAGCCGCAGCCTGCGCTTTCATCTCGAGGGCCGGGTCTCCTACGAGGATATGGAAGAAGAGATTAAATTCGATACCGTGCTGGAGCTGATCAGCGGCGAGTACGAGGTGAACTAGTTCATGCGCGAAGAGATGCTGGAGTACTATGAGCGGGAACTGAACTACCTGCGCCAGGCGGGTGGCGAGTTCGCGCGCAAGTACCCCAAGGTGGCCGGGCGGCTGCTGCTCGATGCGGATCATTGCGACGATCCCCATGTCAGCCGTATGCTCGAGGGCTTCGCCTTTCTCGCCGCGCGCGTCCATCGCCGCATCGACGACGACTTTCCCGAGATCTGCGAGGCGCTGATTCGCGTCATCCATCCCGGCTACTTGCAGCCCATGCCGGCGATGACCATTGTCGAGTGCCTGGCCGATCCCGCGCAGGGTAAAAAGACCGCCGGACTGCGCGTCCCCCGCGGAACATCTCTGGTGACCAAGGCCACCGTCGACGGCATGCCCTGCCGCTTCAAGACCGCCTACGATGTCGATCTCTGGCCCTTCTCGGTGGCCGTGGCGGCGTGGCGTCAGCCGGAGCGGATGCAGCGTCCCCCGCGCGCCTCCTCGGGCGCTCAGGCCGTGGCCGCGGTGCGCCTGCTGCTGCGCTGTCAGCGCGACGTGAACTTCACCGGAATGCCCCTCTCCCGCCTGCGCTTTCACCTCTCGGGCGATCCCAGCGTGGTCTTCAATCTCTATGAACTGCTGGCCGAGAAGTGCATCGAAATTCAGTTGCGCGATCCGAAAGATGATAGGAAACTGATCGTTCTGGAGCCGGAGCACCTCAAGCCGGTGGGCTTTGACAGCGATGAGTGCCTTTTGCCTTATCTGCGCCGCTCCATGGACGGCCACCGCCTCTTGCAGGAGTATTTTGCGCTACCGGAGAAGTTTCTCTTTTTCGATCTCGATGGCCTGGAACCGCTCGCTCAGGGCGACTTCGGCGAAGAGGCCGAGATCGTCTTCCTCTTCTCGACCTTCGAGCGCGCCGAACGCCAGCAGGTGCTGGAACTGGGCGTCAGCGAGCGCACCTTCCGCCTCAGTTGCTCTCCGGCCATCAATCTCTTTCCGCAGAGCGCCGAGCCCATCCTCATTAACCAGACGCGCCACGAGTACACCGTCATTCCCGACAACCGCCATGCTCTGCTGATGGAAGTCTTCAGCATCGAAGAGGTGATGGCCACCAATCCCCGCCTGCGCCAGTCGGTGGTGCTCGAGCCCATGCTGGCCTATCGCCACCAGACCCGCAAGCGCAAGGATCTGGCCTATTGGACGGCCAACCGCCGCATGAACGAGTACGGCGAGCGCGAGCCCTCGACTATGGCCATCTCGGTCGTCGATCTGGTGGGCAACTTCACCCAGCCCGAGGCGGACGTGCTCATGGTGCGCACCCTGTGCACCAACTTCGATCTGCCTTCCCGCTGCCCTTTCGGATTGGAGAACGGGGATTTTGAAGCCGTCGGTTTTGCCGCCGCCAAGACCGTCGCCGCCTTGCGCCGGCCCACGCCCACGCTGCATCCGCCGGGAGGGAAAGAGTACTTCTGGCGGTTGATTTCGCTGCTCTCGCTCAACTATCTTTCTTTGGACGAGGGCGGTCGGGCGGCCATGCAAGAGATTCTCCGCCTGCACAATGTCAGCGGCGAAGCGGCCAGCGAAAACCAGGTGGGATCGCTGCAAGAGATGAGCTCCGCACCCGGCTTTGCGTTGATCGAATCCGTCTACGGGCTGATTCCCGCGCGCGGAACCAAGGTCGAAATGAAGTTCGACGAACAGCAATTCGTGGGCGGCGGCCTGTATCTCTTTGCCACCGTGCTGGACCGCTTTCTGGGTGGATATGCCTCCATGAACAGTTTTGCGCAGTTGACTGCAAGAAGCACTCTACGAAAGGAGCCGCTGGGAAAATGGCCGCCGAGAGCCGGAACGCAGGCACTGTTGTAGTTACCAATCCGCTCAACAGGCCGGAAGCCGCGGCCTTCGAGAATCTGCGTCAGATGCTCGAAGACGAGCCCTTTCGCTTCCACTTCTTTCAAGCCGTGCGCCTGTTGCAGAGAATGCAGCCGGAGCGCGGCCCGGTCGGCTACTACACCTCGCCCCAGGGCGAGACCCTGCGCTTTACCTCGCGCACCACGTTGAACTTTCCTCCCAGCGAATTGCATGAGCTGGTCCGCGATGAAAACGGCCAGTTGACCATGATGGTTGAGTTCATGGGACTCTGCTCCGCCATCTCCGTGATGCCCTCTGTCTACACCGAGTATGTGCTGGAGAGAAACCGCGAAAAAGACTATGCGATGCAAGACTTCATGAATCTCTTCAACCATCGCATGATCTCTTTTTTCTATCGCGGCTGGGAAAAATACCGCTTTTTTGTCGAGTACGAGAAGTCCGGCGAAGATCGGCTCTCCGCGCGCCTCTATGACCTGCTGGGCCTGGGCACGCAGGGTTTACGCCATCGCAGCGCGGTTCCCGACGACGTCTTTCTTTACTACGTGGGCAATCTCGCCCGCCACATTCGCACCGAGGGCTCACTGCGCCAGGTGCTGGAAGATTTCTTCGGCGTGCCTGTCCGCATCGAGCAGTTTGCCGGCGCATGGCGCAGGCTGGCGGTAGAGAACCAGACCTGCTTTACCGGCAAGGGAGCCGCCAACGAACGCCTGGGAGTGGGCGTGGTTGCCGGCGACGAGGTCTGGGATCATCATGGACGCATCCGCGTCTTTATCGGTCCCATGTCCCTGGACCAATACTTGAAGTTTTTGCCCGGCAAGCGCGCCTATCATGAGCTGGTGGCGTGGTTGAAGTTCTTCTCCAATGGGAGTTTCGAGACAGAAGTGAAACTGGTGCTGGAGCGCAAAGACGCGCCGCCCTGCAACTTGGGTTCGGATGGAGCGGCCCGTCCCCAGTTGGGATTGGTCAGTTGGCTCAAGACCCGGCCGCTCGATCGCGACCCGGCCGACGCCAGCTATCTGGTGCAGTAAGCCAGCCGGTGCTTCAATATTCGCCCCGGAGGGGCTGAAGGATAATAGCCCAGGACAAGCGCAGCGCAGTCCTGGGAAGGCGGTAAACATCAATCTTCTGCCCCGTAGGGGCGGAACGAAAATCGATGTCGCGGGTCTGAACTTTGACCGCCGTATCGGTGTTTCAATATTCGCCCCGTAGGGGCTGAAGGATAATAGCCCAGGACAAGCGCAGCGCGGTCCTGGGAGGGCGGTAAACATCAGTTTCCAGCCCCGTAGGGGCGGAATGAAAATCGATGTCGCGGGTCTGAACTTTGACCGCCGTATCGGTGTTTCAATATTCGCCCCGTAGGGGCTGAAGGATAATAGCTCAGGACAAGCGCAGCGCGGTCCTGGGAAGGCGGTAAACATCAATCTCCAGCCCCGTAGGGGCGGAACGAAAATCGATGTCGCGGGTCTGAACTTTGACCGCCGTATCGGTGTTTCAATATTCGCCCCGGAGGGGCTGAAGGATAATAGCCCAGGACAAGCGCAGCGCAGTCCTGGGAAAGGGATCAAAACAATCTCCAGCCCCGTAGGGGCGCTGTGGATTGGCTCCAATTCGTGAAGAGCGAAGCGAAGGATCTGAATTTCATTGGGCTTGATAGGTGATTTTTCTAACCGAGCAGTTGGGAACTTTCGATACCGAGGACAGTGAGGACCATGAGCATAAACCTGAAGGCACTGATTTCCAAGTTGAACGACTCGACCCGCAAGGCGCTGGAAGCCGCGGCGGGACTGTGCGTGGCACGCACGCACTACGACATCGAGATTGAACACTACCTGTTGAAGCTGCTCGATTCCAGCGATAACGATCTGGCTGCGATTCTCAAGCACTTCGGCATCGACCGCTCCCGCCTGACCAAGGAACTGGAGCGCAGTCTCGACCTCTTCAAGAGCGGCAATGCCCGCTCGCCTTCTTTCAGCCCGGTGTTGGTCAAGACGCTCTCCGAGGCGTGGTCCGTGGCCAGCATCGAATACAACGCCGGCAATATCCGCTCCGGTTTTACGCTGTTGGCGTTTCTGGGCAGCGACGAGCTGGCGCGGGTGGCCAAAGACACCAGCCGCGAGCTGCAACTCATCAACGTCGACGCTCTGCGCGCCAGTTTTTATGAGATCGTGGCCAAGTCGCGTGAGGAGCAGACCGAGCTCGGCGAAGCTCCCGCCGGCGCAGCCCCGCAGGGCGGCGAGGCGGCCAAGGCCGGCCACGCCAAGACCCAGTTCCTCGATCAGTTCACCGTCGATATGACGGCCAACGCCAAGGCCGGCAAGATCGATCCCGTCCTGGGCCGCGACAACGAGATTCGTCAGATGATCGACATTCTCATGCGCCGCCGCCAGAACAACCCCATCCTGACCGGCGAGGCCGGCGTGGGCAAGAGCGCCATCGTCGAGGGCTTCGCCAATCGCGTGGCTGCGGGCGATGTGCCTCCGGCGCTGCAAGGGGTGCACATTCGCAGCCTCGATCTGGCTTTGCTGCAAGCCGGAGCGGGCGTCAAGGGCGAGTTCGAGAGCCGTCTCAAGGGGCTCATCAACGAAGTCAAGTCGTCGCCCGAGAAGATCATTCTCTTCATCGACGAGGCCCATACCATGATCGGTGCGGGCGGCAGTGCGGGTCAGGGCGATGCCGCCAACCTGCTCAAGCCGGCCCTGGCGCGCGGCGAACTGCGCACCATCGCCGCCACCACCTGGTCGGAGTACAAGAAGTACTTCGAAAAGGACCCGGCTCTCACCCGCCGCTTCCAGGTGGTCAAGGTGGACGAGCCTACCGAAGAAGTGGCCTGCACCATGATGCGCGGCATTATGGGCGCGCTCGAAAAGCACCACGGCCTGCGCATTCAGGACGAGGCCATCACCGCCACCGTGCGCCTTTCGCACCGCTATATCGCCGGCCGCCAGTTGCCCGACAAGGCGGTCAGTGTGCTCGACACCGCCTGCGCGCGCCTGGCGCTGGGGCAGAACTCCATGCCGCCGCGTTTGGAAGACCTGATGCGTCACCTCGATGCGCTCGATGTGCAAAAGCGCATCCTCGATCGCGAGACCGTGCTCGGCGCAGACCACAGCGAGCGCATGGAGAAGATCGCCGCGCAGAAGTCCGTCGCCGAGGCCGAGCGCGACGAGCTGAACGCGCAGTGGGAGAAGGAAAAGACCCTGGTCGCCGCCATTCGCGCCTTGCACGAAAAGCTGCAAGCACCTCCCGCCGAGGCCGTCGACGCCAAGGCTGAAGAAGCCAAGAGCGAGGAAGCCAAAGCGGAAGAAGCCAAAGCCAAGGCCGCCAAGCTCGAAGAGAGCAAAGCCGAACTGGCCAAGCTCGAAGCCGAACTCAAGGAGTTGCAGGGCGAGCGCGGCATGGTCAGCGTCAGCGTCGATGCCAATATCGTCGGCGAGGTCATCTCCGGCTGGACCGGCATTCCTCTGGGCAAGATGGTCAAAGACGAGATCCAGACCGTGCTGCATCTGGACGAGCATCTCAAGACCCGCATCATCGGCCAGGATCACGCTCTCGGCGTCATCGCCCAGCGCATCCTCACCAGCCGCGCCAACATGGACGATCCGGTCAAGCCGGTGGGTGTCTTCCTGCTCGTCGGCCCCAGCGGCGTGGGTAAAACCGAGACCGCCATCGCCCTCAGCGACATTCTCTACGGCGGCGAGCGCAACATGATCGTCATCAACATGTCCGAGTTCCAGGAAGCGCATACCGTTTCCACCCTCAAGGGTTCGCCTCCGGGATACGTGGGCTACGGCGAGGGCGGTGTGTTGACCGAGGCGGTTCGCCGCCGGCCCTACTCCGTGGTCCTGCTCGATGAGGTCGAGAAGGCCCATCCCGACGTTCTCGAACTCTTCTTTCAGGTCTTCGACAAGGGCCGCATGGAAGATGGCGAGGGCCGCGAGATCGACTTCCGCAACACCATCATCCTGCTCACCAGCAACGCGGCCACCGACACCATGATGAAGCTGACCGCCGACCCAGAAACCATGCCCGACAGCAAGGGGATGGTCAACGCCCTCAAGCCGGAGTTGAACAAGATCTTCAAACCGGCCTTCCTGGGCCGTCTGGTCATCGTGCCCTACTATCCGGTGCGCGACGAGGCGCTCAAGAAGATCATTCGCCTCAAGCTGGCCAAGATTCAGAAGCGCATGATGGAGACCCATCACATCAAGCTGGAGTACGACGAAGCCTTGCAGAACGAAGTGGCGGCGCGCTGCACCGAGGTCGAGAGCGGCGCCAGAAATGTCGACAATATCCTCACCAATACCATGCTGCCCGACCTCTCGCGCCAGATCCTCTCGCGTCTGGCCGAGGGAGTCAAAGCGCAAAAGGTCAGCGTCTCGGTGCAGGATGGGGCCTTCAGCTATCTCTGGGAGGATGTCGCTCCCTAGATGCGGCTCGGATCGCACCGAAAAGGGCCGGGAATTCAAGAAATGGGTGCCCCACCCTCGCCGCGTTCTTGTTTTTGCGGCTAGGGTGGGAAATGTGCCGATCCGGCCCTGTTCATGAGGATCGGCCCAACGCGCTCCGGCTCGTTACGGCTGGTTTGAACCTTACGTTGCGCCTCCCGCAGGGAGGCGATGAGAGTAGCCCAGGGTGGAGCGCAGCGAAACCCCGGGAAAGCAGCCAAAGCAGGATACGCGCCCCGCAGGGCCGCGCTGAAGAGGCGGTTTGGGCATTTGTTCATGTGGAGCGAAGGATCTGCGGTTGTTTTTCGTTCTTTTGCGATCGGTCGATTCCGTTATTGCGTTGAACCGTCCACAGAATCTTCTAGAATGTTGTCAACAGAACGAATAAGGGCAGGCGGAATTGTTATGGCTAGTCGGTTATTGCAGTTTTCCAGTCCGCTGGGCAAAGATGTGCTGCTCATCGAATCGATTGAGGGCGCGGAGGGCATTTCACGCCTCTTCGAGTATCACGTGGAATTGCTTGCCGCCGTCGCCACCACCATCGATCCAAAGGCGCTGGTCGGCAACCGGGTTACCGCCGGCATTGTCTTGAACGATGTGCAGGGCACGCGCTGGATCAACGGCATCGTGGCCAGCTTTGAGCAGTGCGCCGGCGACATGGAGTTCAATATCTACCGCGCGCGCATTGTTCCCGCCCTGTGGCAGTTGACCCTGGTCGCCAACTGCCGCGTCTTTCAAAACAAATCGGTAATGGACATTGTCAAGTCGGTCATCGGCGACTATGGTTTGTCCATCTCCGACAAAACCAGCAAAATCTATAAGCCGCTCGACTATTGCACCCAGTATTCGGAGAGCGACTTCCATTTCGTCTCTCGCCTTCTCGAAGAGAATGGAATCTTTTATTGGTTCGATCACACCGATCAGGATCACACCATCGTTTTCGCCGACGGTCGCACCGCCTACGCCGAATGCCCGGTGTCGGCAACGATTCCCTTCGCCTTGAATACCAAGGGCGAAGAGGGGTCCTACGGCTCATTTGTCACCGAGATTTCCTCCACCGCCACCATGGTGACCGGCAAGCACTCCACATACGACTTCGACTTCCGCCCCTATAACCGCATCGAGGCTGCCATGCAGGCAAGCGCCAGCCCCTACGGCAAGAATGGCTTTGAGCAGTATCATTACCCCGCCGGCGTCGAAGGCTACTTCAAGCAAGTCACGGTGCAGGGCGTCGCCGATATGGAGACGCTCTTTCTCAGCGGCAACGCCGAAGCCAGCGATGCCGTGGCCGAGGTCTATAGCGGAGGCGCCAATGCCCGTTCCTTCTGCGCCGGTTTTACCTTCACCCTCGATAAACACCCCCGCGGCGCCTTGAATCGCAAGTACCTGTTGACCTCGGTGAGCATGCGCGCCGGGCAGTCTCCCTCCTGGCGTTCTGAGGCAGGCGTCGAATACGCCTACAGCAACACTTTTTCGGCTGTTTCTTCCGATATTGTCTTTCAGCCGCCGCGCACCGCCGTCAAGCCCAGAATCTTCGGTCCGCAGACAGCCAAGGTTGTCGCGCCTGGCGGCGAAGATATGTACATCGATAAGTACGGCCGGGTGTGCGTGCAGTTCTTCTGGGACAGAACGCGCAGCCCCAACACCATCGACAACACCTGGGTGCGCGTGGCGCAGAACTGGGCCGGCAACGGCTGGGGCATCTATTTCTGGCCGCGCATCGACGACGAAGTCGTGGTGCAGTTTCTCAACGGCGATCCCGACAATCCGGTGGTTGCCGGTTCGGTCTATAACGGCGTCAACATGCCTAAGTACGCCCTGCCCGACCACAGCACCCGCTCCGGTCTCTACACCCGCAGCAGCAAGGGCGGCTCGGCCGCCAACGCCAACGAACTCCGCTTTGAAGACAAAAAGGGCAGCGAGCAGATCTTTCTCAACGCCGAGATGGATATGGACCATCGCACCGAGCACGATCATCGCCGCTGGGTAGGCAACAACGATTCGCTGTTCGTCAAAGAGAACCAGACCGAGCAGGTGGGCGGCGACGTCAACCGCGAGATCAAGGGAAATCAGGTGGAGAAGGTCGACGGCAAACTCGATCTGGGCGTCTCCAGCGACATCACTGCCAAGACCGACGGCAATCTCTCCGTGAAGGTGGGCTCCAACCACGCCGAGAAGACGGGCATGAATTATTCCCTCGATGCCGGCATGGAGGCCTATATCAAGGCCGGCATGTCCATTGTGATTGAGGCCGGCATGGAGCTTACCTTGAAGGCAGCCGGCGGATTCATCAACATCGGCCCGGCCGGCGTAGCCATCTCCGGCACCATGGTGCTGATCAACAGCGGCGGAGCGGCCGGTTCAGGCAGCGCCGGCACAGTCAACGATCCCGCTACTCCCAACGCGCCCGACATCGCCGACGACGGCACCAAGGGCGGCGCAATGTAACGCACGGCGGCGGCAGATTGCCGCGTAGCCGATTGAAACAGAGTAAAGGATCAGCGAGGAGAACCTACATGCCGCCGGCGGCGCGATTGACCGATATGCACGTCTGTCCGATGGTGACGGGAGTGGTGCCCCATGTGGGAGGCCCCATTGTCGCGCCCGGAGAGCCGACGGTTTTAATCGGTTTTTTGCCTGCTGCGCGCGCAACCGACATGGCGATTTGCGTCGGTCCGCCGGATACCATCGCCATGGGTTCGCCCACCGTGCTGATCGGCAATCTCATGGCGGCCCGCATTGGCGACCCGACAGAGCATGGCGGTGTCATCGTTCTCGGCGAGCCGACTGTCATGATCGGCGAAATGGGCATGGGCGGCGCCGGTACCGAGATGGGCATGGGCATGAGCCAGGCCAAGTCCTCCGCTGTGGGAACCACCTCGCAGAATCCCTCCATCTACTCCAAGCCCGCTTCGCCGCAGGCTCTGGTCGCCGTCCCCATCTCCTTCATCCCACCCAGGAGGGGCGGCCCGCTGCTCTTTGACACCGATTCCGGCAATGGCTCCGGCGGCGGTTCCTTACAAGGTTCACAGAACGGACAGCAGCAAGGGGCACAGAAAGATAAGCAGATCACGTGCGGCATCGTTCCAAATTCCGCCACTTTGACGTGCAGCCACGGGCGCAAGGCAATTGATGGTCTGCTGGAAGTCGTGCCGGATAAACTGAGCGGCGATTCGATCCACGGAGTCGTTCAGAGCATTGGTGGTTGCGGTCAGCATCCACAATGGGTTATTAGTGGGTTTTGGACCAGCAACAAGCAGGGAAATTCCATCAGTTTCGATGCCATGGCATGGCAGAAGCTAATCAGCAAGACTGTGGGTATACCGGTATGGCTGGGCGATTTGTTGCCGCATAGTTATGCTGTTCATGTCGCGGCCTGCTCCGGTCCATCCTATTATTTTGATCTGAATGCGTATTCAAACGACAAGCAGAGCGGCTCCTTCGATGCGAAACTCTATGACAAGACCTTCAAAATTGTCAAGGTGGCTCTGACTGACACACTAAGTTTGATTGTTGAAGATTTCCAGTTCACTTTCCTCGAGGGCTCCGGATCTTATTCGTTGCAGTGGGAAGAATACAAAAAAGCCCCCTGCCCGAATCTGGCTTTTTATAGTTGGTCGTTTAAACTCAGCCTGATGCTGATTTCTATCAACGGGCGAGTTCCACTGGGTGGCAATGCGATTATTCCTGCCGAATTGCGGAAGTATGTCAATGCAGGTTTTTTCCTGGAAGCCAGTGGCTCCATCAGCGCCGAACTCGATGGCAAGCGGACGACTCCTAAATTGATCGACGAGGGGTATTTTAAGGGAAGCAGTGACAGTTCTGTGGAGTTGAAGATCGGCATTTCCGTGCTGGCCGCGGTTTTTGACTACAATATCTTGAAGATCGAAGCAGATGTATCGACAGGAATAAAACTGGATTGGAAGGCCAGTCTCAAAGACGAAAAGCCAGTTGTCGATGGCGAAGTGACCTGGACAGGGTTGGGAGGCGAATACACAGTGACAGTGCCTTTCCTGAAACCAGATACCGGGGAATGCACCTTCATTCCTGAGAGAACGTTGTGGACCAAGGAATATTATCCCTTTGGCGAGCCGCCATCGGATGACGATTCAGGCGGTGGCGATGAAGATGGAGAGGACGATGAGTGAACCGATTTCGACAGGATACTTGCTGCAGTACGTTGTTGAGATGCAGTCTTCTTCACTGAACTCCTGCCTATTGCTGAACGGTATTGAAATCGCCAGTTATACCGCCAAGCGGCGCTCGATCTCGTCGCAGAAGGTCAATGGCTGGCTGGTCTATGGAGATAACGAATTGGAATTGCGCGCCGCGGTGGATGATCCGGCCCATCTTCCCGGACCGGTGGCTCTGAAGTGTCTGCTTTTTCGCAGTCTGCATGGAAAACAACCGGATGAGTCGGAAGCATTGGCCAGTTATGTAGAGCGGGATCTTCAAAAAATGCCTGTGGGGCAGATGCAGACTGTCTGGCGCAAGACCTTCCAGCCAAACCCTTACTACGGACCTTGGAGTTGGGAACGGGGCTACCCTATGGCGCCTGATAAGCCCACGATGGCGGCTGCCATGAGTCTTGTAGCTCACATCTTGTCTCTCTTGGATGCAGGCCGCGCCGATCAACTGGTGGAAATCTACCGCGTCTACATCGACGAAAATGTTCGTGCCTACGAAATGGATGCGGCGGCTCTGGAGGCCCAGTTGCGAGCCTGGTGCGGGGGCTGGAAACAGTTGAATGATTGGGTTCTACGCGAAGAAGATTACGAGTTCATTCCCGAAGCGCGACAACGGCTACTGCAGGTGCGTCGCAAAGATCGCGAGTCTGTCTTCGGAGCAAGTGGTTCCGATGTAATCTATCTTGCTCATCTGCCCATCGGGCTGGTCCTGGTGCGATAGGTTTTCAAAAATGCGAGATCATGTCCATCAGATGCTCGCGGTTCCGACCGCAATCTCGGTAACTTTGGCGCGTTCCGCCACCAGCGCGCAGTAGATCTTGATCCACTCTTTGCGCCAGCGGGTGTCGGCGGGACCGATGGTCAATGCGCCGCCGGGATGGGTTTTAAGAAACTGCTCGTCCTTGCTGTGTTGCGCAATGAACCTGGCCATGGCCTTCTGATTGGCTTCCTTGTCCAGACCCAGAGCCTCCATCGGCGAGGGTGAAAAGCCGCCAAAGGCCGCCAGTTCGCAGAGCAGATCCACCTTGTCCGACCCCTTTACCTCGGGATAGTTGAGAATCTCCCGCACCACCGGCAGCGAGCGCATTTCCTTCCAGCCCAGCACCAGAAGAATGAAGCGCAGCGCGTCGATCTCCTGCTCAATCCCCACCGAAATGCCGTAGCGCAAGATGGAGTGCAGCACGGCCTCATTGCCCTCCGGCAGTTTGCCGCCGGCTAACTCAATATAGGCGCGGCATCTCTCCAGAAAGTCCTTCAGTTGCACTTTTTCGAAGGCGTGCATCAGCCCCTGGGAGAGCGAAATCTCCTGCTGCGGCGGAGCGGTTGCCGTCGGAGCACCTCCCGGCCATTGCATGAAGGTGGCGGCCTCGCCTTCGCTCCAGCCGAAGGACTTGATGCCGCTCCAGAAGCCAAAGTGCAAGGCCTCCGGCGACGCCAGAAAGGCGGGCAGAATGCGGGGATCGTAAAAGCGCAGGAAGGAGGGAGCGCCATCCGGCAGGCGGGCTTGCACGAAACGGCGAAAGTGATAGAAGAGCTGCTCCAGCGGAGTCGGAGAAAAAACCAGAATGCCCCATGGCTTCTTCCATAACTCCTCATAGACCCAATCGCCCAATGGCTCGTCCAGCCGGGCCAGATACGGAGCCACGGCGGTATAACTCTCGAAAGGCGACCCGGCAAACAGCGAAACCGCCTGACCCTGGGGCAGGGATTGCATCTTTGCGGCTACGCCGGGGTCGCCGGCTACGTCGAAGATGGCATAAACACCCTGTTCCCGGACAAGCCGGCGATACTGTTCGGCGGATGCGGCAATTCTCTTCAATTCGGGCATTTTGTCACGATGACCAACGAGAGTTAGTGGGCTCTGCCGTTTTCTTTACTCCATCCATCTTAGCCGCTTTCCCCTCCCGCATCGTCTCTTTTTGCGGTTGAAAACGAAGAGCGGAGAGTTGCGATGAAGTTGGAAACTTCTTACGCGTCTGCTCCCAACTGTTCCGCACCGTCTCGCCGGCAAAAGGCAGCAGCGGGACTACACTGAGCAGTACTGTCTCGGCGGCTGCCAAATCCCGGTTGCCGCGATGAATCTTGCCTTGTTGAACAGCCTCGCCCACGGCTCGGTCGGCCACGGCGCTTTGCCGGGCGCGGTAGGCGTCGCTCAAAGAACTGCTGAAGCGATCGTCGCCGGCCGCTGCCGCTGCCTTGCGCATCTGCGCCGCACCCGAAGCAAGATCGCCCCGCAGCGCCGCGTAGGCTCTGCCCATGGTACGGTAAACCGCCTGCTGGCGCTCTTCCTCGAACGACTCCAGCGCCCCCTGCACCCGCGCCGCGCCCAGAACAGCAGCCGGCTGCATTTGCAGGGATTGCACAGCCTCATCAAGTTTGCCGGCGCCATACAGGCGCGCCGCAGCGGCCAGCGCAGCCGCGATTTGCTGCTGCTGAGCCTTCAAGCCCGCCGTGGCCTGATCCATCAGCAGGCGCAAGGCCGGATCGTCGCCCTGCCGCAAGGCTGCTTCGAGAAAGCCGCTGGCCGCTTCGTAATCGCTGCCAGCCAATAGTGCCTGGGCCTGGGCCACGTCATTGCGCAGGCGCTCCTGCTGGCGCGACTTTCGTTCTTCGTTGCGGGCAAACTCCAGCAGGCTGAGTACCTCGCTCGAGGCGATTCCCTCCGCCTGGCAGAACTCCAAAATGCGCACCGCCTCGCTGTATTGCAGTTGGCTGAGCGCCTGGCGGGAGCGGGCCAGGTAGTCGGTGCGGCGTTCCTCCACCGATTGCTGGAGCAGGCGGTCGCTGAGCATCGCCTCCAGGTTCAGCAATTGCTCATCGGCGGGCAGCCGCTGGCGCGCAGTCTGCACCAATTCCAGCGCCGCGCGCGGCGACAGATCGCGGCAGGCCCGCACCGCTTCATCCACTAAGCGCCGCTCTTCCTGCTCGCGGGCCATGCGCTCCACCTGGGCATGGAGCCGGTACAGCGCCGTCTCCGCGGGCATGGCGGCTATCGCTTCCTGAATGACTTGCGCCACCTGGCGCACTTCGCCGGTAGTCGAGGCCAGCGCCACCTCTTCTTCCAGCCGCGCCACCACCTCCCGCTGCCGAGCCCGTTCCATGGCGGTGTTCAGGTCCTGCTGCAACAGCATCAGCTCGGAGTTGGTGGGATCGATCTGCTCGACCTGGCGCAGCACCTCCAGCGCCTGCGGATAGTGCTCGCAGCCGATCTCTTCGCGCGCCGCATTCAGCAGCGAACGCACCTGTGCGCTGCGTTGCGCCTGCTCCGCCTCTTTCACCAGCAGGTTGCGCAGGGCGAAGATCTTGGAGTTCGACTCGTCGATCTGCAGCGCCATCTCCGCCGCGGCAATGGCCGCCGGATAATCGCCCCTGCGCCGCGCCGACTCCACCACGCTGAGTTGTTCGCTGATGCGCTGCTGCCGCTCTTTGGCTCGCCGCGCCTCTTCTCTCATGCGCTCGAATTCGGGATGGTTGAGCAGCAGATCCTCATTCCCTTCCAGCGTTACCAGGGCCTGATCGAACTGCTTTTTGCTGAAAAACTCCTCGATCTGTTCGAGAACTTCCTGAATCCTCTCTTCGCGCTTGCGCTGGGCCAGATGCTGGTGAACATCGCCCAGCAAATCCCGGGCGGCGGCGTGTTTGCTATCGATTTTGAGTATCTGGTGCAGCAGGGTGCGGGCGCGGGTGTAATCCTGCCCCACGGCCAGGCGCTTGGCCTCGATCATCAGCCCATCGGCCTGCTCATGGCGCAGATCCACAATCACCGCGGAGAGATCTGCGGCCATCTCCTCGCCAGAGGAGTAGCGCCTGTCCGGCGACTTGGCCAGCGCGCGATTCACAATCTGTTCGAGTGCGGCGGGGCAGTCGGGACGCAGGCTGCTCAGCGGCGCATGAGGCTCGGTCATGATCCGCTGCATCAGGATGCCGTCGGGTCCGTTGAAGGGACGCTGCCCGGCGATCATCTGGTAGAGCATCACTCCCGCGGAGAAGAGGTCCGAGCGGCCGTCCAGCGGGTCGCCGCGCAGCCGTTCCGGCGCCATGTACGCCGTCGTGCCGATGAGATGGCCGGGGCGGGTCAGGCTCTGTTCCTTCTCCCGCTTTTCCAGCCGGGCAATGCCGAAGTCCAACAGCTTGGCCTTGCCGTCTGGCTGCACAAAGACGTTGGCCGGCTTCACATCGCGGTGGATCACCCTGTTCAGATGGGCATAACCCAGCGCCGTGCAGACCTCGACCATGATCTGCAATCCATCGGCCAGCGGCAGCGCCCGGCCGGAGCGGAGAATCGCCTCCAGCGTCTCGCCGGCAACGCACTCCATCACGATGTAGGGGATGCCGTTGTCGTCGCCCAGATCGAAGACGGTGACGATATTGGGATGGTTGAGCCGACCGGTTCTGCGCCCCTCTTCGTAGAAGCGCTCCAGCATGGTGGGGTCGTCGGCGATGCCCTCGGTCAGGGTCTTGATGGCCACTTCGCGGCCGATGTGTTTGTCGATGCAGCGATAGACCACGCCCATGCCGCCGCGTCCCAGCACATCGACAATCTCGTACTTGCCGATCCGGGTGGGGCCGCCGGCCTGCACCGCTCGAGTGGGTTCCACGTCAGGGATTGCTCCGCGCCGCCGGCGCCATGTTGAACTGCTCTTGCAAGAACTGCTTGGCGTGCTTGCGCTCCGCCGAGTCGTCTTCGGGAACGATATTCAGATAGCGCAGGTAGGCTTCGCCCGCCCCGTCCAGATCCCCTTCCGTCTCTTGCAGATGGGCCTGCTTGTAGATCTTCGCCGGCAGCTTCTCCACCTGCGCGCGCACCGCCCCGATCAGGTCCTTCAGCGCGGCATTTTCCAGCGTGGTGAGAAAATCCGCCGTATCCGGCTCTACACCGGAGGGCTTGACCCCCTCGGTATCCTCCGGCTTCACGTTCTCCAGCACCACAAACTCTTTGTGCGCCTCTTCGGCCACGGGAACAGTCTCCGCCGCCTCGCCGCTGAACGAGTTGGCGATGCGGAACTGCAACTGGATGACGCCGCCCAGGCTGATGGTCTTGCGGGTATAGGTATAGGGGCGCAGCACATCGGTGGTGACGGTCTTGGGCGTGGCGTCCAGCTTCACATGCGCGTCTTCGACGTTCTTCTGCGCGGCTTGCACGGCGTTGTTCAATTCGCCGATCTGTTTCTTGTTGCCCTTGGCCTCGGCGCCCTGCAACGAAGCCTGCGCGGTCTGCAACTCGATTTCGGCCTTTTCATAGGCGCGGTTGGCTTGGTTCCACTCTTCGCTGGGAACCTCCTTCTCGCCCGCCCGGTATTTGGAGTCCTTGGCCTCCACCAGCGGCGCGACGGAAAGATGGTGTTGCAGCACGTCGCCGGTCAGTTGGAAATCGGGTTCCACTGGTGTCGTTTCGCTGCTGCGCACCACCTTCATGGGAATCCCCGCGCCTTCCAGCCCGGTAATGATGACGTTCTCCAACTGTCCGGCAAAGCCCGCGCTGTCGCGCTGCGAGGTCTGATCGCGGAATTGCACGCGAATCGAGAGCTTGGAGCGCAGAGCGTGCGCCGCCGTAGCCGAGACCATCGCATCCCGCACCGCGTCCAGGTTCGAGGCCTTGTAGATGGCCGCCTCGCTCAGGTACATCCAGCCCAGCTCGGCGCCGGAGCCGGCCGGCTTGCCCAGGTAGTGCTTGGCCTGCTCCAGCAGGTAGGCGCTCATCTGGTCGCCCAGAACCTCCATCCGGTCGCGGTAGCTTTCGTTCTGGCTCAATTGATACGCGTCTTGCAGGTAGCTGTAGGCGTTCTCGATGCCCACCTCGTCGGCGATGCCGCGGATGGGCGTGTGCGCCTGGCTGAGGTTCTTGGCCAACTGCGCCGCGCCCAGAATGTAGGCCGGCTTCAAGCGCTCGATATCGTCGTCCACCAGTCTTTGCTGCGCCGCGCTCAGCGTCGACAGCGCCTCGTAGGCGCGTACGATGTCGTGTTCCGCCTCGTAGGCTTTGCTGCTCTCCAGGGCTTTGGCGGCGGCCTGCCGATCCTGCACCACGATCAACTGCGCGCGGGCGTTCTTGAGCGATTCCCGCACCGCTTCCGAATCCTTGGCCTTCAACGCCAGCTCGTACTCATGGATAGCGCCCGCCCAGTCCGGCGCGGTCTCTGCCTGCTTGGCCTGGGAGAGATGAAAGTCGAAAGCGCCATCGACGACAGCCGCCAGACGCGGCTCCTCGCCAATAAAGGCGCGATAGGGAAGGATAAACTCCAGCGCCGCATCGAACTGTCCTGCCGTCTTGGCTTCGTCGGCCGAGCGCAACGCCGTTTGCAGGGCAGTGCTGTCTTTGAGTACCTCGGCTTGCAGTGCTTGAATCGCCGGCAAAGAGGAGTCGATTCCGGCCGCCAGATCCGCATCCTTCTGCGCCGCTTGCAGGTGAATGTACCCGGCCTGATGCGCGTTGAAGGCGCTGCGATAAGCGGCCAGCTCTTCGACGCCCCTGGCCGCGATCGCCGACAAGGCAGCGCGAACGCCGGCTTCGAGTTGGACGAGTTGCGGCATCTGCGGCGTCAGTGCGTGCGCTTGATCGGATTGCGCCTTGGCGGTCTTCAGATCGTCATACGCCGGCGAAGCGCCGGCCGCCGATTGCTCATACGCCTTCAGAGCCGCCTCTCCTGCGTGGACGAAGAGTGCAGCCAGCGCCGTTTTGGCGTCGGCGGAGTGGGTTGCGGCGGGAAACTTGCTCAGGTAGCCTTGCCAGCCGGAAATGTTCCCAGCCCGCTGCGCGCGCAGGTACTCGGCCAGCTCCACATCCGGGGCAGCCAGAAAGACCAGCTTCGCGCCCTTCTTGAGCGGCGCAGCCAGACTGGGCTCGTTGCTGGGAGCGAGTGGCGTCGCCGTGACCACGGCCAGATCGCCCAGTTCGCTCAGCGTGTACGCCGCATTGTGCTCGAATTTCACCGTGGCCGGCGCCACCACCATCGTCGCGCCGCCATTGAGGCTATAGCGCAACGCTCCGTCGCTGCCGCGTTCCAGCACGCCGCCGGGGCCAAGCAGCAGTTTCTCCAGTTTGTTGTAGACCGATTTGTCCACCGTCTCCGGGCAGCCGGCGCAGGAACGCATCTCCGCGCGGCCGTTGATCAGCACGTCGCCGAGTTGAAGATAGGCGGGACCGTTGGGTCCGTCGTAGATCTCAATGGCGATCAGCGAGGCTTCCTTGCTGGCGGCCTCGGCGCTCGGCAATCCCAGACAAAGAAAGGCCCACACCAGAGTTCCTGTCAGCAAGACCCGTAACAGTCGTGCAGCTTGCATCGATACGTGCGATTTCATCTCTTCCCCGGCTGAGCCATCGCGAAAATGCGCAAAACCGGGATGCCCAGCCGGTGCAACCGACAGGGTGCATCGGCCGTTCCATGCGCTTCGGGTTCCCATGGTATCTCCGCTATGGCTGTAGGACTCTGATTCAAGATCTCGAGGTCTCCGCGCCGCTCACCCTGATCCAAGCCAGGCAGGCGGGGCAAGTCCATCGTCAAGTCTGCGGCGCATTCAACGCGCCCATCGCCCCGCAAACAAAGATTTTACGACCGTTCGCATTTTCTGATAACCTACCACTTCCCTGTAAGGCGTTGCAATTGAATTCACGCCACGGCCAAGCTCAATCCCCCCTTGACTGCAAACGGTGATTCTGAGCGACAGGATGGCGGATTATGCCAGATCGAACGTCCAAACCGCAAGCCGTCGCAGCCCTCTGGCGTACAAACGGATTTCCACCCGCGGGCAATGCCATTCTCTGTCTTCGTTTATGGCGTATCGGCGAGTCGGCCGATTCCTATCCGCTCCTGCGCCAGCAGATGCACCCCGCGGTCTGCCTGTTGGCCGACATTGCTGAGGCCGCCGGCGCCACCCCCGTCGAGACGCAAGGCAAGGTCTTCGCTGCCGCCTTTGCCGGCCTTGCCGAGGCCATCCGCGCCGCCCGCCGCCTGCAATGGGCCTTGCAGGGCTTTGTGCAGGGCGAGAGCGCGGCCAATCTGGCCATGGCTGTCCTGGTTGGCAACAGCGAAGAGTTTCCCGGATTCCTGGAGCAGGGACGCCTGCCCGCCGCTTTGGCCAAGGCCGCTCCCGGTGGAATCCTGCTTACCGTCCAGGCTGCCCAGGCGGCCGAAGAGCAGGTTGCCTATGCTCTCACCGGCGCGTCGGAACCTGGTTTCCAGAGCCTGCTGTGGCGCGCTCCCGAAGAGCAGTCCAACGCTCCCTGGGATGAAACCGTCCTCTCCGCCCTCATCGACCGAAAAGGCCCGGAGTTCTCCGCGGACTTCCGTCGCCAGGACGCCGCCACTGCCGAACAGGTGCAAGCCGAGCAGATGCAGATGGGCTCCGAACCCTCCACAATCCCGCAGCTAGAACCCCTCCTCGCTCCCCGCTCCGCATTGCCTACCGCATGGAATGCGCCGGGAAGGCTCTCTTGGATCGTTGGAGGGGCAGCGGTCCTGCTGGTGGCCTTGGTGCTGATTCTCATGCCCCACCACCCCCGGCGCATTGTGCTGGAAGAGCCGCAAGCGGGTTCCAGTCTCCCAACTGCCAGCCCTGCCAATCCGCCCATCATTCAGCCCGAACCCCAGCCCGCGCCCCAGTCTGCGTCTCCGCAAGCCGCTCAGCCGCAGCCGCCGCCCGCAGCCCCACAGAGCTCCAAAGCCAAAGCGCAGCAGGCCAAAGCCGCGCCGGCGGCCAAGCCCGCTCCGCCAGCAAAGCCCACGGCCCAGCCCAGGGGCAATTGCGATCTCGAACAGAGCCAGATCGGAGGGCAGATCGAACTGGCGGAGAAGAACCTGGGCCGCGGCAAATACAAGGACGCGCAGCGCCAATTCGAGTCGGTGCTGGCCTGCGACCCCGGCAGCGGCCGCGCCCGCGAAGGCCTGGCCCGCGTCCGTCAGGCGCAAATGGCCGAAGGCCGCTGAAGCGGAATGCTACGATATTTCACATCCCATCCGGGTTGGCCGCGGACGGCAGCCCGCATCTCTCCCGCTGGCCCATTCAGCCAGTGTGTAGCCGAGGCGCAGTGACCCGTCTCTCTCCTCTTCCCATCGACGACCTCATCCCGGCGATTCTTGCTTCGCTCGAGCGTTGTCCCTCGCTGGTGATCGAAGCCCCGCCCGGCGCGGGCAAGACCACCCGTGTGCCGGCGGCGCTGCTCGACGCCGTTTCTGGCCAGGTGCTGGTGCTCGAGCCGCGCCGCATCGCCGCCCGCATGGCCGCCCGCCGCGTGGCCTGGGAACGGGGTGAAGAAGCCGGTCAGAGCGTCGGCTACCAGGTCCGCTTCGAGCGTGTCGCCGGCCCCACGACCCGCCTGCACTTCCTCACCGAAGGGGTTTTAACCCGCCGCCTCTCCTCCGATCCCACGCTGCAAGGCGTCGACGCCGTCCTTCTCGACGAATTCCACGAGCGCCACCTGGACACCGATCTGGCTCTGGCCCTGCTCAAGCGCTTGCAGCGCCGCCGCCCCGAGCTACGCCTCATCGTCATGTCGGCCACTCTCGATGCCGCTCCCGTGGCAAGATTTCTGGACGGCTGCCCGGTTCTGCGCTCCGAGGGCCGGCTCTTCGATCTCTCCATTCAGCACCTGCCCTACTCGCCTGAGCCGCTCGAAGAGCAGGTCAAGGGAGCCTTGGCGCAACTCTTGCGCGAGGGCCAAACCGGCGGCGTCCAGGCGGGCGACATTCTGACCTTTCTGCCCGGCGCAGCGGAGATTCGCCGCGCCCAGCGCGCCTGCGCGCCACTGGCCCGTCAGGCCGGCCTGCTGGTGTTGCCCCTCTATGGCGATTTGTCGCCCGCCGAGCAGGATCGCGCCGTCGCTCCCGCCCAGCAGCGCAAGCTCATCTTGTCCACCAATGTCGCCGAAAGCTCGGTGACCATCGACGGCGTGACCGCAGTGATCGACAGCGGCCTGGCCCGCATCGCCACCACCTCGCCCTGGACCGGCCTGCCCACGCTGCACGTCGGCCGCATCAGCAAGGCCTCCGCCCAGCAGCGCGCCGGCCGCGCCGGGCGCACCGCTCCTGGCCGCGTGCTCCGCCTCTACGCCGAGATGGACTACCAGCAGCGCGCCGATCACGACACCCCCGAGATTCTCCGCGCCGATCTCGCCCAACTCTGCCTCACCCTGCGCGCCATGAACGGTAGCGATCTGGACGTAGCCGATCTGGCCTGGCTCGACGCTCCCCCTCCCGTCGCCATCGAAAATGCCGAGCGCCTCCTCGACCGCCTCGGCGCATCCGGCGAGACCGCCCGCGAACTGCTTCGCTACCCCTTGCCGCCGCGCCTGGCGCGCATGATCGTAGCCGCCTTGGAGCGTGGAGCCGGCGAAGCAGCCTGCGCCGCCGCCGCCCTGCTGGCCTCGGGCGCACGTTGGGAGCACACCGACCTGCTGGCCGCGCTCGACGCTCCGCTCGACGAACGCGCCCGCCAACAACTCCGCCAACTGCGCGCCCTGGCCCGCCCCAAGCCCTCTGCGCCGCACACCGACGAGGCTCTGCTGCTCTCCGTTCTGGCCGGCTTTCCCGACCGCGTGGCCCGCCTGCGCGCCGGCAAGCAGGTACTGCTCTCGGCCGGCGGCTCGGCGGAGATCGCCGGCGAAGCCCCCACCTACCCCTTCCTGGTCGCCCTCGACATCGAAGACCGCGCCGAGAATCCGCTGCCCCACATTCGACTCACCGCGCGCATCGAGCCGGAGTGGCTGATCGATCTCTTCCCTGAGCACGTGCGCGATGAGACCGCCGCTGTATGGAACCGTCCCGCCGAGCGCGTCGACGCCGTCAGCCGCCTGCTCTACGACGAACTGGTGGTGCAGGAGTCCTTCTCCGCCGCTCCCGATCCCCAGGCCGCCGCCGCCCTGCTCGCCGATAAGGCTCTCGAAGCCGGTCTGGAGCGCTTTGTCGATCCTGCGGAGCTGGAGCACTGGCTGGGCCGCCTCGAGTTCGCCGGCTTTGCCGCTCCCGACCTGCACCAGGCCCTCGCCGAACTCTGCCTGGGCCTGCGCAGCTTTGCCGAACTGAAGAACGCCGCCAAAAACTTCTTCCCTTGGCTGGAGCAAAGACTGGATCAGATGCCGGGGAAGGGAGGTAGTGCGCTGCACCTGCGCGAACTGGCTCCGCTGACCCTGCGTTTGCAAGCCGGCCGACCGGCCAAGATCCACTACGAACGCGGTAAATCGCCCTGGATCGCCTCTCGCCTGCAAGATTTCTTCAAAATGAAGGAAACCCCGCGCATCGGCCCCAACCGCACGCCCGTGGTGCTCCACCTGCTTGCCCCCAACCACCGCGCCGTGCAGACCACCACCGACCTGGCCGGATTCTGGGAGCGCCTCTATCCCCAGGTCCGCCGCGAGCTGATGCGCCGCTATCCCCGCCACCCCTGGCCCGAAGACCCGCACGGCAAATGACCCGTCCATGAGGAATCGAACTGATTTGGGTGCCCCACCCTCGCCGCGTCTTTGTTTTTGCGGCTAGGGTGGGATCGGGCTGGGCTGCTCCAAGGTGCTCGGCCAATTGGAGAGAAACCTACTCGAACAACTCCCCCTGGCGGGGTTCTTCCTCGTCGAGCAGGCTGGGATCGTTGTTGCGCACATTGCCCACCCGCTCGCTCACCGGCCAAAGACGCATCTCCCCGGCGGGATAGGGGCGCAGCAGATCGTTCGGCGCGGCGCTCTCCGGGTCCAGCCAGCGGTCGTAGTCCCGCGGCTTCAGAATCACCGGCATGCGGTTGTGGATGGGGGCCATCGCCGCATTGGGCGTAGTCGTAAGGACGGTAAAAGTCTCCAGGATCTCGCCCTCCCTGGGCCTCCAGCAATCCCACAGCCCGGCAAAGGCGTAGGGCTCTCCGCTCTGCAGCGCGAAGGCGTAGGGCCGCCGCGTCTGCCCGCTCAACCGCTGCCACTCGTAAAACGCATCGGCGGGAATCAGGCAGCGGCGTTTTTTCAGCGCCTCGCGGAAGGCCGGTTTGGCTGCCGCCTCTTCGGCGCGGGCATTGATGGTGCTGGCGCTGAACTTGGCTTCCTTGGCCCAATGCGGAACCAGCCCCCAGCGCAGCAGCGCGGCCTCGCGCCGCCCCGTTGCCGCCTTCACCCGCACCACCGGCTGAAAGCTCTGCGGTGCGGCGTTGAAGGTGGGCGCGAACCACGGCATCTCCTCCGGCTCCAGGCCAAACCAGTCGGCAAGAAGCTCTTGCGTCGATCTTCGCGCGAAGCGTCCACACATAACCTCCTCAGAATAGCTCTTCATTGCGGTTGAATCTGGAGTAGCGGGTGCCCCACCCTCGCCGCGCCGTTGTTTTTGCGGCTAGGGTGGGCGAGTGGGGGCGAGCACCAAAGTTCTTTGACAAATCCGTCGATTTGCGGCAATCTAAAAGCGAAGAAAAAGCGAAATATCCATGCCCTCCGCCGCCGCACTCCGCATTCAGATCGAAGACGCCCTGCAAGCTCGCTTCCCGGCGGCGCTTACTCCTGCCCCCCGAACCATCCACGACGTCGCCGCAACCGGCATTCCCGCTCTCGACGCCCTGCTCGAAGGGGGATTGCCCGTCGGCGCCATCAGCGAGATTATCGGCCCGGCCACTTCCGGCCGCACCAGCCTGACCCTGGCTTTTTTGGCCCAGCGCACCCGCGAGGGCCAGGTTTGCGCCTGGGTCGACTGTGGCGACGCCTTCGATCCCGAGTCCGCCGCGGCCAACGGCGTCGCCCTGCGGCAACTGCTCTGGGTGCGTTGCGGGAGGCCCGCTGCCTCTCCGCCTCCTTTGCGCTTTGCCAAGCCGCCATCGCCAGCCGCTCCCTGGTCCAGCCTCGATCAGGCCCTGCGTGCGGTGGATCTGCTCTTGCAGGCTGGCGGTTTTGCCTCCATTGTGTTGGATCTGGGCGAGATGGACCCACAGCAGGGGATGCGCATCCCTCTGGCCACCTGGTTCCGCTTTCGCCAGGCTGCCGACCGCAGCCGTTGCAGCTTGGTGGTGCTGGGCCGTGCCTCGTATGCCCAATCCAGCGCCGCCGTGGTGCTGGAGGCTTCTCCGCTGCGCCCCGCAATCGCCGGCGGAACCGTTCTGCGCGGCGGCGGCTTCACCGTGCAGCGCGGCCGCCAGCGCTTTGCTCCGCAGCGCGCCACCCTGCGCCCATCGCCCGCCTCCACCTGGTCTGCCCGCACCGCCTGGGCCGAGGAGAAAAGCGCATGAGCCGCGAACTCTATGCCTGCCTGCACGCCGTCGAATTTCCCGCCCAGGCGCTGCTGCGTCTGCGCCCCGATCTGCAAACGCAGCCCGTCGTTGTTTACGATGGCCCGCCGCTGCAAGAGACCGTCTGCGCCCTCAATCGTCATGCCTTCCGTCGCGGCGTTGTCTGCGGATTGACCCGTCTGGAGGCCGAGGAACTGGGCGGTATCGAGCTATTGCCGCGCTCTCTGCCGGTCGAGGCCGCGGCTCGCGCCGTGCTGCTCGAGTGCGCCGCCAACTTCTCCCCCCGCATCGAAGAAGCCAGTGCGGGAACCGCCTGCGCGTTTGTCCTGGACGTAGCCGGCTCGGAGCTGCTCTTCGGCCCTCCCCAGGAACTCGCCGCGCGCCTGCGCCGGCAGGCTGCCGCAGCGGGCTTTCGCGTCTCCGTAGCCGTCAGCGCCAACTTTCATGCAGCGCGCATTCTGGCCGCGGCCAAACGCGGCCTCACCATCCTCCCCGCGGGTGAAGAAGCACGGGCGCTGGACAAACTCCCGCTCACCGTTCTGGACCTGAGCGAAGACCATCGCGAGACCTTTGCCCTGTGGGGCATTCGCACCCTGGGCGAACTGGCCGCGCTGCCTGAAGTGGACCTGATCAAGCGCCTGGGCGCAAGCGCCAGTCACTGGCGCGCGCTGGCTCGGGGCGTCGAGCGCCACACCTTTCAGCCCATCGAGCCCGCCTTCGCCCTGCGCGAGTTTTACGCCTTCGACTCGCCCGTCGAACAGCTCGACGCACTGCTCTTCATCGCCGCGCGCATGATCGATTGCCTGGTCGAGCGCGCCGTGAATCGCTCTCTTTCGCTGGCCTCGTTGACCGTGGAGATGGCCTTGGAGGGCGGCCAGCAGCATCGTCTCTCTCTGCGTCCCGCACTGCCTTCCATCGACCGCAAATTCCTGCTCAAGCTGCTTCATCTGGAGATCGCAGCGCACCCTCCTCCGGCTGCCGTACTGGCCCTCACGCTCACGGCTGAAGCCGGTCAATCGAGCAAGGTACAGATGGGCCTCTTTGCGCCGCAGACCCCCGAGCCCTCGCGTCTCGATGTCACCCTGGCCCGTCTGCGCGCCATGGTGGGCGTGGAGCGCGTCGGCTCGCCCGCCCTGGAGGACTCGCACCGCTCCGGCAGCTTTCATATGCAAGCCTTCCAGAGCGAGGATGCAAAGCATCCATCTTCCAACACAAAAGCTCCGTGCCCTACGCTGGCTCTGCGCCGTGTGCGTCCACCGCGCTCCGTCTCTGTCGTTCTCCATCAGGATCGGCCCGCAGCCTTTCGCGATGGTGGCGAGCGCTACCAGATCTCTGCCGCCTATGGCCCCTGGCGCAGCAGCGGCTGCTGGTGGTCGGTCGATGCCTGGGAGACGGAAGAGTGGGATGTGCTGGCCGCCGACCGCAATGGCGAAGCTCTGGGCTGTCTGCTGCTCCACGACATTCTGCGCGGCCTGTGGCAGCTTGAGGCCTTGTATGACTGACCTCTGCATCGGCGCTCCTCTTTTGCTTTTGCCACGCAGAGCGGAAGACTACGTCGAACTGCACGCCTCCAGTTCCTTCAGCTTTCTTGCCGCTGCCTCGCCGCCCGAGGCGCTCATCGCCCGCGCCGCCGAACTCGAATTGCCCGCGCTGGCGCTCAGCGATCGCAACGGTCTCTATGGAGCAGCGCGCTTTCATACCGCGGCCAGGCGCTACGGTGTGCGCGCCCACATCGGCGCGGAGATCGCGGTTGCATCTTTCGGCCGGCGTCTTCAGCCCGCCCCATGGCTGCCGCATCAGCCCAACGATGAGCCCGCGCGCGTAGTGCTGCTCTGCGCCACGCAGACCGGCTATCGCAATCTCTCCCAGCTCATCACCCGCTTCAAGATGCGCGAGAGCACCAAGGCCGAAGGCGCAGCCACGCTCGATGATCTGGAAGAGTTCTCCGCCGGCTTGATCTGTTTGACCGGTGGCGGCGAAGGCCCGCTGGCTGCGTCGTTAGCCCGCGGCGGCAAACGTGAAACGCTCAACCTTGCCGCTCGTCTCTCTTCCATCTATGGCCGCGGCAATCTCTATATCGAAGTGCAACGCCATGGCGAGCGCGGCGAAGAGTGCCGCAATCAGTTGCTGCTCGATCTCGCTGCCCATCTGCATCTGCCCGTCGTCGCTACCAACGGAGTGCGCGCCGCAACCGAGCGCGACCGCGAACTCCTCGATGTGCTCACCGCCATTCGCCATCATCTGCCGCTCGATCGAGCCGGGCGCCTGCTGGCTGCAAACTCAATGCGCGCGCTGCGCTCGGCGCGTGAGATGAGCGTGCTCTTCCGCGACCTTCCCGAGGCCATCGCCAACACCCGCATCGTGAGCGAGCGTTTGCAGTTCACGCTGGCCGATCTGGGCTATGAATTCCCTCAATATCCTGTGCCCGCCGGCGAATCGATGGACAGCTTCCTGGCCAAGCGGGTCGAAGAAGGCGTGCGCAAACGCTATGGCGTTCCATCCAAACTTCATCTTCTCGACAAGGCTCGCGCCCAGGTGCGCCACGAACTAACGCTCATCGCCAAGCTCGGATTCGCCGGCTACTTCCTTATCGTCTGGGATCTCATCCTCTACTGCAAGCGGCAAGGATTCCTCGTGCAAGGACGCGGCTCCGCGGCCAATTCGGCGGTCTGTTACGCGCTTGAAATAACCGCCGTCGATCCCGTGGGAATGGAGCTGCTCTTCGAGCGCTTTCTCAATGAGAATCGCGGCGAATGGCCCGACATCGATCTCGATCTGCCCTCCGGCGAGCAGCGCGAAAGCGTGATTCAATACGTCTACGAGCGCTATGGATCGTTGGGCGCGGCCATGACCGCCAACGTCATTACTTATCGCGGCCGCTCCGCATCGCGCGAGGTGGGCAAGGCGCTGGGTTTGGAAGAGGAGCAGTTGGCGCGCCTCTCCGGCCTCATGGGCCATTGGGAGTGGCGCGGCGCCAGCGACACCATGGCCCAGCACTTCGCCCAGGCCGGCTTCGACATTCGTCATGCGCGCATCGCCCGCTATCTCGATCTCTGCCTGCGCATGAAGGATCTGCCTCGCCATCTCGGCCAGCACTCCGGCGGCATGGTCATCTGCGCAGGCATGTTGAATCGCGTCGTCCCCATCGAGCGCGCGTCCATGAGTGGGCGCACCGTCATTCAATGGGACAAGGAAGACTGCGCCGATCTCGGCCTCATCAAGGTCGATCTGCTCGGCCTGGGCATGATGGCCGTGCTCAAGGACTGCATCGAGCTGATCCCGCAGCACTACAACACCAGCGTCGACTTGGCCGCTCTGCCTGAAGATCCCTTGGTCTACGAGACGCTGCGCAAGGCCGACACCGTGGGCATGTTTCAAGTCGAGAGCCGCGCCCAGATGGCCTCCATTCCACTCAATGCACCCACGCGCTTCTACGATCTGGTGGTGCAGGTGGCCATCATTCGCCCCGGCCCCATTGCCGGCAAAATGATGCACCCTTACATGCGCCGCCGTCAGGGCAGGGAAGAGGTGACTTATCCGCATCCATCTTTGGAGCCGGTGCTCAAGCGCACGCTGGGTGTTCCGCTCTTTCAGGAGCAGCTCTTGCGCATGGCCATGACCATCGCCAACTTCTCGGGAGCTGAGGCCGAGGAGCTGCGCCGCGCCGTAGGCATGAGAAGGTCCATGCAGCGCATGAAAGATCTCGAAGGCCGCTTGCGCGACGGCATGACGCGCAACGGCATCGGTCTCGAAGCGCAAGACAACATCGTGCAAAGCATCTCATCGTTTGCCATGTATGGATTTCCCGAATCGCACGCCGCCAGCTTTGCGCTCATCGCTTATGCATCGGCTTATCTCAAGGTCCACTATCTTGCGGCTTTCACTTGCGCCTTGCTCAACAATCAGCCCATGGGCTTCTATTCGCCCGCGGTGCTGGTCAAGGATGCGCAGCGCCACGGCCTGCGTGTGCGCCCCATCGACATACAAGCCTCTGAGTGGCTGTGCACAGTGCAAACGGAAACCGATGGTTCACTCTCGCTGCGCCTCGGCCTGAACTATGCCCGTGGCCTGCGCAGTTCTTCCGCCGAGTCTCTGCTTGCATCGCGCGCAGTGCATGGTTCATTTCAATCCGCCGACGATCTTGTCCAGCGTGTGCCCGCATTGAATCGTAAGGAACTCGTATCGCTTGCCCGCATCGGCGCATTGAATGCGCTCGGCTCCATCGAGCATCGCCGCGACGCTCTCTGGCAGGTGGAAGAAGCAGGCCGTCCTGTCGGCCCTTTATTGCGGAACGCCGGCGATGAAGACCAGCAAAGCAAGCCGCTTCACTCCATGACCACCGATGAGCGCCTCGCCGCCGACTATGCCGGCGTCGGCCTTACCACCGGACCGCATCCCATGGCCTATCACCGCGCCTCTCTGTGCAGCGAAGGCATCCTCTCCGCCAAGGATCTGATGAAACGCGCCGGCGATCAACGTGTCCGCATCGCCGGCTGCGTCATCGCCCGTCAGCGCCCCGGCACGGCCAAGGGATTCGTCTTTCTCTCTTTGGAAGATGAAACCGGTATCGCCAACATCATCCTCACTCCCGGCATCTTCGAGCGCGACCGCATGATTGTCACCCGCAGCCGTTTTCTGCTCATTGCGGGAACGCTGCAAAATCGCGACGGCGTGGTCCACGTCAAAGCGCAGCAGATCGCGCCGCTCGACATGCAAGGCCTGCAAATCTCATCGCACGATTTCCATTGACGATCGTGTATTCCAAGTGTGATTTGAAGAAGCGGGAAAGAGTGGGTTCAATCGCCGCCGAGATGGGCCAGGTAATCCGCAGGCGAGAGGACCGTCACGCCATGGCGCTCGGGTTCCGGAAAGTGTTTTATATTTCCTGTCACCAGCCAGGCCCCGGCGGCGTGCGCCAGAGCGATAAAGGGCGTGTCTTTCGGGTCGGGACAAACGGTTGGCCACGATGCGGGGTCTGGAAGCCGCAAACTATCCTCAATCAGGCTTTCCAGCCAAAGAGGTGGAAATCTGTAACGAAGAAACTTGGTGCGCCGAACCACTTCCCGGTATTCTGCCGCGACTTTGGGACTCGTCACAATCCGAATCATGCCCGTCAACGCCAGACCCGCAACAATCTTTGCCGGTGGTCCGATGGAACTGATGCCGGCAGAGACGATTACGTTGGTGTCGAGAACAATCAAGCGCATTCCGGCTCATCCTCTGGGGAACTACGAATGCGGCTGATCTCTGCGTCAATCTCTTCGTCGCTTATCAGATTGGCTCCGGAAGCCTCGGCAAGCCGCCAACTCTCGCGCAGGCTGGCCAGCGCCATTGCACGGCGCAGTTCGCGATCTTCTTTCACCACATCGCCAAAGACAGGGACCAGAAAGAAGGCGGGGCCATTCTGGCCTACCAGGAGCGTGGTTTCTCCAGCAGGGACATCCTGCAGAGCCTTAACCCCGCGAGTTCTGAACTCACGCAGAGAAACTTGACGCATAATGCACCTCAGAATCTCACTGTAGCCATAATGGCTACGCCCGTCAATATAGGTTATCGCGCAATGTTCGTAAAAAAGCGAACTGTCATCCTGAGCGGAGCGAAGGATCTGCGGTTGTCAGCTTTCCCATCGGGTGAGGCCGAAAACACAGATCCTTCGCTTCGCTCAGGATGACAGCTCTTTTCTAAAACAACTTCCAACTCACCGAACTACACCAGCACCCGGTGCGGCACGGCAGTTTCGACGTTGGCGTTGAGATAGTTGCTGACGGCAGCGGCTGCCTTGCGGCCTTCGCTGATGGCCCAAACCACCAGCGATTGTCCACGGCGCATATCGCCGGCGGCAAAGACGCCATCCACGCTGGTCTTGTAGTTGCCGTCGGTGGCTACGTTGCCGCGCTGGTCCAGAGCCACGCCCAACTGTTCGATCATGCCGTTCTTGACCGGACCGAGAAAGCCCATGGCCAGCAGAACCAGATCCACGTCGAGGGTGAACTCGGAGCCTTCCACCGGCGTGAAGGTGGGCGGCGGGCCCACGCGCACGGCGCGCAGTTGCTTGAGGTTGCCCTTGCCGTCGCCGATGAACTGGATGCTATTGATGCCCCAGTCGCGGATACCGCCCTCTTCGTGCGAGGTCTCGGTGCGCAATTGCAGCGGCCACAGCGGCCACGGGGTCGATGCGGCGCGCTGCTCCGGCGGCTTGGGCATGATCTCCCACTGGTGGACGACCTTGGCCTTCTGGCGCAGGCTGGTGCCCAGGCAGTCGGCGCCGGTATCGCCGCCGCCGATGATGAGCACGCGTTTGCCCTCGGCCAGAATGGCCAGCGATGGATCGACGCTGTCGCCCTCGCAGCGCCGGTTCTGTTGCGGCAGAAACTCCATGGCGAAGTGAATGCCCTTGAGTTCGCGGCCGGGGATCTTGAGGTCGCGCGGCTGCTCGGCGCCGCCCGCCAGCAGCACTGCGTCGTAGTGCTCGGTGAGGTGCTCCACGGGAACGTTGACGCCCACGTGGGCGCTGCTCACAAAGGTGACGCCTTCGCCCTTCATCTGTTCGATGCGCCGGTCGACGACGTGCTTCTCCAGCTTGAAGTTGGGAATGCCGTAGCGCAGCAGGCCGCCGATGCGGTCGTTCTTCTCATACACCGTAACCGAGTGGCCGGCGCGGCGCAGTTGTTGCGCGGCAGCCAGGCCGGCAGGCCCGCTGCCCACCACGGCGACGCGCTTGCCGGTGCTTTCCTCGGGCGGCTCGGGGCGTATCCAGCCCTTTTGCCAGGCGTGCTCGATAATCGAGCGCTCGATGAGCTTGATCGAGACCGCCGGCTGATCGATGCCCAGCACGCAGGCCGCCTCGCAGGGAGCGGGGCAGATGCGGCCGGTGAACTCGGGAAAGTTGTTGGTGGCATGCAGGCGCTTGACGGCGCTCTCCCAACGGTTGTTGTAGACCAGGTCGTTCCAGTCGGGAATCAGGTTGTTGACGGGGCAGCCGGTGTGGCAGAAGGGCACGCCGCAGTCCATGCAGCGGGCGCTCTGTTCGCGCTGCTTCTCTTCCGGGAACGGCTCATAAATCTCAAACCAGTCCTGCACCCGTTCCCCGACCTTGCGGCGCGAGGGCTGTTCGCGATCGATTTCAAGAAATCCGGTGACCTTACCCATGCTGCACCTCTGTTGCCGCCAGCAGAGGCGACGAAGTTGAAGAATCTTGCGAAGCCGATGAACCAGGAGTGGAATAGAGCGATTCGACGCGCGGCACACCCAGCACGCGCTTGTACTCGTGCGGGAAGACCTTGATGAAGTTGGGCAGTGTGGCCTCCCAGTTTTCAAGAATCCATGCCGCGCGGGGGCTGCCGGTCAAGTCGCGATGGCGCTCGATCAGGCCGCGCACCTCGGCGATGTCTTCGGCCAGCACCAGCGGCTCCAGATCGACGCTGGCGGTATTGCAGCGGCGCACCGTGAAGTCGCCCCGGTCGTCGAGGACAAAGGCCCGGCCGCCGCTCATGCCGGCGGCAAAGTTGCGTCCCGTCTTGCCCAGCACGATCACCGTGCCGTTGGTCATGTACTCGCAGCCGTGGTCGCCCACGCCTTCAACCACGGCAAGCGCGCCGGAATTGCGCACCGCAAAGCGTTCGCCGGCGATGCCATTGAGGAAGACCTCTCCGGTGGTTGCGCCGTACAGCACCACGTTGCCCACCAGGATGCTTTTTTCCGGCAAGAAGCTGGAAGCCTTGGGAGGATAGGCGATGATGCGCCCGCCGCTTAGGCCCTTGCCCAGATAATCGTTCGAGTCGCCTTCCAACTCCATGGTTACGCCGCTGGGAACGAAGGCCCCAAAGCTCTGTCCCGCCGAGCCGTAAAACTTGAAGTGAATGGTCCCGTCGGGCAGCCCCGCCGAGCCGTATTTCTTGGCGATCTCGCCGCCCAGCATGGCACCCACGGTGCGATGCACGTTGCGGATCTTGAAGCTGGCCGAGACGTGCTTCTTCGAGTGCAGCGCGGGCTTGGCCTGCTCGATCAACTGATGATCGAGGGCCGCGTCCAAACCGTGATCCTGCTCCTGCATCTTGCGCCGCGCCACGCGCGAAGGCATGGTGGGCGTATAGAGAATCGAAGCGAGGTCGATGCCCTTGGCCTTCCAGTGCGCATCGGCCACCGCTGCGTCGATCTTGTCCACCCGGCCCACCATCTCGTTGACGGTGTGGAAGCCCAGTTTGGCCATATGCTGGCGCACCTGTTCGGCGACGAAGAAGAAGTAGTTCACCACATGCTCGGGCTGGCCCTTGAAGCGCGCCCGCAGCACCGGGTCCTGTGTGGCGATGCCCACCGAGCAGGTGTTCAGATGGCACTTGCGCATCATGATGCAGCCCATGGTGATCAGCGGCATGGTGGCAAAGCCGAACTCTTCGGCGCCCAGCAGCGCGGCGATCACTACGTCGCGGCCGGTTTGCAGCTTGCCGTCGGTCTGCACCTTGATGCGCGAGCGCAGATCGTTGAGCAGCAGCACTTGTTGGGTCTCCGCCAGGCCCAGTTCCCAGGGCAGGCCGGCGTGCTTGATCGAGCTGAGCGGAGAAGCGCCGGTGCCGCCGTTGTCGCCGCTGATCAGCACCACATCGGCGTGCGCCTTGCTGACGCCCGCGGCCACCGTGCCCACTCCGGCTTCGGAGACCAGCTTGACCGCGATGCGCGCCTGCGGGTTGACGTTCTTCAAGTCGTAGATCAACTGCGCCAGATCTTCGATCGAGTAGATGTCGTGATGCGGAGGCGGCGAGATCAATCCCACGCCGGGAATCGAGTGGCGTGTCTTGGCGATGATCTCATCCACCTTGTGGCCGGGCAACTGGCCGCCCTCACCGGGCTTGGCGCCCTGCGCCATCTTGATTTGAATCTCGTCGGCATTCACCAAATAATGCGCCGTCACGCCAAAGCGCCCCGAGGCCACCTGCTTGACCGCCGAGCGCCGCGAGTCGCCGTTGGCGTCGGGTGTGAAGCGTTCTTCGTCTTCGCCGCCTTCGCCGGTATTCGACATGCCGCCCAACCGGTTCATGGCGATGGCCAGCGTCTCGTGCGCCTCTTTGCTGATCGACCCGTAGCTCATGGCGCCCGTCGTAAAGCGCTTGACGATCTCCTTGGCCGGCTCGACCTCGTCGATCGGAATCGCCTTCTCGGCGTACTTGAGTTGCATCAGCCCGCGCAGCGTAGACAGATGCTTGTTCTGCTCGTCGAGCAGGTCCGAATATTCCTGGAAGGTGGCGGGATTGTTCTGCCGCACCGCCTGTTGCAGCTTGCTGATGGTCAGCGGATTAATCAGGTGATACTCGCCGCCTTCGCGGTACTGATAATGGCCGCCCACCACCAGTTCGGTCTCGGAATCCGTCAGCGGCTGGAAGGCGTAATCGTGTTTCATCTGCGCCTCGCGGGCCAGTACTTCCAGGCCCACGCCCTCGACGCGCGATGCCGTGCCGCTGAAGTAGGACTGCACCAGCGATTGGTTTAACCCCACCGCCTCGAAGACCTGTGCGCCGCGATAGCTCTGCAGCGTGCTGATGCCCATCTTGGAGAAGGTTTTGAGCAGGCCCTTGTTGATGGCCTTGATGAAGTTCTTCTCTGCCTGGTTGCCGGTTACACTGTGCGGCAGCAGCCCCAGGCGCTTCAGATCGTGCAGCGTCTCGATGGCCAGGTAAGGATTGATGGCGCTGGCGCCGTAACCGATCAGCAGCGCGAAGTGCATCACCTCGCGCGGCTCGCCGCTTTCGATGATGAGCGCCACCTGGGTGCGGGTCTTGTCCTTGACCAGGCGGTTGTGCACCGCGGCCATGGCCAGCAGGCTGGGAATCGGGGCAAAGGTCGAGTCCACGCCGCGGTCGCTCAGAATCAGCAGAGTGTAGCCGGATTCGACCGCGTGCGCGGCGCGCGAGCTGAGTTCCTCCAGCGAACGCTTCAGCCCCTTCTCGCCGTCTTCGGCGCGGAAGAGCGCGGGCAGCGTAGTGGCTAGCAGATCGCCGCTCGAGACGCGGCGCAGCTTCTCCAGATCGCGATTGCTCAGGATGGGATGCGGCAGCTTCAGCGTGTGGCAGTTCTCCGGCGCCTCATCCAGAATGTTGCGCTCGGTGCCGATGTAGCTGATCAGCGACATCACCAGCTCTTCGCGGATCGGGTCAATCGGCGGATTGGTGACCTGCGCAAAAAGCTGCTTGAAGTAGTTGAACAGCGACTGCGGACGGTCGCTCAGGCAGGCCAGCGGTACATCCGTGCCCATCGAACCGATCGGCTCCATCCCCGTCGCTCCCATGGGCCCAAGCAGGATCTTCAGGTCTTCTTCGCTGTAGCCATAGGCGCGCTGGCGGCGCAAAAGCGTCTCGGGATTCGAAGCGATGATGCGCGAGGGCTCGGGCAACTGCTCCAGCGTGACCTGCTGCTCCCTGAGCCACTCGGCATAGGGCTTGCGGGCGGCCAACTGCTTCTTGATCTCGCTGTCGCTGATGATGCGCTTCTGCACCGTATCCACCAGGAACATGCGCCCCGGCTGCAAACGGCCTTTCTTGCGAACATCCTGCGGCGGAACCTCGATCACCCCGGCCTCCGAGGCCAGCACCACCAGATCGTCCTTGGTCACAATGTAGCGGCCGGGGCGCAATCCGTTGCGGTCCAGCGTCGCGCCGATCACGCGCCCATCGGTAAAGGCAATCGAAGCCGGCCCGTCCCACGGCTCCATCAGTGAGGCGTGGTACTCGTAGAAGGCTCTCTTGTCCTCATCCATGTCGGGATTGCCCGCCCAGGCCTCGGGAATCAGCATGGCCATCACGTGGGGCAGGGAACGGCCCGACTGAAAGAGAAACTCCGCCGCGTTGTCCAGCGAGGCCGAGTCCGACCCTCCGGGCATGATTACGGGGAAGAGGTCGTGCATCTCCTGGTGCAGCGGGCTGTCCAGAATCGACTGCCGGGCGTTCATCCAGCTCACATTGCCCCGTACGGTGTTGATCTCGCCGTTGTGGGCGATATAGCGGTAGGGGTGGGCCAGCTTCCAACTGGGAAAGGTGTTGGTCGAGAAGCGCTGGTGGACCAGACAGAGCGCGCTGGTCACCAGCGGGTTGGCCAGCTCGAAGTAGAACTTCTCGATCTGCGGAGCCAGCATCAGCCCCTTGTAGATAATGGTGCGGCAACTGAGCGAGGGGACGTAGAAATCCTCTTTGCCCTCGATCTCCGAGGCCGCTATCTCGTTCTCTGTACGCCGCCGCACCCGGTACAGCATCCGCTCGAAGGCCTCTTCCGGCAGTCCCTCGGGCTTGCCCACGAAGAGCTGTTCGATGTACGGCTGGCTGGCGCGCGCCTCGCGGCCGATGGCCATGCCGTTGACCGGCGTATCGCGCCAGCCGATGATCGACAGACCCTCTTCCTGCGCGATGCGCTCGAGCACGCCCTCGCACTGCAGGCGATCCTGCTTGTCCACCGGCAAAAAACACATGGCCACGCCGTAGTGGCCGGCCTCGGGCAACTGCATCCCCAGCTCGCCGCACTCCAGCGCAAAGAAACTATGCGGAATCTGAATCAGAATGCCCGCGCCGTCGCCGGTCTCTGGATCGCAGCCGGCGGCGCCGCGATGGGTGAGGTTGATGAGAACCTCGAGGCCCTTGCGGATAATATCGTGGCTCTTTTCGCCGCGAATATGGGCGACCAATCCCATGCCGCAATTGTCGTGCTCATTGCGAGGTTCGTAGAGCCCTTGCGGTTTGGGAGTCTGAAGTCGGGATTCCGATGTGTGCATGGCTACCTTCTCAATGGACTTGTTGCGTACCGGGGACTTGTTGCGTTCGGGTGGCGCTTGCCGGCTCCCTCGCCCTTAAAAAGACACATCCACGGCGCGATTCCTGTGAGAGGAACCGCCCTGCCGTGCTGTTTGTGGACTGCCGTAGCTGGACGCTGGCGCTTGGGAACTGGATTAACTCTTTACTATATCGAAAAGAAGGCTCTCCCGCCAGAGTCCGTCCCAGCCTGCGACGCCCGAATCCCGCCTTGGAACCCCTCCGGGAACCATGGAAACAGACCATCCGCCTGAGAATGCGGCCTTTCCTGGAGCGATTTCTCTCTCCCCAGCGCTTTGACCGCAGAGTGGTGGACCGTTGAGGGTGCCGCTGAGGGGGGTGCCACGATGGGTGCCCCCGGTCTCGATTTTGAGACCGGGGAAAGGAGGGACGGAAAAACCATTTCTCAGGGTCAGAGACCTCGGTGTGTGTCTCAAGCTGGTATTCGCTTATCTGTTTTAAAGGGAACGGGCTTCAGCCCGTACATAAGACTCGCAAAATCAAAAGGGCTTTACAGATTGCGGGAAAACTCCATCGCTGGAGGCGTTTTGAAGGGACACGGCTTTAAAGCCTGCCCTGAGCGTAGCCGAAGGGTTCCGTAAGTGCCGCAAAATCAACGAGGGCTTTAGCCCCTGCGGGACGGCGTCGACGCCGCCCCGCTCCTGGACCGGGCTACTGCTTGGGAACGACAAACAGCGTGATCGACTGCGCCGGGAAGCTGTAGTTGGCGATGCTGCTGGTGGTGCTTCCCGTGGCCGGCGGCGTGACCGTGACCGCCGGCTGCGCGACGATGGCGTTCAGGTTGGCGTTGCTGTAAAGAAAGGCCTTGGCCGTCCCGTTCGGGGTCAGATTGGGCAGCGAGAGCGTCGAGGTCAAAGCGCCGTAGGTCTTGTTGATGACCACCACGGTGACCGCGTTGTCGGAGCTGCGCAGGGCGCCGTAGACCGAAAGCTGGCCCTGATTGGCGCTGGTCGACGAGAGCGCTTCGTTGCCGAAGACCGATTTGTTGCCGTCGTAGTTGCGGTAGATCTCGAAGGCCATCAGGCCGGGAATCTGTGTAGTGGGATCGGGCGGACCCCACAGGGTGCCCAGATCCAGCCCCTCGCGCCCGAAGATGCCCAGAATGTCGGCTTGAGCCACGGCGCCATTGATGTTCTCCTGCCCGCCCCAGTTGTATGCGGTAATGGCGGTCTTGGTGCCGGGATAGTCCTTGGCCACCCACGCCTTCATCATGGGAATCACCTGCGGCGCCTGCAACGGGACGTTGCAACTGGAGGTGTAGTTGGCGTCGGTAATGTAGTTTGGCTGGGGAAAGTTGGGATCGGTATACGTCGGATCCCAGAAAGCCCGCGTCGAGTTCAACCGCGCCTCTTGTTCTCCCGTGTCTCCGGCGGTGCTCAAACCCACGCCGTTGCCGTTGTAGGTGGCCGCGAAGTAGGTGTGCAGGTCGAGGTAATCGAGCAGGCGCGTGTTGGCCGTAGCCGAGGCCGCCGCAAACTGCTGCAGGTAGTACTCGATGAAGGGAACGCCCCCATGCGCCTGGCGATCGACGGGATTGCTCCACGGCTGCCAGCACGAACCGGAACTCCACCCGGACTCAATGTCCTTCTTCGAGTAGAAGTAATCCCACCAGTAGTCCATGACTGGTCCGCTCACCGCGGCGCTGGAGTCGGCGGCCTTGATGGCTTTGGCGGCGGCCAGGCCGCTGTTGGTCATCTCGTCATAGGTTGCGGCGACCGGATGTTCGTCGACATGCACGGCATCCCACCAACTGGGCTCATTGTCCAGATCGTAGATGGCCACGCCGCCATTGGCGGCGGTTCCAAACTTGCTCACCAGATAGTTGACCCATCCACCCACGAAGGTCCCGTCGATGGGGGTGTAGGTGTCGGTGGGATCGTTTACCACCTTGCTGCCGTTGGCCAAAACGCCGCTGCCGCAGTTGGGGTTCCAGGGATCGACAGCCTGTTGTTGGGATCCCGTGCCGGTCGCTTTCTGCGCTCCGTACTTCGATACCGAGAAGCTGCAACCGCTCCCGCTCTTGGCGACATATCCGAGCAGCGGAACGGAGCCCAGCGTGCGTGCGCCAATCGAGAGGTCGTTCTTCACTTGGGTGTTGAAGGCGCTGTTGTCCTTCGTCCCCCCGCCCGATGTCGAGTTCTCGAAGTACCAGTCGCTGCCGCTATTGGAGACGTCGAGCAGATAGTTGTACGGGGTGGTGTTATCGCCACCCCAGCGATCCACGGTGATGTTGGCCGCCATGGCTGCCGTGGTGTTGATCGACCAGCCATTCCATCCGTAAATGAAGGGATTGATGGCGTGGGTCTGATTGCCCGCATCCACCGTCAGCGCCGGGCCCGCGGTGGTCGCAGGGGGCGTCAGGGTTACGGTGACGCTGCCGCTCTTGCTGCTGTCTTGCGTGCTGGTGGCAGTGACGGTGACGGTGGCCGGGGCCGGATAGGGCGAGGTGTACAGGCCGCTGCTGGAAATGGTGCCGGGGCTCAACGAACTGCCCGCGGGCGCTGCAACCGACCAATTCACCGTGCTGGCGTAACTGCCCGTGCCCACGACCTGGGGGGTGAATTGCTGTGTAGCTCCAATCGTCACCGTCGAGGGACTCGGCGTCACACTCACCGAGGTGACGCCATTCGGCGTCGTATACGCCGCCGTGACGGTGGTGTTGGCGGTGAGATTGACCGTGCAACTCTCCGTATTGGCCGATGCGCATCCGCTCCAGGCGGAGAAATTGTTGCCGCTCGCGGTGGCTGGCGCGGTCAGCGTGACCGCCGTACCGGAGTTGTACGAGAGGGTAAAGCCGGTGATTCCGCTGCTTTTGCCGTTGTTGTCGCTGGGGCTGTCCGCAATCGTCACGCCGCTGGCCGGATTCGTCGAGTTGACCGTAAGCGTGTAGACCGTCGGGGGAGGCGCAACGTAGTCCGCTGTAACCGTAGTGTTGGCGTTCAATGTGACAGTGCAAGTGACAGAGCTGGCGGTTGTGCATCCGCTCCAGGTGAAGAAGTTGTTGCCGCTGGCGGTCGTCGGGGCGATCAGCGTGACCGTCGTGCCGGCATTGTAGGTGCGGCTGAAACCGGTGCTTCCGTTTCCATGGCTATTGATGTCGTTGGGGCTGACGGTAATGGCCACGCCGCTGGCCGGCGTGCTGGAGTTGACGAGCAGCGTGTACGTCGTGGGCGCCGGCGTGGTGTAGCTGGCGGTGACCAATGTGCTCGCGCTCATGTTGACGGTGCAGGTAACCGTGCTGGCCGAGGTGCATCCGCTCCAGGATGCGAAGTTGTTGCCGCCCGCAGTTGCCGGTGCGATCAGCGTTACCGTCGAACCGGCGTTGTAAGTGCGGGAGAAGCTGGTGCTGCCGTTGCCCAGGCTACTGTTGTCGCTGGGCGAGACGGTAATGGCCACGCCGCTGGCCGGATTGCTGGAGTTGACGGTGAGTGTGTACGTCGTGGGCGGGGGCGTCGCGTAGTTGGCGGTGACCGTGGTGTTGGCGCTCAGGCTGACAGTGCAGGTGACAGTGCTCGCTGAGGTGCAACCAGTCCAGGACGAGAAGTTCTCGCCTCCGGCGGTCTGCGGCGCGGTCAGTGTGACCGTTGAACCGGCGTTGTAAGTGCGGGTGAAGCTGGTGCTGCCGCTGCCCAGGCTGCTGTTGTCGCTGGGCGAGACGGTAATGGCCACGCCGCTGGCCGGATTGCTGGAATTGACGGTAAGCGTGTAGGTCGAGGGCGGCGGCGTCGCGTAGTTGGCGGTGACCGTGGTGTTGGAACCGAGTGTAACGGTGCAAGTGACGGTGCTGGCTGAGGTGCAACCAGTCCAGGACGAGAAGTTCTCGCCGCTGGCGGTCTGCGGCGCGGTCAGTGTGACCGTCGACCCGGCGTTGTAAGTGCGGGAGAAGCTGGTGCTGCCGTTGCCCAGGCTGCTGTTGTCGCTGGGGCTGACAGATATGGCCACGCCGCTGGCGGGATTGCTGGAGTCGACCGAGAGCATGTACGTCGTTGCCGGTGGTGGGTTCACAATTCCGGTGCCGCCACTGCCGCCGCCACATGCCGTCCAAAGCAAGATCAACGCACTCACCGCAAAAAATCCCGCAATCCTCTTCGAATTCATCATTTCCACCCTCCGCTCAGCTTCCAATTCCGCAACTGCTCGGAGTGTTCACGGGCTATGTGCGTTGCAATCTCTGCCAGAAGTGCCGGCACCATCTTACCGAACGCCGCGAGGGATTGGATAGGCGAATGGGATCGTTCCCTGATTACCTGGAGTTCCATTTCAGGCAGCGGGGATGAACCTCCACTCCACTTGGGCTGCACAGTGCCAACTCGCTGACTTGCTCTCCCCGTGAAGCGGGGTTGACTTGCTGTACCTGTTTCAACCTAAACCCGGCGATTCCTTCGCCATCGTCGGCCTGATCTGGGAGAATAAGCGATTCATAATCAATCAGTTGTCATCCTGAGCGAAGCGAAGGATCTGCGGTTTTTCTCTCTCCCATTGGGTG
>Ga0181520_10000573_pt1 | contig 80350 bp, 90 predicted proteins | sample PEATcosm2014_Bin_29_FD_132451 | JGI IMG/M metagenome (GOLD analysis project Ga0181520, IMG submission 132451) | Peatland microbial communities from MTU Mesocosm Facility, Houghton, MI, USA - PEATcosm2014_Bin02_30_metaG | ecosystem: Environmental > Terrestrial > Soil > Wetlands > Peat | place... | reverse complement strand
GTGTTAGCGGCGGCCAGCGATTGTACCATTATGGCGGTCAGAACTGGACCAGTTTTGGAGGAAGAAACAGACGTAAGTACCTGGGCCTCTTCTCTGTTACGGTTTTGCTAGCTACCCAAAAGGTGGGTGAAAAGTGGCCGCCAGAATGGCCCAATTTCTGTCCGCCACCGACAATTGAAAACTATCCTTGTCCTTCGTCACATCCAACGTTGCCCGCTCGGTTCCATCGCCAGCCATTTGCTCCATTCGGACTTGGGCTTTTGCTACATTGATCTGTTTGCCAAGGTGCCGAAGCAACTTCCGCTCAATGAAGCGGCGGGCCTGATTGTCCTTGGCGGGCCGATGAGCGTCAACGACACGGACAAGTATTCCTTTCTCTCACGCGAGTTGGATTGGATCAGGGAGGCCGTCATCGAGAAGAAGATTCCCACCTTGGGCGTCTGCTTGGGATCGCAACTCTTGGCGAAGGCATTGGGGGCAAAAGTCCATCCAAATCGCCGCAAAGAGATCGGGTGGTTCGAGGTCAACGTGCTGCCCGCTGCCAAGAACGATGCCTTGTTTGGCGGTAGCAAAACAACGGAAACCGTCTTTCAGTGGCACGGCGAGACGTTTGACCTCCCCAAAGGCACGGTGCATCTGGCTTCCAGCAAAGCCTGCGGACACCAGGCATTTCGCTTCGGGAACCATGCCTACGGCGTTCAATTCCACATCGAAATGACCCCTGAACTCCTGGCCGAGTGGCTCGCCGAGCCTGATGTTGAATCTCGAATCGGCAAGGACGGCGATCCGAAGGCGATTAAGAAAGACGCGGCGAAGCGGTTCCCTGCGATGAATGCTTTTTGCGGGCGGCTGTTGAAGGGGTTTACGGGATTGTGTCGGGAGGGCGTTTCAGTCCTCAATCGAAATGCACTTCCCAAAGATTGACTTGGCCCGTGGACGAAAGTGGAAAAGTTGGCGTTCAGGGTCGGTCGTCTGTTTGTTATTTTCTACGGATGACCGCACAGTTTGGCTGTTTCTCACGAAACTTCCGCACGCCAGAATCCGTGACCTTCGTGCCAGTAAGGTCTATCGAGTCGAGGCTATCTATTTGGCAAAGGGTTTCTAGGCCGCCGTCTGTAATTGCACTATTGTTGAGGTCTACGGATCGAAGTCCGTGCAGATACCGAAGATGTTCCAACGCCGCGTCGGTGATTTGTGGCCCTGTCAACTCTGCCGCTAGAACCTTCTGATACCCAGGCTCGCCAATGGCTTCTGCCCACCAAATGACTTGTCCACCGAGTTTCTTGATTTCCCTTGCGGCTTCCTGCTGCCGCTGCGCCTGTGGAAAGCGAACTGCCTGCCAAGCGAGATCGACGGCCAAAAGCGTGGCGACGATCAGCAGGAAGATTCGCAGCTTGGAGTGAAACCATCGTTTCGGTTGGGGATCATCCATGCCTATCAGCATAGCCCCTTGGAGCGAGACAATCAATCGTCGTGCCTTTCCCAATCCTGTCGCCGTCAGATCGAGGAAGAAGCGGCTCACGCCGCCGTCGAGCAATCGTTCAATGGCGGCAGGACTTGATGGCGACCACGATGCCATTTTTCTGTTCGGCAGCGACCATCGGCACTTCGCCCCAGCGACGAACCGCCATTACTTGGTCAGAATACGACGCAACTCATCCATGACATTGGGCTTCTCGTCGTCGTAGCTCTTCCAGTCCGCAGTGACCTTTTTCAGCAAATCCATGAGCTTCTGCACGTCCTCGGGTCGAGACAGAACCCATGAGGACGACTCAACAAGATAACCGTAGGTCTGATCGTGAAACATCGGCACGTCGATCAGTTCCCTCCGCAAGTCATTGGCCTCGCGAGAAAAGTATTCCAGTCTCTTCAGCTTCGCTTTAATTGGCTGGTTATGAGCCTTGATCCGCTTGAACATTTCAGGCGTGTAGAGCGGCAGAACTTGTATGTCGAAGCCCCACCCCGTCTTGGCGGTCCCGTCAAAGGACTGACTGTGGACCGATGCCGTGGTCTCCAAGTCGGGTGCGGTCTTGATGATCACGGAGCATTTTCCAAGCCAACTACGCACATCCACCGTCCAACCAGCGGGCAAAGCCTTGGCAATCCGATTGACCAGTTCAGTTTCATCGGCCTTGGCGGTCTCCGAATACGAAGCAAAACCCAGAGCGATGATCGACAGGCTCACGTATTGGGCCAGACGGACGACTTTGACAAGTACCATAACCGCCTCCTTTTGTTCACGCCAGCCACACGGCAGTTCGGAACTATCAACGATTTTCCCCGATCCAAGGCACCCAACGGTTCCCTGAAAAGCCGTTTTCCAGGCGGGGAAATTCTCAACGCCCTACCCCGTGGGCCATCTTGAACTGATGCAACGTCATTCCCGTCACGCCGTTCCGCCTCGTAATGCCGCCCCGTGCCGCCAGTGCCTTGTAATGGGCAATGGCCCCAGGCACGCCCATCTTCTTCTTGTGGTGGGCGACGAATTCGCGCATCGTCAGCAGGCCGTCGTGGTTCACATCCATCCTGTGGAAGGCACTCTCCAACGAGTGGTGGGAATGAGAGACCTGATAATAGGCGGGCGCATTTGCGGGCACCGCAGCCGTGACAGCCAAGAGGAAGCAGCAGATCAGTATCCGACGCATGGCAGACCCTCGTTTTTTCCTTGCCCGAGTTCCATTCTACAGCTATGCGAAAAAATGAGCAAGTTCCGCACCGCCATAGAGGCGATCCCCAAGGCCAGCCGCCGTCAATACGAAAGAGACGCTGATAAGCTGCCTTCGCAGGCGAAACCGCCCCTTTTCGTTTGGCGGCGGGAAATCTCGTTGGCCGCAGCAAAACTGCCCCTTTTCGTGTCGGCGGCGGGGAATCTTGTTGGCCGCCACACATCTTGCGGGCTTGGGCGGCCATCACCTTGTCAAATTGACAACCTCAAATCGTTCACTGTGAACGATTTCACCCACCCTTTGGGGCAGAAATTGGGCGTCGTCGGCAGAACTTTCGGAAAACTTGAAGAATTCGCTAAAGTTTTCCACCCTTTTTTCCGATATATGGAATAGCCAAAGATTTTCTTTCACAACGGCAGAAAAATCGGCGGCGACACTACTATATATTGTGTAACGTGGCGGTACTGGAAACGCAGGGATAAGAAAGACAAAACAATCAACATCGTCCAGTAACGCCGCCACTCGGTAGCCGCAAGGTTATCGGGTGGCCTTTTTATTGGCAAAACGATGAAGACGCGAAATCAATGGCTACAGAAGTTCAGAAAGGTCAAACGAGGCGAAAAGCCCTCGGGCGTGCTGAACGTGACCGTCCCTGTTGTAGTCCACCACGAAGAAATTCAAATCGACGGCAGCGTGACCACCTGGACGACGAATGAGACCAAGGTCAGGGCCATCCCCGCCTACAGCTACGAACAGACTGTGCCTTTCACGCGGCCCTGCCCCACCATCTTTCGCGTCATGTTCGCTTCCTACTTCATCTCGTCTCGCCAAAAGTACATCTGGAGAACTGAAGATCATTGGGTGACGTGCAAGGGTTACCTGGACAACGACAAGATCAGGGCGCACATCGAGGGCAAGGAAATCTACGGCGTCCGTGCGGGCGAGTACACCAACTGCATCGTCATCGACCTCGATCTGCACAACGGCTCGAAAGACATAATCACGCGGCAGCTTGAAATCATTCTGAACCACTTCCACGGCAGCCGCAAATGCCACTACTCGATTTCCCGCAACGGCGTCCACGTCATCATCATGCTCGACAAGCCGACGCAGATTGATGCCGCGACCGCTTGGCTGCGCAAGGAACTTCAGTCCCTCGACACCGACGAATTGAAGGAACTTGCCCTCAGCCACAATATGCGGCCCATCAGCGACATGGAAATCCTGCCCAGCCACAAGAATGGCTGGCGACTGCCCCTCGCCCGTGGCCGCGTGACGTATCTTGACGAGGCATTAACAGGCGACAGTGCCACGATTTTGGAGCATTACATCTGGTGGCTTTATGAACCCTCCTATGCGCCCGTGGAGCAGGTTTTTGATTTCATTTGCGGCCATCTGCAAGAGCAAGAACAGCCCACGACACAGAAGAAGAAAGTTTCCGCCACCAAAAAGAAGCAGAAGAAGGATGGCGTCCTTGGTTCTTTGGGCAAAATGAAACATTGCTACCGTCAGAAGTTGGTGGACTTTTGGACGGGCAAAACAAATCCTGCTGACACGTTGAATACGGCCATTGTCCTCACCGCGCGGATGCTGCCCTTTTATTACGACGACGCGGACGAGGCCATTGATTTTATTGAAGGGCTTGTGGATGATCTTCCCGATGATTCGTTCAGCGACCGTCTTTCCACGGGCAACAGAAAAGAAGTCAGCCGCGCGATCCGCAATTCGGTCTACAAGGTCTACGACGGCAATGGCGGGCAGCAGCACATTGACGAATCCAATGCCAAACTGAAGTTCACGAAGCAGGCATGGGATCGCGTGGGCTTCAGCCTTATTGATCGTTCGACTTGGGATCGTGCATCTGCTTCGTTGGGGAAACATTTTGCTTTTACTGCTGCGCAATTCAAGGCCCTTGATTATCTTGCGGGCATTTTGAAAGTGGACCTGGAAACCTGCGTCGAAGTCACCCGTCAGATCATTCGCGTGTTGCATACGCAACGGGAGTTGTCCATTGGCTATTTTGCCAAAGTTCTCAAGAGCTTCGGCATCAAGGTCCGTCACGATGGGCGGGTCAATCAGTACCTCAAGGCCCTGACGGAAATGGGGTGGCTCATCAAGATTAGGGAGTATTGGGCAGATGGTCGCAGGGCAAGGACATATATTGCGGGCAATGAGTTCTACGCCAAGGTTCTGAACACTTCTTCTCATACCCCCGCAACACTTCACGTGTCTAGTATTTCCGTCCCATTTTATGCGAAGGAAGCCGACCTTGGCTTGGCAATGAACAGAAAAATGTCTCAAACGACCGCCGAAGAGCCGCCCAAGCCGCCGCCGTGGCCTGTTTTGGCCTCCTCAGCGTGTTGAAGATGAAAAATGGACAAGGAAAATATGCGCCCGTTGAAAAAGCACGGGCAGAAAAGAGAATTACGATGAAGTGTGAACATAAGAATGAAGAAATCAGAGAATATAGAAACGTCAAGGCGGTGCTTGTCGAGTGCCGCGACTGCTTGCACATGAGGATGGTCATCGTCTGCGAATGCTGCGGCCAGGGCGAGGCTGTCCACATTTGCCAGACGGAGCCTGAACACTGCGTCGAAGAACGCAAGGAGGAGTGGAGTGCAATTTGCGAGGCGTGCCACATTGCCATAAAAGGCGAATAACAAATCGTCCAACAGACCGTCGAGAGCCTCCACAGACTGCCTTTTCAAGCCTTCACTCCCCAGGACGGATTATGAGCAGGAAACAGATAGGACCGAACCACGCAACGCAAACGTCCAAGACGAGCAGGCAACAGAAAATCAGGTAGCACCACCTTCGCACATTCTGTGAATGGCCGTAGATGGCCTTTGCCGCCAAGCCGATCTGAACAATATACCCTATCACGATGAAAGGCATTGGGTTCGGCCCCGCATGGATCAAGAAAATCAATGCCAGGAGCGAAGGAAGGCCGACCATGCACCACGGAATGAACTGCCATGCCTGAAATACGATATAAGGCAGCGGAGCCAGGAGCAGGGCCACGATGTACCAGACAAGGCACTTGGCGAATGTTTCGGTTCGGGTCATCAAATTGCCCTTCCTTCTTTGCTGCGCGACAGGCCCACAACCTGAATCAAGGGGGGGCGGCCTATTGCGGCATTAGCCCATGCTTCTTTCCCCATTTCTCAAAGAATGGACGGGATCGGGTGCTACAGGTCTGAATAAGTTGGTCGACACTTGCCGAACGGACGGAAAGAACATGCCGAGATTGATCGTAATCTTGGGTCGGCAGTATTCCATCGGTTGGATTGGACGTTCACGACTCGAACAGGGTACTCCCCACGGTAAAAGGTTCTGCCTTGTTTCGTGTACCCAGCGTTCTTCAACGTGGGATGAAGTCCCATCCGAATCACTTCGTCCACTAGCTTATTGGCTTGTGAGGCTGGCATGGACTGGTCCTTTCGTTCGACATTCCGACAGTATAGCCGAATTGACGGGGCGTTTGGAGTCCCGATAAGAAAATGCCGCCCGTAATCGCAAGGAAGAGTGGCCCAAAACAACTCCGCCTCTTGCCAGGATGGGACTTCAGCGGCGACAATGTTCTCAGAGAGGGAAGAGATGGCCTACCAAGAATTCCACTACGACCTGAACGAATTCCAGACGCAACTTCACGGTAAGCGGACGCTGATGAAGGCCGTTGTCGTCTGCGCTGTCCTTGGCGGCATCTACGGTGCAACAGTAGGATCGGCCATAGGCGCAGTGCCAGGGGCACCAGACGTGATCGAGGTCGCTGCCGCCCTCATAGCCGTGATCTGTGGCATTCCTGGGGCACGACTTGGCTCTCTTCTTGGTATTGTTGCTCGGCATCGCTTTGGCAAGTTGTTCCTTGGAATGTTTGCCGCGATTGGCGGGGCAATCGTGGGCGGATTCCTGGCGACGATGATCCTGCTGGCCCTCGGCGCGATCCTGGGAGCCGTGGGTGGGTGGGTCTTGGCAAGGGGAATTATTGCCCTGCGACATGGTAATCTGCGGAGATTTCTCGTTGGCATTGTGGGGGCCGTGCTGGGAATGTTCCTTGGAGCCATCCTTTGGGCAATCAATCTCAATCAAACAGCGGCCCTCGCGGGCGCAAGCTGGGGTTTGGGAATCGGGGTTGTCGTCGGCCCGCTGCTTCTTTTGATGGTCGTTGGGGCGTTAAATGGGCTGGCGCGAACCCATATCAGCGGCATAAGAAGGAATGTTGTCGATGCGACTTTCCAGAGAGATGAAGAACAAGACCGCATGGAATGAGGCTGCCCCGCTTGGAAAAATGGTCTGCGATTGAAAACCCCACCTGAGAAAGCTATGCTGACAGGAATGACCGACGCCAAATCCAAATGCCGATGGTTCAGCCTGCGAACGCTGCTGGTGGTCGTCACGCTCTGTGCTGTCCCCTGCGGTTGGCTGGGCTGGCAAATATGGCAGGCCAGGCGACAACGGGGAGCGGCAACGGGAATTGAGAAAGCGGATGGGACGGTCCTTCTAACCCTGGAGGGATTCACACTACAACTTCCGCTAGGTTCGCACCACCAAGCGAAACAAGGGGAGGATTCAGTCTGCGGCACAATCACGCTGGGGAAAAGTTGGTTGACTCTCGACTACGACATTGGCGGTATGGCAGGGAACTATGCCACGAACAAGTTGAATCCAGCCGAGTGGCGAAAACACGACGAGAATAATGGCATTCCGTTCGACTATTCGTATTCCAAAAACGGCGAGAAAGGGTGGCTAACGGTGTCATTTCCCCAAGCAGGTCCAGCAAACTTCGTTGCCAAGTTGAACGAACCAGAAGACCTTGATCGCATTCTGACGGTCCTGCGAACATTGAAGCCTATTGGGGGCGAAGACAAGGAGAATCTATGACGAAGATTGAAGATGCCGTGGCGTATTTCAAGGAGGGGTTCTCCTGTTCACAGGCAATTGTGGCAGCGTATGGCCCGACCGTTGGAGTGGATCGAGATACGGCCCTGAAGATCGCTTCGGGCTTCGGCGGCGGCATGGGCCGATTGGCTGAAACGTGTGGGGCGGTCACGGGGGGCTTCATGGTGCTGGGGCTGAAGTATGGGAGTGCCGCATCAGATCGAGAAGCCAAGGAAGCCGTCTATACGCGAGTCAGGGAGTTTGCAGAACGATTCAAAGCCCGCCACGGTTCGCTCCTCTGCCGTGACCTGCTGGGATGCGATTTGAATACGCCCGAAGGATTGGCCCTGGCGCAAGAGAAGAAACTGTCTTCAACGGTCTGCCCGCCCTACGTCGAGACTGCCGCCAGGATTTTGGAAGAGATGATGGAAGGCAACGCATGAACATCGAAGCCTATGACGAGGGCTACGACGCCTATTGGAAACGTGTCAAAGACAGCGACAATCCGTACGGCGAGAAGAAGGAAGCCGAGGCCCGCCTCTCTTGGGAACTAGGCTGGCGCAAGGCCCGTCAGCACGACTACGACGAGAATGACTAATTGCTGGCCGAGGCTTGTTGCGGCAAGAATTATCTGATATGCTTTCTCTCTGTGCGGGAGGGATTCTGCCAATAGCAAGATAGAGCAGGGTTGCAGGACGCGACACCGCTTACGGCCCAACGGAAGACAGCCGCTTTCGTTGGGCTTTTTTCATTTTGCCGAGAAGGATTGTCATGGACGAGAAGAAGACCGAGGAGTTGTTCACGGAACAAAGCTACGAAGACCGCCAATTCGCCAGCCTCTCTTGCCAGGATGCCGAACTGAAGGACGTTGAGTTCTTCCAGTGCCGATTCGACGGTTGCCAATTCTTGCGAACCACTTTTCGACAATGCCGATTTGAGGAATGTGTTTTCGAGAAATGCGATTTGAGCCTTCTCAAGGTGCCTGAAAGTTCGTTTATCGGCGTCCGCTTCCTGCACGCAAAAGTGCTGGGCATCGACTGGACCCAGGCAACAACGCCGCTGACCTTGTTCTTCCAAGGGAGCAACATCAGCCATTCGATGTTCGTGTGGCTCAGCTTGCAGAGAATGGAGATGGTCGAATGCGTGGCCCGCGAAGTCGATTTCACGGGAACGAACCTGACGAGGGCCAATCTTGGCAAGACTGACTTCCTGGGCAGCCGTTTCTTAGATACGAATTTGAGCTATGCGGATTTCTCAAAAGCAGTGAACTACGTCATCGACCCCAGGGCGAACCGTTTGAAGAAGACGGTTTTCTCCATGCCCGAGGCTATGTCGCTGCTCTCCGCATTCGACATTATTCTCAAGTAAGCCTTATCTGCCTTCCAGAACGCCCACCGACAGCCTTCCATCCGTGTTGTAGGGGTCGCCGCCGCCATTGCGACCGTCGCGCTTCGGCTGGAATCCTTCGATCCCTTCCGTGGACAACAGCCACCCTACCGCCGTCAAATCATTCAGCAGCTTGTCGCGGTCGGCGTCAATGTTCGCGTCAATGTGGTGGGTGGGCAACCCTGTCTTGTGACTGAAACCGACCTTTGTATCGAAAGTGGCTGCCCCAAGCCAGAGCGGACGGCCATTTACCTGCTTCGTGGATTCCCAGAATCGGACGTGGTGACGGCGGCTGGCATCCTTGCCGACCTCTTGCTCGAACGCCAAGTCCTCTTTTCGCTTCCAAAGATAGAGATTGCTGACGGGAGCCGTTTCGTCAGGGCGATGCAGCAGTACGCTTTTGACGAGCTTGGCCGAACTCTTGAAGGTAATGGGGTCGGCGGGTTGCCACTTGGCCGCAAGCATCGCGGCGACGAGTTCATCCTTCGTGCCAATCAGGGCCACGTTGATGGGATCGCCATGAATTCCCGTCGTCGTCAGCGTGACCTTCGGCGCATCATCCAAGGCAGGCTGAACCTCACCGCCGAAGGCAGAGGAGATGAATCCGATGGCGCAGATTAGCGATGAGGCCAACTTCGATGCAGCCATTTTGCGGACCTCTGTTTTGAAATTATGCCGTGAGGAATCACTTTTCCCTGAATGTCGATTTCAGTGCAAGAGAGATCACCACAAGACGGCAGACATCACCAAGCGATGGGGCGGCAGCCCACCTGATGCAATATCGAAGTCACGGCCCGCGAACATGAGGATTATGGCGGTTTTACCGCCCAAAATCATCCGCCCCCGTGCCTGCTTGGCTCGCAGGAACACCGATGGTCAGTTCAGTCCTATACTTGACCATTGGATTCCTTTTGCCGACATTCGTATGAAAGGTGCGGTCATGGGTAGCAATATGGGCTTTGATGGCAACAGCAGCGTAAAACCCGTGCAACCATTCTCTCGCATCCGACGTTTCCTTGCGTGCGAAGACGGCCCTGCGGTCGTGGAATACGCAGTCCTGTTATTGCTCATCATAATCATCTGCCTGATGGCCGTCACGACGATTGGAACGAACGCCAATGGCACGTTCAATAAGGTCGCTAACTCGATCCCTTCCACGCAGCAGCAGACGACGGGCAGCCCATCCTCGCCAGCGAAGGCACCGCCTAGCCGATCTGCCGTGCCGTGAAGTCCGACCACGCCCTGCGCCAGCACCGCTAGCACCACCCGCCCAAATTGCGGGCTTTATCGCCACCGTGATTTGTTGTATGATTGCCGCATTGGCACTGGCGGAAGGATGCTGCCAGCCTACATCCCAATTGGTTCAGCCCACAGGATGTGCTGCTGCCCCTAAGACGCCCCGCCGACGCCTTGCACGTTGGCGGGGCCATTTTCATAGAAGGAGTGAACGATGGAAGCCATTCAACAGAAACCTATGAACAAAACGGAAATCTTGGCTGCCTTGGCCGAAGCCACGGGCCTGACCAAGCAGCAAGTCGGCGGCCTGTTCGATGAACTTTCCAAGCTGATCGCCAGGAATCTGGGCAATGACGGCCCTGGCAGCTTCGCCGTTCCTGGCTTGTTGCAAATCAAGGTCGTCCGCAAGCCCGCGACCGAAGAACACATGGGCATCAATCCATTCACGAAGGAAGAAATGGTCATCAAGGCCAAGCCCGCCAAGAACGTCGTCAAGGTCACGGCCCTGAAGGGCCTGAAGGACTTGGTTTAGCAGGACTCTTATGGCCGTATTGTCGCAACGGATCATTGCCAAGGTGAGCGGGCCTGCGTGGGAGCAGATGCGAGGCCAATCATGGCGTCGAAGACGCCTGTTGTTCGGAGAACAACATGCAGATGGCTAGGCTGCTCTTGGCTGCTGCCCCTGATGCCGACAGCGAGCTTTTCACCACCTACGTCAAATTCACGATCAACACCGCTCCACAAAGCCCTGTATTCGCCGCAATTTGGCTGAAAAGCAGCAAGCGGTTGGTCGTTGGATTGGCCTTGCCCGAGGAATACGAAGCTGAGGAACTCGGTCCTGCACCGCCTACGATGATGTACAAGGGCCTGACGAAATACTTTATCGTGGAACGCGGCAATGCAGTGCCAAAGGGCCTAGCAGAATGGGCGGGCTTGGCCTATCAGAATGCCTTGGCAGGCTTCCAACCTGCCGCGAGAGAAAAAGTTCTGCGGCGGGCGGCGTGATGCGTCAAGCCTCCACAACGCGCGATGCAGAAAACTCGTCTGGTCTGCGTGGTCGAATCTTCGTATGATCTCGCCCCCTCGATTCCACCAGGGAGATCAACGAAGATGCCCACGAACTTCAAGACCGTCGTTTTCATCTGCACGGCAAACTACTATCGTTCTCGCTTTTCCGAGTACCTTTTCAATGCCTTAACTAAGGAGCGGGGGTTGTTCTGGCGGGCAACATCCCGAGGCTTGCGAGCGTGGAAGGTGGCGGCACAGGAAGGCCCCATTTCCGAATTCGCTGCGTACAGGCTGACGGCCCTGGACGTTCCCTTCGACAGGATGCGTTTCCCCATTCAGCTTTCCGACGTGGACCTTGAGGACGCCGATTTGGTCATTGCGCTGAAGAAGACCGAACACCACGCGATGATGGTGGAGCAATTCCCAGCCTGGGCGGATCGCATCACCTATTGGCACATTAACGATCTCGACTGCGCCACTGCCGACGAGGCCCTGCCGATCTGCGAATCGTGTGTGCGGGGCCTTGTTGAGAGGCTGTTGGCTGAACAAGGACAGTCTGCTCCAGTGGAATCTCGGCGGGCTGCCTGACCCGCGCAAGACAAATCCTCCCCAAGTCTTCGGACCTGGGGAGGATTTAGCGTATGACCCTCAGTTGTCTTTGATCGGGCTTACGCGACATCTTTCTTGTCGGTTTCTTCCAAACTGACCGTCTTCAGCATTTTGCCGTCGTCGTCGTAGATTTCAATGACGTTCTCGCCCGCACGCCGAACCGCGTAGCCGCCGTCAAAGTGGTATTTGTGGCCCACGAAATACTTTTGCTGGATAAGGATCGTGCGCATCGGTGCCGCACAGATGCCCATTTCTGCCAACGTGGCCGTTACAATGTCGTGGCCTTCTTCCATGTTGCGTAGATCGGCTATGGCCGCAGCCGCCATCCGACTTGGCCGTGGCCGCCCCATTATTCTTCTTGTCTTTCCTAGATTAAGGAAACCGCAAGACTTTCCAGAATACGAGAAAAGGGCCACATGATCCCGTCGATAAGAAGAATGACCATTTACGAGAAAGAGCCTGCCATGTCATTTATGATTCCCTCCGTTGAATTACTGCGTGACAGATTTCGGCGTGCGGTCAAACAAGCCCTAAAGTGCGAGGAGACTCATCCCGCGCATTATCGGAGTCGTTGTCGCCTTCTGGCGAATGCTCCGTGGGCGGAAATCGGGCCAAGCGTGCAAGCCATCCAAGCGACCGAAACGGACTTCCTGATCCGAGGTTCCTGGCAGTACACTATTGATCCACGCACAGAGGACCAGTTGCAGATTGCCCAGGCCCAGATGGACGAGATTGCTTCACTCTTGGCGTCGGTGGTTCCGCAGGGGGAACCCGTGAAGGGGACGTTCGATTTTCCGCCCACCGAAGCCTCAGCAAGCGGAGAGAAAGTGACTTGTTCGTTCAAGGGAGTCGTGCGTGGTCAAGTGCGGTGTCCTGTCGCTGCCTGATACGCCGCCTTCTCTTCACCGTTCAAGGCTGACGGTCTTCAGCACGCCGACGCCCATTATTTCGGCCTCTGATGAGTTCAGGCGACTTCGCAGGGAATCGGCCAGCGTGGTTGGTTACGCTTTGGCGGTGGCTGCCCCCCCATCTTTCCTGCCTTATCGTGAACCAACGGAGGCTTACGAGCGTACACTTACAACAGAGGGGAACAACATGCCGTGCAAGCACGGCTATTCTTCGGAGAAGAACATGGAAAACTGCATCAGTAAATTCGAGAACGCAGGCAGGGAACGTGAAGATCGTCGGCGGGAGCCGCAGCCCATTAGGGCAATCCTGGCCGAACTCTTTGCCCAATATCAGGTCCGCTTCCCCGAAGTCCGTATTGCCGTGGTGGAAACATCCTCAGTCGCCGCTTAATCGCTCTGGCCGCGTTGCAAACCCTTCCAGAAAACGCCCTTATAGGTAGACGCAGCATACTCAAGGAGGACAACATGCTTGTTTTGAGCCGCCATAAGAATGAAGCCATCGTGATCGACGGCCAGATCAAAGTGACCATCGTGGAGATCAGAGGTAATCAAATTCGCCTTGGGATCGAGGCCCCGAAGGAACTCGCCATTAGGCGAGAGAAAGCTGTCGTGTCGGCCACGCAGAGAGAATTGGTCGTACTTTGAGAACGGCCCGCAGACGGCACGAAATAGATCGAGTGACCGCCGAAATAAATTGCCCAAGATGCCACGGTTGGCACCGTCAGGAGACCGATTCACCATTGGGCAAACCGAAATCGTCGTGCGGTACGCTGGGGGGGCAATTGAAGATGAGTCCAACGAGCAGCAGAAGCAAGGACCATCGCCGAATTGCACCCACGACACTGCGGAGCTTCTTTACTAAGCCGCTAGTCCTTGTAGTCAACCTCGAATTCGGCGTCAAATTGCTGGGCTAGGGCTTCGATGGCTTCTTTGGCCTGACGGCCTTTTGCAGACAAGAGAAGTTCGGTACCCTGCGTGGCCGCGAGCAACATCACATCGAAGATGCTGGTGGCATCGGCTACCTGACTGCCATTGTGGATCGTCACTTGAGCGTCGTATTTACGCACCGTCTTGATAATGACGTTGGCGGGCCGAGCATGGAGGCCATGCGGATTGGTGACGGTGACGACTCGGGTGAAGGTTTCTGCGGACATTTTTCACTTCGGTAAGTGTACCGCCGCCGACGAGAAAAGCAACCCATTGCGGCTGCCACAGCCATTCGTTGGGAATAATTTGGAATCAGCCGTCAGCGGTAGTATAATCGATATTAGCGGTCGCATAGTCGATTATGGGCATCGACCAGACAGATCGCGCAGGCGTGATCGCTTCAATTCTCATCTATGATCTTGTGGCAGCGACGTTTTCCGAACTCGGGATGCCGCCGCCAATCGACGTGCGCGAAACTCTGCTTATCAAGGACGGCTGCTTCATCGGCCACAAGTTTCATTGCGATGGGGGCTATGCCATTTGGGGCACGGGCTGGAATGCGGTCGAATTCTATGACGACGACGGGACATTGCTGAAGATGGTGGCCGTCACAAAGGCATTGCGTTCGTCGGCCTGAGAGCCACGCGGCATGGCAGCACCCCAAAATCCCTCTGGCCTGTTTTGCAAAATCTTCGTATGATCGTGGCCCGTCATTCTACGGATCACAGAGATCAATGATGCCCGCCACGAATCTCAAGACCGTCGTTTTCATCTGCACAGGCAACTTCTACCGCTCGCGTTTTTCGGAGTACCTTTTCAATGCCCTGGCGACGAAGAGCGGGCTGTATTGGCGTGCAATGTCGCGTGGCCTGAGGGCAAAGACGGCTGCCAACGAGGGGCCAATTTCTGAATTCACCGCGTATAGACTGACCGCAGTGGGCGTTCCTTTTGATTGGGAGCGGTTCCCTGTTCAGTTATCAGAAGCCGACCTCGAAAACGCCGATCTCGTCGTGGCCCTCAAGAAGGCGGAACACTACCCGATGATGGTCGAACGCTTTCCCGCTCGGGCGGATCGCATCACGTATTGGCAGATTGACGACCTGGACTGCGCCACCGCCGACGAGGCTCTGCCGATCTGCGAGGCGTGCGTGAAATCCTTGGTGGAGACGCTTTTGACAGTACAGGAAAAGCAGTAGGCTCAGCGGGTAGCGTGACTCACACCGTTGCAGCCAAGAAATAAAAAAGAGCCGCTGATCTTGTGAACCAGCGGCTCTTCACCAATGGTGTACCATCGGCAGCCACAGGTCATTCGCCAACGCTATTTCAATCCGCCTCGATTCCGAGGAAGCAATCAAAAGGGGACGGGGGCGACCCCAAGGCATTTCAGCCTTGGGCGGCTATCATAAAAAACGCATTCCGTGTTAGGAATTGCTTCTGTTCAACGCCTATTCGCCCCCATCCTTCCAGACTCGGCTTTCGCTTCATCCTTCTCATTGCAATCCGCCTCGGTTTCCCGAAGAACTGACCAGCCTCTTGCGAAACTGGTTGGCACTTGCGAACTCGATTCATCTTTCTCATTCACACTTGCCATAATGTGATTATACCCCGTTCCACGTGCTTGTAAACCAAGAATGTGAAGCACTTAGATACCAGATGCTAGTTTGATACAAACTAAGAAATATAGGTTTGTACCAGGACTGAAGTTATGGCGATTGCGCGGCCCCAGAAAATCTTTATAAGTTTCTTGGCGGCAAAAAAGAATTAGTAGACGAGCGAATATACGCTCATGTGAGCGAAAATATATGTCGTTGCGTTACCAGCACTTGGGGACTATTTGTAGACATTATGCGTTTCAACTTGTCCACTTCGGCAATTCAATCCCCCATTCGTCCTTCACCAACTCGGGAACGACCTCGAACGCCGCACGGCCATCGGCCCACTGAATCATCTCCCACGTCTTGGCAAAAGGCGTGCAGAGCTTCTTGGGCGCAGGGATCATGTTGTCGCAGACAACAGGCGTCTTCGACGCCATGCCCACTCGGCCAAGGTCAAGGCGGTCGCTGTCCCAACAAACTTGGATCGTGAGGTCCGCGTCAACGAGGCCATCCGTATGGCGGGCGCAGGCTGCGTGGAGAAGCTCGAAGTCGGCATCGGCCAGATTGAAAAGGTCGCCGCGTAGTTCGGCGGCAAGATCAGCCCCACGCTGGCCGTGGTCGTCGTCCACTCCATCGCTTACGCGGCGGGAGTCGTGGAAGACGGCAAACAATTGCACAACTTCGACCTTGGCACCTGTGGCCTCGGCCAAACGCAGGCCGTTTTCAAGAACCCGCGCCCAATGCCCGACGCCGTGGGTGCCGTCCGAACGGAGCGAGTAGTCTTCAAGAATGCGGTGGACGAGGGGCTTGAGGTCGATCATCATTCGTCCTTGAGGAAAAAGCCGTTCATCCTACCCCAACCCCTTGTGGGTGCCGTCGCAGTAGGGTGGCTTGTGCGTGTGCTTGCAGGCGCAAAGGAAGACTTCCTTCGGCTCGTCAACGACGATTTTCACGGGCGAAAACGTCGAACCTTTGTGCGAGCCGTCGCAAAATGGCTGGGTCTTGGATTGGCCGCAGGCACACCACCAATGTTCCCCTGTTTCGAGTTTCACCTTGAACGGACTCCGACCTGCAATCTTGGGTTCTGCCATTTCAGTTCTCCTTGTCAAAAGTTGTTGACTGACCTTTACCCATTGCCGAGCAAGGGGCGCACGCCTTCGATGTGGAACTGGACAAGGTACTTGCACTCCTCGTCGCTGAGCGGGAGGTTGTAGTGACGGCGGATTGCCTTGACCTTCTCGGGATCGGACTCCTCCTCCCCCACGATCAACGACAGCCGCTTTCCTGCGTAGCCCTCGCCGTGTTCGATGAAGAGGTACGATGCGCTTGGGTTGTGGTTCACGTTGTCGTGGGTCAGACGGTTCGCCATGATGAAAGAACAGCTTTGCTCGTCGTCCTTGTCCAGAAACAAGGGCTTGGCGTAAATCGCCTGATTCACCTGTCCAGCCGCGTCGGTCGTTGCCAAGACGCCGATGCCTTTGGCTTTTTCAAAATACTCGCTGAGTGTCATTTTCTGCCTCCGTTATGGGGAGCGGTTCAGACTTATATTATATTCTAATGCTCTTCGTCGGCCACGGCCTCAAGCACGGCAGCGGCAGCTTTCGCCATTAAGTGGCAAGTGCGATTGGATAGCGGGGCTTTGATCTGCTTGGCTTTGATTAGCCGCCGCACCACGCGGCCAATGGCGATTTCCAATTCTTGTTCAAGCACGTCAACTCGGTTTTGGTCCATGTTCTGCTCCTCTCTCATTTCGCCGTCTTCTGCTCGGGCAGCTTGCCGCCCTTGTAATGTCTCTCGATCCAACCGCTCGTTGCATCCGTTCGGCTGTCGAACTGCTTGACGTAGGGTTTGATATCCAAAACGGGCGTGCCGTCCAGTACGTCCACTTCTGTAAAGTACAGCTTGTTCCCCTCGATCTTCTTGATCTTGACGACCGAAAGCCCGATGTGATTAGGGCGATTAGGGCTGCGCATTGCAAAGATGCCGTGTTCTTGCCCTTCGAGGTACGGCTTGCCCACGATCTCCTCCTTTTCAGACAAGTGGAAGTGGTAGAGGAGGATTGCGTGGCTGAATCCGTCCAGGTCCGTCAGCCCTTTGACGTATTTCTCCTTCAGCTCGACCCAGGCTTCCGCATTCTTGTCGCCAAGAACTCCCTGAATCGGTGTGCCATTGGCCTCCTTGTATGGCGAATGAACGACGCCAATCGGGTACATGGTGATCGGCTTTTCCATTTCGTTACCTTTCTGCGCAAATGTGGAGTGAGCCAAGCAACACGACAACATCCCAGCGGCATATCCCGCAAAACGAGCCATGATTCCACTCCGACTCTTGAATCCTCACAGCTTGACAGAATACTCGATACCGTCGCCCAACGGGAGCGTGGCCGTCACGAAGCCATTGGCGGGATCGCGGACGAAATCCAAGTAACTTGCCACGTCGTCGGGGAAAAGAGTCACGTCGTCGGCCAGGACGACGGCCCCTTGGCGCAGGCTGGGCATCAGGAGCTTCAGCACATCGGGATACATCAGCTTCCAGCCGTCAAGGAAGAGCAAATCTATTGCGCCCCCCACGCCCTGCAAGGTTTGCATGGCATCGCCAGGACGGATTTCTGCAAATTGGGTAAGCCCCGCCGCCGCAAGATGCTGGTTCGCCTTGGCAACCTTGCTCCCCTCAAGTTCGGAGCCAATGACCAGGCCGCCGCCATTGTCTTTCACGGCAGCGGCAAAGTAGATGGTCGAGACGCCGAACGACGTGCCGAACTCCACGATCCGCTTGGCCGAAATGGAACGGGCGACGGCGTAGAGAAATCTTCCCGCGTCCCTGTCTACGGGAAGTAGAGCGTCTTGCAGCATCGCGGCCTTTTGCTCCGATGTGGAATTGTTCCAGACGGCTTCATTTCCGCGAACTTGTCGGACAATGGCCTCGTCTCGGGCGTCGGCCAAATCGTGGAGCCGTTCAAGGACATTTTGCACTTCTGGGAGGAGGAGCGAGTTTGTCATGATTTCTTTCTCGTTTTGCGGTGTGCCGCTCAGGTTTGGTCACGATCAATCCATTTGGGAACATGCGAGGGGCGATATTTCTCGAAAAGATCGAGCAGCTTGTCGGGTTCCGTGGCCCACAAGAGCAGGTTTCTATTCTCTTGACGCAGGAATCGCTCTTCCACCGCATGGTCGAGGAACTCGATCAGATGGCGAAAGTACCCGCACACGTCGAGCAGGCCGCAGGGTTTGGCGTGCAGCCCCAATTGCGCCCAGGTCAAGACCTCGAAAAACTCCTCAAACGTGCCGAGGCCCCCAGGCAAAGCAATGAAACCATCGGCCAAGTCGGCCATCAGGGCCTTGCGTTCGTGCATCGAGCCGACGACGCGGAGTTCAGTCAACCCTTGATGGGCAATTTCCTTTTCGACCAGCATTTGGGGAATCACGCCGATTACGTCGCCGCCTTCAGCCAGGACCGTATCCGCGAGAATCTTCATCAGGCCCAGGTTGGCCCCTCCATAAACAAGGCCAAGGTTTCTTCGGACAAGTTCTCGCCCAAGCTGTCGGGCAACCTCGGCGTATTCGGAGCGCACGCCGCCGCTTGATCCGAGAAATACGCAAACCCTTTTCATGGCGAGTCACGACCTATTCTCTTTGCGGGCGTCTGCTCGCATAGCGAGGTACGCGGATTTCCAATAAATGAAAAGGAATGGCGCAATTACGGATGCCACAATAAACAGGACGGCCCAAATTGGCTTGTCATACCGACCAGGAAAATCAGAATCAGAGAACATCATCAACTGGATGAATTGCCTCGCCCAAAAAGCAAGAAACACCAAGGCGATAATGACGATGATTACGGTGGGATTTATTTCGGCGAGCAAACCAAGGACTGTAAACATTGCTTCTCCATTGGTGGATAGGGTTATGTGGAGGGTAGTTCGCGGCTAATCCGCCAGTATATCAGATGGCAGCGAAGCGTCGATAACGATGGAATCCCGTTCCTGGATGCTTGGCTCAAAACCGTGGGCATCCGAACCAGTCGGGCATCGTCTCGCGCGGGTGGGTCGCAGGGAAGTCACGCTCCTTTGATGGCCCAAATATAATGAAAGTATCCCGATTGTACCCTGAGCAGGAGGCGAGGGAAATGTCCTGTCCATCAAGGTAAAACCATGAGCCACCTGATTACCTCCCAATTGGTCGCGGCCTATCAACAGTGTCCGCGAAAGGCATTCTTTCTCTTGCGGGGCAACCCCGAGCCTCACCCGCACGAATATGAGATCGTTGTTGAAGAGCGAGCGGCGAAAAGACGAATCGCCTTGGCCCTAGAGAAACCCGTCGTCATTTCCGCTAATGATCTCCAAGCCACCTGCGATGCCCTGACGAACGGCAAGAAACGCAGGCAACGAGAACCGCATTTGGTGATCGGGACCGAAAGCCCGTCACCCGTGGACAAGGCCCGCCTCGCATTCGTGGGTTATGCCCTTGGTCAGGAAAGCCGCCATCGTTCATCTTTCGGTGTGATCGTGCCTTTCACAGGCGACACCAAGCGAGTGAAACTCGATCCGCTGTATGCCGCCGTGTCCAAGACTGTGAACGTACTCCGTGAATGGACAAGGCAACTTCCATCCGATCCGCCAGCCTGCGTCATGGGCAAGCAATGCCAGACCTGCGAATTCCGCGATCATTGCCGCGCCGAAGCCGAGAAGTCCGACAGCCTATACCTGCTGGACAAAATGACGCCCAAGATCGCGGCCAAGTACCAGAAGAAGGGGATTTTCACGCTGACGCAACTTTCCTACGTCTACCGACCACGACGACGGCCCAAGAAATCGTTGGGCAAAATCCCCACGCCGTTCAATGTCGAACTCCAAGCCCTGGCAATCCGCGAGAAGAAGATTTATCTCCATGAACGCCCGACCCTTGTAGAACAACCCGTGGAACTCTTCCTCGACATCGAAGGCATTCCTGATGAAGACTTCAATTACCTCGTTGGGGTGCTGGTCAAGGATGGCGACAAGACCACGATGCACTCCTTCTGGGCCGATGCTTCTGACGATGAATCTCGAATCTTTAGCGACTGCCTTGCTTTGACCACCAAGTTCCCTGATGCCCCGATCTACCATTACGGCCATTACGAGCGTCGTGCCATCGAACGAATGGCCGAACGGCACGGCCTCGATTGCGCCTCCCTCTTGGCGCGGTTGGTCAACGTCAACGGAATCGTCTATGGGAAGGTCTATTTTCCGACTCGATCCAACCGACTGAAAGACCTGGGGGCGGCGGTGGGGGCATCTTGGCCGACTCCAAATCCATCTGGGATCGAAAGCATCGCTTGGCGATACCGTTGGCAGGATTCGGGCAAGGATGAATTCAAGGCAAAGTTGCTCGCGTACAATCATGCCGATTGCAACGCGCTTCGGTTGGTGACGACGGAACTCCAATCTCTGTCGAAGGCAGCAGATTCGCGGGCAGATGTGGACTTTACGAACAAGCCGAAGCAGATGGCAACGCCCACGGGAGAGCAAATCCATCGTTTGTTTGACGGGATACTGAAGTCGGCCCACGAAGAGTACAGACGCAAGAAGATCGAACTCTCTGGCTTGGTCACGCCAGAAAAGCTCGCCTCACAGTCTGCTCCCGCCAGAAGACCCGTCCGTCCGAAGAAGCTCAGTAAGCCGTCGAAGACCATCGTTGTGCCAAGAAGAAGACGGGGGTGTAGCACCCACCCCGAAGTTGACCTCCGACAATCACGGAAGACTATAGAGCATAAGCTGATTGAACTTGTGTTTACCAAGACGGGATGCCGCAAGAGGATCGTGAAATACGTCGGGCACATGGCGCACTGCCCCAAATGCACCCATCTTTATAGCCCGCGTCTTATCGCACGCCTCGCAAACACATTCTACGGGCACAGTTTTCGGTCGTGGCTCGTTTATCAGCGGATCGTCCTTCGCCTTCCCCTTGACGCCATCGTGCAATCCTGTGAAGTGCTTTTCGCGGAGCATGTTAGCAAAAGCGGCATAATGAGCATTGTCACGCAATTTACCCCCCAATATGTCCGTAGCGACCGCCTTCTTCTTGGACGTATACTCGCAAGCCCCTTCTGCCATGTCGATGAGACGAAGATAAATATACACGGAGCGAACCAGTACGTGTTCGTCTTGACCGATGGGCAGCATGTGATCTTCAGGCTTTCGCCGACGCGAGAAACCACACTCGTTCAGGATATTCTTCGCGGATACGACGGAGTGCTGGTGTCCGATTTCTACGGTGGCTATGATTCCATGCCATGCAGGCAGCAGAAGTGCTGGTCACACCTGCTCCGCGACTTGAACGACGACCTATGGAAGAACCCATTCCTTGTGGAGTACGAGCAGTTCGTTGTCCATGTCCGCAACCTTGTCCTGCCAATCTTTCAGGATGCCTTGACCTTTGGATTGAAAAGCCGCTACTTGCGAAAACACATGAAGTCCGTTGATCGTTTTTATCGGCAGCACATCGACGGGGCAAGAAGCAACTCCGAGATCGTACTCAAGTACCAGAAACGGTTTGAAAGATACCGCGACGCGTTGTTCCTGTTCCTGACCGAAAACGGGCTTCCTTGGAACAACAACATGGCAGAGCGTGCGATCCGCCACTTCGCGGTTCAAAGGAAAATCTCCGCGACGGCGTTTTCGGAAACGGGGGCTACCGAGTACCTGACGTTGCTAGGGATCGCGCAATCGTGCAAATTCCAAGACAAATCGTTCCTTAACTTCCTCTTGTCCGAGGAGAAGGATGTTGACGCCTTCAAGGATCGAAAGCGACGGCGATGAGATGCAAGAGTAGCGTGGCCGCGCCGCTCACTTGGGACACTCCCGCCATGCCTTGTGCATCGCGGCCAGCACCGCGAACACTTCCTCCGCAATTATCTTCGCACCTGCGTCGTTCGGATGCAATTCGTCGGCAAAATGTTCGTCGCGGAGGCGGGAGCAAATGTCGGCCAAGGGGACTCGCTCCCCTTCGCAAAACGCTTGAAGGTGAGCATTGTGGTAATCTCGCTTTTCGCGTAGTTCCTTGGCGATGGCGGGCGGGAACACGGCCTCGTTCGCGTTGGGGACATTGAAAAGGACGGTCTGTTTGCCGCTATCGCGCACCGTTTTGACCATCGTAAAGAGGTTATCAATGATGCCGTTGCTCGTCGCTTCTGTATCGGGCCACATTCCCAAGTCATTCGTGCCCATGCCGAAGACGAAATAACGGGCATTGGGGAAAAGGGCGAGATAATCCGCCACCTGCTGCGGCCCGTTGTCGCTGATCTCGCCCGCGATGCCGCCATTGGCGATCTTCAGTCCAAGCGAAACGCAGAGTTCTTGGAGGAAGTCTGGGTACGTGCGGTACGGCCAGGAGCGGGCGGGGCCGAAGTTATTCCATCCCGTGAGCGAATCGCCCAGGCAGACGATAGCGACGGCGGCTTTGCTGGCCTCGAAGGCGGACGAACCTCGGTCAACGGTGTAGAGGACTGAGGGTGTCATGGTGCTAAAACGAAAGTCACACAAGAGCAGTTCACCCAAGTGCTAGAAATACGAACGTGTAGAACCACAGAGGAATGAGAATGACGATTTCGACCAAAGACCGCAGAGTGTAGAATCGCAGCGATAGCTGCTTGTGTGTAAGAGCGTCGTGCAAGAAGAAGGCGGTCGGAACCGTAAAGACCACGATAGGTAAGCCAATCCATTCTGGCACTCGTTCTCGCCCGACAAAGATATACCGAACATCCGTGACTCGGCAATACAGGTAAGGCAAGAGGGCCACGACAGCAAGGAAGAACAGCAAAATCGCAATCCACGGCTGAACGCGAAGAGTTAAGAGTCGGAACTTCACGACATAAAGCGCAGCAAGTAGCGGGATAGCGTGAGGGGGGCTTATGGGTAATGTACTGAGACTGCCCAGGACCGCCACGATCACCATTAGGCCCAAGAGATCGGCAATCGTGATTTGGAATCGCTTGCTCTCAGATTCAGCGTTCATCATTTCTTCTTCCACGCCCGCACATATTCTACGCTGAACGTCGAGGGCAAGTCCTCGTCTTTCGGCATCCCCATCCAGTCGGGCATCGTCTCGCTGTCGAAAGTCAGAAGAAGCGGCTGATGCCAATGCGTGTTCTCGACGGTACGGACAACGACCCCATCCACGAAGAACTTGAGTTCGTCCTTGCCCCACTCGAACCCGTGGACGTGGTAATCGTCGGCCAACCGCCAAGGTGCAATCCAGGCCCCGCCCACTTGCCAATGCTTCTTCTCCGTGGGCGTCTTGGAGACGTGCAAGGTCATGTTGTATTTGTTCTCAAATCCCTTGGCCTTGCCGCCGATCTCGAACACGTCGATTTCGGTTGCCCACGCGGGATTATCGTCTTGCTGGAACCAAAACGAGCTTGAACCGCCCGAGTTCATGGGCTTGGCCTTGACCTCGTAGTAGCCGTAGGAGGAACGGACCTTGGAATGCAGGGCTGCGGAAGTGTAATCGTGGTAGCCTTGCTTTTCGGCTTCGGGCGGCAGTTTCTCTTTCCGCATCGTCAGGTGCAGCTTGCCGTCCGATACGGTGACGTTCTTGTCGCTGAACAAGGCGGGCTGACGGCCTTTCCACCACTCCATGCCGACCGCCCACTTGTTGCGGTCAAGTTCTTTCCCATCGAACTCGTCGCTCATCGGCTCGAACTTGACCCAGCCGCCCTTGTTCTCTTGATCGGACAGGGGAAAGGCATCGGTGACGTGCTTGGGCGTGTCGCCAAGCGGGCCTGTACGATTCCAAATCTTGGTGGGCCGTTTTTCAGGTTCGGCGGCAACAGCGGCGGCACAGAAGGCAAGCAGGATAGTCAAGAACAGGGTTCGTTTCATGGCAGGGTTCCTCCAAATGTCCATTTCACAACGGGGAATAGGGGTGTCGAATCACCCCTTGAACAGTTGCTTCACGACAGCGTACACGGCCAAAACTACAACGATCACGATTGCCACAAGCAACGCAATGAATTTCTCTTTTGTATCCAGTATCTCATTCAGATTCATCGTAATCTCCTCTCACGTCTTGGGTCTCGTTCGCGGCCACGGGAAAAGTTCTGGCACCCGAGCCTTGTATTCCGCGTAGGCTTGGCCGAAGCGATCTTCAAGGTACTTCTCCTCCTTGCCGACCAACATCTTGAATAACAAGTAGGCCAGAAACGGGGCAAAGAACATCGGCCAAGAGCGGAGGAGTAGGACCAGTCCTGGGATATTGAAAACGATCCACGCGGCGTAGATGGGATTCCGCACCACGGCGAAGACTCCCGTGGTCGCCAATTCGTCCTTCTTATGCGCCCCCTTTACGGAAACGACGGCGATGACCAGCATCGGTAGGCCAATCGTCAAAAGCACGACCCCTGGAACAAGAAAGAAGGTATACGGAACGGTCTGAACGAGGAAAATGCTGGGCCAGAGGTAGGTGGCAATGCCCGCGACGGCCAAGTACACGAACGTCGGGGCCATGATCTTCGGGCCGACGCCCCAGATGGGCATTTTCGCTTTCACGCTTGCTCCTCAGTCCATCTGAAAATGACAATCGTTCTCGATGGCTTCTAAGCACTCGTCGGCGGTCAAGCTGGGAAATAGCTTGAACCACTTGTCGTTGTGCCGCAGGTAGGAAAGGGCGAATCTCCCGCCGCCAAGATGCTCCATGCGGGCGAATTTCAACTCGAACGAGGGCGAGATCGCGGTGGGGCCTGGGCAGGCGTAGGTCGTGCCGAAGTACAGGGTGCTTCCAAGCCACTTGGTCCACACGTCGATGATGTAATTGAATTCGTAGTCCCTCGGCGGCGGCTTGACGTACCTGGGTTTCAGTTTCTCGACCAATTTCGTCGCTTTGGCGTCCACGTCGGCCTTGAGCCGCTCGGGCAGAGGGGCCTTTGCGGTCCTCCGCGACGGCGAAGGCAGCATCCACGTCCTCGCCTGTTTTTTCTTTTTCGCCATTGAATTCTCCTTGCCCATATTGTAAGGGGTGGGGAGGCGGGGTGTCGAGACAGGGGCGGGAAAAGAAGGCTGTGCTGCCCATCGTAGTGGGCCGACGAGGCTCGAATACCTGTTTTCAGTTTGGAAACAGGCTTGTCCTATAGGGGCCGAGGTCGAAGGGTAGAACGCCGATCTGCGCAGGGTCACAAAACGTCTCAGTATCAGAAGTGAAATTGGCCCGCCCCACTTCTGATCGACGGAGAAGGTACGAACGAGGGCTGATGCTTCACCAGTCCTCTTGTTGCCACTTGCACTCTTCGGCCAGCCACTCATAACTCTTCGAGATTTCCGAGAAAATCCTACACCGTACTTCCCGATAGCCCTGACTGAAGCCGACCTTGCCGCTCATCTCGTCCAAGTGGTCCTCGTAGTTGGTGAGGCAATGCCTCAAGTAGTTCACGCAAATCCGCTCAAGAAACTTGGGGTCGGAATCATCCGTCGCCTTCAATCCCGATGTAGACCGCCCTTCCACCGCTCGCCAGTCCTGCATGTCGTTGTAGTGCTCGCACGCTCGCTCAATAAGTTCGGCGCGGTCGAGGATGGGAATTCTGATTTCGATGGCGTCCAAATACTGCTGCATCATTTCCCATTTGGTTTCCACGGCCCGTTCCGCCGCCTCCTTTCGCTTCGCCGTAATTTCTCTTTGCGCCTTGAACTCCTCGGTCTTTTCAATCGCCTCAATCCGCTCAAGGTTGAACAACTGCATCGGAGGGCCGCTCCTGTGGTTCGGGTTGGGTTTCACCAAGTCAGGGCTGCGTAGAAATATCTTGAAGAGATTGTCTGTCCATCCCCGCTCCGATTTCAGGCGGAACTTGGTAATCATCGGCGTTGCGTCTTTGGGCTTCTTCATCGTTTCGCTTTTCCCTTCTTCAATCGAAACGGACTGATTGTATCTCGTTGCAATGTGCAACGAGCGCATCAACCCAGTCTAATCTTGCGGGATCAATCGCGGCTCTTCCTAAGTAAAGTCAAAAGTCACTTGCCGCTGCTCTTCCCTCGCTGCATCAGATGCAGCACCCAGAAACGACATAATCTCGTCTACTTGTTCCCGCGAGCATATCCCGAGATGGTGGCAGTACACCCCGATGCCACGCACTGCGATAAACATGCCGTTATCTTTCAAGCTCTCGATGATCTCTCTACCAGTTGCAGAATTGGCCGCATTGGGCCATACCTCCGTCACCACCATGATCGGGATGCCGTTGTACTTTCCACGGTAGGTTACGACTAATCCTGATTTGTCGGGACGGGTGCATTGCGGCCAATCCCTGTTGTAAAGCCACTCGCATACATAGTCTCTGCATACGGGCGGTCTGCCTTCGTAGCACGCACAACCCGATTTCGTTGAATGCTTACACCACGTCTTTTCAGGCTTGTCTAACAGCGCGAAGACGAAGCAGCACGCCCTACACTCTCCGCACTTCCGAGGACCGTTTTTCAGTTGCTCTTTGTACTCGCTTCTCTTGCGGTTGTTCTCTTCCCGTTTCTTTTGTTTTCTCTGTTTGCGCTGTAATTTGTTCATTGCTACCCCGTATTGGACAAAAGGCGACCACGTTGAAATGCGCAACGAAGGCACCAACGGCTTTGATTCCTTGGACGCAGCCCAAGAAGTTGCATAAGCCAGACACTATCTGACTCAGGCACAAACGCCTGCAAAGATGCAGGCCACACACTGCTGCTACTACACGCTGGCTCCCCAGCTACTTGGCCCCCGCCACTACGGGATACATGCAATATAGCAGATTGCCGTAGTGGTGTTCAAGGGGTAAATCTTGCTGGCTGTTTGCGATGGCGTGTCGAGCAAGAGAAACAAGAATGGTACGGCCCATCGTAGTTGGCCGTCGAGGCTCGAATACCACCCTGGCCCCAAGGAGATCATTAGAAGTTGTTGAGATTCCGAGAATGCAACGGGATCGTCCTGTGCCGCCCACAATCACAGGCCCGTCGCCAACGAAAGCAATTCGCGGAAATCTGTCCACGGTCAGCGGAAAAGTGTCCAAGGATGTATCCCCGCCGCGTACATAAGGATATGATAACTTTCCAAGAATTCCTCCACAGCGACAATTGGAAAAAGCCACTACTGCCTGACCTCACAAAAGCGATGGCCAGAATCGTTCGTAGCGGGCAGCAGGGCTATCCAGACGGGAACTGGCGCACAGCACAGATCGCTCCCCCACATCAGAAGCTCATGTTGGCCCTAGCACGGGCTGGACAGCGAGGACTGACCCGCGTGGAGATCGCTGGCCTGGTCGATCTCGACGGCAAGGTCTTGGAGGAGTTGCTCGCGGCTTTGGTGCGGAGCGGGGAGATTGGACTGTTCCAAGTGAACGGGCAGCGTGTCTATCGGCGGCAAATGTAATGGCGGATCGAAGAGGGGTGCTACAGTTCGGCTCTTGATCTGAAAAGGGTGGTGCAACGGCCCGCTGTCCAAAGCCAATTCTTCGGGCCGATGGGCGTGGGGAGCGCATTTGTCCCTTCCGTGGGGCGAGATGTAATCCACTAAGGCGTTAAACGCAACGTGACGCTCATGCAGGCCCGAATAATAATAAACGCCTCCCAACCACATTGCCGCCCTACGCTTGAACGTGAGCGATGTGGGGAGGCTGCCGATAGTGAACCTCCCTCTTGATAGTCAATCTGCCCATTGCCGCCGCCAAATCCGCCTCGAAAATGTCCAGGTCGAGGTCTCTTTTCGCCTTAATAACGGCTTGGTCGTTAATAATGGGATACAAATATAGATGCGGGGGGGGTTTGTTATATCAGTAGTGGAGTGATTAGCCACTTTTTGCCTTATTTGCTCCCCAACCTGCCAATGCCTGCCCCTGAATCCCACAATATAACTGCCCACTTGTTCAATCCATCCTGCCTGCCGCAAGGCATCAAGATACTCGTTGGCCTTGCCATGATGCCCACACTTGATGCCACAACCTGCCAGCAGGTTCTTTACGTACTTGATTGTCATTTCCCCCGTAGGGTGATTGACCAGCGCACGCAGGAGTTGACTTGTGGCCTGGGCCGTGGTTTCCAAATCAGCACGAAGAATAGTGGCAAAATAGGTCAGTGCGTGAATATCGTCAGCCGCCCACTTGAAATCACCACCTTCAAGAGCCACAGCCCGTGAACACACGCCCCACGTCGCACGATCAACGAGCGAGAATCCCTTGCGATTCCATGCCGCGAACACTTTGGCGAGTTTACTGCTGGACAGGTCAGGATCGCGCTGATGGCCGTTGCCGTTGTAGACCGCATCGACGCTTCGACGCACGATCCTGCTGACTTCCTTGCGCCCCTTGCCTGTCAAACGATCAGAGAAGCCCACGTCGGGCAGGCCGTCAACTAGCCCCTCCACAAAATCAATGGCCTCGTCAGGCTCATCGAAATAATAGGGAAGCATTCGTGCGGTCAAAACAATTGCGCAATTCAGCGAGTCGGGTGGATTATTCCTGCCCATCCAGAAGTCCACAAGCACTTGGGCATATCGGCCACGCAGCTTGCCAAATACGCTTTCGGGGGCCTTGGGAGGAGACACCTGCGGCTTGGCCTTCTCCTTTTGTTCTTTGGGCGGTGCAGCATCGTGAAGGGGCTGAATTATTGAAAAGATCGCGGCCATTGCCTCTTCGACTGTGCAATAGGTTGGCTCAATCTGCCACCCCACGTAGGTCCGCAGATCGACCTTCTCGTAGGGCCTTTCCAACAGCGTGACGCGGCCACAGGCCAGCGGCAAGCGAAACGATTGCTTGGGGTCGGGATAGATTTCCCACTGTTCGATAGGTTTCATTGCCGCCGCGACGGCCCGCTGATGCAATTCAGGGTCTTGGGCGTCGATTTCCGTCAACAACTTGCGGAGATCGGCACGGGCCTGCGATAGAAGAGTCTTCTCGTGGGTTTTGAGGATATGCACGCCACGCGGGCTGATCGAATAGTGCCATCGGTCCCGACCGTGGAGGTTCTTGAGAACCAAGGCGACTTGATCCTTGAAAACGTGATAATCGCCGCCATGAAAGTCGGCGTCGATGGCCGAAAAGCAAGTGTACTCGCCGCCGAGGACTCCGTAAATCTCGCTCCCCTTGAGATGCAGCCTGATCTTCTCATCATCGAGATAGCCCCGACACGTCAGCCAATGGCCGTCCTTGCCCCACCACAAGTAGGTCTGCCGCTCCGCATCGTCCACAAAATAGCGGCAATACATATCCCGCAGCAGTACCGTGCTGAGGCGTTTATAGGGTTGAGTCTGCTCGATGGAGTAGAGGGGAATCTGCCGCAGCTTGGCGACCGCCCTTTTAGTTTCGGTGGGCTTGCCATCCGTGGCGATCTCCTCGCTCTTTTCCGTCACCGTGTACTTCAAATCGAAATGATCGACGGGCTTGGCACCATCCACCACTTTGCGGCGGGCATCTTTCCGCCACTGCTTTTTCGTTTTCAGCAGAAGATTCTCTTGAAATTCTTGCTCGTCGTTTACTATAATACTTATAGACACTGTTTCCTTTCTGGCCCAAGGTTCGCAGCCTTGGGCCACACTCTTTCTTGAATTACAATAAGGCTGGCCCAACCGCCCCCACCTTACGTCAGCGGGAGCGGCTTGGGCCAACTTAACAGCCTCTCTTTCTACGGCCTTTTTTCTTCGGCCTGTTGCTGAATCAGCGCGTAGCTGAGTTCATAGAGTCCAGGGTAATCACAGTTCCAATTCAGGAAGCCCGCCATCCACTTAATCAAAGCCTCCTTGGCGGGCAAAGGCTCTTTGCCCCAATAGCGGGTGCCGTCCCCGTTCATCATCACGGCCATATCGACCTCGCCTTCCACGGTGTCGAAGGTCATATAATCGGGGCCATCCTCTTCATGCAAGGTGCCGTACAGCAGCACCAGTTGAAGTTGTCGGGGAGCTTCCCCAGACTCGTTCAGGGTGCCACCAGACACCGCTACGAGTTGGCACTTTCCCTTTTCAGTCCATTGCCGTACTAACGGGCTGACGTATTTCATCGCCGCTTCCTGCGGGATCGCCGCCGACAGCGGCATGTAAAGCGGCACAACCACATGGGACCGCTCACGATTTGCTTCACCAGTTGCGATTTTCAAGCCTTCCTCGAAACTGGTCACAGTTACACAGGAGTTCATAGTTTTCTTTCTCCCTTTTTGGGTAAACTCGATTCAATTCATTTCGGCTGTTATCCCTCGGCAGCAACAAGCCGCCTCGGGCAATCCATCCCCGCACCAACCGAAAACGCGAGGGAGGTGTTTCGTTTATTTCCGCTCCAACCCCGCCCCACAGGACGACCGACGGGCGGGGCTGAGGCGGCCTTGGTGTTTTACGACGAGGCAGCAACCGTCTCGCTCGACTGCGACTTGTACCGACTCTCAGCCAGTACGAGGTGCGCCCAGACCGACAGATACCCGATGGGAGCATGCGCGGGCGCGGCTGCGATCTTGCCCTCCATGTAGTCGTAGCATTTTGTCATGGGACTGACTCTAAGCCCCTTGGGAAGCTCGACGATGCATTGGTCACTATCGTCGCGAAGCCATTTCCCATTTCCGTTTCGTACCAATACCTGCCCCAGATAGCTGCCGAAGTCCAGAGCCAGGTCCGCTGCGGAAATGTCGTCTTTCATCTGTCGCAGGATTTCTTCGACCTTCAGAAGCGAGTCCACTGAGTAATCGAGTTCAAACCCAAAGGCTTCTTTCACCCCATAGACCACCCTGGCCGCTGCCTCGCCGCTTTCCACGGCCTTGATTTGATATTGCCTTTGGTCCTCAAGGTCCATGCCTTCCATCATTTCTCCTTCGCAGTCTCTCCATGCCTCAGTAAGCGATTCTCTAACTGGCATCTTTTTCCTGCGACCATGAACAAATGGTTTCACACCAAACCGTTTTGCAATCGCGGCAATGGCCTCATCCAGCGTCCTACGTTTATCGTTCACTTCTTCTTCCAATCGTTTCAAATCATCCCATTCTTTCACTTCAATCATTTCAATATCCTCAACTCTCGTTTCATAAAATACTTTTCATGCTCGGTTGTTATGCCTTCAGCAGCAACAAGCCGCATCAGGCAGTCCACCCCGCACCAACCGCAAATACGGGGAAGGTTGTTCATTTGTCAGCGGTATTCTGCATCCACGAAGTCGAGCATGGCCGCAACGCCGTCGCCTGTTATCGCGGAATCAATCGCTTTTTCAGCAGCGACCCACACGTCAAATTGCGCGTAGCTTTCGGCCACTTCCAAAACAGTCTCTTCAGCGAGTCCCGTCCTCGCGCAGTACAATTCCAAGGCCGTCGAAGAGGTCATGCTCCCCGCCCGCCCGCTGCTTTCGAGATAATCCCGAAAGGTTTTCAGGTCAGCGACGATTTCGACGCTCACGCCATGCCTGGCCGCAAAGTCCGCAATGGCTTTTTGTGCAAGGGGATCGCTAGTCATGAATTTCTCCCCTTGAAGCGGCCTTGTTCAATTCGGCCACGATCAGCACGGCCCAGAATTCGTCCACGGCCCAGGCAATCACCTTGCCTTCGCTGTCGAGAATCTCGCAGCCCGTGGTGCCGATGCGGCGAAAAAAGAAATGGCTACTCATCGTTCACCACCCTCCGAAAGCCGAAATCCTCAAGCAACTCTGTCACCTTGTCTCGATGCCACAAATAGGCAATCCACTCGGGATGCTCGGCATCACGTTTCACCACGGCCATGCCCTCGGCATAAGCCTTTCGCGTTGGCTTGCGGTCTTCGCCCCTATAGCCGCAATCTCGCAATTCACGACCGACCTTCGTGGGCGAAAGGCCAAACGGTTTTCCAATGTCTCGCATATTCATGTACTCATTCACCTTTCCTCCCTTCGAGCCGCTCCCATCGCTTGCGACCCTTGAAATACTTCTTAATCTCGTTGGCTTGGCCTTCCGTGTAATAGAACTTGGAACCCAGCCGTTGCTTCGGCAAGTCAATCAACCCCCGTCGCGTATGGCCTTGCAGGCGGCCTACGGAACATTCTGCAAGTTGTGCAACTTCGCATTGCGTGAGCAGTCGTTGTCGTCGTCTTTCATCGTGTAGTGTTTGGATCATATGTCCCTCCTTCACCTATATAGGAGTAAGCGATTACATTTTTCTGATTGCGAAAAAAGATTTCGGCAGCTACGGCAACTTGTTCCAGGTCAGCCAGTCGTCAACCAGCGATTCGACATTCGCCTCAGCCAAACGACAGAGTTCGCGGAACTTCGCGGCAAACGACTCAGCCGCCGCCGCCAACTGACCGCTGGACTTGACGGCCTTCTCGTCAACCCAAAGCTCGAACAGATCGCTAACCTCGCAGGTCATTTCAAGCGAAAAGCCGTATTTTCTGTCCGCAACGTGCTTGGAGAGGACGCTCGAAATATCGCTTTGCGCGATGGGAGTTCTTTCCGACGCCTGCAACTCGGTGGGAGTCAACTCTCTGATTTCGGCCTCTTCGCACCATTTTGCAAAGACTTTCCAGTAATCGGTCGGGACGGCGACCGCTCCATTCCTTATCAGCCACGCCGCTGTCGCTTTCCATTCACGGTCAATGGCAAATACCAGAGACAGAACACCGCCGTCAGTTCTAAAGCTGTATTTCACAACAGGTCCGCAAGTCCCATCGGGCCGTTTATAGCGTCCATTATTATTCTTGGTGCCTCGCATTCCCATGAAGCAATCCAAAGCAGTCGTCAATTCATTCCGAGTATCAAATGTCATAATATGTTCTCCAAAGCATGACCCCGCGAGGACGGTCGCCAAGTCGATCTCTCAGGGTCCGCAAGTTATCAATAGTATTGGTGGCGACGATAATCAGCCGTTGCCTCACCCGCACCACGCGGTCGGGCCTCAGTAACAAGACTGGCAAATCAGCACGCAAGCGTGCCGACTGAGGATGCCGCTAATCTGCCGTAGGCAGCAGCGGTCACGGCCAGAGGGCCATGAACGGGTCCAGCGACCCGTGTGTTAAGAATGTTGTGCAGTTACTTTGTTATCAAGTTGTATCGTTATTGTCATTATAGCAAAAAGGGAAACCAACAACAACGTTTTCTGAGCGAAGAAATGGAAAAAGGAAAAGGCCCCACCTGCTACGAGCCGATAGGGTCTTTTCCACAGTCACAACTACTATGAATGAGTCGCCACCGTTATGAAGCCACCAATGGCTGGGCTACCCCTGTGGTTATACGAACCACGGCCTCGGGGTCAGGCGTGATCGTTGTTGTTTAAGGAGACTTCCTGGAGAAACGCGAGACCGCCTTTGTTGGCATAATACTCGTTGTTGGCACGAGCTACCTGTTCGCTACACGAGATGCTACGTTTCACCAACGCCGCCGTGGACAAGTGCGGAAACAGTCGCTTATTAAAAAAGGAGACATAATCTTCATCGAGACCCTCTTCGTCCACGTTCGTAGACGCAAGAAGAATGGCTTTCCCAGAATTCACCAGCCTTGGGATGAGCCGCTGGTTTTCACGGCGCAGACGCGAGTACGGGGAGAACATGCACCCCAAGTACACGGGACTTTTATTGCCGTAGATGGTCGGGACACGGCCCCGATACATGAAAATAATGTTGTTTCTGTCGGGCCGAAGTTCCTCGCCCCACGAAGGCTCGACGCACCAGCAGCAATGGAACTCGGTGCAAATAGCGGGACGAGACTGGTCGTGGATCGCACAACCCTTGTCGCACTGATGTTTGCACGGGGTCTTTCGGGGCTTGTCCATTTCGGGAACGGTAAACAGTACGCAACACGCGGTACACCCATTACACGCTTTCACAGTACATACTCCATAATGATCCACGCCGAGAACGTCATGATCTCGGGGAAGACAACTCAAAATCCCACGGTCCCCGTGGGGTGGTAATTTAGTACGAATTGATCCTGACGAACTCTCGCAGCAGCATGGCAGCAATCGCGGGCCTGAAATGCAGCCCTTTCCGCCCAAAGGCGTCGATATGCTGGGCGAGTTGCCGCAAGGCCCACAATGATTCGCCGCCCGTATGTTGCTGACACCCCTCAATGAACGCGGGGAGGAAGAGGCTGCACACATCGCTGTCTTCGACAAAATCAGCGAATGCTAGAAATTCCTTTTGCTCTTCGGCTGTCAACTTGCGGGTCTTATGAATGATTTCCCCAGGAAATCGTTCGTATTCACCAACGTCAGTTCTGTACGGGCAATCGAGACCACAATTCTCGCCCATTTGCCTGCGCACGACGTAGAACTTCGGTGCGGTCTCGTCACGGATCGTCACCCGCGAGTTGTCCGACCAAATGTACGGCTTTACGGGGGAGTAGGATGCCTCGTTCCACTCCTCTTTCGTCGGGTCGTCCACGGTCCCCATCGCCCCGCAGACGATGCATTGAAGCATCAGCCAGACCTCGCTCAAGGCACAGCTAAATACGATCCACTCATGGTCATGATTCGTTGGCATTTAATCTTTTCCTCTTCCGTTCGCGGGTTGGATTTCCAAAGTGGCTACCGCAGCCGCTCAAATAAGTTTCAATCGGGAAGCTACACGTCGAGTTTGGCAGCAAGTTGTTGCAGATACTTCAAAACCGTGTGGAGCTTCTTCTTGTAGTCGTTTCGGATGGTGGGCACTTTCTTTTCAAGGTCGGTCAAAGCCTTCACGGCATCCTCTACGGCGGTTTTCTGTTCGTGGAGTTCTCGATTCCGTTTTTCCTCGGCCTGTTCTTGCCGTTTCTCCGCGATAGCCTCCAATACCCCGAGCCGTGCCGCTTCGTGTCGATCATAGTCCTCGTCGGCGGGATCGGGGTTGGCATCAAATTCCTTGTCTACGGCTATAAACCGCTGAAGGGCCAAGCTAACCTCATCAATCGGCACCCCGATACCCAACGCGGGTTCGGCCTTTGCTGCGGCATCGGGAACAGCATGATCGTTGTCGGCACCGTCCGTTTCCAAGACGGGGCTGGCCGTGCCGTCGCGTTCCAGTTCGGCATCGGCCTCCTTGACGAAACTGACAAATCCGCCCCACTCCGCTTTGGTGTTGGCGTCGGCGGTGCCGTCCAGAATGGAATTCGCAACCTGCCCCGCCAGATCACGGAGGGCGTCAATCCTGGCAGGGATGTTCGGCTTGACCGTTGTTTTGAGACGGGGCACTGCCCACGGATAATTCTGCGGATTCTTCGCCCTGTCATTCTTGACCGCTTTTCCAAGTTCACGGAATCCGCCCGTAAACGCTTTTGCCTTTTCTTCGGTCTGGAAATAGGCCCTGAAGTTAATGGCTCGATAGGCGTTGTCTTTTTTCACGCCCCAAGCCTTAGCTTTTTCCAGCCAGCCTTTCTTGCTTTCCCGCCAGAGTTCTTCAAGCGGTTCGCCAAGGTGATACAACGGGACGATGGTGTTGCCCTTGGCGTTGTTCACCCCCGCGTCGGCTTTTTCCAATTCGGCCAATGCCGCTTTAATTCTCGTTTCGATATCCATGATTTGCCTACTTTCGTGCGCACGAAAGTTGAAAATGGGTAGAATTGCCCTTGCTAGCCCATATCTTTCTCGAACACGCCCCGCCCGCCCCATTTCCACCCCGCAGATTCCATCTGCGGGACCAACTCCTTCCAGAACCGCTTCCGACGGCCTTCAAGGGTCTCCTTGACCGCCGAGCCTTCGGGCAGAATCGTGCCGATCCGCACCCGCACGCGATTGGACGAATCCCATTTCAGCCATTCATGCTGCTGGCCGTTGGCGGCCAAATTGGCAATCGTTTCGGCCAGCGGCACCACATCGAGGCAGGGCCGCATCGGGGAAAGCTGCCGCTGGCCCACCTTTTCCAACGTGGCCGTCACCGTTTCCAAATCCAAGCACCAATGCTGTAACTCGGCCCGCGACGATCCGTTGACGGTTCCACCGTGCCGCTCGATGGTGAATTTCAACTTCGGCGGATTCCAAACCACGCTCTCCATGCGCCCGAACAGCTTCTCCCAATTCATCCCGCCGTCGCTGCTGCCTCCGAATTGATCCCAACACGGGGCGAGAAGTGACTCCAACGGGGCCTTGTTGGTGATCGGGCCAGGGGCAACGGTGGCAAGGTATTGTTTCAGGGTTTCCATTGTGCCGACTCCTGCTTGACCTGCTCGCCTCCTCTTCCTCCTCGCAAAGGTCGAAACAACGAGAAACAAGGTCAACATTTTCTCAAAGACAGGAAACGGCTCCAACGACTACGAGCCGATGGAGCCATTTCAATAACAGCCTGGGATATTCCTAGCTAGGAATCCGCTTCATGCGAATCTTCTGGGGACTTCCCGAGAAGAGCCAAGTCGCGATTGCTGGGTTCTTCAGGTTAGAGTCAAACTTCTCGTATGCTTTGATCGACGCCTCATCCTTGGAATCGGCCTCGACGAAGACGGAAGCCTCCGCAGTCGCCTTAAAAGTCACTTCCCATTGTGCCATTTCTTCTCTTTCATTTGCCCCAGCACTTTTGGGCATTGGCGGCGGGGCGTACCACCGATGCCCACTGAATGTTCACGATCCGATGCTGATGGCGGATTCCGCCATCATAGAATTGCAAAAGCCCATAATCCCGTAGTAGACCTTGCCAGCGGGCGAAACCATGAATGCCCGCACTGCGATAGCGTCTTGAATGTCTTGCTTTTCAGATTCAGCAAGGATTATGCCGTTGGCCGCAGCCCGCGCCAGGGCATCCTCGATGCTGGTCGCGGAGTTGGCAATCGAACGAACCCGCTTGTTGCGGGGCTTTCCGTGCATTGTTACGATCTCGACATAGAATGGACGTAGTGGACTATTCCCGTGCCAGACCATCTAGCACGGCTCAGTTGCAATCACAAACTGTAATAGTCCCACTTCCGAGTCGAGTCGCTTTTGGAACGCCTTCGATGAGGCGGCAAAGCACTCCGTAGGGGAGGCAGGAGTTATCGACGCGAACCAATGCGGCTTGCATCAACGATTGTCATTCTACATCATGACGCAGGCACTTCAAGGGCAAACTCTTTCAGGTGCCGAGATTTCTTTGCGTGGTTTCGAGTCCGTCCCCGAAGTCGATCTTCATTCTTCCAAAATGCTTTTATTTCCACCGAACAAACACAAATCAGAATTATGAATAATCAATTCCGCTCTATTCGTCGCCCGATTATACGACCCTAATTTGTAGACCGACTACGAAGGCGTTGAAGTCGTGGTGCGGTACGGACTTATATTGTTTGGCTTGGCACGCGAATAAAACGGGCGGCGGCAGAAAATGCGTTTTCAGGACTTGGAAATCTCATAAACGAATTGTGAAAACCGTAATGGCGAATCTACATAATGTGGAATTAACCATTCCAAGAATTCAGACGACGCCCAGGAGAGTATTCTCCTGGGCGTTGTTATTTTCCCTGCCTCAATCGCTCTTGCCCATCAAGAACTGCTTTCAGATCGACGTCGCAGGAAATGCAACGCCGCCCAAGATTGCGGCACGCCAGGGCCGTCGTAAACGCACCGCCGCAAGGATCGAGGACCAAATCGCCAGGGCTTGAGAAGTAGCGTACCAGCCTTTCGACCTCTTCGAGCGGCTGCTGCCACGCATGGCAATCTTTCTCCTTGGTGGTGACGCGGGAAACATCGCTCCAGCGAGTGCGTTTCACCCACGCCCCCTTGGAATAAACCAAGATCGGCTTCCATTGCGAGGCTACATCGAGGGGGTGGACCATATTGGCATCCCCCGCCCATTCGGACGAAATCATCCATCGCCACGTCAGATGCTCCCCGAGCGTTCTCATCACCTGATCGAGGTGGTATTGTCCCGAGTGCATGACGAACAGGCCACCTTCCACCAGGATGCGATTTGCCATCGCAGCCAATTCACCGATCTGCGGCAAGAAGTCCTTGCCGTATGGAATGTCGGTGATAATCGCGTGAACGGATGCGGGGGCAATTCTAGCAACTTGCTCAAGCTGTTGAAGCAGGCAGTGGTATATGCGAATCGCGTCCTCGGGCAAGGGAATGATGGGCTTGCCCTCCCGCTCGGCTTTCTTAACGTTGCGGCGTGCGCGGCGGGCGGCGGTCGTGGCGTCCATCATCTTGCCGTTGGCGGGCAAGTCCTTGATCGCCTCCAACGCCTTGTCGTATTCCTTGGAGGTATTGGCAACGATGCGGCTATAGTTCCTCGGGCGGTTCTTTCCATCCTTGCCACGGAAGACGGTCAACTTTGGAATCTCCAAAGTTCCCTCCAACCGCACCCGAACCTTCGTAACGGTCACTTTCGCCATGCCGCCGATCATTTCGGCTAGCCAATTGTCGTTTATCGTCGGATCGAGTTTCAGGTACGCGGCGACGAGGGCGCGTTTGCCTTCCAGATTCAATTGCCGCCGCTTGGCATTGGCCGTGACAGCAAGTTCTAGTTTCTCTTCCTCAGAATCGAAATGTCGCACTTCCCGAGGGCAGAAAATGCCGAGTTCATCGCAGGCCCGTTGTCGGTGCCAGCCGTCAATGATATTCCCCTCGTCGTCCACAATGATCGGAATGTCCACGCCTCGCTCGGCAATCGACGCCTTGAGATCGGCAAACGCCTCGGGTGTGAGGTCGGGCATGATCTGGTACTTGCCCTTGGTCGTCGGCGTTGGGTTTACGGGGCGGATCATTGGGCACCGCCTTTCCCATTCGGCGGCAATTCCGCGAACACGATGTTCTGCGGCAGCAAGTGCCAGCAAAGCCAAAACGTATTGAAATTGGGCGACGTATTGCCTGAACCAACGAAGTTGATACGCTTGTTCGGAATCAGTAGTTGGATTCCGTGCTTGGCGAAGAGTGGATAACGCGCCAGCCCGACTAGGGCATCGGCGGGCAGGAGCATGGCAAACGGCTTGCCGAGGGAGTAGGCCCGCCGAAGGAATTCGTCTTTCTTCGAGAACGGGGGATTGCTAACGAGGAGGTTTGCCTCGACGTACTCGGTCAGAAAATCCACATCGGGACCGCCCACGACCTTATACCCGTGCAATTGAAGGTAGTGAGCGATATGGCCCTGGCCCCATGCAAATTCCCAAATGACCTTATTCGCGGGCAGGAACGGCAGCAGGAGCGAAATGGCGTTGTCGGGGGTATAGTATACATCGCGCTTACTGCCTTTTTTCTCGAAACGATCCACGCCGTTCAGCGATGCGAAGTTCCGTTTCAGCCCGACAGCAGACGGCATCTTTGGCGCATCACCATTTCCGTGCGGCAGAACGATGGACGGCATCTTCAAGTCGCCGTTGCGGTTCGGCACAACGATCTTGGGATTCAACTCGTCGTCCAGTCGCTTCTTGTACTGCTCCTCGACCTCTGCAAGGCGTTCGACGGCCTCTTTCCAATACGGCTTGTGAACTTCCATCCCCAGATAGGACCGATGGTTCAACAAGGCCATTTTGAGGCTAGTCCCCGATCCAGCCATAGGATCGAACACGACGTCGCCTGGACGGGAAAAGGACAAGATCAAGTCCTCGGCCATTTTCTCGGCCATCGGATCGGGATGGCTGATTTCGTCCCTTGTCGTATGGCCCCCGCCAACCTGATAGGTCCACACGTCGCTCCGCAGTCCGAACGACGGGATGTGCTTCCCATAGTGGCCCCTTCGCATCGTGCCGTCTTCGGAGCGCGCAGCCCAATCCTTCTTGAACTGGCCCGCAGACTTATTCGGCTTGTCGCGGAGCAAGTTCACGACCCGAGGGTGACCCTTGCTCAGCACGAACCCTGTGTGGGAACTTTGGGCGTACCGCGTCTTTTGCGGCAACCGCGTGCTTACGGTCGTCAGGGTGAGTTCGTTGCGAAGGGTGAAACCAAGGCCCATGAAGCGAAGGGCTTGCTTGTGTTTCGTGCCCGTGAGCGACCCCTTCGCGTTGACTTGATCGGCCACGACCCACACCACGACGCCGCCCTGCGTCGTGATTCGCCATAGTTCCTTCGCAATGGCCTCGAAGTCGAAAGGGTGGCCGCCGTATTTGCGAATGTTATCGTAAGGCGGTGAAGTCACGGTGAGCGGGATACTGCCGTCAGACAGTTCCTTCATGCCCGCCACGCAATCGCGGTGGAGGATTTGGTTGATGAACTTGGGAGAGAGGGTGTTCATTGCGGCACCCCCTTTCCAATCTGCTCGACAAGCTGACGAATGGTGTCTAACAGCTTGTGGTAGTCCTCCGACGATTCCTTTTTCCAATCGACGGCCTTAATGTCCTCCACCACGTAATCGAGGCGGTTGCGCAGCATGACGAGAACGGCCAAGGGCGAATGGGGCTCCTTCGGCGGCGGCAACTTCTCCTGTTCGGCCAAGAAGTCCTTCATTTTTTCCTTGTGAGCGTCCCAAAGCAGGGCATCGTGAATGTCCTGCCCCCGAAAATCTACAAGGAGTTGAATCTGCCGCTGCTGGTCCCAGCCATTGCGCTTCGCAGCTTCCTTGAAAAGTTTGCCACAACCAAAATCCTCGTCGTCTTCGTCCTGCCCGACTTCCCCGTATGCCTCCTCCTCCTGCTCGTCCTTGTCAGCAGGGTCGAGCCGTTTGCCATCGGCAGTCTCATCTTCAGACTTCTTGGCAGCAGCCCTTTTCCTGCGGGCCTGTTTTGCCGTTTCAGGCTTCTTGGTGACCGCTTTTTTCTTGTGGCTCGTCTCGGCAGCATTGTTCTTCGCGTGGTCGCCCTCGGCGTTATCCTTGGGGATTTCAGGTTGGGTGAGGATACCGAATTCGATATACGCCTCCGTCAGCCCCAGCTTCAGCAACCTCGCGTCGGTCGCCCGCTCGACAAGCTGCTTGGCACGAATCCAGGTTGCAGGCGAGATTCCGTACTTCTTCAAGAAGCCCTGCCACTGCCCATGTTCCGTCTTCTTCTTGGCGCAGATGAGAGCCTGCCCAAGGCGGTAGGCGTGAATTGCCGACTTGCGCTCGCCCATGATGATCTGCTCGTTCTGCGTGTGGGCGTACTTGCCCAACTGGTCGGCATCCCAGGACTCGTCAGGCGGCGGGACAGTATTGAAATCGTTCACGCCTGAGAAGTTTGCCCCGCTGACGGCGGGTTTGTCCTTGGCGGCTTTGCCGTTGCTATTGGATAACGGCACGGCTTTCTTGGGATCATTGGGGTCGAGCGCGAGACCCAGCTTGTGCAGTTCGGCTTCGTTCTTGACTGCTCTCATGTTCGTTTCCTTTTTGGGTGAAAGATGCGGTTCGGGCCTATCTCTCACGGAAAAGGGGCTGACTCGCGCCGATAGCAGCAGAAGTGGCGACTTGCAGCAGCTTCGCTAAATGGAAGCCATGCAAGAGGTTAGAAACGGCTGGACAAGATTGGCCGTCTGCGTCGAGAACAGAAAACTTCGCACGCTGGCGAACGAACAAGAACGTTCTTGGAGAACGCCACACGATGGTGCAGCTTGGTGGCATAGAAGAAAATGGCTGCGGCAGGGTCCAACTTTACCATCGCGGCCTGTCCAAGAAACACTGCGTTGCCGTCCTGGGCTGTGTTGCCATCGCCGCCTGTTCAAGAAACACTGCGTCACGCTTAGTTTGACTGCGCCGGCGTAGTTGGACTTGGACGCTCGCCGTCGCAATCACGACCCGTAGCTCGCTGGAACAGGCGTTGCCGCAACTGCGGCCACCTAGTCTTCGGAGGAAGCGGCCTCCGTTTCGACTACGGCGAAGCGGTACTGAACCTTGGGATCACCGCCGTCAACACGATGCCGCCGTTTTTCCAGCCGCAAAATGAGCTTACTGTCGTCGGTTTCGACCAAGAAAGTCTCGTTCGTGTGCGCGCTCATGACGACTCCGATGCCCCGCGTGCGGCTTTTGTCATTTTCGCGGTCAGCTTCGTGGATCACCGTCTTGACAAGGCCAAGTTCGACTACGCTTCGCGTCCATTCCTCTGGCCGCAACCACTCGTCGGGCTTCATCGCCCCGATCAGGCCCAAGCCGTGACGCCGAGGATCGTCAGCGGTCTTCCGCTTGCCGTAGTTGGCAAGGAAATCGGTGAAGCCGTTGGCCTTGAGGATGCCGCCGACCACCTTGGCCCACACGCTGAAGGGGTGCCGAACCTCTTCATCGGGCCGTTCCCCCGCCGCCTTCCACCGCTCTACCATCCCCCGAAGTTCGGCAGCAATTTCCTCCTTGTTGGCGGGCAGAAACTCCAACTTTGGATTGCCGATACGGGGTTGACGGTTCTGAATATCGCCCTTGGGATGCAGATGGATCGGCAAGCTGCGGTTCAAAAGGTCTTCGCTGGCCGTGCCGAAGTTGGTGGAAATCGCCAAGACCAGATCGTTGCGGCGGCGAACAGGCTGGCCCGTGCCTGTCGAGAAGAGCAGCGGCTCAGGGTCGGTGGCAAACCGCTCCAAGAAGGCCGAGGCGATGAACTTGTCGCGGCGGTCAAGGCGGGCGTTTTCGACCACGACCATGCCAGCATCAGGGGCCGTCTTGACTGCCCCCACAAAGGACCGTTCCAAGGCCCAATTCGTTCCCTGGTAACTGATCGACACGGACCCTGCCAGTCCAGCCGCGAAGGCCAGGGTAGTGTCCTTACCCGCTTGGGATTTCGTAGCCGTTGCGAGGATGATCGGCTTGCCCCCAGGAAAGTGGTTGCGCAACATGACCGTCAGAGCCGTCCCTACCGCATTGGTACGGTCGGCGTTCGATTCCCATTCCATCACGTCCAAGAAGGCGTTGATCGTGTCCATCGAGTCGGACACTTGCGGCCTTTCCCCCACGTAGAGGATGCGATGGCCCTCGTCGCCGTTGTTGTAGCCAGGGACCGCCAATGCGAAGTTGGACAAGTACATGGGGACGGTCGTGACCAGATCGACGGGAGGGAACTCGCTGAGGAATGTCTCGGCTTGGAGCATGGCCGCGAGATGGGCCGAGGGGATCATACCGCCCTTGCTCTTGCCATCCCTTACGACGGCCACAGGCACGCGATCCACCACGATGGGCGCAAGGTCGGCTCCCTTGGTCACGGGCTTGGATTTCCCGCCAGGGAGGAGTAGGATCAGTCCATTGCCATAGGCTGGGCTGCGGAAGAGGTCGCCGCTGACCGCTAGGCGTTTGCCCAAGGCCGCGTAGTTGACGGCGGGCGGGTGGTCGTCGTTCCAGATGAAAACTTCGCTGGGTTGGGGCGAAGGGACCAGCTTCAATAGTGGCTGGTCGTCGGGGGTGGGGGTTTTCTCTGCGTTGGATTTTCGGGGCATTTCTGGCTCTCCTATTAGATTGCCGCGCACACCCTACACACCCTGCGCACGGCACAAGGTTTTCGATGAAGGGTGCCTATTACTCCAGGGAAACGGGGCCTTGGCGCACGGAGAGCCTTGAAAATGGGCAGATTTCCACGCTAGGTAATGGAAAGAGCGGACGGTCGAGAACGGTCAAGAACGTTCTTGGCGGCTTGCGGGTGGCGGGGGAATCGGCGGCCCAATGTCTCGGGACACGGGTTGGATTCTTGGAGCCTCCACTATTTCCAGGCGACAACCCGCTAAGAAAACCTCTCGATAGTCCGATGCCAAACCAGTCCGACTAGAGGTTCTTGAAAAGTCCGATAAGGCCCGCGAGAGACAGTTTTCTAGGGACAAGCGCAGAGCAAGCAGACCCTAGAAATCACGGGACATGACGGACTCCTTGGGCGCGGCAACGGCGGAAAAATTGCGACTCCCGCCGCCTCCACTAACACGGCTTGCGACAAAAATCGCAAGCCTTGTTCGTTTCTTGAGTTACGACAAATCGCTTCTTCAAGATTTTGCCGCCAAACTGCCCAAAACGCCAAAATGTCTGATAATTCGGGGGTTTCTTGTCTGATAAGGCACCCAAGAATGTCTGATAAGGGCATTAAAATGTCTGATAAGGCCCGACTGCCCCAGCTAATGGGGAGTGCCTTGATTGCATGAAAAAACCCCGCCACCGAAGGCCGGTGGCGGGGTTTGAAATGCCAACGTCAGCTAGGCTTTTGCTTTGGCCCAAGCCCCTTTGAGTAGCGGTGGACGGTCTGCCTAGTCACTCCAACGACCTCGGCAATCTTCCAGACTTTGTAGCCCTGCCGCCGCATCTTACGGATTCGCTGGATTTGCCCCGGCGTGATGTTCGGCCCACCCATCTTCCTTTTTTCGGGGAAAGGATCGACGGGCGTGGCCTCGAACATAGGCTGAAGGTATTCCTCGACCTTCCGCAGAGCCGCAAACATTTTTCCGTAAGGACGATTCGTGTAAACGTCGGCTAAATCGTCGGTCTTGACCACCTTCCCATGTCGGAGGAAAACCCCGGCAACTTCGCCATCGGAGAACTGTTTCACCAGATCGCCAGCGGTTTTTCGGAGTTTCCCAAGGCTAAGACGCTTAAAGTCGGGATGATCTTTCTTCACACGGCGAAGCAAGCTGTCGAAAATGTTGGGAATCCGTTGGTTACGGTTTCCACCGCTGGTCTGTCGAGTGAGGGGATAGCCTTGCTCGGTCAAGAACAGGTGGCTGTCAGGGGTGGGCGTCATGTCCTTCCCCGCCAGCGGCCCGACGCTGATTCGGGTCTGCTTGTTGCGGCGGGCGATGGCCCATTCAATGGCCCGAACAGTCTCCCGCCACAGAAGAAACTCGCCATAGACGCCAGACTTGGGGCGTGGCCCTTTGATGAACGAATCGTTCTCGCTCGTTTCAAACCGTAGCAGTTTGGCGAACGGGTGTGGGCTATACAGGAAGATTTCCCGCAGCAGCAGCCCAGCGATTTCGGAACTTCCCGCAGCACAGTTCAAGGCTAGGAGCAGGACGAACCGTTCGATTGGAGTTGCGTACTGATTCAGCATCGTCAGTTCATCGAGCGAATACACAGGTGCCTGTATGGGCGTGTATCGAGCGACCTTCTCCTGGTGCGTTTCCTTAACTCTGGTATCAATGTCATAGAAATCTTCTGGGCGTCGCCAATCGAACCGATCACTACGATGCAGCCACTCGCAGAATGCCACAAGCTGCTTGACGTGATGCTGGACGGACTTTACCTTCATAGGCGTCTTCGTATCCTTTACCATCGGACGCTGCCGCCAAAGTTGAAACATTGCGTCTAAGGCCGATTGGTTCAATGCAGCCAGGGGCATATCAGGATGGCGTTCCTTCAGACGTTCGATATTCCTGATCTGGGCACGCCCCCACGAAGTCAATTGCCGATCTTCGCCATCTTCGGCAGGGCCGACGAATTCGCTTTTCACCCATTCGCTATAGGCATCGAGTGCCTTGTGGAGCATTTGCCCGTTGCTGGTTGCATTGTTCGTTCGCCATGCGCGGTTGCGACGCGCCGATTCCTCAGCGTATCGGTCAACTTCATCTTGTTTGCGGTTGAACTCATCGACGGCTTCTTGATCTTCGGCATGGATTGCGATTATCGAGCCAAACCGTCGTTGGAGAGGCTGAACACGGCACGCATATCGAGATGGATCATCGCCATTGCGAGGCACGATGTACTGACTTGCACCTTTTGCAATTGCTTTGGCAACTTCCAGCGAATTGCAGTCCCAGACTGGCTTTGAACCATTCACCCGCCGCTGTTCATGTTCCTCTTCGATCACCGTCCATAGTTGTTCGAGTCTGCGGATTGCAAGCTCCGCAGATCGCTCGTTCGCTCCCACACGGAAGCGCGGCTGGACAAGCCCTGTTCCTTCCTTATTGACTTTCCAGCCTATTTGCCTGCTGTATTCTCCATTCGCATCAGGCTTTAGGTTCTCTCGTCTTCGCATGGGACTTCTTGCGGCTAGGGCGTGATGGGGTTGCCCCGCCGTAGGCACAATTCAATAAATCTTCTTTCAACAGGTCGGATCGCCACCACCATCGCTGCCGGTGACGGTCGCCGCTTTCGTTTTCTTTCACGATAATTTCCCGACGTGGGCCTGAAGTTCCCGAAAGCTCATGGTCATGCTTCGCCTGACTCCTCACCTTCTTTCGCCAGCCGGGGTCATCTGGCGCACTCACTGACTTCAATTATTCTCCTCGCCCTTGGCGTACTTTTTGGTCAACTCAGCCACGTCGTCAAGCGTATCGGCTTCGTAGCGGGTAAGTTTCGCTTTCGTGTGCCCTACGCACGTTAGCCAGTCGCCCTTGACCCGATACCACAGGCCGTCTTCCTTGCAAAACACAATCACTAACTCAATCACGATTGTTCCCTTTCCTTCTACCTACCCAATCCCCGTGAAAATCCGCCGCTGGATCACGTACTGGTACTTAGCCCCAGCGGGGGTCATTTCGCGCACACCCTCGACTGCAAAGAAGGCAAACGGCTTCTCATAGTCGGGGTCGTGGTAATCGGGCGTCAGATGCAGCCCCGCTCCGTTGACCGTAGTTGCCGCCGTGAATGCCTCGTCAAGTTTGTGCCACGCCTCCATCAGACGGTCGTGCCATTCATCCATGTCAGCATCACCGATCTCGACATCAAGATAGTCCTCATGTTTCATCGCGCGGCAGAACTCATCCATGCCCGCGCCCGCCGCCGCCAATTGATGCTCAATCACGGCGGCTTCCTTGGGAACGATTTCCTTGATGTAGTCCCAGTCCATCACGTCGTATTCGATCAAATCAGGGTCCATGCTCATCCCACCTTAGTTCCTTTCTTCATGTTGCGGCAAAATGTCCTTGTTCTCCTGGGCGGCACCGCCATTACCCGCGCTGCCGGTGCCCGCCGCCGCCTCCACTTTGGCCGTCAAGAGCTTCTTGACGTGGGCCTGAAGTTCCTGAACACAGCGGTCGGCATCGTCGCCCCCAGCGAGATCAGCACCAAGGCCAATGGAGGTGCTGGTACTCTGATAATTTGCGGATCGGGTGAGCCGCATTTCTACGTAGACTTTGTTGATCTTCACTGAATTTTCCTTCCGTAATAGTTCATGGCTTCACGCTCCACGGTCACGCCGATGAACACGGCGATCCGAAACCATATTCGGGCCGTGGGCGCATACTGCGAGCGCGTTCGATTGAAAATGCTGACGACTCAGGCGAGTCTCGCCCGGTAGCACATGGCATCCAATGCCGTTCGCCCGGTAGCGAGGCCACAGCGGGGCCTAATAGAAATGTTGAGCTTTGTCTCCTGTCAACAACGACATTCTAACATGAATCCGAAGATCGTAAAGTTTGGCCAAATATTTTTTTGGAGTCGAGCGGCATCGCCGGGAAAATCTTCCGAAGACTTTCGTGATGACCTGATCGGCGGTCGCCCTCAGAAAATCTTGCGAGCCAGCTTTACATTGAAAATCTTTATGGTAAGCCTCGGTTCGTTTTTTACATTGGCGAAAATCCAGGTAAAATGTCTCTTAGTCAACCCGTGAAAACAACGTAACCAATCGTCGTCCATCACCAGCGTCGGCGGTGGATGCGTACCGTTGTTGCACGGCAGGGATCAGCCTGTTGCTGATCCCCGATAGCCCCTAACGGAGCAACTGCGCTCACAATACGCGCTCATGCTGCGCCCGTTCCACAAAAGAGGAGAGTCATGCCATGAATGAAAACGAAAAGCAAAACGAGAATATACGTGAAGAACCGCCGCAACCGCCCGACAAGAACTTTACCCTGCTTTCAGAGGTCACACCCCGCCCGACAAGCTGGCTGTGGCCAGGGCGAATACCGCTGGGCGAACTTACGCTGCTCGACGGCAACCCCGCCAGTAGCAAGAGTTCCGTGACCGTCGATCTGGCCGCAAGAGTATCAACCGGACGGCCAATGCCAAACTGCACGGTCGGAGTGGAAGGTGGCGTATTGTTCCTGGCTGCGGAGGATAGCGTCAGCAAAACTCTTTGCCCCCGTCTTGCAGCAGCCGGAGCCAATATGAAGCGGATCGCCGTGATGACGAAGATCGTAAGACTACCCGACGATCTGGATGACGTTCGGAGAGCCGTGGTGCAAATCGCTGCAAGACTAATCATTATTGACCCCCTTTCGGCGTACCTGAGCCGGTCGATGACGAACGATCAGGGAGTGCGGCAGGGACTTGCACAAGTTCACCAATTGGTGGACGAGTCCAATGCCGCCGCAATGATGATCCGACATCTTACAAAGGGCAGGCACCGCCACGCCCTATATGCCGGTGGCGGCAGCATCGGCGTAATTGCCTTGGCCCGCTCAGGGTTGCTTATCGCCCAAGACCCCGACGAACCGAATCGCCGTGTTCTCGCCCAAATAAAGAACAACCTTGGACCGTTAGCAACCGGCTTCCGCTTTGAGCCAATGGACGACGGGCATGGAAATGTGCGGATCGAATGGCTGGGCGAATGCGGCTATACAGCGAACGACCTCTTGCAAGCCGATGGCAAGACTCAGACCTCCGCTATTGCCGACGCAGAACGGTTCTTGGTTCAGAAGTTGGGCGATGGCCCCATGCCGCAGCAGCAATTGCTTTCCCAGGCAACACAGGAAGGTATCGCTCGGCGTACTCTCGAACGGGCGAAGGAAAACCTTGGCGTCGTCTCCAAACGCCGAGGCCACGGCCCTGGTGGTGCTTGGTATTGGGAATTGCTGTACCACGACAAGGATGATGGTGAGGCCGGTGCTGCATAGAACGCCAGCCGCGCGGCTGGCGTTCTATGGGGAAGTTCGGCCACAACCACGGCCAGCCATAGACCGCCATCATCGTCCTTGGCGTTCTATGGGAAGCGGCCCATCGCTTCGGGGCACTCGCCCCTGAACCGGAATCGCAAAAAACAGTTTTTCAGTTTTCCGTTCTCGGCAATAAATCGAATTATAATTCCGCCTTAATTATTCTGGTCGTAATAATCCGCATTTATAATTCAGCATTTATTACGAGGGCCGTTCGGAGATTCTCCAAAACAGTTTTTTGTTTCGCTCGCCCCGGCGATCATGTTGGTCCCTTGCATCGAAACGGCATTTTCGGCTATAATCAGGGCACCTGTGGCGTGGACCACATCCCGGCAGAATGCGAGGCTGTTTCTGGCCTCACTCTTTTGTCTGCCGTGAGGACCACTTTGCTGGCTGGCCGCTGCCCTGCGGCATCGGCACCTGCGATTCCGCCGTTACTACGTCGGTATCGTTGCGGTACAAACCATGTCCCGGCCCTTCGCTACTGGCGACTGGGATCGTTCGGACCTAACTGGTCGGTGCCCAGCTTAGTCGTCTTCTCCATCCAGTTTCCCTTGGCCCTGGCGTGTGTGCGCCTGGGGCTATCCATTACCAGATGGCGGGGCTGGCGTCACCCTACAGGTTTCACTCACGGCCTCTGGTGGCCGTGGGGCCGGTTGCGGTCAGACCGCCGATTATTTTGGTTGTGATGGTTGGGCCGAAGCCGGGACAGATAATCATTTAATAGCAGGAAACAAGATATGAAAACGAAAGAATGCAAGTATTTGTGCAAGGCAGAGCTTCGAGAAGCCAACAGACAGGCAATCAAGGCGGGCTGCAATTCGATTGAACCCGATTATATCGAGAAACTGCCGGATGACTGTAGGTTTCCGGTGTTCTTCAAGCTCCCTTGGGAGCGTCACGGCTGGGTACGTTGCCAAGTCGGTACGGCTTCCGATGCACATGCGACGGACTACATGCCGTTGTGGTTAGACGTACCGGCAGGAATTTATGAAAACCTAGGCACAGTAGAAGTGCCGGTGGATGAAGAGGACAAGTGAAAAGAAACCCTTTCCGCACCGACCAGGCTGGCCTTCAAGCAGGGTTCTAGGGACGTTGTGTGCGATGGCATTCCGCCCGCCGTGGCGGGCGGAATGCCCCTTGTTCTTTCTCATTTCACCCACCACCTCGAAATCGGTTGAGGCCAAATTCACAAGTTCCTGGTTCGGACAAGAAAAATATTTTCTGCTGCATACATAACGCAGGAGGTATTTATGACTTTATTACTATCAGAAACGGCTCGTCTTCTCGGCGTGCCACAGAACAGAATTGTCTACGCCTTTTCAAGCGGCAAGGTTCAAGAACCGAAGCGCGTGCTGGGCAGACGGGCCTTTGGAAAAAAAGATATTGAAAGACTGGCAAAGCACTTTGGCATCGTATTGCCTGAAAGTGACGCCGGAAAGGAGGCCAAATGAGCGAACACGAATTTGAGTCGCTGACCGATTTGGGACGGCGGTATGGAGTCAGTTCGCATGAAATGGGCCGATGGCTTGCGAAACTGGGCCTTCGGCGGGTGGGCGGGCTTCCAACGGATAAGGCCAGGGAATTGGGCCTAGTCAAGCAGATTCCCACCGGGCGGGGAGAGGGCTTCTTCTTTGTTTGGAATGTCGTCAAGACGATGCGCGTCCTGAAGAAAGAGTCGGGCCATGAGCCGCTCGCAGAGCCAATTCAGCAGAACGCCAGGATCGAAGGAGTGAGCGAGTTCGACGCGCCGTGCAAGCCATTGACCGGCCCCTTCGACCGTATAGGCAGCGGCGATGGATGGCAAATCGTCAACGGCAACGGGGCCGTGATCCTCTGGACGATGGACGAGGATGTAGCCAAGAAGGTGACGCGCGTTCTGCAACTGGCCTATGACCATCGGGCGACATTCCTCGATTGGGACGAAAGTTAGAAGATGACCGTGATGGCATTCCGCCCGCCAACGGCGGGCGGAATGCCCCTTCCATGCTCATTCAACCCACGGCCACCGATTTCGTGACCGTAGGCCGACTGAGACTTGGCACCGGTCGCCGGAACGCCGCTGCCGATCATCATGTTCACATTCAGCATTTTTGCAGAAAGAGGCATAAACGTGAATCAACCTTATTTATCTGACCCACAGCCGAATTCGCAGGGCATCGGGACCGAAATCCTTGAAGAGAATCTGCGAGCAGAAGAGGCGGAAGCAAAACGACTTGCCGAATTGTGTCCGAGATGCAGGGACATCGAAAGCCGGGTCGCCACCCTGATCGACCCCGATGCCAGCGATAAGGCGCAGTTCACCGACATGAAGGATTTTCAGCGGGCGATCCTGAGTACGATCATCATGGATCGTGAAACGCTGGTGTGGGCGCGAAATCTTATTAAACCAGAATACTTCGCCAACCTGGACCACCGGACGATTTGCCGCCTAGCATTCCATTATTTTGACAAATATGACAACATTCCCTCGGAGGTCTTCCTGCTCAACGAACTCGAACTGGTCATCAAAGATCGTGCGAAGGCCCTGCACGCCCAGGTCGAGGCCAAAGTAGTGCGAGATTGCTTCCATCCTGGGCTGGATGGTCAACAGGTAATTTGTGATCGAATCGCCGCTTTCGCCAGAATGGAGGCATTACGGCTGGCCTTTCTGAAATCATGGGACATTCTGGGGCAAGGCTATCACAGCCCGGAAAATTGGAAACAATGCCAGGAAGAAATTGAAAAGGTGTTTGCGATTCGGGCACCGACATCGACCACGATTGTGGCGAGAAACTGGCCTGAGATCGTGGCGATTGCGCGGGAAGGCTTCGATTGGTTCATCAAGGATTACCTGCCTGTCGGCACAGTCAAAATGATTTCGGGCATGGGCAAGGACGGCAAGACGACCTTCGTGGCCGGTACGGTCGTGGACTGCATCTACGACGCCAGCACTATGGGCCTGCCAGCCCGAAGCGAACCGACCGTTTGGCTTGATTTTGACGATAACCCTCTCTGGCATCCGGTCGAGATGATGCTCACCGCCATCGGGGATCGTGAGCAACAGCCGTTTTGTGAGAAGTTTCGCATGTTTTCTGGGCAATTCGAGTCAGGTACGGCCAGCAGCCTTCCGCCGTATCTGACGGTCGAGTGGCTTCAGGAGTGCTGCTTGGCGAACATTGGCGAAAAAGGGGGCCTGATCGTCCTCGATAGCTTCCGACCGGCATTCATGCGGCAATCGAAGCTGGAAGCCGGATGGGACAAAGACCCACACTTGGTAGGAAATCTGCTTCGTCCCTTCGTCCAGTGGTGCCACAAGAACGGACGCACGATGGTAATAATCCACCACGACAATCGGGCTGGCAAGTACGCCGGATCGAATGAATTTATTAACGCCGTGGACTCGATGGATCATTTCGAGCGGGTTGACGAACACCGTGACGATCTTCGGATTCTGCGGACCATCGGCGGGCGCGGGGTTCCGTTGTCGAAACGGCTGCTTCGATTCGAGGATGGGCTTTATTATTTGACCAATGAAACTGAGGCCGAGGCCAAGCGAACGACTGGTAATAGCAGCCGCCTAGCCCATTTGCTGGTCGAGGTTGCCGGTGGCCGAGTGGTCAAAGAGAAGGACGAATACTACAAGGCGGCGCAGGCGGCGTGTCAGGCTAAGGGAATTGAGCCGCTGACTGCGGGCGTAACGCTGCGGGATGTCCGAAAACTGGTCGGGAAGTTCATCGACCGTGGAATTCTCGTCAAAACGGAGGGTGGTTATACGCTGGCAGACGAAGGTAGCTACTCGACTATGCTCGCCCTATTGTTGGAGGAAATGGGCGTTTAATAATTTGGTTATTAACCGGTTAGTTCCGCCGTCGTCGTTATAGTAAATAACGACGCCGACGCCCACGTAACTGAGTCGAGGGGCGTTGTTGCGGCGTTGCGTGGGAAAACTACGTTTTCCCAACGCAATCGCTTCGCTCGCCGCTTCAACTCTTACGCCCGTCGAAATTCAGTGTGTGTGTGAAACCATTCCCCAGCCTAATAGTTTATTCCGCCAGACGAAAAACAGTTTTTACATTTGGCCGAATACTCCCGCAGCCACAATTATTATTGTTGTCGTTGGTAGCCTGCCCACTTGCCGCAGACGGACATTATTATTCCGCCTCTCCTCTGCCCTGGCGGGCAGAGGAGAGGCCCCACATTGTCACGAACAAATGCCGCCCCGGTGATCGTCACGACCTTGGCTGAGTGTGTTGCGTCACGCCGCAGACAAATCAACGATGACTTTTTTCGTAACACTCCACGTCACCGCTTTACATCCGTCCGACTTATGGTACAATGTCCGTATGAATGGTACGGGGACAATAACTATGTTTTTGTCCCACAACCCGGAATACGAGCCGGGGTGTGAACGATACGAGTAGTAACATTCTATCTCAGCGAACGGATGGGACTTCCCACAGCCCATCGACCTCTATAACGGTCGAGAAATCAGGGAGCCGAGTGCCATGTCCGATGAGGGCAGCGGCACGCATCTGCGGGGAAGCCCGGACTGGTAATCCAGGGCCGACACGTAGAGGTTGACCGAACCCAATCGGTCACGTTAGGAGCCGTCAGGCCGATGCCTGATGGTCCATTCCAGCACCATCCATTGAGCGCGTGTGGGGAGAGTCTGTGCGCGTATTCCCTGGATCGGGCAATGATCAAACACAATTTAGGAGAATGAGCGATGACTAAAGAGCAGATGATTGAACTAATTCAATCACTGAACCGGGAAGACTCGATTACGCTGAGGGATTTGGTGATATTCGGCGTGGGCGAGTGGGATAAGAAGACGACGATCAACGATAAGCCATTTGTATGCCCGGAGTGTGGTGGGACAGGTTTGTTAGAAATCATGGATAACGTGGTTGACACATGGACTGCTGAAGACATGACCTTTGGCGACAACGGGTATGAAATGAATAAGTGCCGACGATGGTACTACGAAGACAATGGCGACCTGTATTTCGAGTGTGTGCGTTGTCATAGGAAATTCTGGCAGAACGACCTTATGGAAATGGTCGGTTTGAAGTGCGATGAGGAAGACAAAGAGGAACAGGACGACGAAGAGGAGGACGACACGGATGAGTAGGAAGGATTTGAAGAAAGCAAAACAAGACGCCAAACCCTGGTGGTTGGGTGCTGCCATCCTCTCTCGGATTGACCCCAACCTGGGATACACGACCGGCAACATCTGTTGGCGTGCGGCTCTAAGTGCAGAGGAGGCAGAAACGTCGGAAGAAATCTACGTCGGTGCAGCCTTGCGGGAGCGATTGCTTGAGATCGAACGAGAAGGGTGGGCAACGGTGGATCGTGCTGCCCTAGCGAAAATCAAGGACATCAAGACTCCCCCGGCCACAGAGGAGGATTAGCATGACCAATGAGAAGCCATCCTATAAATGCCCCATCTGCGACGAGGACGACCTGGGCGTGACCGTGGAGTACATCCATGTTGACTATTTCACAACCTGGGTGTCCTGCGATTGCGGCCAGTCCGACGAGGGTGCTGCTGTGCGAACGTACCATACGATGACGGTCTGCGAACGACAAGGCACCCTGGACGATGACCACCACTATGACCTTGAACCCGCCGAGGAGGTCGAGAGTCTGGGAGAGGAAGAGGACGATTACGAGCTTCTTTGCCCAGATTGCCTTGAAGAAGCCAGCGAGGGTGACTGGGAAGTTGAAATGGAATCCGAGGAATCCGAAGACTGCGATACCGAGGTCCATGTCTGGTGCGGTGGTTGCGGGCGGGAGATCGAATTTGGTTGGTCACACCCTGACCGTGGTGGGCGCATCTGGCCCGCCGAATGTCCCAACTTCAATCCTTGGCAATGCTGGCCCGAACCACGTTTTGTCGAAAGCTGGCATGGCAAGGGATGGTTGCGGCCAGTGTCCATTGAGGAGGCGGCGGCGGGCCTGGGCATCGCCACCGTCGAGGTTGCGAAACTGATCGAATCGGGACAATTGTTCCGGCATCCGAAGTGCCAGGAGTTGGCAACCGATGCGTTTGGATTGCAGGAATTTGAGAAAACCAAGAAATAGGAGAAATGAATATGGTCGCAACAATCGAATCCTACCCAGTCACGGCAATCTACAACGCCGAAGAAGTTACTTTGCCCACGGGCGCGGTGACAGTCGCCACGGTTCGGCAAACCGTCAAGGCGTTAATGAACGTTCCCAACCATGCCCGTCCACGACTGAATGGCGCGGTGGTTCAAGAAACTGCCGTGGTCGGGCCGCAGGAGATTTTGGAGTTCATCGTGCCGTGGGGGTGGAAGGGGATGTCGGATGACGCTGACACTCGCATCCGCTGCTCGATGGAGGACGTAAGGTTCGTGGAACTGCGAAGGCGAGTCCTGAACAATGAGCATCCCATCGCAGTAATCTTGGAAGTGAAGACTGCTGGGGCAGAACTTACGCAGAATGCTGAGTTTGCCTTGATGTCCCTCTTGCTGGAATGTGAACGACCTGCCCGACCAAGAATTGCTTGCCTGTCAGACGACGAACTAGATAAAGTAGCAGCAAGGGCGTCCTTGGATGGCAGCTTGGGCAGGAAAGTCCGAGATGAATGGTACTATTCCACTAAACTCGCACGCCGCAGGTCCGTTGCGTTGTTGGAGAAGTTTCGATGCGAAGCCTACGACTGGCAGGTTCCTCTAATCGAAAGACGCATCGAGGAGCTTGTTCAACTGCACGAAAGACCCATCGCAAGCGAAAAGAGGAGGGCTATCAGGGGCAAGGTTGACTCTGGTGAACTGCGAACCAAGGATTCGTGGCTGAAAGCACACCGGCGAGTTCTGGACGACGCTATGCCGAATGCAATCGTGCCTTGGCAGCATAAGGATTACGCCGTGTACTCGATTGAAAAGACCGTGCCAGTGAAATCGTGCGGGGGGAAGCGGAGCAAGAAATGATGGTTGGGGTTCAATTGCCCTTGTGGGCAAATGATGCCCCCGGCCAAATGTCTAAACAGGAAATAGGAGAAGTTATGGTCGCAAATATCGAAGCCTACCCCGTCACCGTCTTTTTCAACGCCGAGGAATGGACCATGCCCACCGGCGCGGCTACGGTCGCCACGATCCGGCAAGACCTCAAGGCCCTAATGAACATTCCCGGCCATGCCCGTCCACGGCTGAATGGCACGGTGGTTCAAGAAACTGCCGTCGTGGAGCCGCAGGAGATTTTGGAATTTGTCGTGCCGTGGGGATCGAAGGGGGGTGGCAAACAAAAACAGGCTGCATTGGACCTTCGGAAGCTGTTTCCCATGCCAATGTTGGATGCGTACTCCGCATTGGGGCGGCATGATTGGATCGGTCTTAGCATTGTTAATGACAAATGCCGCTTCACGATTGATTTCGATGCGGTCGAACAGGCCCAAATGCAGCTTGAAAACCCCGTAGCCCGCACTTTCTTTCGAGAAATCCTTATCGGAGACTTGGGCATTATAAGGAAGGGACTAGACCTAGCTTCTCTGTACTGTTATTCACGCGCAGTAGCATTTGGCCCAAAGGTCTTGCAGCCAAGTCTTGAGCAATGTGTGGCTCTCGAAAACACAGAACTCCGTATTCCATTTGCCATGTATAAGCAACCCTTTCCAAGCGTAATTGTTGAGTTTCCGAAGGAGTACCGGCAGATCGCAGCAGAGCGATATGGTGTTCGCTGTGCTGAAGGCGTGATTGCGTGTCACGATGCCGTCAGCGGGTGCATTGTGCTATCCGAGATTAGATCAACGGAAGCAAGCATGGTGAATATAATGATTCCTACCACAGAGAACAGTATTGAGGAGTCCCTGCGAGTGGCAAATAGTAACCCGGAGTTGACAGCCGGAGAACAAACCCTGATGCAAGCCATTGGACGTGTGGCTATCAACTTCTCACTCTTGCTCACGACTGCCGGTGTGGTAAACCGTGGTCCAAGTGATCCGAAGGAGTATCAGCGGTTGAAACGTAGGGCGAAAGAAAAGAACGTGCGAAAGGCATCGCAGGCCAGACTGATGATGCGAACAATGCCCCGCATCATCGAATTCGATCAGAAGGTGACATTTTACGAGGAAAGGACCGTCCGTTCAAGCACCGAGCCAGGAAGAACTGGTAGCCACACGCCAAAGAAGCCGCATTGGAGGAGAGGTCACTGGCGGAATCAGCCGGTTGGCCCTGGTCGTACCGAGAGCAAGTTAGTATTCATTCCTCCGGTGTTCATCAAGAGCGAGCTATTTGGCGGCAACCTGATGAATACCCGAACGACTTATTCAACCGTGTCCAAGCCCAGCGAGCAAGCCAGCCTCACCGATGCGAGTTCCCGCTCGCAGGGCGGGAACTTGCCCGTGCTGGCCCCGAAGCCTGAACCGCCTTGTGCCCAAGATCGAATGGATTCTGGACCAGATGCCGGTGGTGGCCTGGGTTATTAGCCGCGCCGACCGGCGTTATTAAGAGAAGCGACCGGAGGCCAGCCACTATTAACCAGGCCGGTGACGGCCACGGCGTTCGGGATCGCCAAAGGTGACAACCCACCCGCCAGGGCGGACAATGCTATAATAAACCTCCATTTCACGGAGATTATTACATGGCTCGAAGAGAAACAAATTTGCTGAAACAAGGCAGTGATGCCCAGCAGGGGCGGGCCGTGGACCAACTCTACCTGGACTTCTGCGAGCAAGTGATTGAGTGGTGGATTGCCAATGGCGAACCACCCATCCCCACGGTTCTTTCGGCTTTGGAGAAGGCCAGCGACATTCTCCCAGATGACTATTGCCAGATATTAGGACTCCCCATTGGCTCCACCTATGGCCGCGCGGCAGAAGCCTTCCGTAGCGACTCTGAGCGTACCGACCTGAATCTCCGAAGGGCGACCACGAAGCACGGGGTCCATATTACTGAACACCGGAATTGGAACACCAAGCGAATTTACAATAACGGGCATTTTCTCCATATTTATCGGCGTCAGCCGAAGAACATCCAGTTTCGGTCGCCAATGGTCAACGACTTCAATCAGCATCTCTGCGGCGGTTGGCATATACCGGAAATCTGGAACGAGAACAAAAGCATAGCCGACCGTCTTCTGAAAGGACAGAAGCCCATTGGATTCATCGGCTGCTGGGAGGAGGAAGAGGCTCTTGCCTGCGCAAAGCGGCTGAAGGCATCTGATCTCATCGTCACTTCTTCTCAACGAGAAGTGGTCCCGACAAAAATGGTTTACGATGTTCTTGCCTGCCAGCGGGGAAGGCTCAACGATCTGTTTGATCTGGACGCGCTCTTGAAGGACTACCGGGACTTTATTATCTCCGAGTTGAACTTCGAGGAAGAGTTTGCCCAGTACGGCTCGTACCAACTTTGCGATTTCTTTTCGGCCTGGGACTATCCAGACGTACCCTTGTGGGTGACGGGATTGATTCTTGGCTATCCCGTTGAGAATACGCTTTCGCTCTACTATGAATTGCTAACGGAATAGCCTTAGCCGCCCGCCGCTATTAACTCGCCACGGCGTTCTGGGATCGCCGTCACGATGCCCGCTGGCATGAAAATACAAAGGCCCACGACAAGTCCTGTAATGGCAGGAAGTTACCGTGGGCCGTTGTAGGTCCGTTGTAGTCGAGGGGGCGAAGGGTCTAAGGTCTTCGACCTGTCACGTCACGACTTCTTCGGTGGTGGCGGCGGCGGTGCCGCTGGCTTACCTTCGCCTTTTGGCGGTCCTTGATAGCCTGCCTGCGCCCTTGACTGGTCCGTGGGAGTGACGATGATCTTGCCGGAACTCGGCGGTGGCTGAGGAATTTTGCGTTCCATGTCGATGATCTCCTAATCTTTCTTGGGTGGTGGTGGTGGCGGGGGCGATGGCTTCGCCACGTTCTGTGGTGGCTGTCCTGTTATCGACTCCGTGACGTTCTCCCGTTTCATAGACAGACATTGTGGCGGGGGTGGTCCATTGTACGATGCTTCCAGGTTGCGTTTTTCCAACCCTGGTATCGGATCGTCGCTGTTCACGATAAGGCTCCTTCACTTCTTCTTTGGTGGCGGTGGCGGAGGTGGCGCGGGCTTTGTCACATTCTGTGGGCGTGCGCCTGATGCCCCTCGTTGCTCAACGGGTAGCTGCATGGTCGGTGATGGCGGGGGGCCGTTATTAGAAAGGGCGAGGTCAACCTTATCCGAGGCTGGTTTCCGTTGTGATTTGCTGTTTCCCACGGGAAATCCTCACTTCTTCTTCGGTGGCGGGGGAGGAGGAGGGGCAGGTTTACCCAAATTCTGTGGTGGCTCGCCACAGCACGACTCCTGAATACGACCAGTTGTGGTTGGCGGCGGGCCGTTGGCCGACTCAAATCTGAGCCTGTCATCGTTTCCAGAGTTTGGCGGCAGTTGCGGAGGTTTGCTCTCCATTCCGATTCTCCTAGCTTTTCTTTGGCGGCGGCGGCGGTGGTGGCGCGGGCTTGCCAAGATTCTGTGGGGGTGGACCTACCTGACTTCGCTGCGACAATGGTTCGCCGGTCCTTCCATAGCGTTCCACTGGGCCGTCGTGTCTGTGGGGAATTTTCTCTTGGTCACGCTTGTCCATCTGTCGGCTGCTCCTTCTGCAATTCGATTAGGGTACTTTCCACGGCCTTGATCTCGTCTTCGGAGGCGGAAACCTCGCTTGGAAACTTCAGGAATTCTACCATTTCCACGTCTTTTACCAAGACCAGCATCTTTCTGACGTTATGAAGTGGTGCCGCTGTGCCATCGTCAAGCAACCATTCTGGCTCCATTATTACAAAATGCCCCGCATCTGGATTGTCGGGCCATTCGCAGGGCCAGCCATACAATCGCCGCTTCCCAGCCAAATGCAAGACGACATACCTTCTATCGTGACTGAAGGCACCAAACCATTCCGATGGATAGGAAGTCTTGGTGGTCACGGCCCCGATCTTCTTGCACCAGGGAGATTCCCGTAGAAATCGGTAAATGAGGTCATTGTTGGCACAGATGGCAACACCGATGCCGAGAAGTACGGCAAGAATTATCGAAACTACGAAGGAACTGTTTTCCGTCCACGGCCCCACGGTCCATCGTTGTCCAATTAGCAGCAATGCCCCACGAATCATCGAGACAGCGGCTTGGACAATTCCTGTGAAGATCAATGCCTGGACAACCCGCTCGAACGGCGCAGGCCGAGGATGCGCGGTCAGGGCGTAGAAAATCCAGGCCGTCAGAAATCCTGGCAGCAGGGTGTAGATGACCTTCACGACTTCAGAGCTTGGCAAGTCCATATTCTAACTACTTCGGTGCGTTTGCTTGATTCACACTGCCCGATGAACGGGAGTTGGTATTCTCCGTTACAAGACTATCAGCCGTTTCCTCGCCAGATTCGCGCTCTCTCGGCCTCCTGAGTTACCAGCGCCGAGTATTGGGACACGTTGGAAGACAGGATGTGATCGACGGGCTGGCCTTTCAAGGTGAACCTGTCCGTCCAGTTGCAACGACCGTCATCAGCGACGATTTCGTAGTTCTTAATCGCCTTCAAAAAGGGCATTGCATCAAGGATTGTAAGGCTTGGAAACGCAGGAGCCGCATCCCAGAGAAATTGCCGTCCACCAATCAAAATCGGGTGTAGTGGCCGACCAATGGCCTTGGCGAGATCGGCCAGCCGCTTCAGTTGCTTGCGCCCCTCAGTCTTGGTTCTGTTGCCGGTCTGAAACTCTATCGCCACATGGCGAATCGTCTTGTGGGTCGTCAGGAAGTCCTGCCAAAACCGCCAGTCACCTTCCCGAATCGCATTCAAGTGCGGAATAGTATGATTCCCTGCGCTCGACAACTCGGCCAAGCAAAGCAGTTGCCGCTTCCTGTTAAACAAGTTGTCCGTCCTTGGCACATTGAGAAAATGGGAGAAGTTAGGACCGATGACCGCCAGAATGTCCAATGCCCGCAATTGCTCGGCGGCATCCGCCACCAATCTATTCTCCCAATACAGTTCAAGCGGGCCGTCCCGTTTGGTGCCCCGCAAAACGATTTGCGTATCTTCAGCAAGGCGGAAATGTTTCCGCAAAGCGGCTCCACTTTGAGCAACCGTCGAGTAGCGACCGTTCTTGAGCCGAATCACCCTATAGGTATCCAATGCCACGATTGGATAACGCAGGGGTTTCCTGCGGCGCGACCGATGATAGATCATTGGGATGTATTCGGGCAGGGCGATGTCACGTTGACTTACCTCACCCACGTCGGCCCAACCGAATCCACCCACCTCATTGAGCCGGTCGGCAAAGTCAGGCTTACGTGGGCAGACCTTATCGCAACTGTCCTGCTTCTTCCTGCTACAGCAGAACTCAAAGCAATTAAGCAGCGAAAAGTCTGAGTTGTGCCCGCCACACTCCTTCAAGAAGGCGCAGTCCTTGCACCCCGGCGAACGAACTCCCCGCTGCCGGAGCCTCTTCCTGAGCTTTGCTCGATCTTCCATTACCCAGTCGTTCCTTTCACCAATTCAGCCTTGCCGACGCCCGAAAGCGAGCCAACCGACGTAATCCGCATTCGCACGGCATGAAGGGTATTTCCCATCGCACCAATCAGAGACTTGGCCCCATCGCCGTTGAGGAAGCCAATGACACGGTTCTCCCGAAGCAATGCCAATCGGTCGGGATCGCCATTCCTCATGGCGACGACAACTTCGTTTTCTGTGAACTTGTCCGAGGGAGCGGGAACTACGGTGTAGAACCGCCCCATGATTTCCGGGCGAACGAATAGCCCGCCCTGGTGAGACTGGGTTTTCTGCTTCGCCCGACGCCGTTTGGCGTACTTGGCCTGTCCATCAAGGTAGTTATCACCCATCGAATACGATCTCCTTGGCGAGACTGGAATAGACCTGCTCCCTGCCTCGCTTTTCCCTGCGAATGAGCCGTTTGTCGAATAAATCACGTAAACGATTGTTCCAGGCGGTGGCTTCCACGCCATCGTGGATGTCTTGTTTGAGTTGTACCCCAGTCACCTCGCCAAATCTCTGCACCGCTTCAAGCGTGGCGCGTTGGCCCGGTTCGAGAGTACCAAGCAGCATGGCGGATCGAGGCGACTCCTTCTTTTGGGATACCAGCAAATAGCAGTGATGATTCCATTCAGCGATCAGCCGCAGGTCGTCTAGCCACTCCCGTTCGATCCCGTAGATCAGCGGGAATACGTTGTTGTCGTCCGAACTCGCCCATTTGTAGAGGGGAACCAATGCCGAGTTTGCCCACGATCCCGTTAGAACCTCCACCCCGGCGAAGTCCAGTACAATTGGCTCGCCCTGTGCAGCGTGGGCCATTTCTCCGCAAAGCATTGCGAAATCTCGCTTTCCAGCAGTTCTTCCTAGCAACCGCTTGCCTAGCAATTTGACGACTTGGACGATCATGGACTCTCCATTCTCACGACACTTAGCTGCATCTGCTAAGTATCCTATCCGATTCGGCCTGGGTGTGTCAAGCGGTCAAATGGAATTTTCTTGGAGCCGACTAGAGAAGCGGCTCACCATCCGAGGGGTTTGCCGCCGTTCGGCAGCAAACCGTGACCTGAAAGCCGGGGCGAAACGGCACGAAGTCCTCGGAACCCACATCGGCATCGAGGCCATTGCCGTCCATCGTGATACACGCCTCGCCACTCCGAAACCGGAGACTTCCCCACTGTTCGGCAAGAGACTTGAAAACGCGCCCAAACCCATATCCCCCTTGTCCCTTTCCAAACCGGCTGATGCCATCATGGAGGGCCAGACGCAAGCCTTCGACATGCGTGCTGAGATACGAGAAGTCGGGACACTGTTTCAGGCTTGCCAGCACTCCAATGCCGACATCAGCGATGCAGAACTGCGAGACTCCTGGCAAGACTCGGTAGCCAACCAAGGTGTCGGTCGAGGCGGCTGAATGGATTACCGAGTTCTCGGCCAATTCATACAAGGCTGCATGGAGTTTGATCGCAACGGCGTTCGAGAAACCGCAGTCGATTGTGGACCGCTCGTACCGGATCAAAAACTCTTGCCAGTCGGATGATTGAAGGTCGGACTCGGCATGGAGCGTACAAAACTCGGCTGGTTGAACGTCCAATCGCTTCAATGCTTGCTTCGGAGGACCAGATGCTCGCACTCCAAGACCGGATCGCACTTCGTTCAGCGCACGGCCAATATCCGAGTCGCAAATCGTTTCCGGCAGTGGCGGGAGTTTGCCATCCCCCTGCGACCATCGCAGGCACCCGTACTCAAGCAGTCCCGGCAAGCTGGCCCCTCGCAAACCTGCCACAACCGTTTGAATCGTTTGCGGCGCGTCGATTAGATTCTGAAACTCCTCGACAAGTTCAACGGTAAGCCAGTCCATCGGAAATCCAAACGCTTACGCTACTACCGCATGCTCTTTGCCAACGCAGACCGCCTTCCGAGCATCTTCTGCTCGCCGGTTCCGTTCTTGCATCGTGCGTAGATGTGAAAGACCATCATTCACCGTTCGGCAAACTCATTCAGCCGGGGCTGCTGGGCTAGGATTCGGAATCTGAGTCTGCGAATTGGATTGGTAGAGTGCGCCAGTCAGTTCCCCGACATAATACCCTTCGTTCAGGAAACTCAGCAACCGCTTGGCTTCCTTTTTGTCCATAGGGAAAACCAAAACATTCTTTCCATCCTTCTTCTTGATCTGGCAGTTGAGGCCGAACTTCTTTGCCTTGTTTGCGACTTTGCGGGGAGTCACCCGATCCAGAATCCCAGAGGCTTTCAAAGCAGAAAATCTTTTCCGCATCCATGCGTCGGCAAAGTCCAGCACGGCTTCTTCGTCGTCGCACGAAACAAACGGGCAATGAAGGACGGAAGTGATTTCCTCGTTCGTCGCTTCGTGAAAATATTCAGTCACGTCGAGAAATGACTTCACGGTTGAATATGATCGAAACAGAAGATTGCCGTCCTGATAAACCGCCGCCAACTTGGAGTCGAGAGTTAGACCTGCGTTATTGAGCTTCTGAAATGTGTTCTGTTGGAACAAGATAGTCATTCCAGTGACAAGCAGGCGTGACCTATTGAAAGCCTGAAACCAGATTGTCGTTGAGTCTGCCTGGGCATCATGCTGTGCTGCAAAAATCGAACGGACGGCTGGTGGCGTAGCCTGCTTCAGCACCAAGGATTGGCATTGCTGGGGAATTTTTGCGGCGGACAGAATAATGTCAGACAGCTTGAAGTCGGAGATGATGAACAGTTCACTCTCGTCCACCTTGTACCTGCCGTCAAAGGGAATTCGATCCAGGTCCGCAGACAAAAACTCCGCAGCCTGGGACTCAAATGATCCGGTCAATTCATCCTGTAACGGTTGGCTGGTGTGAATGCGTTTGACGGCCATGCCACCTTTCTCATTCACCGCCGCATAGAAACTGGTTGTCATTGCTTGTCCCCTACTTCAAGGTACATGTAATTTCCTACTTTCACCACGGGCAAAGCGAACTTTTGCTTCGTAACGATTCTCTTCGTGATTAACATAAACGTCATGCCCTCTGCCGCCTTCACTTCATAAAAATGATAGCCGACCAAGCCGAGAAGTGGATTAAAATGAAAGGCGTTGCTGTGGGAGATACAGAGCAGCACTATGGCGTATGTAAAGAGTGCAGTTGCAAAGTGGTGGCTGGTGTCCAACGTGTTCTTGGCGATAATCGGAAGAAGATATGCCACTAGAAATGCGAGCATTTCCTTATCCGTGGATTGGATCGACTCGACGCTCAATGTCTCCTTCTCGATCATTGTGTGAGCAAAGTGCATCAGAAGCCAACAAATGATAACCAAGAGCACCGCTGGCCATATCCAATAAAGTGCTGACACGACTCCCTTGCCATCAGAGAAATCGTTCACAGCATACGCTCCAAGAACCGGAGCGAGTGACGACATAACCAAGAGTCCTTTAGCGATTGTGCCCATTGCAGTGTGTTCTGTCAGGCTTTCTGAGTTGTCGAATGTCGTGCCACGCTGTCACATGCAGCTCGTTTTGTTGTTATTACGGCTCCAAAGGCAACCTAAGTCTGTCGAAGAACGCTGCGTTCCGCTGCTGTGCGTCGGCTAGGAGCTTGTTAAAGGAAATCATTTCCGTATAGACGAGGTATTCTGAGTGAAAGTTGAAGTAGCCCTGACCATCCGGCGTCAGGGTGAACATCCGGTCTTTCGCAAACTTCTTCAGCTTGTCCGTGAAGTCGCACACGATGTACGCATAGATCGGCGTGCTGGGTGTTACTGGAATGGGCCGTCCGTTTCGGTCAAGAGCCTTGCCGCTTCTGATATGGTCCACGTAACGAAAGACCTGGGTAATTGGGTTTTCCTTCTCGGTGTAATCGTTCCTCATCGGACGCTTGAATTCCACGATGACGATGGACTGAAACGCTTTGTCGGCAAATGCGCAGGCATGTGTGAACGTTATTATGTCTGGCCTATCGTCACTTGGCACTACAATTGGCTTCAATTTTCCAAATGGCTGATCTGAAGCGAGATAATGGTGGTAGGCAAGCCGCTCGTCAACGATCCACAGATTCATTTGCTCTAAGGGCACGTCGTCGGAAGTCGTCTTCAGTGGGCACACGATGCCATGAATCTGATCCTCGCCGGGGTACTTCCCGTTCGGCAGCAAGGAAATACTCTCGGCCAGGAAGTCCAAGGTAGCTTTGCGGTGAATCACATAGTCGGCCAGCTTTGCAATTCCTTGATCGTTCCATTCGGTCAGGAATTCAGAAAACTTGTCCTTGTGCCCCTTAATGGAGTCTTCCGTCTTCATGGCACGCTTGGCCTTACGGCTCAGTACCTCTAGCTCCCTGTCGTATTCGCGCGACAACTTGTAGAGTTCGAGGTTTAACGCATCATCCGTAATCGACGGTGCAATCCTATCGAACCATGCCGACCGATGTTTCGCTAAGGGCCTGTATTTCGGTGCCTTCTGCTGGATGTACTCGATGATTCTCCGGTTGTTCTTTTCCCGCAATGGTTTGAGATAGTCGTTCAAGAAGGAATCGGCCTTTTCGACAACCTTTCTGACAATTGCCTGACGGGTGAGTTCTTGCTCTCCATGCAATTCTCTCTCGTCTGGGAGATCAAGCCTCGTTCTATTCCAATCGACGCTTTGATCGAGGAGAGGACTGGCGAGAAGAGGCGTGTAAAAGAAAGCTTTTCCCTCCTCGTTGTGGAGAGGACCACGCAGCGCGGGGATCAAATCGGATAAGGGTTCGGTTTCAACTGAGCGACTCTGGGCGCACAGGTGCAGTTCATGGCCGCTTTGGGCAGTTGAAGCCAAGCATAGATGCTCAAGATGGAAAGTCTGTCCCTCAAGCTGAAAGTGTGTCGGCTTCCGAGATAGCCGCATCTTTTCCTTGAACTCTCGATTCAGGCTTATGCAGGTATCCTCATAATCATCCTTCAAGGTGATTTGGGGGCAGTTCTCCAAGAGGAAGTAACCGAGCAAGTGAGAAATGATCCGTCTGCCAATGACTTCGGCGTTGGTTGGACAGGCGGTGCGGTAGTCGGGGAGGAAGTCGATGAGCCGAACGATTGTCTTTGCATCTTGCGCCCTCGCCTTGCTCTGCTGCCGGTGCTTTCCTATGCCACCTCCTGAAATAGTGAAATCAAACGTGCGGCGATTGAAATGCCCGTTCTGCGGATATGTGCTGTCTACTTCGGCCTTCTTAAACGCCTTCAGCCATAGGAAACGCCCAATTCCTTTGCCACCCTGGCTCCGTTTGTGAGGGGTATACTCGGTATCGAATGCCTCATAGTTACCCTTAGTGAAGCCGCTACCGTTGTCCTCCACAACAAAGCCGGTTATCGGCTGAGAAGGGGTAATAGCTGCCGACAGCGCGCGCTGCTTGGTGTCTCGGACAATAGAGATTGTCACCTGCCCAGAGGCTCGTTTCGCTTCCTCAATTGCCTGCATTGAATTCACGATTGCCTCAAACAGAGGCAACAGGCATCTGCGAGGACTCAATTGTGTCTTCTCGACTCGATAGGCTAGATCGACTTTCATGGGTATCTTCTCTCTTTACGAATGCCGTGCGTGACTAGATTGAAAGACCGTTGGTAACGAGCAAAGACTATCACGTTCCCTGCCCTGCAAACCCGCTCGGCAGCTTCTCCACGGCCTCCCGATGCACGATGCTGCCCCGCCTGGGCACAATCTTCGCCACCGCCCGCCCCCGGCCCGTCCACACCAACATCATGTGCGGGCGGCGAAAGTGCGGGATGACCTCGATATGCTTGCCCACGTCCCACCCGACTTTGCCACGGCGATGGGCCTTCTCCACGAACTTCTGGTCGCCGCTGGCTTCATACTTGGCCCGGTCGTCGGCCAGCACATCCGGGGAAATGATTTCAGGATCGTTTTCCAGCAGGCATAGTGAACAGCAGAGCCGAATGCAGTCCATGACGAAGGAATCCGGCACCTGGACGCCAAATTCGGAAAACAGCCCCACTTTGCCCAGGCCGTCGATGGACTGCTCGACGGTCAGGCCCGCCCTCCGGGGAAAATTGCGATACGTGTAGATCGGCACGCCGACACCGCCCATGACTTCCCCGATGTCCACCAGTACCGATAGGCCGGTGCCGTCGTTGATCTCGCCCAGCATGATGCAGCGGACGGGATATTCCTTCCCCTCCCAACCAAACTTCAGGGGATTCTTGGCCGTATCCTTGGGGAACCGAATGCAAAGGGCGGGCAGCGGAAGCCGGATCAAGTCGGAATCGAGGTCGAGGTTCAGCCGGGTCACCATCGGGATGATCGACGGCCACATATTGTAATAGGGCCTTCGCGCTTTTTCCCAATCTCGTTCGTTGAGCATTTGGCCGAAGAATTGGCCCGAACCCATCTTCTGTGCGTCGGTTGTCGCCCGTTTGTAGAACTGGTCGATGTCCTGGGCGGGACGGTCTTCGGGGTCTACCCGCCGTGTCCAGTCGCGCATCGTGGTGTAGGAATGGAAGTCCATGACGATACGGCCAAGTCTAGTCGCCTGAAACGTCTGCCCTAGCTATCGCCGTTTGCAGGCCCATCAAGGGCTTTGACCTTTCCTTTTTGGACTTCCAGCAGAATCCCCTTCAACTCCTTCAGCACCTTGGCACGAAGAAACCCCATTCTCGGTTCGAGGTCCGTGCATATCTTCGTCGCCAACTTCTTCTGTTCATCTGACGTGACGTGCATGTGCTGGACATACATGCTCCCAAGCTGGAGCGCAAGCAGCAATCGCACGTCCTGTGGCGCAAACTGCTTCAACACTCGTTGGGCCTCAGCAAGCTGCCCTGATTCAATCATCCCGGCAAGGCACCAGAACACCTTTGTCTCGTCATCCTGCGACATCTTGCCCTCGATATTCTTCTGAATCTCTTGCAATACATCACGAATAATCTTTCCGGCTACCGCATCTCGCCCATAAAGGAAATAGTGTAACATGGGCAAGACCTCGTAGCCTTCCGGCAATTGCTCCGAAAGACTCGCAAGCGCGCTGTCCTTGCACTCGGCCAGCCGTTCCACCACCCACTTCATCGCCTCAGCCTTCTCGACCGACTTCATCAGGTAACATGCCTGTGCCGCCAGACCGACTGTAACTGCTGCCTGAAATTCGTCGGCACCGATGATCCCTTTGATGCCTTCTCGTAAAGCTACGAGTCCATGACTATCACCAGGATGCTCCCCGAAGTAAAAGACGACTGCCTTCGTCCACCAGACATTTGACACAACCCGCCCCAGGTACTCCTGCGACGGAATCGCCCTACCAGCAAAGAACTCCTGTAGCAACAGATGGGAGAATCCTAAAGTGCCATCCTGCGCGCGCAAGAGGCCAGAGCGGAAAACAATTTCGTCAAACAGCACTTCCAGGTCGGCTTCGTGCCCGCGCTCTCTTAATTCATGCTCGATGATTTGCTTGCAGTCAGCAAAGCTGATCGTGACTTCCTGGCGTGCGTGCATTTGAAACGCAATTTGTTGAAGCAGGAAGTCTTTTAGAGGAGCATGATACTGTTGTGCTACCCCCTTAGTCCGCCCCCATCTGCCAAGCATAACCTCCGTGAACTTCTTGAATAGCTCAGTGATGTTGGCGGGAATGTCCGACCTCGAATACTCGGATGTGGCAACGAAGACAGTTACCAAGAGTGGATTCAACTGAAGTCCATGTATGTTTTCGAGTCTGCGGAGCGTTTCCTGTGTCTCAGACTGCGATAGCGAATGGCCCCTAGACAAGCGGACGACCATTTTTTCAGCTTGCTTGAAGCTGATCGGACTGATCCGAAAACGAGGTGTCTTGTGCTTGCTCACCAGATCGTCAACGAACGGGTAATCCCGTGCGGCAATTATTACCCGACACTCAGGGTAGGTCCGGTGGAACTCGATTACCTTTTGGAAGACAGCCGCTCGCTTCGTATCATCTCCTACCTCATCCAATCCATCAACACACACGATGACATTGCCCGCCGTCAGGTCTGCCGTATCGAAGGCAGCAGCCTTGTCGGGTGTCAAGTTCTTGGTGGCATTGCCAGAAAGCACAGCAAGGCTCTGATCGGACTTGGAAATATCGACGGAGGTAAGATAGACTGGAATACGAATCGTCTTGGCCGACTGTAGAGCCTGCTCAACGAGTATCAACCCAAAACGATAAAGTGCAGTTGTCTTGCCCGAACCAGCATCGCCAGTAAGCAAAATGCAATTCTCTCGCCGTTGAAGCACATCCTGAATCTTGATTTCCTCAATGTCAAGAGTGTCTTCAATTTTCCCCTGCTGGCGTTTGGGGAGTGACCGGTAGCGATGCAGGTAAAGTTGGACAAAGAACTCGTCGGTAATTGGAGAAGGGGAGCCTGAAGCCACTCCAATTTCGGAAACGTCAATCGTTGTGCTAATGGCGAGCAGGTGCGCTCGCAGATTCTTGAGATACGGAAGACGTTTCGCATCAATTCCATTCCAAAACTCAGGCATGTGCTGGTCGATGAGCGGAATCAGATCGTCGGAATCTTGAAAAACGATTCGAGGATCGGGAATCTGGTTCGTTATGTACTCTCTCGCTGCCTTATTGATTTCGCCGCTGGCAACCAGCACGACGCAGGCGGGCTGAAATTTCTGTTTCGTTGCAGCATCATGGACGAATGTGGCGAGAGCGGTACGCAACTGCGCTTCCGCTGCGGTCACGTTATCTCGCAGCTTCGAGGACTGTTTCAAGTCGCCTTTTTTTGTCTGAATAGCGTACAGGGCGCGTTTCCGAATAGGGTCTGCCGCCCACAAGTAACAATCCTTGCCTTCCTCGTCGGGTCCGCATACGTCCTTGCCGTGTGTCATGCCTTGCATCAGATACAGCGGACGAACGACCCGATCTCGAAACTCGTCCTCCGAAAAGGTTTCAAGGTACTTCTTCTTTTGGTGATTCGGGATAAGACGTGGATCAAATGGGTCTGCCATGATACAAGAGCCTTTCTATCGGGTCCGTTTAGGCGACGTTGGTTGTCATCGGTTTACAAATCCATCCCCGCCCCATGCCCCCGGAGCCATTCCTTTCGTTCCTGAAAATCGGGCATTACCTTGTCTACTTCGTTCCAAAAAGCCGCTGTGTGGTTCGGGTAGCGAAGATGGGCCAGTTCGTGGACCACGATGTAGTCAAGGACGGTGGCGGGGGCCATCATGCACTTCCAATGGAAGTTCAGTGTGCCACCGTGCGTACATGACGCCCAGTGGTGCTTGAGGTCAATGACCCTCATGGCTTTTGGCTCGACGCCCATCTTCACTTGGTAATAGCCAACCCGTTCAGGAATCTTCACAGCACCCTTGGCCCGGTAAAATCCCCTGAATGCCGCTTCGCCACCAGATGCCGTGCTTTCCGAAGACCGAAGGCAGAAATAGCCGTCCTTCAGCATGAGGGCTTCAGCCTGATTTTTCACGATCTTCAGGCGGTAGGATCGCCCCAGGTACAGGAATCCCTCGCCGTTGACGTACTGCCGCTGAATCCTGGTAGCATTCAGATCATGCCACTCGGCAAGGTGGAGGTAAATCCACTTCCGCTTTTCTTCCAGCAATCCTTCGATCTGGGCATCGGACAACTGCTGCGGCGCGAGCAATGTCACTTGGCCATCCCGCTCAACGTAGATGCTGGCGGTCTTGCGCTTGGCCCGTGTGAGCGTGTATTCGATGTCCTTATACGTCCGAATCATGCCACAATGTCCCTGTGCCGCACCTTCGCCAAGGCCGTGATCTCGGTCACGATCCGCTCGCTCTTTCCCTCAATTTCGGGAACATTCGACAAGAGCATAAGGTCGGCCAATTCGCCCTTGAGAGTGCTGACCTCGGGCGGGTTGCCCCAAAAGTTGACGATTCCAATGGTCCGCTGCAATTTTTCCAGCACGTCGGCCACAAGTTGTTTCACGGCGGCGGCATGACCGGAGGGAACGCCGCCCTTGCCAAAGGCAATATGCCCGATCAGGTCGTAGAAAGGCGCGGCCTTCTCGCTGACGCCCTCGATCTCCTCCCGTCGCCCAGCCTCGGCTTCGCCACGCAGGTTCTTGAGGTGCTGGTAAAGCTGATCCCAATTGTCGGCATACTGCTTGATTAGTGCCTCCAACTTGTCGCTCAACTTCTGGAACAGTACCGGGTCTTCCTCCAAGTGGACCTTGCAATGCTTACGAATGGCATGTTCCATTTCGCTGGCTTTGGCCTTGGGCGACGAGTGCTTCTCCAATTCCTGAATGAACTTGGGTGACATCAATTCCACGGGCTTGATCTTGGGATTGATCCCCAGGCTGATAAGATGCTCGTTGATGAGCTTCCGCACCTTTTCGCCCGCGCCAGAGATGCTGAGGGAATCGTCCTTGTACCGATCCTTGACCTTCGCCAGCAAATAGCCGAATCGTTTTACCGGAATCTTGTACGGGTTGGCCGCTGCGTTGGGCAGGATAATGTCCATGCTTTGCAGGAACTTCTTGAGATAGACCTCGAAATTGGCCCGCTGCTTCAGGTCTTTCATCGCCTCGATTGCCTGTTCCAGCACTTCATAGGTGTGCTGGGGATCGTCAATGGTCTGCTGAACAAACCCCTCGATTTCGACCACGCCCAGTTCTTTGAACAGGTTGACTAGACGTTGGTAGCGGGCTTCCAACACGGGAATCTCGCTGCTGATGTCCTTCAGCGAGTCTTCAATATCCTTCTGGTCATCGGCGGCATAAATGGACAGGGCATCCCGCAGATGGTCGGTAAGCCCGATGTAATCCACGATGTAGCCCCGAGTTTTCCCCTTGGCAACACGGTTCACCCGCGCGATGGTCTGAAGCAAATCGTGGTTCTTCACCTTCTTGTCGATATACATGACCTGCTCAATGGGGGCATCAAAGCCGGTAAGCAGCATGTCGCAGACGATCAGGAAGGCAACGCCCGTGTTGACCTTTTCGGGATTATCGTAGTCGAACTTCCGCTTGAAGTTCTCGACGGCATCCACAGCCTGAGCTTGCTTTCGGGCCGTGGTAATCACCGCCCGCTCATTCGTGCCTTCGGAGGAAACCACAACCGCCGACTTGAGGAAGGCGATTTGCTTGCACAATTCGTCATCCCGGTAGCAGGGTCGATCCCCTTCCGTCAGATCGTGGGGATCGCCCATCCAAATCGGCTTGGCCTGTTCAACGGCAAGACGTGCTGCCACGGCCTTGTCGATGTAGGTCTTGTAATGGACCGCCGCCATCTTCGAGCTACAAACCACCTGGGCCTTGAACCCGTTGGGCAGGATGTTTTCCACGTAATGGTCCACCATGTCGGTGGCGATGGCCTCGATCCGCTCCGTAGCTTCATACAGATCGCCGCTGGTCCCCCATTTTCGCTTCAGGGCCAGGATTTCCTCGTCGGAACGCTGCTTCACAAGGTCATCGAAGGGCTTCTTTTGCTTCTCGGCAATCTGGCGAAGAATCTCCTGATTCTCGTCCTTCCGAATCTGTGCGGCGACATGCTCCTTGGCGAGCGTATCCACCTTCTCGTCAAATTTCGCCTTGTCCTTGACGGCGGTATCCGCAGTCTTGCCCTCGTAGAGAATCTGTACCGTGGCTCCGTCATCGACGGCATCTTGCAGCTTGTACTTGTCGATGTACTGGCCGAACCGCTCCACGGTGGTCTTCTTGTTCTTCACTCGGATCAGCGGTGTGCCGGTGAAGGCCAGTCGGGTTGCATAGGGGAATGCCTCGAATAAATTGTCGCCCAAGTCACTGGATTGGGTGCGATGGGCCTCGTCAATCATCAGCAAGATGCGTTCAGAACGGTTTACCAGTCCGAAGGACTGGTAAACCGGAATGTCCAATACTTCGTCCAGGTAGTCGGGCAAGTCCCGGTTGGCGTTCTCCTGAAATTTGTGAATCATCACCATGTTCAGATTCGAGGAGTCGGTAGCCAGTTTGGTCTTCAAGTCGTCGGAACTGCTAATGAACGTGACTTTCTCCCCGGTCAGGACCGCCGTTTCGCCAAGCTGCTTCTCTAAATCCTTCCGGTCATTGATGAGGCAGACCTTGTAATCCTTCAAATCGTCGCACATCCGCAGTTTGCGAATGACGAAGACCATCGTGAGCGACTTGCCAGAACCTTGCGTGTGCCAAATGACGCCCGAACGATCATCGGGCGTCTGGCCGCCACGCAGTCGGGCAATAATCTTCTGGACTGCCCGGTATTGCTGATAGCGACCAACGATCTTCGCCCGACTCTTGCCCACGTCCATGAACACCGTGCAGGTGCGAATGATGTCCAGCAGCGTTTCCTTGGGCAACATCCCCTGAATCAGAATCTCTTGCGGGCGGGCCGTGCCCAGCGGCGGTGTGTACTTTCGATACTTTTCGGGGAAAATGTCCCGCCAGGGGAAGAAGAACTCCTCATTGGTCGAGGTGACCGAGCCGAAATCGGCCTTTTCTCCGCAGGTGCGAATCAACAACTGGTTCGGATAGAACAGCCGTGGCTCGCCCTCCCGTAGACCGGCCAGCTTGGTTTCCTCCCGCTGGTCCGTGTACCGCATTAACTGCTGAAATGCCTCGAACATGGGGTTCGAGGTGAAATCGTTGGCATCCTTGCACTCGATAACCACCAGGGGAATGCCGTTCACGAACAGCACGATGTCGGGGATGATGAAGCCCTTGACCGCGCCCGGTGTGTCGATACGGAACTGGTTGATTGCCAGGAAATGATTCCGCTCGGGATTGTGGAAGTCGATCAGCTTGACGTTAGGATACTGCTCGCCGGTCAGTTCATTGACATCGACCTGGGTACGGTAGAGGAGTTTTTGGACCGCTTCGTTGGCTTCGACAAGGCTGTGGGCGGGTTGCGAAAGCAGTTCGTCATACAAGTCGTCCAATTGCTTATCGGTCAGCCAGGGTCGGCCATCTTCAAGGGTATTGATGGCCCGGACGTGTTTTCGGAAAACTTCCTTGAGAATGATTTCCCGAAAACTGCTGCGAAGACTCACCGTGGGATCGGTCGGTATGCCCGAACCCTGGTCGATGATCTCCCAGTCCAAACCGGCCAGTTGGTCAAGGAACGGCTTTTCAACGAAGAGGTATTCAGACATCGTGATGGTCCTCTTGTGCCGCAGCCTCTTGAAGCTCTTTGAGCGTCTTGTCCTCGTTGTTCCTCCAGTCTTTGCGACCGTTTGCCGTTCGTCCCTGAATCACGCCTGCTGCCTTCGAGGGCGAGTTGAAAACCTGATCCTGAGTGAAGACGTAATGCGAGCCGTTATCCACGATTACGCCTTGGGCCAGCAGGTCCTTGCGGAGCGCGGATATATTCTCACTGATCGACGGCACTTCTTCCTTTACAAGTTGCGATCCCTTCACGACGACAAAGCCCTTGGCGTCTTCGTGCCCGCTGGCTTTAATGCCCTTGGCCTCGATGGTAAGCAATTCGGTCGGATTCTTGGTCGTTTCCGTTTTTTCAAAGACGCCCAGCCCCAACAACGGAAAGATGCTAAGAATGTCTTGCAGGAAACTCTCCACAAAGGTAGTTTCCGCCTCCGAAAGTGTGGGCGGAAGCGGTTCCTGCTCGTTGTCCAACTTGCATTGTTTGGCGACCCTCGCTAACCTCAGCAGTTGGGCTTCGAGATGTTGGACATGGGCTTTGTTCAAGCTGTCGTCCTTCGCCACGAAGAACACGGCCCAATCCCAAAAATCCTTCTTTCCATAATGCTGGTTCAGGCGGCTCTTGACGGGATCGCCTTCCCCGACATAAATCATCGGCAGAATACTGTCGTCCGATGCGCCAATCAGAACGTACACGCCGGTCTTGTCAAATTCATTGCGGCTGACGACCTCCTTGTAGTTTGTCCGATTGAATACCACGCCGACACCGGGCCAGTTGGACTTCTCCACGATACGCAGACCATCGGGATCGCCGGTTGGGACAAGTACCCGGATGAAAAATGGGCGTTGCTGAAAGTCAGGCATAGGCGGTGCTCTCCTCGGATTCATTTCCCTTGACTCGGACTTTGCCGGTCAGGAGGTCTTGCATAAGGCCGGTCTTTTGTTGTACGAGATTGCTCTTATACTTCCTTTCAATATCGTACCGCTTGTCATACTGAAGAAGAGCCTTAACGATTCGACGTTGTTCGTCTGGATGCGGGCAGGGGAAGGAGAGTTTCGCCAACCGATCTGCGCCAAGGTGGGCCACCGATGTCGTTTGGCGAGCGATTGTCATAAACCTACCGATGTCGATGAAGTATTTGAACATGCCACGACAAAAATGAGGATCATTTGGCGGGTACGCACGAAACCGAATCAAAGTGTTCTGGAAACAATAACGATGCGGTTCGCCTTCGTAGATAGCTGACCGTCCCACAAGTTCGAGGCTTTGTCCTTCATTCAGAAGAATGTCGCCAGGAAGTAAGGAATAGGTATCCTTTTCAGTTGGCGTGAAATCCATTTCGAGTACATCGGAGTAGTCAATGAAGCCGTCAAAGACGTTTGCTACCCGAAGATATGGGGTCGTGAACCGCCCTGACTGATGTTTTGGCGACCTCTGCCGCCCGAGTCGAACGGAACCGACTTCATCGACCCGGCACGTCTTCCATTCTTTCGGAATCGGTCCCAATTCAGAAGACTTGTACAGGTCGGGAGCTTCTTGGTAGGCGGGGCGAAGATGGCCATTCTTGTCCACGCCACGGGTGAACAGGTCGTGCATCATGCCCTGCTTGATCGCCTGATAATTGTCGATCAGGGCTTCCGTCTTCTCGATCAGGTTGTCAACCGTCATCAGAATCTTGGCGATCTTGCTCTGTTCGGGTATCGTGGGAACGAAAAGAACGTGATTTTCAACAATCGTCGTGTTTAGATTGGCCTGAGTGCCATGCTGCCCCATGCCGACAAATCCGTGTTCGGCAAACTGAAGCGCGTAGTACAGATACTCGACCTTGGCCCCTTTGATGTCGTAGAACTGCACAAAACCGTCATGTATGCAGGCTGGCATGTCCACGATCACAGGGCGACCAATCGTGGCGCAGATTGACATTATCAGATCGCCTTTATCGACTCGAACACTCCTTGCTTCCCCGAGAGTCGATAGATACTGCTCAGTGGCTCGGAGATACCGTCCTGCCCTGGTAACGTCGATAATGCGAACCCAGCCGATTTTTCCTCCGAACCATTTTGGGTCGTCAATTGGGCGCGGAGAAGCACCCCGACGCACTTTCGCAATTTCCGAAATGCGCTTGAAGTCACTCATACCCCAACTCCTCCAAGAACCCATTGAGTTGGTTGGCTTCCCGATCCCTCTCAGCAAGAATCTGCTTTGTGGTCACGGCATACTTCTGCCAAAGGTTTTCGACGGCGGCGATGAACGACCGCTCGTATTGCCGAAGATAGCCGTCGAACCCTTCAATCAAGAGCCGCTTGAATCGCCCGAGAATCAGTTCCTTCGCCTCGTCCTCGCTGATCTTGGCGCGGGCGGCAGCAAGCATATCTTCCTTCTTCCGCTCGACTTCTCGAATGTTGGCCTTGAGCTGCTTGAGTTCGTTGTCCAAGGTAGTGTGGCGGGCCAATTGGCTGTCGATTGCCTCGATCCGCTTGGACTTCATGGCAATCTCTCGCTCCTGTGTGTCGATGCGAATTGTACTGACCCTAGAGGACGAAAGATTCGTGCGCTCGATTCGGCTAGCATCTTGCCGCAAAATCTTGATCTGCTTCTGACACTCCTTGATTTCACCAGCCAGAACTTTCCGCTCGTCCTTGAGCGTCTTGACCAGGGCCTTGGGCAGAACGCCAGTCTCGGAATCGCCTTCCACAGCTTCCCCCTCCTCGTCTTCGGCAGCAACAGCGGTAGCGAAAAGCCCTTCCAATTCGGCAATGCGGGCCTGATCCTTTTCGATCTGCTGCAAAACCTCGGGGAACTGCGACTGCAAAATGTCCTCTTCGGGGATCAATTCAGCCCCCCAGCCACTAGCGGCAATCGACTTCAAATCGCTTTCCAGCAACTTGACGTAGGAAGCCACCGCGCCACGTACCTGATGGGTGCCCAGCAGATTTAGCGGGCCAAGCCGCTTTGCCAAGCTGTCGATGCAATGGCGGCGAAGGTCGAAAACATTTTGGGTTTCGGGCAGACCCTCGATCTGCTTGACGTTCTTCTTCCACCAATCTTCCAATGCAGCATGAAAGTCATCGAGCTTCGCCCGAACGCCGGGGGCAGACTCGACCATGCGTTTGATGTCGTCCTTTGACTGAACGCCGTCAGCGAAATCGCTGTATCGACCATCCCGATGCTTGAAAAGAAGTGCCTCGATGCCAGAGTAATTGGAGAAGAAACAGCCAAGCTGGACGATTTCGGCAACGGGGATGCCACCATGCAAGTGGGCACGAACGTCATGCGGCTCGGGCAGCGGCGAATTATCGACGTAGCGGCGAATGTTGAGGTTGAAATCCTCCTTCGCCAAATCGTCATAGGAAACCTCTCGGGAATACTTCTCGACCGTGAGGTGGCTACGATAAACGGTGGTGATCTTTTCGATGTCCTCGGGCCGAAGGGAGTTCTGGTTCTTGCCCTCCTTGTATTCCCGGTCGGCATTGATGAACAGGACGCTCTTGCGTTGGCTGGCCCCTTTCTTATTGATGACCAACAGGCAAGCCGGAATACCCGTACCGTAGAACAACCCAGCCGGTAGCCCGATAACCGCTTCCAAAATGCCGTCCTTGATGAACCGCTGGCGGCACGTTTTTTCTTCGCCACCCCGGAAAAGAACCCCATGCGGCATAACGACCGCCAATTTCCCATCGCTCTTGAGCGAGGCAACCATGTGCTGCACGAACATCAGGTCGGCCTTCTTGCCGCTTTCAGGCATGAAGGTATGGAACCGCTCGGGAAACTTCATCCCGTTGCGGGAGTAATTTTGGGAGAACGGAGGATTGGCAATCACCCGGTCAAAGCGGCGAATCTCGCCATTGCGGTCCAGGTGTTGCGGTTCCTTGATTGTATCACCCTGGCGAATGTCGGCACTCCTGATCCCGTGGAGGATCATGTTCATCTTGCAGATGGCCCAGGTGCCACCGTTGCTGTCCTGCCCAGCCAGTTCCAGGTTGCGGGGGTCGCCGCCCGTTTCTTGGACATGGTGCTTGGACTCGATGAGCATACCGCCCGATCCGGCGCAGGGGTCGTAAACGCTCATGCCCTCCTGCGGGTCAAGGATCAGGACCATCACGCTATCGACTTCGGTGGGCGTGTAGAACTCGCCCCCCATCTTCCCGGCACTATCGGCAAAATACTTGATTAGATACAGGTAGGCCGCGCCCAAGAGGTCGGGGAACTCGAAGTCATCGTTGCTCAAGGGGATTTCATCGAAATGCTGAATGAACTGGACGAGGGTGCTATCGTCCATCGTTCGCTGACCGACCTTGCGATTGAAATTGATGCCCTTGAGAACGTCCTGAAGCGTGTTGGGGTTGGCGTCCTCGATTGCAGCCAGGGCCTTGTTCAACCCAGAGCCGACCGCTTCTTTCAGGTGCTTGATCTTGCTCCAATGGCCTTTGTCGGGGATAAAGAAATCATATTTATCGGGATTGGCAAGCTGCTTCTCGATCAGTTCCGGCTTCATGCCCTTGGCTTGATACTCAGTTTCGAGCGTGGCGCGGTCCTTGTCGAACTGGTCGCTCATTCGCTTCAGGAAGAGCATCCCAAAAATGTATTCCTTGAACTCCGAGGCATCCATGTTGCCCCGCAGAATGTCGCACGCCTTGAACAGCAGGCTTTCCAAGCGGGAAAGGGTGAGCTTCTTTGCCTTCTTCGTCGGCTTTACCTCGTCATCCCTGCCGTTAAACTCGAAACCTTGCTGCACGTCCTGACTCATGTTTCGCCTCGGTACTGGTGTTGCGTTCGATGTGCCATTGCCATGCAACCGCCCGATCAGTTCGTCCCGGCGACCCTTGCCGGAAAGCCCAAGCAACAGGCAGGCTTCGACCAACTGCCCCTTCGCCATATAGGGGGCAAGAACATCGGGCGTGGCCTTGCGTGATTGGGACACAGCGGCCCGCATTCCCTCCACGCTACGGCGATCCACGTTGGCGATTTCCAAATCGTCAACGAGCCGCTTCAAGTCATTGCGGCCCAAAACACTCAGGATGGCCGGTTTGATCTTCAATGCCATGCTCCAACAGCGTCAATCGTCAAGCGGTCGATGAATTTGCCCCGCCCTCAGTCCGAACCTCCGGTATCTTGGGTTGCGCACCGCAATCCTTAGCTGCCCGCCAATCATTAGTTCTGCTCACTTCCACCAGACGCGCCTTGGTCCCACGGCACCTGACGGTCTTGCTCCGGTTTCGGAGGGGCTTGCACCGGCAGGGGGCCGTTTCAGGGGGCCAGTATCTCGCAAATTCGGGGAAAACCTGATTTTATCCGTGTGCCACCCCCTCTGCAAGCAATCCAGGGACTCCAAGTGTTTTTGGGCCATTGGGTTACGTCGGGGCGGGCAAGTCTGGCAAAGCCTGCGGCTTTGTCAGACAAAAAATTGCCCAAATCACCATGATAACCAAGGGGCTGGTCACATCCCGGCACCCCCACGGATGGATTTTTTCGGCGGCATGATTTTGCAGCCATGTGGCCGGGGAATGGGGCGGCTAAATCCCGTTCGGGCCTGTCCGTCAAGGAGAAGAGTGGCCGTCACGACCGCCCTGGCGGTCGTGACGGCGACACAGAATAGATTGTGAATCGGGGAAGGACCGGCCCCGCCAAGAAAACGTCGTGGCCGTTTAGTGCCTTGCCGCGCCTGTTGCCAAGCGTTTCGCAACCGTGGCCGATTCTCGTTCCATCGCCCGCTCAATTTCCCGTGAGAATACTGCATCGCCGCGCCTCTGGGCAAACTCCCGCGCCAAGTCCTTGATCTCCTGCACGACCCGCTTCACGACAAAGCGGCTAGGGCTATTCAAGGTGGCACGGCCCACCAGTCCTTTCGTTTCTTCGCCCGCCAACCGAGCATCGAGGATGGCAATTCCCAATTCGCCCAATCTGGCCCGTACAAGTTGCCGGAAGCCGTCAATCAATCGCTCGTCATCCTGACGGCCTGCCCGCGCCCGATCCGGTACATCCATCGTCCCTCCCGGCTTGAACTCCTGGTCGATGGGAACGCTGGGCAACAGTCGTCGGGCATTTCTTTGCTTCTCGATCATGTTCTTGATCGCATTCGCAACGGCCCGCTTGAACCGCAAGTCTAAAGGACCATGCCTTTCCTCGTCATAATTTGTGAAGAGGCCCCCGGTGAGCAACT
>Ga0181520_10000571_pt1 | contig 80466 bp, 83 predicted proteins | sample PEATcosm2014_Bin_29_FD_132451 | JGI IMG/M metagenome (GOLD analysis project Ga0181520, IMG submission 132451) | Peatland microbial communities from MTU Mesocosm Facility, Houghton, MI, USA - PEATcosm2014_Bin02_30_metaG | ecosystem: Environmental > Terrestrial > Soil > Wetlands > Peat | place... | reverse complement strand
TGTTTTTCCTCCTGGCATACACATCTTTTGAACAATAGATTTCCTGAATTCTTCTGAACGAATTTGACTATTCATTTTTTGTCTCCTAATATTTTAGGCGACAACTATCCTAACACACGGGGCTATTAGTATCTTTGAAGGTTCTAATCTTAAGTTGTCAAATACTCTTTTTATCTTCCTAATAATAATCGGCTTTAGTACATCGGAGCTTTCATATCCATCGAAAATACCCATATATGTATTATCTGGTAATGGTCCTTCCTCGATTTCTTTTAATAAATCAATTTCAGCAAGGTGTTCTGAAATTTCCGTATAATTAGGTTCATCTTCAGTATCCAAATCAAAGGTGAGAATAACATTAATTGACATTGATTAACCCCTTTAAATCGTGGTCGATAAATTCGACGTTCGCCACCCGTCACTTCTTCACATTCATCGCATCAAGCTCCACCGCCTCGGGCGGCTTGATCGGGCCGTACTGCTCTTCAAATTTCTTGACTCTCTCCGCCAGACCGTTCAGGAACAACCTTGCATTGCGGGGGGAGAGTGCTATCCTGCTGAAGACCTCAACCCCCTCCCTGCCTGGAGTGATCGTACCGAAGTCCAGCAGGAACTCCTCGGACGAGTTGTTGATCAATGCGAAATTTGAGTATGAGACTTTATTCGCCGTGTCCTGGAATTTTACTGGGACGCCTGTGGGCTTGTTGTTGATTTGCTTGTCCATTAGTTAGTCCCCATCCTTTGTATTATTAATCATTGTACATTAAATACTTTATCTTGCTTATGCAGAGATCATCGAATTTTGTTCCTTTATAAACAGATTTAAATGTAATAACAAGGGCATATTCCATTAGATATGACTCTGTGCTGCTTTTTGCGTCAAGCTCTAAATTTGTTGAAAAATATATTTTATTATCGGATAAATATTCATCCTTTAACACCAGGTTGGTTCGCTCTAATAAAATTAAAGGAATAGTTGTAATTGCCATACTGCCTTTTGGGTGACCATACGCTGGCATATCAAGATACATTTTATATAACTTAATTTCAATATCCTTTGCTCTGTTGTTTTCTTCATACAACCTTTTGCTTTTCGCAAATCCGTTTAGGATATTTATTCCACCCTGCCAATCAAATTTGTAATCAGAATTTATATTTCGATAAGAAGGAAAAAATTGATTGTTAAAAAATAATAATATTGCTTCTCCAATACCTCCGTTTGTCCGTGTAGCCCAGCAGGTTCCTTGATTATTGTTAACCAAGTTTGAAACAGAAAAATTATATCCATTCTCTGCTAATTCCGATGTGGCATATTCCCAGAATGGAGTATTATTAAATATGTTTATAATACTTTCTTCATTTATTTTATCTTCGGTGAAGACATAGGATGCAATATAAATTAATACTATACTTATAATAATTTTCCTTTTCATTAAACCTCTCAATACTTAGGTTGAATATAAAAAGCGCCATAATAACCGACTTGTTTTGAATAAATAGTAGGCCAGTCTAAAGATTCGTTTGCTCCATATGTGTAACCCATGGTACTATTATTTTTTTGCCCTGATCCATATGGGTAATACCCATATGGATCTGTTGCTGTAATTCCTGCATTTCCATTTATCCCATTCATCATTAAAACATGCCCTCCTGTTGTTAATCCAGTTGCAAGAAGTACCTGATCACCTTCATCGATAGCGTCTTGATAATATGTATTAAAGTCTGTGTTCATTTGATCGCTTGTTTTCCAAGCAGGCAACCAGCCCATCTTAACTTGATCCCCAAAATAATTATTTACCATATTCACCTCAGGAACACCATTTTCCCAAGGTGTAGTGATGGAAGGATTTCCATACGTTATCAAAGTGGTAAGAAGATCAGCATAACCTACACCTGCGGCGGCAACAGGATTTTCTACACCTAAATTCGAAAGAGCCGCAGCAACACTTGTGGGGAAGCAGGTTATTGAAGGATTATTTTGATTGCTCATCTGGTTATCATTAGAATACATGTAATTTATATAATTGTTTACAATCTTATCATCAGAAATCGTATTTACTGTATTCATGTAACCATTAAGTTTACTTGTCAATGGAAGATCAGAGGTTGATATTTCATTTAATGCAGTTTTTATACCTGCTGATGAATTATAATACGAATTTAAAAGGTTGTTTATGTTATTATCAGTCTGATTTCTTATACCCGAAGCGACTTCAGATTCCGATATATAATTTAGTGCCAAATTAACCGCGTTCGCGCCTGAAGGGGATGATGGTATTGCGGGGGTATTTCTTGCGTTTTGTGTCTGAACATCGACTATATTGCTTCCTGAAATATAATCACTCGGATTTACAGTTGAGCCAGAAGCATTTTTACCATATACGGTTGAAAGAGCTAACTTTTGTGCTGCTGTCAACCCTGAAACGTCGTCTACAATTCCATCATCATTATCCGCTAATAAACGGCTGTTATCAAAGGTTGGCTGGTTTGTTATCCCGCTCGTCGTTGTTACGCCGAGATCGGCAAGGTTAACCGTGGTTCCGTTCTGCAATGTAATCTGCGGCCCTTTCGGCGCTTCCGAGACGTAAGAATTCAGCTGCGCGTTCGCTTCCGCGTCGCTCCCTATCGGCGGTATTGCCGAAGCCACTGCGTTAATGGCCGTCGCTGTCATATTACCTACGAAATTCGCCGCATCGCCCGCCGCGTTATATGCCCAATTCGCGGCGCTGCCTATGGCGTTCCCTGCCCAGCTCGCCGTGTCGCCTATAGCGTTGCCTAACCAGCTGGCGGCGCTGCCTATGCCGTTCACCGCCGCCATTATCCCGCCGCTTATAGTGTTCGCCGCATTCGCAAGCCCCGCACTCATTGTGTTTAAGTCATTCCCTATATTCCCTACATTATATCCGCTCTGACCGTTGTTGAGTCCTATCCCCTTGCTCGTGATATCGATGCCGACTCCTGCGCCCATATTGTCATTGAATAGGGACAGGTTTAGCCCCCCCGCGAGGTCGAAGGCGCTCTGGCCCGCGAAGTCGCTTGCCACGCCCGAACCCAGCGTGCCAGACTGGAACAGCTCGAACTTGCTTACATCGAAAGCCTTGTCGAGGCCGTAATTGAGCAGCCCGTTGTTGTCCAGCATATTCACACCCATCTCAAGGCCCGACACTCCAGCGCTGACTCCCTGCTCCATCCACTGGTCGCCCGAGAGGTGCCATGACCCGTCGCCCTGTATTCCTGCCTGGGCGAAGTTGTTCAATGTGCTTATGCCCCAGTCCCCGACGGATTCCAAACCAGAAAAGAGGGGGTTCATAGATGACATTGTGCTTAATGCGGAGCCGTCGTAAGCTGTGACTGTTGTTGTACCTGCGGACTGCATGCCCGCGTTGAAAGCGGCCGTCCCAAGGGATGCTATCGAATTGGCTCCCCAAGATTCCCACCCTGCGGAGGTAAAAAGACAGACTATAAATGATCCCCCGGCCTGTGCGACCGGGATGCCGCAGTAATCTATGGCATATCGGGCATAAAATGTTATTGCGACGACAGCCGCGCTGAATTCGATGTCCTGGAGCAGGAAATAGATCATATTCCTGTTTTTCAAAATATGGCCAAGATAATGGAAAAAATAAAGGGCAAAGCTTTCCTCCGCCTTAACATCAATCTCGTCCCTGTTTTCCCTGGCAAAAAAATAAACAAGCGAACCCGTCATGAATACGAGCCCTGTCAAAAAGAAAAACCATCCTCCGTAAGAGAGGTCCATGCCGACAGCCCCGATAATAAAGGCTAAAATTGTTCCGCTCAGGAGTTTTGCGCAGTTATGCGAGATCATCATCCAGGAAATTCCCCTGATGCTGTTTCCCGGAGTAAATATTTTGACGATAAAATTCTGCCAGACAGGTATAGTCGCGGCCAGGCCCATGGCAAACAGGGAATAAAAAATAATGAAAACCGGATAGGATCCTTTATTCACCCCGAAATAGATATAATAAATACCCAGGCACATCACCGCGGCCGATGGAATTACCTGCAGCCATACTGTCGGGCCTTTCTTATAAGGCATCCTCGCCGTCATATATGCCGCGAAAAGCGGAATGACAGCTATCGATATGCTGAAGATCATGCCTGTAAGACCGATCCTCGAATTGGAAACGCCCATGGTGCTTAAAAACACGGGGATAAAAGTCGATTCGAGGATAACCGGCAGCCCCAGACCCCATAAAAATTCGCCCGCTGAAATCGTCAATGCGTTCCTGGTGAAATACTTTTCAAGACCGGTCTCTTTCTGCATACCTCTGTGACTCCCTGTAATTCTAATTTAGTATATATAGAATCCTGTCTTTTATAAAATTTTTTCCGGGTTGACCAGGAATTATTTGTATTCCGCTAATTAGTACGTTATATTTAAATATAAAAAGGAGGAACATATGCCTGACGAAAACAAGAATGAAAATTGCCATCACCATAATGGCGGGGATAAGGGATTCTGGGGCGGAGCGTATTTTCTGACAATAATAGGCGCTGCCGTTTATTTCATCGAGCATGCCGCAGGTTTCTGGGCCGGAGTTCTCGGAGTCCTGAAGGCTCTTGTATGGCCCGCTCTGGTAATCTACAAGGTCCTCGAAACCCTGAAATTTTAACAAGCTCAAGCCGCTTCTTCGCGTTTAATTAATAATTATGAATTCCTGCTATATCCGCTATTACGGCAGCCTTAAAGAGCTTGTAAAGGAAGAAAAGAGGCGCCGGCATGAATTTAAATTCAACGGATCTCCGGGGATCAGGGACATAATAGAAGCGGATGGAATTCCCCATACTGAAACAGGCATTATAATTGTAAACGGCGTTTCAGCCGGCTGGAATTACAGGCTCAATGATGGGGACAGCTGCGCAGTATATCCTTTTTTCAGGGACATCGATGTTTCCGGGGAGAGCATGGTTCTTGAAAAAGGGTATCCCGATGACAGGTTCGTTTTAGATGTTCACCTCGGGAAGCTCTGCCGTTACTTAAGAATGCTCGGTTTCGATTCCTCCTTCGATCCCGGATGGGACGACCCTGAAATAATCGAAATATCAAATTCCGAATCACGGATCATACTGACAAAGGACAGGGGTCTTTTAAAAAACGGGGCGGCCCGTTTCGGATGTCTAGTCAGGTCTTCCGCCCCGGCAGAGCAGCTCAGGCAGGTAACTGAGCGTTTCAATCTGGCTCCGCTGATACGCCCCATGACACGCTGCCTCAAATGCAACGGAATTATTATAGAAGTCTCCCCTGCTTCCGTCTCAGACAGTCTGCAGGAAAACACAAAAAAATATTATCTCAATTTCTACAGGTGCCGTTCATGCGGTACGATATACTGGAAGGGTTCGCACTACGAAAATATGAAAATCATGATCGAACGCCTTTTTGCCGTAATAATATAATAATGTTATAATTACCGCTTAAAATAACAGGAGGATAGCCAATGCCCAAGGTTGTTCTTTTCGATCTCGGCAATGTTGTCATAAATTACTCCCTTCAGAAGACAGTGGAAAACTGGTCCAAATCAAGCGGTATACCCGCCGAAGTAATACTATCGAAGTTCGACTTCAATGATGACACATTTCACCGTTTTGAAAGGGGTGAAATAACCCCGTCAAGGTTTAAAAAATACATTTCAGGCAGGATCGGGTATGAATTCAGCGACGCTGAATTCGAGCAGGGATTCGACGCAATGTTCACGGGATTGATGCCCGAAATAGAAAATGTCATGACCTCCCTGAGAAACGGAAGCTACAGGGTCGCCGCCCTGTCAAACACGAATGAGATCCATGAAAGGTTTGTCCTTAAAAAATATAACCGGGCCCTTTCATGCTTCGACAAGCTCTTCCTTTCGCACAGGATCCGTTCAAGAAAACCCGAAAGAGCGGCTTTCGACACAGTCATCGATTATTTCAAGGTGTCCCCTTCGGATATTCTTTTCTTTGACGACAACCCTGAAAACGTGGGAATGGCTTCAAGCTTCGGTATAAAAAGCACTCTCGTAAATTCAATAACAGACATCAAAAACGGGCTTGAGAATGCCGGCATAACCGTATGAAGTTCACTGCCGCCTGCGTTTCAGCGGCTTTGATCCTGCTTTCCTGCTCCGCCGCATTCCCTGTTATTTATACCAATACGATCATACCGCCTTTCGGTAAAATCGTATCCTATAAAATAATAAACTATTATCTCAAGTCTGACCCGTCGGTTTTAATCTCGAGAGAAGCTCTCGCCGCTGATTCGCAAAGGCCGTTTTATTACTTTATAAATATGGATACCCTGACTTACGGGATTACCGATGAATGGGATATCCGGAAGGATTTCACCCAAACAGGCGACGGGCAGGACCATAAATTCACCCGCCTGAAAAAAATTATCTCGGCGAGGGAAAGGCCCTTCGGGACATCAGGACAGGACAAAGCATTACCGGACTCCAATCCCGGAAATATGACAAATATCGTTCTCACCTCGGACCTCTGCCCGACTTCAAAACATTTTGCCCGGCGTTTCTATGAAAGCCTCTCGGAATACGGGAAAAAATCCGGCGGACCGGTCAGGATCGTGATCTTTTTTTCAGGAAGATGGCTTGAACGGCATCCGGAAGACCTCCGCGAAATAAAAAAATTTCCGATCAATTTTATTGCCGGCAACCATACATACGACCACCCTATTATATCAGGGGGGTATCTGAGGGAATTTTTAATCGGAGAGGTGACCAACACCGAGATGATAATGCTTGAGAACGGGTTACTGCCCTCTTATTTTTTCCGTTTCCCCGGACTGAGGCATACCGCATCCGATATTAAAATCCTCGATTCTATTAATATAACAGCCATTGACGCGAATGCCTGGATGGGGAATAATTTCACCAACTGGAACGTGCTTCTCGTTCACTCTAACGGCAACGCCATATCCGAGGTCGACGCTTTTACAAATTTTATTCAGGGCCCCGTCGACGGCATTAAATTCCAGGGAATTTTCAGCCTGATAGGATTATACCTGCCTACCGTCCGGCTCCCGGCTGTTAAATAAGGGATTAATTAATACCAATTCTTATGACATTTTTCCATCCCCGTTATATAATATGAAAATCATTCAAGGGAGCCTTTGCATGGAAAAGCCCCTGGTTCTCGTCATCGACGACGAAAAAAACATACGGGAAGCGCTCAAATCCGGTCTTAAGATGGAAGGCTTTGAGGTTTACGCCTCCGAAGACGGGGCTGACGGCCTTGAAAAACTGAAGACCATCGGCGCAGACGCTGTCGTCCTGGATCTGAAGATGCCAAGGCTGAGCGGACTGGATTTCCTGAAGGCTGCCCACAACCTCGGCATCGATGTCCCGATCCTTGTCCTTACAGGGCATGGAGGCGTTGATGAAGCTGTCGAGACAATGAAGCGCGGTGCTTACGATTTCCTTACCAAACCGGTCAATCTTGATAAATTATCCCTCCTCCTGAAACGTTCCATCGAAGAAACACGCCTGAAGCACAGGCGGGACCAGCTTGAGGAAATGCTCGACGAACGGTACAATTTCCAGAATATCATAGGGACTTCCAAATCCTTCCTGAAAGTAATGCAGATCGTCAAACAGGTCGCTCCGACAGACGCGGCTGTTCTGATCACAGGAGACAGCGGAACAGGCAAAGAAGTAATCGCCAACGCCATCCACACCAACAGCAAGCGCAGGGAAGGGCCTTATATCAAAGTTCATTGCGCAGCTTTACCGGAAACCCTTCTTGAAAGCGAACTTTTCGGTCATGAGAAAGGCTCTTTTACAGGAGCCGTTGCAAGGAAAAAGGGAAGGTTCGAGCTTTCAGACGGGGGAACGATATTTTTAGACGAGATCGGCGAGATATCGCAGAATATGCAGGTGAAGCTGCTGCGGGTCCTCCAGGAACAGGAATTCGAAAGGGTCGGCGGAGAAGAAACGATCAAGGTCAATACAAGGCTGATTACGGCGACAAACAGGAATTTAAAAAAACTCGTGGCTGAATCCAAATTCAGGGAAGACCTTTATTACCGCCTCAATATAGTCAATATTTACCTTCCGGCCCTCAGGGAAAGGCAGGGCGACATCCCCCTTTTCTGCGATTATTTTTTGAAGTTCTTTTCACATAAATACGGCAGGAACATACAGGGCATAAGCCCCAAAGCCCAAAAACACCTCGACAATTATCCATGGCCAGGAAATGTAAGGGAACTTCAGAACCTTATAGAAAACCTTGTAGTTTTATGCAGCAAAGATACCATAACGGAGGACCTGCTCCCGGATTACATCTCGGGCACCCCCTCCGGTAAAACCCTTGTCATGGAGATCGGGGAATCCATGCAGGAAATAGAGAAGAGGGCTATTTTGTCGACCCTGGATTTTACGGGAGGGAATAAATCACAGGCGGCAAAAATACTTAATATCGGCAGGAAAACTTTACTCCGCAAACTTGACGAATACGGACTCGTCTCGGGGGAAAGCTAGTTAATAAAAAATTTTGGGGGAGTTATGGATTTCAGGACTGAGGCTATGAAGGTCGAGATCTACACGAATTTTCTTTATCCGGGGATGATTCTTAAGGGAGACGGATTCGATGAACATGAAAACAAGGTCATAGAAAAGGATATCCCGATACCGAGGAACGTCATTGTCGATTTAAAAAACAGGGGTGTTATCAGGATCCATTACACAAGAACAAAGCTCAAGGTCAAAAAGAATGTCTCAAGGAATATGGTTTCCGACCAGCACCTTGAAAAAGCGGTTTCAATCATCGAAGACCTCCAGGGCCTGATTAAAAACGAGGGCACGGCAAGCCACTTTCCTACCGCGGAAATCGAAGAGGTCGTAAACGCCTTTATATCCGATATAAAGCAGAACAGCGACGCGTACCTTAACCTTCTCGATATTTACGATATGGACGATTATACATATACTCATTCGGTAAATGTCTCGGCGATTTCCATCCTGCTGGGGCTTTCACTTGGAATGGAAGGCGAAAAGGTCAAGATTTTAGGAATCTCGGGGCTTCTTCATGATCTTGGAAAAACCCTGATTTCCGATAAGATAATAGAAAAAGCGACGCCGCTGAGCGAGGAAGAGTGGAAGATCCTAAAAAACCACCCGGTTTACGGTTATAATATCCTTCGCGGCTCGAACTGTTTCGGACCGGTAATAGAAAATACGGTCCTCTGCCATCATGAGAATTACATGGGCGGCGGATATCCTCTCGGGATTAAAAATGAAAAGCAGAACCCTTATTCCCAGGTCGTATCCATTGCGGATGTTTTCGACGCAATGACCAGCAGGAGGCCGTATAAGCAGCCGGTAGCTTTCAGCGACTCTTTTAGCTTTTTCATGGAAAATTCCGGGAAGAAATTCAACCCGGGCTACGCTCAGGTTTTTCTCAGGGATATGTCCAGGAAGCTCAATGAGGAAGCTATTTATCCTGAAAATTCCTTTGTTCTTCTCAATACCGGCGAAATAGCCTATGTGATCGGATACAGGGTAAACCAGTTCACGCTCAGACCGATAGTCAATATATTCATCTCGCCGGGAATGAAAGACCGGGGTATAGATAAGCTCGCCAGGCATCCGATACAGATCGATCTCGAACGCGACAGCACACGTTTCATCGTGAAAAGGATAATGGATGAAAACCAGATAGAAACTTTCAACAGGATAATAAACGGGGTCTGAATTGCGGACAGAAAAGCTTCTGACTATACTTGAAATTTTAAAAAAAGAATACCCGTCATGGAATGCGCCCATAGTCACATATATAAAGAATGCCCGCGGCACTCCGTTCAAGATACTTATCTCTACGCTGATAAGCCAGAGGACCAAGGATGAAACTACAGCCGGCGCCGTTAAAAGGCTTTTCTCCGGGGCAAATACTCCCGGGGAAATGGCCCGGATGGATGAAGATCTCGTAAGAAAACTTATATACCCTGCCGGTTTTTACAAGGTAAAAGCAGCAAGGATCTTAGAGATATCGAGGATCCTCGAAAAGAATTACAATTCAACCGTGCCCGATGAAATCGACGAACTGTTAAAACTCCCCGGGGTGGGCAGAAAAACAGCCAATCTCGTGATAACCCTCGGCTATGATAAGCCTGGAATCTGTGTCGATACTCACGTTCACAGGATATCCAACCGGTGGGGATATGTTAAAACAAGAACCCCCGCCCAGACGGAATTCTCCCTGAGGGAAAAACTCCCTCTCCAATGGTGGATCCCTTACAACGATATTCTCGTGGCTTTCGGCCAGACCTGCTGCAAGCCTGTTTCCCCGTTATGCTCAATTTGCCCCGTGGACTCCCTCTGCCCTAAGATAGGCGTAGAAAAACACCGTTAGATATCGAGAAGATCTCTCAGATCGTCCCAGGTCATGCGGGAAATATAGGAATTGCTCGGCGTGACTATGCTGTCGAAGACTTCCTTTTTATGGAACTGCAGTTTCCTGATTTTTTCCTCTATGGTTCCCATCGTCAGCAGGCGGTAAACATTTACAGTCCTTGTTTGTCCCATCCTGTGCACTCTGTCGACAGCCTGGCTTTCCACGGCAGGATTCCACCATGGATCGAAAATAACAACCGAATCGGCCCCGACTATATTGAGGCCTGTCCCTCCCGCTTTCAGGGAGATTAAAAATACGGGTATATCCGAAGCGTTGAAGTGTTCGACAAGAGCGAACCTGTTTTTTGTCTGCCCGTCCAGGTAGGAATATTCGATTTCTTCTTTTTTTAATTCCAGCCTGATGATTTTAAGCATTTCCACGAACTGGCTGAAAACCACAATCCGGTGTCCGCTGTCAATAGATTCATATATAAGTTCCATCAGCGCCTTGAGCTTTATGGAAATATCCTCGACTTCTCCCAGATCAGGCATGAGCAGTGCCGGATGGAGGCAGATCTGGCGAAGCCTTGTCAGCGCCGCTAATATATCTATAGCCTTACGTTCCAGAGCGCCGGCTCCCTTGAGCTTGCCGTAATTGTTCCTTACCCCTGCTAATGTTTCTATATAAAGGGCCTTCTGCTTTTCAGTAAGCTCGAGGTAAAGTTCCTGCTCAATTTTTTCAGGCAATTCCTTCTGCACGGCGCTCTTGGTCCTGCGCAGCATAAACGGCTTTACTAATGAATTCAGGGATTTGAGGGCGTCAAGCCTTTCTACCTGATTAATACCCGAGATCGGATCGAGAAATTTCTTTTTAAAATGGGAATGATTGCCCAGGAAACCCGGCATGAGAAAATCGAAAATAGACCAGAATTCGGAAATTGAATTTTCAATAGGAGTCCCGGTCATTGCTATTCTGTACTTTGCCTTGATGCTCTTGATCGAAAGAGTCCTCTTGGCCTTTTTATTCTTTATATGCTGGGCCTCGTCAAGGACGCAGTAATAAAAAGACTTCGAACTGTAGTCGAGGCTGTCCGCATGCAGCAGAGGGTAGCTTGTGATTATCACGTCGTAACTATCCATGACGGCGATTTTTTCAACCCTGTCTTTTTTTGGCCCGTCGATTACCATGTAAGTAAGCCCGCCGCCCATGAATTTGCGTATCTCGTTTACCCAGTTATATAAAAGAGCCGAGGGGCATATGATAATAGAAGTGCCCCCCTTCTGCCCGCTGATGGAAAGGAAAAAAGAGAGGACCTGAACAGTCTTGCCCAGTCCCATTTCATCGGCCAGGATTCCGCTGAAGCCTGTCCTGTTCAGAAATGCCATCCAGTACACTCCTGTTTTCTGGTATGGCCTCAAAACCTCGTTAGGCGGGTCGGGAATGGCTATCTTCCTTAGCACCTTTTGTTCATGGCCGGAATAATCCGAAAATTCCTTCACGCCGGAGAGGGAAGGGTCGATATTCAGCTCAATACCCTCCTTGAAAAGGTAGGCGATTTCATAAGGGCTCTTCAACAAACCCTTTCCATCCATACTTCCATCGAGTTCGTCGAACAGGCTCCTGAGGCTGTCGATCTCCTCGGCCTTCGGGACGATTATCGCCCCGTCTTTCTCTATATAGCCCTTCTTCGCTATCGATGAAAGCTCGGTAAGGGTCAGAACTATATCTTCGATTTTATAATTAAAATTCACTTCCAGCCAGTCTGAGCCTTCGTGGATATCAGCGGATTTTGAATCGAAACCGCCGTCAAGGAATTCCATCTTGCCTGAAGGGCCCCACAGCTCTGCTTCCGGGAGCACAGAAGGAAGAAATTTCCTGAAAAGCGCTTCGCTGTCCGAAGTGGTTATCTCGTTATCATTGTATTCGTTCAGCAGCTCGAAAAAAGAACTCCTGAGCGATTCATTGATTTTTTTTATCTTTTCATAAAACGGGGTACCGGCTCTGGCAATGATAAGGCTGTTTTTCCCGGCAGGGAAAAGGATGTCCTCCTGGAGAAGGGCGCTTTTCCTGAGTTCGTCGAAGGAAAGTGGAATTTCCCTCTCTGAAGCACCGCCCTCGCCCAGAGTTAAAAATGCTCCGAGCTTGAATTCTCCCTGGGGATTATGGGTGTATCTGAAAACTATTTTCTCGTCTGTCGCTTCCCTGACCTCCGGAAGATTGAAACGGCCTTCAAGGAAGGAGTTTTCTTCAGAACCCTGGAGGAGTTTTTTCTTGAGGCTGTATTCCGCCTTTACGCTTCCGGATATAAAAAGTTCCCTCATGATTTCCCTGTTGAGCATGAACAGCACAGGGAAAAGCTTTTTCCTGTCGGTGACATAATTCTCGAAAGTAGTCTCGAGGAGAGAGAAACCTTTCATCCCGTCCAGTCTCAGGTTCTCAAAAGTCTCATCGAAACCTATGCCGAGAGGTTTGTATCCGGTTTCTGCCTTTAGAGGAAATTTATCGCCATCAAGGGTAAAAACACACCCGGCCGCAAGCAGCTCCCTGAAAAACAGGGTGTCGAGCGGCGTATTGATGGTAATTTCAGAAGCTTGCCTGTCTGAAACATTAAATGTGTATGTTTTGAATAGCAGGATGAAATCCCTTGTGCCCGAAGGCAAAGACGCAAAATCATCCATTATGTCAAACCCGAAGTATTCTCCCTCGAGACTGATGGAGAGAAGCCTCTCCGACAAAGGGTCCAGCGGCTCTATCCTGACGGTCAGCCGGGTTATAAGCGACCCCTCGCTGTGAAGTATCGCTTTCACCCCTATCCCAGTCAGCCGGTCCCTCATTAATAATTCCCCCGATTTAAAGTAATAATCATTATAAGGCCAGGGGAATTCTATTACAAGGAAAGGGCATGTATTTATAAAAACAAATCGTCAATTCGCCGGAGCCAGGCTCTTAAGCTCTGAGCATAAACCCGGGAAGGTATCGGGATAAATATCGTAGCTGCCCGGCCCGCCGTAGCCGTTAGGACCGGGAGGTCCCCATCCGTACATCAGGCACCCTGAAGCTCCTGCCGAGAATGCCGCCGTTATAACAGTCCTGTAAAGGCCGGTCATTGTCGCGCTTGAATTTGTTGTCACGCAGCCGAATTCGCCTACGATCACAGGCTTGTTCAGGGCAAGGCCGCTTTTAACGGCCGCCTTCAGGTTTGCGGCATTGCCAGGAGATACAGGGTTATACAGGGCCTCCGGCGCATAATAATGCAGATCTATGAAATCCAGATTTCCGACAGTCGACCAGTTATAGGCCCCCGGTTTCCACCACTGCGATTCCGCTGCGCCGATCCCAACGCTTATTAGGTGGTTAGGGTCGATGCTTTTGACATAACCGCATATATTATCAAGCCAGCCTCCGATCACTTTATAAATAAAATCGGGTTCGTTTATCAATTCCCAGCCCATGATGCTTTTATCGTTTTTATAAACTATACCTGTAACTGTATTGGTCCTGTTCAGGACATAGGCAATAAACTTTTTAAAAGCTGCTATCGCCGAAGGGTTTTTAAGTATATTATCCTTTGCAATACCGCCGGATAAATTCCAGTAAGGGTCGTAAGCGTTCGCCGGAAAAGGCGAACTGCAGTAATCCCTGAGGGCTATGAGGCAGAATATTTTATATTCTGCGCATGCCGCGACAAGATAATCGAGCTGTTTAAAGGCTTCTTCGTTATACGTGCCGGCAGAAGGCTCGAAAGCCCCCCCGTTGATGTGCATGCGGATGACGCCGGCTCCCGTGCTTTTTACGGCGCTGCCGACCCATTTACTGATATCGGACCTGGAATACACCTCGCCGTCGGCTGTGATGAAACGCCAGGGATCTAAATTGACCCCTGTGAAATTGAATGCGCTTTCTCCGCTTATGAAATTAGTTCCCTGCACTCTTAAAAATCCGCTTTCGGCCGATGCCCGGGATGAAAAAAATAAGCAGAATACAGCGGCAAGAACAGCCGCCTGACCGCAAAGCCATGAACTCTTTTTCATAATTAAAACTCCGTTTTTACATTTTAAACGGAAATACAGGACTATTTTATAAAATCTGGCGATAAACAGCAAATAAATTTACAATAAAACATTCAGGGGAGGCTTCTATGGGAAGAGTCGGCAAGACGATGTTCGAAGGCATTAAGAAAAACTTGAAGCTGAAACTGACCAGGACAAGGACCTTCAATAACGGGAATGTCCTTCTGGTTTACGAGCCGTCCATATGAAATTAAAGACACTGGCGGCTTTTCCGGTAATTCTCACAGCGCTGCTGTCATGCCAGAGCGTTCAACTGCTCAAACCGGTGCCCGATCCCTGGGTAAACACTTATTATGATTCCGGAGTTATGAACGGTTTGATCGAAAATGACGATATAATAATCATGTGCAGCGGCAGCGTAGATTTAAACAATATCGATATAAAGGCATATTTTAAAAACAAAGGCAAGTTTACAATCGATATTGTTCCTGATAATTTTATTTTAATAAGATCTTATACTTCCGAAAGCAATGTTGAAACACTCCGGACCAATAAATATTCCTTCGAAAGCGTTATCTCTCCATTAAATAAAGCCCGGCGCAGCGATAAAAATATCGTGTCCTTTACAGAAACAAACGCCCTCGCGAGGGATTACGACTTCAGGATGATAGACGAAAATTATAACCGGCAGATTGAAGAAAAGCGGCAGGAATCCCTCTCAGCAAGACCCCTTCATGAAAACGAAGAAGTGTCGGGCCTTATAAGGTTCAGCCTTCCTGAAAGGAATCGGGCCGATAATTATTACATCCTGCTGATGCCGGCAGGTAAAACCGTCTATCAGATCAAGTTTACAATCGCCGCAAAATAGGGAGGCTTGATTCATTCAGGCATGGGGATGGAAATTATCATAACTCTCTTTAAGTTTTTCAATAGTAAGATGCGTGTAAATCTGGGTCGTGGAAAGGCTCTCATGGCCTAACATCTCCTGGATAACCCTGATGCCCGCCCCGTTCTGCAGCAGGTGTGTGGCAAAGGTATGCCGGAGCGTATGGGGAGATACATGCTTCTGAATGGAAAGCTCGCCGATGTACCGGTTTATAATATACCTGATCATTCTGTCCTGGATCCTTTTCCCGCTTTTAGTCAGGAAAAGCGCGCCGGTATCCCCGGTTTTCGGGGCAAGCTCCCGCCTGACGGCAAGGTACTTTTTCATCATTAAAAGGGCCGTAGCTCCTGCAGGAACTATCCGCTGCTTATTCCCCTTTCCGGTTACAAGAATAACTCCCTCGCCGAAATCGATCTCCCCAAGATCCAGCCCTGTCAGCTCTGAGACACGCAGGCCGCTTGCATAGAGGAGCACAACTATGGCCTTGTTGCGTATCGAAAGGGGATCTGTTTCAGGGATGTGTCCGATAAGCTCGGTCATTTCGGAATTCTCCAGGACTGCCGGAAGCCTCTTTTCCTTTTTCGGGGAAGAGATGAGAGCAGCCGGGTTTTTATGAATGACGTCTGTCCTTATCATGTATTTAAAAAGCGACTTGAGCGACGCGACTTTTCTTTCTATAGTTGCAGGCTTCCAACCGCTTTTTCCAAGGCTTGAAATATAGAGATGAAGGTGCTTATAAGTTATATCTTCCATACTATTAAGGCGCTGGCTTTCAAGAAAGGCCGATAATTCTTCAAGGTCCTTTTTATAGGATATCAGGGTGTTTGCAGAACATCCCTTTTCATAGCGGATGTAAGTCAGGAAATCATCTATATTTTTTTCAATCATTCTATAAAAAACCCACCCTGCAGACAAAATCGACGCCGATTAAAAAATCCTCGAACGAGGAAATATCCGGCAGATAGCTTATATTATTATCGAAATTTATCTACCCCAGGAATAATATTATGGTTAAAAAAGCGGGATAAGGCAAGGTATAATTATAATTTAGTTGCTGAAATCCGCCCGGTAGACAATTCCCAAATAAGCCCCGAGGGCGGTTACGTCAGAAGAACCGTTGCCGTTGCTGTTGTATACCTCCCAGTAAAAGTTGACCCTGGCTTCTACGCCGAGGTCGGAGAAAAACTTGATCGCTCCTATCTGGACAGGCGGTATATTGTATTGAAAAGAACTCTGATAACTCTGGCTTCCCTGATTATTAACCCAGTTCATCTTCCAGAATTCCGGAAGGATAGCCGCGGAAATTTCCAGATCCTCTGAAGGATTCCAGGTAAGGAGTATGCTTACCGGAATATACGGAGGCGACTCATTGTTAAAATTCGTCTGGCCGTACTGGTCGTTTCCGTAATTCATAATATCCTGCTCTACCTGGGTTCCCAGGCCTATGGCGAACTTATGATCGAACCAGGGAAGATAATACGATAATCCCACGAGGTTCATTGATATGGCCATCTGCGATACGACGGCAGAATTATTCCAGCTGTAGACAGGCACTCCGGGAAATCCGGAGTACATGATATCGAACCTGAAATCCCAGAGCCTTACTGCAATACCGGCAAGCAGTGAGGTTTCGGGCAACTCTTCAGAAAGAGGCGGACTGCTGTTTCCCGAGACAACATATATATGCCCGAACTCGGTATAAGCCCCGAACCTGGCATAGATTATCCTTGGAATTTTAATATTTTCCTCTTTAAAAACGACATTCCTCTTCACCCTTACAGCCGCTTCATCGGCTTGTGCTATCGGCGGAAATTCCTTTTCGACGGTCTCCTTGAGGTCTAAAGTCATTGTGTCAATCGTGTCGAAAATATCGGCGCTTATGGTCCCGGTATAGATTTTCCGCGCCTTAAGCCTCTTGTTAAGCACATCGTAGAGCTCGACGACCACAGCGAGTTTTTCACCCTGGATATAATAATTCCCGAAGTAATAATCGCCTGTCACGACAACATCGGCTCGGTTAGTAATACCCTGGAGCATAACCTCTCCGGCATTTTCCGGGGTAAGCGTCCCGTTTGTCGTCACCCAGACCCTGAAATCCGGATCTTTTGCAAGCTGCGCGGCAATAGATTTTTTTATAAGTACGCCGACTGTCTTGTTTTTAATCCCTGAAAGGTCCTTCCAGTCGGCGATCAGAACGTTCCATTTCTCGGCAGAATAGGCCGCCGAGGAAATGATCAATAAAAACAGGCAGACTGCTTTACAATTCATAAGAAATCCCCAGTTCCAATAAACTTTGATATCCCGAGAAGCTTGAAAGGTAGAAAGCCGGACTTCCGCCGATCGGAACCGGGCTGCTGCTGCTATTGCCGTTGTAATTCTGGTAGCTGAACTGAGGATTAAAGTATGAATAATCCAGGACAAACCTGCTGCCGGGAATAAGGCCGACATTCAGCCTCACGGAAATAACGGGTTGGGGAGAATTACCGCTGAGCATAACATTGGAAAATGAGGAATTATTGAAATTAAGGGCAGCCTCATTCCAGAATAGGCCGCCCGCCCTGAATTCAATGGAAAAATTGGTCTCTATATTGAGCTTCATGACAATACCCGCGCCGGCGCCCTGTATAAACAGATCCGGAAAGGGTATCTGGTAAACACTCGAATTCATCCCGCCGCCTGAATAAAAATTAAAATTCCCTCCCGGCCGGAAGCTTTGCCCGTAATACATGCCTTCAAGCCCTATTACAAAAATGCTTCCGAAAAGGCCATAGCCGAAACCTATTCTGGCATTGTCATTGCCGAAAGGAAAGCCTGCGGCGCCGGCTGCAAAAAGCGACCATTCATGATATTGATAAAGGATATCCGCGGCAAGCATGTAGGAGAGACCCCCCGTTGAGACAGCCCCGTTTCCGCCTCCGCCGTTTCCGCTTCCGGAATTCGTGGTTACCGATACAGCCGAACCGTTGAAGCCTATTTCCGGCCCGAACGTCAGCGTCCAGACCGGGTTTAACGGCTCGAACTGGCTGTATGTTATTAAAACATTCTCAATCTTTACAATTTCTTCCTTCGGCAAAGGCCTGTATGCCCCTTCAAGGGTCCTGGTGATCCTATCCCCCATAGATGGAAGAGAGTCTACTATATTGTTCGGGTCGAAAGGTATCGGAGCGGCAGAGGGGATCCGGCTTCCGTTATTATCGAAAAGTTCTACAAAGTAACCTTCCGAGTTTGTTATAGTTTTAACTATGATTATGCCGCTTACCGGAACATGATTTGTCACTTCCTGTAGGGAAGGATCGTACTCAATGACGATAACATTCTGCCCGTTTGAACGGGAAGAAAGGGCCGCTTTCTGGAACAATACGTCGAAATTATAAAAAGTGGCTTTTTTATCCGCCCCGAGAGCGACATGCTGGAGAACTAGATCCACAGGAAAAACCGTTGAAGCGGAAAACAAAAACAATAGGGCTGCAATCCACTTGATCATGACTTTGTCCCTTTTTTATTAACAACTCTTGAGAGCTTATTTTAAACTTTAAAATTATTTTTGCAAGTAATTAATTATTAATTATTACACGGAAAAACGCCAGACACAGAGAGATGCTCGTTAACTAGAAACAGGCTGATGAGCTATCCGCCCTTTATGCGATGTCCATTGAAGTCAATAAAAGCCCGGACCTTGATTCAACAATAAATGAACGGGATTTTGAAAGCCGGGCAGGATTTCTTGAAACAATGGCAGAACAGGTTTCGGCTGCTATCAATAATGCCCGGATCTACGAAGATTTAAAGAAAACCGAACAGAATTTCAGGAATTTATTTAAAATGCATCCGGCTGATTTTTTACTCATGGACATTGATCTCGGCGGAGGAGGAGCTCCTGAACAGCGAGCATAAACTGAGAGCCGTCGTTTATGGTTCTCCAATTCCTCAATTCGTGATCAATAGGGAACATAAGATTATTATACGGCTCTCCGTGTCCCCACATGCTAACCATTCCTGAAATTATTCCGAAAATCATAGGGTATTGACGGAGGTTTCGCATGGGAAAAGTCATCGGCATCGACCTCGGAACGACATATTCGGCAGCGGCCTGCCTGAATGAAGACGGAAAGCCTGTAATCATACCTGACAGGAACGGGAATAAAATGGTCCCCTCTATAGTCGCATTCACCCCCGAAACGGTTCTTGTCGGTTTTGCAGCCGGGGGCAGGGAACTCTCATCGCCTCAGTCCGTAGTAAAAAGAATAAAAAGAAAGATGGGCACGGATTATAAATTCAGCTCGGGCGGGAGAGATTACTCCCCGGAAGAGATTTCTTCATTCATCCTGAAACATCTTAAATCCATGGCCGAGGAATACTTGGGGTGCCAGGTCAGGGAGGCTATCATCACGGTGCCGGCCTACTTTAACGATAACCAGAGGCAGGCGACAAAAACGGCAGGGAAATTAGCCGGCCTTAATGTAAGAAGAATAATCAACGAACCGACCGCCGCCTCTCTTTCATACGGAATAAAACCGGGCGAAGACCTGAATATCATGGTTTACGATTTAGGGGGAGGCACTTTCGATGTTTCCATCCTTAGCGTTTCCGACGGAATTTATGAAGTGGTATCAACCGCAGGGGACAATAACCTCGGGGGCGAAGATTTCAATATGAGGATCATCGATATCATCTGCGACAACTTTAAAAAAGAAAATGGAATAGACCTCAGGGAAGATCCGCTTGCGCTGGTAAAGATCGCTTCAGCCGTCGAGAAAGCCAAGAGAGAACTCTCGACAAGCAAAAAAACAAGCATTAATGTCCCATTTATAACGGCGGATGAAAACGGCCCTAAGAATATCGATTTTGAAATCACCAGGAAAGAATTCGAAGACCTTATCGAAGATTATCTGGACAGGACAATGGAACTATGCGGCCAGGCGGCGATGGACGCAGGAATATCATTTGAAAACATAGACAGGATAATTCCCGTAGGCGGATCGTCGAGGATACCCGCGGTCAGGCAGCGCCTGTCAGGGTTGTCAGGAAAGGCTCTAAGCGATAAACTCGACCCGGAACAGGTTGTGGCCTGCGGCGCAGCAATACAGGGAGGCATCGTGGAAGGTGATGTCGGAGGCATAGTCCTTGTGGACGTTACTCCATTATCCCTGGGGATAGAGGTGGAAGACGGGTTTTTCGTTCCTATTATAGAGCGTAATAATCCCATACCTACGGCTGCAAAAAGGACATTCACCACCGTTGCCGACAGCCAGAAAATTGTCGATATCCACATAATGCAGGGTGAAAGCATGTACAGCAGGAACAACATATCCCTCGGCAAATTCCGGCTCGAAGGCATCAGGCAGGCGCTCAGGGGGGAACCGAGAATCGAGGTCAATTTCGAGCTTGATGTCAACGGCATCCTCCAGGTCAGCGCCCAGGACATTGACACAAAAAACATCCAGCAGGTCACGATAGTAAATGAGAACAGGATGTCGGAACAGGAATTCTCGAAACTCCGGGAGGAATACTCTGAAAAATTCGATCACGAAATAAAAAAACGAGATATATTGGACAGCGTATTGATAATGCAGACAAAGGCTGAGACCATGATCTCGAGGCTTTACCGGGCTCTGCCTCCTGTCTATGAAAAATCGCTTATCAGGGAAGAAATAGAGGAAATACGCAGGAACCTTGAAGAATCCGTCAGAGAACTTGACAGGGGAAAACTTGAAAGGCTCGTGCAAAGGCTGGATTTCCTCCTCGAAGAAAGCGCGGCAGGGGTATTCAATTACGGGGAAATCGGGGCATGAAAACCTACTATGATATTCTCGGGATTCAACGGACCGCGAATATCAAGAGCATTAAAGCCGCATACAGGATCCTTGTAAAGAAATATCACCCAGATATAGTAAAAACAGCATCGAAGGACGGCAGGGTCTTCGAAGACATAACGGCCGCTTATAACACACTGATCCATCCGGATAAAAGAAAAGCATATGACTCGAGGCTGGACGGCCTCCCGTCGGCTCTTGCGGCCCTGACTTTTCCATTCCGTGAATTCCGGAACTGGGTCAAATCCTTCCCGTTATATAAAATAATTTTTTCAGGCAAACCGGTTTCAAATCCCGCTGGTATTGACCCGGTCCCGGCAGCCACTTCCCTTCCGGTCGAGGAGCTTCTTCAGAGGATAATCTATTCAAAAAACCTGCTCCTCCAGATACACTCGGTGCGCGCACTCCTGGCCAAAGAATCCCATTACGCTGAGCAGGACCTTTTGAGGCTTCTCTATACAGGGATCAATGAGGCGGTTAAAATCGAGATCGTCAAGGGATTGAAAAATCCCCGTAAATCCGGGACTGACCGCATTATGCGTGAAATTTTCAAACTCGAAAAAAGCGAAGCTGTAAGAAGCGCCATAAAGGCTCGCTTATAACGGGACAAAAATCGGACTCAAACTTTGTTATTTCCAGAGGTTTACTCTAAAATATCTATCTGATTATAATGGAGATTATAAAAAAATGTCGAATATCATAAATTCACTGCTGACCTGGTACATGGGAAGCATCAACTACCTTTCCATTACATGCCTCATGGCTATCGAAAGCTCATTCCTTCCGCTTCCATCCGAGGTCGTAATCCCGCCTGCAGCTTACAAGGCGGCCAGCGGAGATCTGAATATAATTTTCGTGGTTTTGTTTTCCTGCCTGGGATCAGTTATCGGCGCACTTTTTAATTATACAATTTCAAGGTACCTGGGAAGGGCCGTTATCTACGGCCTCGCAGAAACAAAATTCGCCCATATGCTGATGGTCGACAGGGCCGCTCTCGACAAGGCCGAGGGTTATTTCCTGAAATTCGGCAGAAGTTCGACTTTTATAGGACGCTTTATACCTGTAGTCCGCCACCTTATATCGATTCCTGCCGGAATATCAAAAATGAAGCTTACGGATTTCATATTATTTACCGCGATGGGATCCTTCCTCTGGAGCATTATTTTATCCGCTCTCGGTTATTTCATTTACACCAGGAAAGACCTGCTTGAAAAATATTCACATCTTGTCACTTACGCCTTTCTTGCCGCAGCCGTTCTTTTTATCATATATTTAATTATCAAACCGGTATTATTCAGTAAAGAAGGTAAGGATGGAAAACGAAGTAATCCATGATCCGGATAACCGGGAGTTTTACTGCGTTATCACCGGTTTAAAAAGCGCCCTTTGCTATTATGAAAACCCTGGATTTATTGATATATATCATACGTTTGTTCCTGCAGAACTGCGGAACAGAGGGATAGCGCAGGGACTGATGGAAAAGGCTGTCGAGTTCGCCAGGGTTTCGGGCAGAAAAATTCTGCCGACATGCTCCTATGCGGAAAATTACCTCTCCAGGCATGACGAATTAAAAGATATTATATACAATGGCCAGAATAAAGATCAGTGAGGTAAGCTGTGTTGAAAATAGGCGTCGCCGGAGCCGGGCATATGGGCAGGTTCCATATTAATGTTCTCTCTACGGTTTCGGGTATAGAATTTTCTTCCATATGCGACACGGATGAAGCCCTTGTGAAAAAGCTTTCTAAAGAATACGGCGTCAAGGGTTTTACAGACTATAATAAATTTCTATCCTCCGTCGACGCTGTGATCGTCTCTGTACCGACATTCCTGCATTACAGGACCGCAAGCGCCGCCCTCGAAGCCGGCAAGCATGTCCTTCTTGAAAAACCGATGACAAAAACCGTCTATTTTGCTGAAAAGCTGATCGACCTTGCTAAAGCCAAAAATCTTGTCCTTCAGGTGGGTCATGTCGAAAGGTTCAACGCTGCAGTGCAGGAGCTCAGGAATATAGTCGACAGGCCGTACCTTATCCAGGCCCAGAGGATGGGCCCGAAAAGCAGGATCAAGGATGTCGGAGTCGTTCTCGACCTGATGATCCATGACATCGATATTGTTTTATCACTGGCCGGGTCAAAACCTGTAAGCCTATCGGCATTTGGCAGAAAGATTTACTCCGGTTTCGAGGATATAGCCACCGCTTCCATTTATTTTGAAAACGGGGTTATAGCCAATATCACTGCAAGCCGTGTTTCGGCCAATAAATCGAGGACCCTCGAAATTTACCAGGAGAATGCATATATCCACCTCGATTACGCCACCCAGGATATCACTGTTATCCGCCAGCCTCTGACCGATACCGTAGTTTTTAAGGGGGAATTGAAGTACAGGCAGGAAAGCCTGGTCGAGCACGTCGCGGTTTACAAGGACAACGCGCTCAAGCTTGAACAGATCCACTTTATCGAATGCATAAACGGCGGCAGGGAACCTATCAGGGATTCCGACGCCGATATCAGCGCCCTCAGGATCGCCAAGGATATCATGGGGAAAATATACTCCGGCTGGAAACAAAGTCATGGGTAATGAGCCGTCCCCGGTCATATCGGTAATTATCCCTACTTATAACGGCGCAAAATATATAGATGCGCTTCTGAATAAACTCCATGACCAGACACTTCCTCCGGACGAGATAATCATAGTCGATTCCACTTCGAATGACGGAACTCTCGAAGCCGCCTCCAAGTCAGGGGTGAAGATTAAAATGATAACCGTGAAAAAGGAAGAATTCGATCATGGCGGGACAAGGACTATGGCCGGCATAGAATCCAGGGGAGGGATAATTATTTATCTTACCCAGGATGCCCTGCCGTACGACAGGAATACAATTAAAAACATTGTACGCCCTTTCCTTGAAAACACGGCTGTTGGCGCCGTTTACGGACGCCAGGTTCCTTATCCCGGAGCATCCCCTTTTGCAGCCCATTCAAGATACTTCATCTATCCCGAAAAATCTTTTCTGAGAACTTATGAGGACAGGCACAGATACAGGATAAAAACCGCCTTCCTCTCGAATGCCTTTTCCGCCTACAGGCGCAAGGCAATGGAGGAAACGGGTTTTTTCAAATCCGACCTGATTTCAACCGAAGACACCTATGCAGGCGCCAGAATACTTCTTGCAGGGTATATACTTGCGTACGCATCGGACGCGGTTGTGCTCCACTCTCATAATTACTCCGCTTTGCAGGAATTCAAAAGATATTTCGATATCGGCGTGTTTCACTCCAGGGAAGCCTGGATTGTTGAAAAATTCGGAGGCGCCTCAGGCGAGGGCCTGTCCTATCTGAAATCGGAATTCTCATACCTTATAAAAACCGGGAACATTCATCTTATCCCCGCATTCTTTATAAGAAACGGCATGAAACTCATAGGATACAGGCTCGGAAGGTTACACAGTTTTCTTCCCGGAAGACTGATCCTCAAATTAAGCATGCACAAAGGCTGGTGGCTTAATGGTCACTTCTAATAACCGCCCTTAAAACTTAGATTCGGCCGAGCTTTCGAAGATCCGTTCCATCGGCGTTACGATCTTTGTTACGCGGACGGCAAAGTTTTCGTCTATTACAACCACTTCACCCTGGGCTATCAGTTTATCGTTTACAAGTATATCCACAGGTTCGCCGGCAAGTTTATCGAGTTCTATGATTGAACCTTCGCCCAGACCTAAAATCTCTTTTATAGTCATTTTCGTGCGTCCGAGTTCGACAGTAACGCGCATAGGGACGTCGAGAAGAAGCGCTATATTGCCCATGGCCTCGCTGGCCATTCCTACCTGGAGGGGTTCGAAACCGACGCTCCTTATCGGAATACCCGTCTGGGCAGGACCGGTCCCCCCGCCGAACTGGGTCGCCTGGCTCGCCTTGTTCATCGAATATGACGCTGAAATACTCCTTGCCATAGGAAGGGAAAGAAAAGCATAAAATTTAGCCGCACCCTTATCCTGGAGGTTGAACACGTAATTCAGCCTGGCGAAATACTGGCCGCCTGTCGGGCTTACAGCTGAGGCTTCCTGGAGCAGGTCTATCGCCGGCGTACCGGGAGATACTGGTTTGGACAATTTATCTGAAAGAATATTGACAAGAGCTCCCGTAACCTGGGAAATGACTTCACCGAAGGTGTTTTTAACAAGGTCCGTTATCTCGTTATTGTCTTCCTGGCCTATAAGAATGTTTGTAATTAAAAGGACGCCTTTTTCGGGGACAACATACAAAAGTTCCCCGGTTATGCCGCCGCTTAAGCCGACTTTAGCCTGGATTACTTTTCCCTTCATGTCCTTTTTCAAACTTTCGAGAGTGCCCGCGTCAATGAAAGGCGATGAGAAGGTGGTCGCAACACCGGTCAGAGTGGATAGCGATGTCGCCTGAGACTGGCCGATCTCCCTGAGGAGTTCGCCGAGGTTGGTTTTATCGACATCCGAAAGCGCCTCGGTCTGGGGAGACTTCCCGCCAGAGAATCCCGAAGCCGGGGCTGTTCCCAGGTTTTCAGTCATCATTTCATCTGTGCCCTGTAATAATGCATCTATTTCATCTTGAGAAAGTGTTCCATCGCTCATTGTGACGCCTCCTTTGTAAGATTGACCCATCTTTTTATCGGCATAAATTCAACATTTTTTAATTTTTATTCTTCCTCTTTCATCAGGATATCCTGCAGCATATCTTCCGTAATAGTCGAGAGGACTTCGCTGATCTGAATGGCCCTCTTTTTGCTTACCACACCAGGCTTGCCCCTGAATTTCACACCGTCGCCGATGATCACCTCGACCTTGGACTTTGTCGAGTCTTTCAGGCGGATAACATCGCCGAGCTGAATTGCAGCTATTTCATTAAAATTCAAAAACGTTTCGCTGAGTTTAACTACCACATCAATAGGAATATCCGATATCTGGTCTTTAATCAGCGAAAGGTTTTCCGTCGTTATACCGCGTTTGATACTCGAATACCAGTACTGCGCCGATAATTTCGAAATAATAGGTTCGATCGTCATGTACGGGATACAAAAGTTCATCATACCTTCGACGTCGCCTATTTTCGTATCGAAGGTCGTAAGAACGACCATGTTGCTGGGAGGCACTATTCCTGCGAACTGCGGGTTTGTCTCTATGTTTCCCAGCCTGGGCCGGAGGTCGATAACATTCGACCATGATTCGCGGAGGTTTCCAAGAAGCCTGACTATGATTCCTTCTATTACCGACAATTCGATATCCGTCAATTCTCTGTTAGTCTTGAGTGATTCTCCCTTTCCTCCGAAAAGCCTGTCTATAATGGCAAAAGTTATACTTGGATCTAATTCGACTACCGAACTGCCCTTGAGAGGGTCCATATTTATAAGGCCAAGCGTTGTCGGAGAGGGGATAGATCGTGTGAATTCCTCGTATGTAAGCTGGTCGACAGATACGACATGCACATGGACAAGCGTCCTGAGCTGCGCTGAAAGCGAAGTCGTGGTGAGCCTCGCGAAGGTTTCATGCATCATCTGAAGGGTGCGTATCTGATCCTTTGAAAATTTATCAGGCCTGCGGAAATCGTAAACTTTCAGCCTTTTCTTTTCACGTTTCGGACCGGAGACAGATCCTCTTCCGCCGCCGCCGCCACCGCCGCTTGTATGAGCAGGCTCTGTAGGTATGCTCTCACCGCTTGATACAGCTGTCAAAAGCGCGTCTATCTCATCCTGGGACAGGATCTCCGTCATAAACAGCCACTCCCTATGATATTATAAACTGGTCGTAATAAATATCAACAATAACACCGGTTGTCAGGATATTATTTATCTCTTTCTTAATCTCTTCCTTGAGACCCTCTTTCGCAGATTCGGGGTCAAGGTCCTGTTTTTCCTTCGAATTCAGGATACTCATGATTATATCCCTTATCTGGGGCGTCCTTTCAGTAAGCTCCAGGGACAGTTTCTTGTTATCGGCATCGAAAGCAAGGCCGAGCTTGACCCTCATAAAATGGGGTTCATCCTTATCCGCGGTATTAACACGGAAATCATCCATTGGAAACACCTGGTATGGCGCCGGTTTAGGCGCGAGGGCTACTGTCTTGTAAATTTCTTCCTGGTTCTTGGATTTTGTCGAAAGGATCAGGATATAAGCTAATATGGTCGAAATAACCACTGCTATAATAACCGGTATCAGATTTGACAATAACCATTCTATTAACTTTCCAATAGAAAAACCCGCTTTGGGTTGTTGCCCCTCCGGGGGTTGTTCCTCTGTTTCAACCTGGATTTCTTCCGGCTCTCCCATGGTAGGCTCCTCTAAAAACTGTTTTTTTTAAAATTGTATTATTAATATCGGATTTGCAGAGGCGAGCTTGACTTATTATGACATCTTTTTATAAATTTAATCAAAAAAACACCTGATAGCAATTATTAAGTATCCGGCAGGATAATAACCAAGTCAGAATTAAAAAATTTAGGCTTATTTGTATAATCGAATCTCGGAATCACATATCAATCGCGTAATTCGATATCCCTGGCAAATCCAGATATGATTGAAAAAATTAATAATACACCCCCGATTAAGAGCGATGCCCAGAGGAAATATTGAATAATGCTGATGGCGTGAATTTCTCCGGGTGTGGCATATATAATCCAGACAATGACTCCTGTGCATAGAAATAAAAGACTGGCTATTATCGCTGGCAGCCATAGTGCGCTAAAAATTTTTCTGATGCTGTCCGGCAGCAGCTTTCTCCAGAAGTAGAATGGTTTATCAATCATTAGAGCAAGCGGCCATGATAAAAGATAACCGAATATTATAGCTATCCCGCCACCAAATAATACAAGCATTATTGAAAGAATAAAATAAACAATGACTCCAAACTTTTTATGTAAATAAAAAATCACCCATATTATAACAGAGATGCTGATGACTGTAGTGAAAATACCTGTTAACAGATAATTCGGAATGATAGTAAAGGCGCCTATCCTCGTTAAAATATCATTTGCCGGCTTATTGCCTTGCAATATTTCAGTAATACCGTGAACCGATCCGGTTAATCCGGTTAAAACGACCGCAATAATAAGTAATATTCTGGTGCACTGATTACTATATTCGGACAGGTTTTTATTTTTCCCGTTTGGCATCTTGTTCTCCCAAAAAAATACTTCATGGTGCCGAGATTAATAAGGGTTTAGGATCAAGTAAAAATTTATTGCTTAGATAATTCTAAAAGATCAATAAGATTTCCATATAAATCTTCAAAAACTGCTTCGGTTCCCCAAAATTCTTTTTTTGGTTCACCATAAAATTTGACCCCTCTTGATTTAAAAAGTTCGTAATCTCTTTTAATATTATCTGTTTGTAATACGAGGAAAACATGATCACTCGCTTGTGAACCAACTCTTTTTCTTTTTTCTTCGGTATCTGCAATAACAAAAACAAATTCAATCTCTTTTTGTTCTTTTGGAGAAATTGTTGCCCATCGATTGTTTTCCCCAAAATTCTGATCATTTCTCTTTACAAAATTCAGCTTGTTGACATAAAAATCCAAAGCTTTGTCAATATCATTAACGAGTATTGTTATTGTTCCGATTTTATTCATATGTGGTCTCCCAAATATTATTTAATTATTATAAAACAGAGGTTCTATAGAGGGCAAATTTTAAAGGGATGTGAACCCCTTACGATTCTAACTGGGTATTAAATCATAGCGGATAAGATTGCTGCATTGATAAATAAAAACATGAAAAATATAAACGATCTTATTTTTACCCGATCTCCGTGTCTCCCTGTGAAAATTCTATTCCACAATCCTGCCGTCGTGCAGGTTGATCACACGCTGCGCGTATTTCATGATGTTTGAATCATGTGTGGAAAATATAAATGTCGTGCCGTAATCCATGTTGATCTTTCTCATAAGCTCGATTATCATTCTCCCGGTCTGAGAATCGAGGTTGGCCGTAGGTTCGTCGGCAAGGACAATTTCAGGACTGGTAACCAGCGCCCTGGCTATCGCCACCCTCTGTCGCTGGCCTCCGGAGAGTTCTTCAGGCCTGTGCTTTATGTAACGCCCTAACTCGACATGATCGATAAGCTCATTTATCCTGTCCTTTTTTTCACTTTTAGAGCCGAATTTCCCGGAATTATTCAGTGGAAGCTCTATGTTTTCATAAACATTAAGGACAGGGATCAGGTTGAAAGACTGGAAGATGAATCCGATCTTCTCGGCCCTTATATCGGCAAGCCTTCCGCTTCCTAATACCGTGATATTCTCTCCGCCTATCAGCACATCGCCCCTGTCCGGCTTATCGAGGCACCCTATGATGTTAAGCAGGGTTGATTTCCCACTTCCGGAAGGGCCGACCACGGCTGTAAACTCCCCTTTATTGAAAGAGGCGTTTATACCTTTAAGGGCCTCGATCTTCGACTTTCCGAGATAATAAGTTTTTTCAACATCATTAATATTTATCATCAGAAATCTCCTTAGCGGCACCTATTGCACCTATTGTACATCAGTGCCGCTTTAACCGCTTATCAGAACGAAACCGTCAGAGAGCCGTTAAGAGCATACTGCTGGCTGAGGCTTCCGAACTCGCTGCCTGCACTCCCGTAAAACATCTGAGCGCCCAGGGAAATGGAGGTATCCAGATTGACCTGGTAAGACACCCAGGGATATACTACAAAGCTCAAATCATCGATATTCAGGACTCCCTGGCAGGCAAGGGAGAAATCCTTATCGAAAAGGCCCTGGATAGTTATGCCCGAATAGATATACTGCTTCGAATTTCTGAAACTCTCCTCCTCTGGCAGGGCGGCAATATATCCGGGCAGGTTATTATTATTCGAAAGCATGCCTATATATGAAAGGTAGTTCTTATAATCGCCGCCGCTCCAGTTTTCGCTGTCGTAATAATATTCCGACGCGATAATAATACCGTCGATCAGGGGCGTTTCCGTGAAGGAAAATGTCAGGCTGCCGCCCGCAGCGCAGGCTATATAACTGCTGTTTGTCATGTTTTCCAGATAAGGTATGCCGTTTGTCTCCGCCGCAAATTCCCTGTAGCTGTTCTCCTTGCAAATGATCTGAGAGTAAAGCTTTAAACTTATATTGTTCCTGACTGCAAGAACATAATCGATATTGCCGCCGTACTGGGGCAGATAATTCTGCTGGAAATCAACGAAAACAAATCCGTCAAACATATCGATGGAAAGGAAGTACTGGAAAATCGCGGGAAGGTCGGTGATATTGGTCGTGAGCATGCTGTCAACGACGGTTAACGCGGAAATGGAACTGAAATCCCCTATGGGAACTGTAACGTCTGCACCGGGTTTGCCCTGGTTATAGCCGGTGAAAGAGAGGGGATCTTTTCTTAAATCGACAATATCGACCGGATTGAACCATGCCCCGTCCCCCCAGTGCATGAAATGCTTCCCTGCCCTGATCAGGAAGTCCTCGGTCGTTACATCCGCATAACCCTCCACAATGTTGAAATACTGCTGGGGCACATTTGTTATAAATGTTTTCGGATAATATGTATACCTTACGTCAAGGAACCCTTTCCCGATCTCCCCTATCGCGCTTTTCAAAATGATATCGGCGTTGACATAGCAGTCGAAGCCCTGGTTTGTTACACCGGCGTCCTGTAAAAGGTTCTGCGGATAAAGCCCTGAATTGCTGTTAAATGACTGGACATCAAACCCTGTATTTACATTAGCCCTGATATCGAGAGAAAATACCATAACCGGAACAGCTATAAGAAGGATCAAAACATGTATTCTTATCACATTTATTCCCCGCTGAAAAATTTCATAGCCTTCGGATTGAAGGTCGTATCCCTGATATCGTTAAGGACAATTATATTCGAGAAGGTTACAAGGGTTTCCTTTTTTTTGAGAGGCTCGTAAAACAGCTCGTCCGCACCGCTTAAAACTCCCTTATCATTGAAGGATATGCTCTTTATCTCGCAGGATTTGACTAAAAGGCCTGAAAGGGCATAATACTCCCTTCTCACTGGCAGAAAATTCGCCTGGTTGATCCAGATAAAAATTTTGGCATAACCGTCCACACCTTTTTTCGGAGTAAGCGCCAGCAGATAATACATGTTTGTCCCGGCGGCATCGTTGGAAAGGCTTGAATTTTCCGCTGTAGACTGCACGTCATAATCGCGTGAAAGCTCAATAGCGAGAATATCGCCGTAACTTACGGATGTCCCAAGGATGATCGCCTGGTAGCTCTGCTTGACGCTTGTGTCCGAGGTGGGGAAATAACTCCATAAAACATTCCTGTTTTTCAGGTTAACCTGCCCCCTGGCGCTGACGGGGTTCAGAGTGACCATTATGTTATTTTCATGCTTCTTTTTCCCGTTATAATCGACGACATCGACCTTTCCATCCGCGGATTTAGTCCTGAGGGTCATATTATAGGTAAATATTTCGGGTATAAATTTTTTATCGGATTTCTGCAGTATGCCCGACGGCTCTTCTGCGTATACGGCCGAACAAAACACTGTTGTCACAAGCGCAAGCCCGGTAAATCCTTTAATCCAGATTTTCATAAATCCTTCCTTTTTAAAATGACTGCTCCCTCAAAACCCTGGCTGGGGCTTTGGAGATTATACGGCTTATAACAGGGATGCTCCATACAGCCGTCAAAACCAGGATGAAAAGCAGTATGCAGAGAAAATCCCATATGGTATGCATAAGCATAATGGGCCCATGCATGTAATCCTGGAATACAAGGTAGACCCTCATATTCTGCAGTATGCCGGCAGATACCGCTCCTATAAATATACCGGCGGCATAACCGGCTATAGAGATTATAACAACCTCTAATACGAAATTTCTTATGATCTTATAGTTTCTGAATCCAAGGGCCATATAAGTGGCGAATTCCGCCGTTCTTTTTATTGCAAGCATCCTTATTGTGATCGCGATTACCGCGCCCGCTATAGGAAAGAGTAAAAGAATAGCCAATATATTTATCCCGCGGAATATCGTTACAAATGATTGGTTCTGCTTTATAAAATCGACAATATCGAAGCACCACGGGTGGCTGTCCGTCATAATATTATTCATATGAAGATTCATATAAACATTCGATACGAGGGTGTTGAGCGAATTTTCCAAAGCCGGTTTGCCCAGGCTTTCCTGCCGGAAATAATCATATATCGTCACGGTGTTGTAAATATCCTTCGAATCGAGGAGAGTGTCCATATCCTCTTTTGTAACGAGAATCGAATCAAAACCCTTGATAGGTTCCATCTTCAATACGCCGACAACCTTGAATGGAAGGGTGTTCAATACACGGTCCTTCGGTGTATAGACGGAGAGGAATATCTCGTCGCCTGTTTTAATGAATCCCCTGTACCTCGCCTCCGGCACCGCGGCTTCTCCCGGGGCTTCCGGCAGCCTGCCGCTTGACAGATAATACCAGTCTTTAGCCCTGACCCTGTTTTCAGGGGTGAGTTCGAATACATTGCCCTGGGCGCTTATTTTATCATTATCGACATAGCTTCCCCAGGCGCTTCTCTCAAGAACCACATTTTCCACCTTAAGCCCGCCGAGGGCTTTAAGAATTTTATCGCCCTCATAAAATCCCCAGTAATTGCCCCATAAATAAATTGTGGCGTCCCCGTCGCTGTCCCTGTACATGTGGTATTCAATCTTCTGCACGGCGTTTGCAATCCCGGTAGTCCAGTATAAGGCAGCGCTTATAAGGACAAAAATGATAAACATAAGCGCCGAGGTCCATCTGTGTTTTATAATGTTTCTTAAAGCGATTCTCATATTTTTATCCTAATTCTCATTTCTGAAAACCTCCACCGGTACGATCCTGCCGATGAGAATAACAGGGTATGCCATCGAGGCGAGCACCGCCGCGAGTACAAAAGTAAATGCCGCCGCAAGTGCCGGAGGTGTAAGGTTCAGGTAAAAATTCCTGCCCGCAAGGGCTTCTTTAATAAAATCAAGCCTGAATCCCCTGTAGAACAGCGCCTCGAGGGCTATAAAGAAAACACACGAGATTATAAAAGCCGCGGCTGAAAATATTATCATCTCGCAGACGAGCAGGGTCTGCAGTTTCAGCGGCCTGAAACCCATCGCCAGCATGGCGGCAAATTCCTTTTTCCTTTCCAGGAAAGACATAATGTTGAGGTTGGTTACGGTTATAAGGAATATTATTATGATGAATACAACAATCCCCGATTCTATGAACCTGACAAAACTGATCACGCCGCCGACGCCGCCTCCTATGGATTCCTCGGAATTCATCATTTTAAGGCCATATTTGCCGGCCAGGGATTTCAAATTCTCCCTGTACCTGCCGTTCCTGTCCCATATGACGGCATCGGTATAATCCCCGGGGTTAAGGCCTAATATTTTTGAAAGGAAGGATATTTTTACGAGGGTCCAGTTAAAATTGAAATAAGCGTTATCGAGCCGCCTGTGCAGATCGAATTTTCCATTGACCTTGAATTTATAGGGGACGTTTCCCCCGTCGGCAGCCCTGAAAAAATATACATAATTCGTGCCGAGCCCGATATGGTAACTCCATGAAGGATCCCAGTAAAAATCCATTCCGTTATCGTTACCCGGAAGAGGATCGAATGTCCCTTCATAAACCATGATATTGGTCAGGATCTTCTCTTCCCTGGCAAAATCGATCCCCAGGAATTTATTGAAGTCCCTGAAGCCGAGTTTTTCATCGTAATACTTCCCTCCCGTCCTTACCCTGCATGCATATTGAACATTATTTTTATCGAGATAATCGATTATTTCCCTGCTGATGAATTTCCGGGGAGGGACAGGGTTGAAAAACCTGTAATCGTCCCCTATCCCTGTTATAGAAGTTATATAGTAATCCCCTAATACCGTGTCCGACAGGAAATGCCTCCAGTTGTCCCTGATATTCCACTCCAGTGATGCGGCTATGAAAAAGAGCGTGCAGCCTGTCATTATCATGAGGACAACAAGCATATTCTTTGTTTTATGCCGGAAAAGATTTCTCACCGATAATCTTAAAAGGGTTTTAATATCCATCGTCAGGCCCCTTGAATTTATCAGAAATATTTTAAGGCGGAACCACCCGAATCACAATACCGATTTCTCGGTATTTTTACGTACCGGCAGAATTTGAGAATTTAATACCGGCATGGTAAAATAGTATTATAACGGGGGTTGGCAATGGTCCATATAGAACTGGCAATCTTCCAGATTTCTTTTCTTGCCGGCTTCTTTGTCTTCATACTTTACTTTAATTACTACCTGAATCACAAAAGCCTTATGCTTAAATATTTCCTCTGCACTTCCGCTTCGATGGCAGTCCTGATGCTTATGTATATAATATGCGGTTATTTCGACGCCTACGTTTATAAAACCGGTTTTTATTACACTTTTATCTTTTTCATATTTTATTTAGAATATAGCATGTTTTATTATTATATTACAATGTTTGTCAGGATGCTGTTATGCCTTGCAACTCCCGCCGCCTTAAAACTCGTCTTAAGAATAATCGCCCTCTGTCCTGTTCTCATGCTTATACTGCCTTTTATCATTATCAGGGATATGAAGCAGGTATATTCGGTATTATCCTGGGATATAAACAACGTCCTGAGCTCGATCCTCGGCGCTTTCCTTATCTACTACTTCGTGCTGGGATGCATTCAATTCAGGAAAATCATGGATTTCAGGATCAAAAGGCTTTTGCTTGCAGTTCTCACGCTGTATATTGTTTTCTTCCCGTTCCTGTTTTATGAAAACGTCATCATGCGGATTAATATAAATATATATTACAGGAGCTTTTTCTGGAACAGTTTTACCGCCCTGTTTAATTTCATGTGGAATGCATTAGCAGTTATTATTTATTTCAGGTACAAGCCTTTCGCGCCAATAGGCAATAATCCCGCGAAGAGGGTTTCAATCCCGGATATTTCAGAAAGGGAGAACGAGATAGCAGAAATGCTGCTTCAGGGGATGAGCTACAGTTCCATTGCCGGTAAGCTGTTTATCTCTAATGAAACCGTCAAGACCCATGTCAGGAATATTTACAGGAAACTCAACATCAACAGCAAGTTAGGCCTGCTCCGTTTCAGCAGGGGCAACGGGTGAAATCATTCTGAAATTATCACTTCCTTTTCAGGCATGATGCCTTTGTGGGAGTATATCTTCCCGGCGATCGTTTCGATGAGATATATCACATCGCCTGCCCTGGCCCTGTTTCTATTAATGATAATGTTGCCATGATAAGGAGACACCATAGCACCGCCTTTAGCGAGGCCCTTTAATCCCAGCCGGTCTATCAGCGCTCCGGTCGGTTCGCCTAATGCCCTGTCGTTCTTGAATACGGATCCGCAGGAGGGATAATCGAAATGCCTCTTGCTTTTCCTGTCTTTTTCGATCCGGTTAAAATACGGGTAACAGGCCCTGTCAGGTATAAGCCTTGCCGCCGAATGGAAAAATTTATAGAATTCCTTAAGATTGGAGAAACCGGAGCCGGAGGAGGCCTTTTTCATGCTTTCAAACATTTTCCTGAGCGGATCTAAAGCCCTTCCGCCCGCTTCCGGGATCTCGATCTCTATCCCCAGGATAATCCAGTTTTTCGACTGAAAAACGGATTTTTTATATTCGAAGCGGCAGTCCCCCGGGGGGATGCATGCTATTTCGAAGGAATCACCGGACGGGCGGGCGCAGGATACCTTCGATAATATCCGCGATATCTCGTTATCATAACATCTTGCGTTCATGTAAACGCCGGCTCCGATTGTACCGGGCAAAAGGTGTGTAAAAGAAAGCCCGTCCCTCTGCGTGAGAGCGCCGCAGAGCGCCAGGAAAGACATGGGTATTCCCGCCGACAGGTAAAGCCTGTACGTATCCGCCCTCAGCTCTAGAAGGTTTTTCAATGTTATATACAAACGGCCCTTCCCGGGTTCATCAGGGAAAATAATGTTGGCGCCCAGGCCGAAAAGGCTGTAGGGCATAGAAAGCTTCGCTGCGTTATCGATAATGCAGAAGAGCTCCTCAGTCGACGCAGGCGCCGCAAAATAATCGGCTTCTCCTCCTATACCATAGGAAGAATGCTCCGATAGCTTCACGCCCCTTCTTGTTAGATTTTCGAATGACAATGACACCTGTAAACCCCCGCCGCTTTTATGATAGCATAAAATTCACAGCTTGTCTATCGTGGCGGCATCCGGCTGGGGGATCATCAATTAGAGGACTTATCCTTATCTTTTTCCCTGGCGGCCTCAACCTCGTCTTCGCTCGATCTCTGCCATAGCTGCGTGCGGCCGAAAAGGCTCATACCGACAAAACCCCTCGTCTCCAATATATTGCCGTCTCCGGAAAGCTTCATTTCGCATCCGTAAACATTGCCCTGCTTGTCGCGGACGTCTACTATCGTGCCGCCGGACCAGCAGCCGGGCGAAGTCTTTTTCATATTCCTGATCCATACGGTGTTCACATATTTTTTACCATCGAACTCCTTGTTATCGCATGAATAAACCTTGTCTTCGGATGTTCCGGGGCAGTGAACTATCTCGCCTTCCAGGACTCCGCTGTCATCGACTGAAAGCTTCCAGTAAGCGGTAATTTTTCCTTCTTCGCCCTTCACATCGCTGACACTTTTCCAGTACCCCGGCACCCTGTCGGCCGGCTTGCCGGCATCAAAAGCAAAAAAAGGCGCCGCGAACAAAAAAAACATAACTGCAGTGAGAGCTGAAATCTTCATCAGTATCCTCCTTTTCTATCCGCAAATATTATATCCCGTTTCAGCGGCTTTTTCAACAGGCAAATCAAGGGCTTGATTAATCGTTTCTTCTGAATTAAAATAGTAATAATGAAGATCATCAATGCATGATCGGGATGTACAGCCGATGAAACTTGCCCTGCTTTCCGGTTCCTGGCCTCCCGCCGTCTGCGGCGTGGCGGACGGGATTTTTATTTATACACGTTTCCTCCTCGAAGACCCGGCCCACAGCGCTATTATTATAACAAGCCAGGGATGCACCTCTTCGAAGGATGAAAATCCCCGGCTGAAGATCCTCGATATTATTGATAAATGGAATTTCGCATCTTACCGGAAGATTTTAAGGGAACTTGACGCTTTTAAGCCCGATATCGTACACATCGAATATCCCACCAAGGAATATGGAAAGAATATCTTTATCAACGTACTGCCTGCGCTACTGAGGATGCGGGGTTACAAGGTAGTGATTACACTCCATGAATATTCTTTCAATCTCAGCTGGAAGGGCAGGTTAAGGCTCTGGCCCTCTGTCGCGGGAGCCGATGCGGTGCTTGTTTCCGACCCGGCTTACATCCCCGATATCAGAAAAGTCTTTAAAAAGAAAAAGCTTGAGGTCATACCCATAGCCCCCAATATCCCGTCTTCGAAACTAAGCGCCGGACAGAAGGAAAATTTAAAGAAGAATTTCGCCCCCGAAGGAACGCTGATGTTAGGATACTTCGGCTTCATCAACGACAACAAAATTATACTGCCCGTCCTGAAAGCGCTCAGGGAACTTCTCGATGTCCACAAGACCCGGGTCCATTTTCTGCTTATAGGGGACATTTTCGAACGCGATTCCTCGAATCCCCATGTTATGGAACTCATGTCCGGGATCAGGCGGCTGGGCCTTGAAAGCAGCTGTTCAAGCACGGGTTTGGTTACCGGGGAACAGGCTGCCGATTATTTATCCATACTCGATTATGCAGTCCTGCTGTACAAAAGCGGCATATCTCCGCGCAACGCGACCTTCCTCGCGGCCGCCGCACAGGGTATTAAGATTATCACAACAGCCAACCCCGCATACAGGCCTGACTATAAAAATACCTACCTGATAAACAGCGGCGGTGATATCGCCGCAGATATCGTTTCGATCGTATTAAAAAATATGTCCGCGAGCAGTAAGGAACCGGGCGACGGCCCGGATCTTTACTGGTCAGGATGGAATGCTTTCGTGAAAAAACACCTCGAGGTCTATTCCAGTCTTATTAAAAAAGAATCCGTCCTGTCGGGATAAAGGCTGAAGGCTCCGGGATCGAGCCGGCTTTTAAAAGGCTGTGAGAAATTCCCGTTAAAAATGAATTCAAACGGCATGAGACGCATGATTTCACTGGGCATCAGGGCCGCTTTCCTCTGTTTATGCATAGTTTCCGACCGGCCGCCGCCGGAGACCAATGTGCTGCTTTTCTCGACAGCCTCCTGCTCCCCTATAAGTCTTGATATTGTTTCCGCGGTCGAATTATCGGCGACTGAAAAGTAAACATGGCTGGTACATGCGTTGATAATCGTCTTCCTCAAATCTTCACCGTATATATGATCTAACTGTGAAAAATCCTGCACAGCCAGCCAGGCAGAAACTCCTTTAGAGCGTCCGAGAGTCAGGATATTTACCAGCGACTCCACCTCGTGGAGGGTCCCGATCTCGTCTATCATCAGAAATATTCTCCTGTCCGGTTCATCCGGCAATGCAAGTATGCCGCCCCCGAGGAGGTCGAGGAAAAGGGTAAGCACCGGCTTGAGCACATCCTGCATGTCAGACTTGTTGACGGCAAATATCGTCCCGTCCTTTCCGTCGGAAAGCCAGCCTGTTATTGAAAATCCTCCGCTCCCGGTTTTATCCAGATATCTTACAAATCTGGTGTACTGTGTCAATGTAGCCATTATTCCGCCGGCCTGAGGGCTGTCGGGGGGGGTTAAAAAATTCGACGCATTGGCGCATATTTCATACCCGCCGATCTTAGAAGAAATCTCCGAGGCGCTAAGTGAAAGCATTTCGAATAAAGCCCTGTTCGAGCCCCGGTTTTCAAGGCGAATGCAGTTAAGGAGCGCTGTCAGGACCTCCCGTGCACCGTCTCTCCAGAATTTTTCATTGTTGCCTGTCTTACCGCGGCTGTCAGGTATCACGGAAGACGCTATCCTCTCCGCCATTATCTGCCGGGCTGTCTCGCTTCCGCTGAACTCGCTGAAAATATCCCACTTAACGCTCCGCCTGTCGAGGGGATTGAAGATCATGTCCGAATTAAGGTCATAAAATTTCGAGACATAATCGCCCTTGAAATCATATATGATTTTCTTGGAAGGGCCCGTTTTTTCTTTAATATTATAAAGAATATTATAGAAAGAGAGCGTCTTGCCTGTTCCAGGTTTTCCTGTAAAGAAAAACCCCTTTGTCTCTTCCGGAACCGGGATAGGAATTCCTCCAAGGCTTATCCTCGATTTCATTCCGCCCCTTTTATCGAACGATCTGATATATTTATCCTTAGTTATAAGCTCCGCCCCCCTCAGGAAAACGCTTTTCAGGCTCTTTCCCGACTTTGCCCTCGAAGCGCCGATGAGGTTGGCTATTATGATTACTAAAAACAGGCAGGTAAAAAATATTCCCATGCCTGTCAGATCATGCCTGACCGGACTATAGTCCCCCAGGGAGGCCGCGAAGAATAAAAAAGCAGCCGATGCGTTTACCATAATGTTTACGCCGGATAACCGACAGTCTGACCGAAAAGGACCCTCTGATCATGGCGCAATTTCAGCTTTTCACTGAGACCTTCCCTGTCGCAATTATGGAACCATGAAGCCAGGCCCTGGGACGATGCGAATAAATAAACATTCCCGGCAATTATCCCCGTATCGACGAAATAATATGATTTCTGGACCTCCGGGTCCTGCAAACCTGGTTCCTGGTAGCCGGAAGTATGGATAAGCCGGTCGACATCGGCTATATAGATTATATGAAGAGGGGCATTGGAGGCATTCCATGGCTGGCGTTTACCTATCGCGTAACTGCGAAGGTCCTCATCAAGAACAGGCATAAGCCTGTGCTGCAGCGCGTCATATAAATAAAACCCTTCCTGCATGGCTAAATAAACATCTATTTCCTGCGAATTACTTGCCGAGGCAGCTGTCCTCCCGCCTGTTCCGAAGGGGCCGTCTTTTCGGTTAAAACCGTTTGCCGCCCAGAGCAGATTCGAAAGAACCTGGAGAGGGAGTTTTTTCCCGCTTATTTCACGGATCGTTTCCCTTTGCGCAAAAGAAACTGAAACCGATTTGCCGCTGAAAGGCTCAGCTTCGGGAAGTTCGATAATAACAGACATAATAACCTCCTTTTACTCACCGGGATAATTGTACTCAACTCTTAATCCCCTGTCAAAACTAAGCGGAATTTTGTAAAATTTTTTATCCTGGTCTAAACTAAACAAAGCATAATAGGCCTGCTGGCTTACCCTGGCGGGCACAAGTACCCTTCGGGCACAAGTACACTAAGTGCCGTAAGCGGCACTAAGGAGAAAATAATGATTAAAATTTTGAAAAGCGTTCTTGTTTTAAGCCTGATGCTTTTCACGGCATATTCTTTCGCCGGCACAAAGATTTATATACCTGCAGACATTATCGATCTTACCAGGCTTCTTCCGCCTCCTCCGGCGCAGGATTCAAAGGCGACGGCGGCTGAAATAGCAGAGATCCTTAACTTCCAGGATAAACGGAGCCCTGAAATGACGGATTATGCCAGGAAAGACCAGGTAATAAGTGTTTTCAGGTTTGCAACCGTACTTGGGGATAATTTCAATGAAACGAACCTGCCTCTTACCGCAAAATTTTTTGAAAACATACATGCTACCGCAGGTTTGATCGTCGATCATGCAAAAGACTACTGGAAAAGACCCAGGCCCAGCGTTTTCGACAGCAGGGTAAAGCCATGCGTCTCCATCCCGGCAAACGGCGCCTATCCGAGCGGACACTCCACAGCCGGAAACCTCTTTGCTATCATTCTCGCCAATATGATACCTGAAAAAAGCGAACTTATTTTTAACAGGGGATGGGAGTTCGGAATGAACAGGGTCATAGGCGGAGTGCATTATCGTAGCGACGTCGACGCCGGCAGGACAAGCGCGACCATTATCGCATATGAATTGTTCCAGAATGCGGAATTCCAGAACGATTACGACAGATCCAGGACAGAGATCAGGAAACTGCTTGGTTTGAATTAAATGGTCCTGCGAAAGGTCAGCTGTGTATCCTGTGCTCGATATTATCTTCCCAGCTGACAACGCAGTTCCTGCCCCTTGTCTTTGCCGCGTACATGGCCGAATCGGCTCTTACTATAATATCATCGGAAGATGCACAATCATCTGAGCATTCCGAAACCCCGAAGCTCAATGTGATCCGTTCTAAAGGCAGCCCCTTATCCGTCACAAAGGCGGTTTCCTCGAATATGTGGCGTATGCGCTCCGCTATAACCACGGCGTTGATTTTTGTCGTCTGGGGTAAAATAATCACAAACTCTTCGCCCCCGTAACGGGCCACTATGTCGGACTTGCGGAGCCTTGATACGAGTTCGGCGGAGCCGATTTCACAGGAAAAGACCTGGCCGATTGTTTTCAAAACCAGATCCCCGGTACTGTGACCGTATGTATCGTTGATTTTCTTAAAATAATCGATATCACAGAAAATAAGTGAAAGCCCCTGCCTGTACCTCTTCGCCCTTATAAATTCCTCTTTTATCCTTTTCTCGAAATAACGGAAATTGTAGAGCCCTGTGAGATGGTCTGTCAGGCTCAGCTCTTCAAGTTTTTTAACACGGTCTGTAAGGAGGGCGATCTGTTCGTTCTTGGAGAGATTGAGCATTTTATTGAGTTCCTGGATTACAAGGCGCGATTCAGAAAGCTCTTCTTCATACATATTCTGCCTGAAACGCAGAAGATCCCGGATCGAAACTATTCCGACAAGCTTTTCATCTTTTAAAACAGGAACATGACGTATATTGTTAATATACATTTTAAGATAAACGGAATCGTAATCTTCGTCGCTGTCAACATAGATGGGGTTTTTTGTCATGTGGTTTTCAATTGGCCCATCAAGGACGCCGGCTCCGAAGACGGCTATATAATTTACGACATCCCTTTCCGAAAAGATACCTTCGATATTTTTATCGTCGGTAATAAGCACGCAGCTTATCTTCTCCCGGTCCATCAGCCTCAAAACTTCGATAAGATGCATGGATTTCGTCACTGAAACAGGATTTGGGCTCATCCACTTTTCGATCGGCATATGCCTTTCCATAAAGTCACCCTCATCGCCAATGATTCTAATAGGCTATCTGATAACAACAAATTTTGCAAAAATATTGTAAGTTACACCGTGAAAGGTGAAGGCGGTCCAGCCTTTGGGTTTGCAGCTCTGGATTACCGCCGTCGGAGGACGAGGCGAGAAAAAACCTGCAGTGAAATCCCGGCACGCCGCCTCCTTGAAGGCCGCCATAAGGGCGCGGAAAGCAGGCCTGGTCTGCAGGACAGCTTTTTCATTAGTTATTTCTTATAAGATACGGGGTTATTGAGCATCAAATGTTCCGAATCTTTAAGATTAAGGACTTTTTTCAGCTGGTCCTGATCCATCGTTGCCCTCGGCCTTGTAGCAAGGCCGGCGCCGGCGCAAAAAAGATTGATGTTCTCGGATACAATGCCGGCGTCTTCTGCGGCGAGGCTCATTTTCATCGAATCGTCTCCCGATTTAAACCTCGAGATATCAGAAACCAATACCAGGAATACCGGAGCCGAAGCAAAATTCATCTGCCTGCCTGCGGCGAGTTTCCTGTAGTCGCCTGCTGCAATAAGTATAAGAACATGCTTGCTGGCGTTATAAAGATAAGCTCCGCTTTTCATTATCACATAAATATCTATGTCCTGGGCATTGATAGCCGAAGGGGCGGTTCTCTTGCCGCTTCCGGACCTGTTTACGCCGTCCGCGGCCCATACCAGATCGGACAGGTCCTGGAGCCTGAGATCGTTTGTATCGAATCCGGAAGCCGACGCCCTTAAAGAAAGGGCTTTCATAACGGATAAACCCCTGCCCATATCGGGGGATAACAGTGCAATTGTCGAAGCCGTTTGAGCAAAAGCAGCTGCCGCCAGAGTTAAAAAAAGAAGCACGGTAATTAATATTTTCATAATCGTCTCCTTTTATGGCATCCGGGATGCCGTTATAGTCAGGTACCTGTCAAGGCTTCCGGCAAAGGCCTGCCTGTCTTTCGGTTTGAATACGGCCGGACCGCCTATATTAACGCCGCTGTCTCTGAGCATAAACATAAGATCGCGGTTTGCAATTCGTGTTTTGATGTTATTTTCAGTATAAAGCTCCCCCCTCGGATCCAATCCCGTGCCCCCTTTCTAGATAACCTTTTCCGCAAGAGGAATGTCGGCAGTAACGACTAAATCGCCTGGCAGGGTCCTTTCCGCAATATATTTATCCGCCTCATCGGGTCCGGCCGGCACGACAACCGAGGAGATGTATTTCGATTGGGGTATCATGGAATACTGATTTGACACCAGTATAAGCTCGGTAAGAGTCCTTTCCGCGGCCCGGAACAGAATTCCCTTAATCATATTCGGAAGGGCATCGGCATCGGCGAATATCCGCATTATTTAACCTCAGAGGGATTTTGCGACTTTATCTGCAAGGTCGGCAACCCGGCAGGAGTACCCCCATTCATTATCATACCAGGCGATTACTTTAACAAGTTTCCCGCCCATGACCATGTTTGTCGGCAGATCGACAATGGCCGAGCGCTCGTCGCCTTTAAAATCCATTGAAACCAGGGGATCCCCGTATTCACCCCCTGTAAAGCCCAAAATACCCTTATATGCCCCTTGAGCCGCATCGATAAATAGCTTGTTGAGCTCATCTTTCGTGGTCGGTTTTTCTATGGAGGCTGTAAAATCTACAACCGAGACTGTCGGGGTCGGAACACGCATGGAAAAGCCATCAAATTTTCCCTTCAGCTCCGGGATTACAAGAGCAAGGGCCTTGGCGGCGCCTGTCGATGTCGGTATAAGGTTCAAGGCAGCGGCGCGGGATCTTCTCATTTCTTTTTTATGCCCCTGATCCAGTATGAACTGGTCGTTTGTATACGAATGTATGGTCGTCATAACGCCGGATATTATGCCGAAATTATCCTGGACAATTTTTGCGACGGGAGCCAGGCAATTAGTAGTGCATGAAGCATTTGAAATAACGTTGTGGACGGCCGGATCATATTTATTATCGTTGACGCCTAGGACGATCGTTATATCTTCATTTTTTGCCGGGGCCGATATGATCACTTTTTTAGCCCCTCCTTTCAGGATATGGATATTTGCTCCGGGTTTACCCTTTGCGGTGTCCCCTATTGCGTCGGTGAATATACCGGTGGATTCGATCACAACATCCACTCCGAGATCTTTCCATGGAATATTGCCGGGATCTTTTTCGGCAAAAACTTTTATAATTTTACCGTTTACGGCCAGATCATTACCTGAAAGTTCAATTGCCGCTTTGTAGGCACCGTAATTGGAATCATATTTCAATAATGAGGCGTTGGTCTTTGTATCGAACAGATCATTGATGGCCACTATGTCAAGCCTTTCTCCATACCTGTCATTTATGGCTTTAAAGACCTGTCTTCCTATGCGCCCGAAACCGTTAATCCCGATCTTTACATTCATAAATTCCTCCCTTATTTATATATTATTTAGTATTATAAATCGGGAGTTGTTTGTCAAATAAATAATTGGAAAGAAGCAAGCTTACAAAAATACAAAATCGAAATGATATAAAATATTGCAATTTATTCTTTAGAATAAGTTATAATATACCATATCTGAAGAGGAGCAAATCCGGTGGAAGACATGGAAAAATCTCCTGGAACAAAGGATTATTTTCCCAGAAAAGTCGCCGACGCCATTAATACAATGTTAGCATACTGGGATAAAAACCGGATATGCAGGTTTGCCAATCATGCTTACCTTGCTTGGGCCGGGAAAAGCAGCGTCGACATGATCGATAAAATGGCCATCCAGGAACTGCAGGAACCTTTTTATCAAGCAAACCTTCCCTATATCGATGCGGCATACAGCGGTAAAACTCAGATATTTGAAAGTGACATCAAAGATCCTGCCGGAAATATCAAGCACTGTATTGTCACCTACACGCCGGATATTGAAAACGGGAAAGTGATGGGCATAATTGTCCATATCGCGGATGTTTCATTCCTGAAAAATTTAGAAATGGCATGCCAGGAAGCAAGGGGGAAAGCCGAGGAATTAGCAATGCATGATGTCCTTACCGGGCTGCCCAACAGGGCTTTTCTTCTCGACAGGATCCGGATGGGTATTTCGGAAACAGAAAGAAAAGGGCTTAAGCTCTCTATATTCATGATCGATATCGATAACTTTAAAAAAATAAATGATAAGCACGGGCATCTTACCGGCGATAAGGTTTTGATTGAAATTGCCCTGAGATTGAAATCTGTGATTAGGGAATACGATACGGTTTCAAGGATAGGGGGTGATGAATTCGTCATTTTAGCGAATGAAATTGAAAGCCGGGAACAGGTTGAGCTTATGGCCGGAAGGCTGCTGGAATTCGCGACCGTACCTCTTATTGATAATAAGGTTATAATCCGTCCGACAATAAGCATCGGGATAGCTATGTACCCCGAAGACGGAAGGACGCCAGAAAAACTGATAAAAAACGCCGATATCGCCCTTTATATTTCCAAGAAATCAGGAAAAAATCTTTATAGCTTCAAATAGCCGGCGGTCACATCCCGATTCCCATCTCCATGTATTTTGAGGTCCGCTTTTCATATTTAATACCTGTTCCAATTCCATGTTCATGGGAAAACACAGCCCTTTCAAGCTCCAGACAGGCCATTTTCTTTTTAACGAGCCCGGTATTATCGGTATAGATCCTTGTCCCTGGTCTGAGGCTGCCAAGTTGAAATTCGAGCTCAGGCCCGAATGATGCCCTTTTTTCATGAGACGCCCTCAAATCGAGAAGGATATTCTTCCCTCTCGCTGAAAAGGGGAGCGGCCCCGCAGCCGCATATGCATGGTCGAAATAATTAAACTTTTTGTAATCGATGACTGTTTCCCTGTTTTCCGCCATTGCCATTATCCGGCCGTTTTCAACCTTTTCGATTAGCGCTGTTTCACCCCTTTTTACTCCAGAATCCCCGGATTTTAAAAATACAATCCTGTCTCCGGGTCCGAAATTCGCTGTTCTCTCTTCCCCTACCGTGTATTTTTTATAATCCCTTGCAGGATTTATAATTGCAATACGCTTCGATGAGTCAACGGCAATTTTAACAGCCTGGCCTTCCCTGTCGATCCCTGTAATTGTGCCGGTTTCGCCCTTTTTCATTCCCCTGACATTGGAGAGGGCTGTGATCTTCTGTCCTGCCTCATAATTTGATGAGTCCCTCTTCAGGCAGACCTGCCCGTTGAAAATATCCGCGCTTCTTACCATGATACTGGCGGCATTGCTGACAGCGCCGGCATTTTCAAGCCCGGACCTTATAAAACGGTTCAACTCGTTTTTCTCCCGCCAGGACCTTACCATGACAAGGCTGCTTCGAGGATTTCTCAGGAAATCGGTTCTTATCTTATCGAGGATAAGGCCGGTTTCTTTGCTGAAGAAAAGAGCGCCGCCCGATGAAAGACTGTTAAATCCGTTTTCCGCCTTTTTAAGGCTCTCTTCACGGAGCCGGGAAAGTTCTTCCCCCGATACTTTCATGTGTTTCTGCTCATTTTTAAAAGCCCCGGCGCCCTCGAACTGATTGGAGACAGTGCAGAAATTCCGGAAGTCCCTTCCGGCCTCCCTGCCATGCCTCTTTATCTCACCCGTGAATATTATCTTTGATCCCGGGGAGTCCATTTTTCCCAGGATCCGGGAGATTTTAACCGGACCGATAAGATCGGCCCTGTCTGTAATATACAGGGTCTTTTCCCCTTTTCCAGCTTCATCGCGCGCTAAAAATCTTTCGGGCGACAAAACTTCAATATTCATCGCCCCTTCGAGACGCCTTGCAATCTTTCCATCCGGCGAAATTACAAGAATATAATATCCTTTTTCCCTGTACGACCTTGTCAGGGTCTGCAGCATATAATTATGAAATGAAGCCGGCCGGTAATTTGGGAGCAGCTCCAGCCTGTTTTCCTGAAGGTCCCGGAAATGGCGTATATTGCTTTTCTCTATTTCAATAATTTCATGCGTCGTATATGCCGTATGATAGCCGCAGCCCATCCTGGCCTGTTTATCGATGACAATCAGGCCCCTGTTTTCATCGAATGCTTTTTCAAGGCTGTTTATATCGGCCCGCGCTCCCGAGATACTTAGGGACCGGCTTAATATATCCTTTTTGCTGAAGAACCCCCTTTCCATCGATAGAGCCTGGATTGCCAGATCTATATATGTTCCCGGGGAAATGCCATCATTGCTGCGAGTCAGGCTTCGGGCGGCAGCTGCAGGAATATCCTTTTCTGTTTTTCCGATCCCCGAAAGTTCTTCCCTCCATTTTATGATAAGGCTGTCAAGGGAAACGGCCTTCTTCGCTTTTCTTGTATAAAGCATGATCGCATTTTCAAGCCCCCTTGTGCCGCCTTTAGCGATTTCATAAGATGGATCGAGGCCCTTCGACTCGAAATATTCCGAAAGTTTTTCCTTCATATTGACTGTCCGCTTGGAAAACAATTCCCTTAAATCATCGCCTATCCCCGTGATCCTCGCATATCCCTCCTTCGAGACCGATGCATCAAAACCTCTTTCGCGCAGGTTCCTGCATAGCTGGTTTTCATAGATCCTGCAGAGGAGTTTCCGGCAATCGTAGATATTCCGGTTTTCCATCGCCTTGGCGGGGCATCTTGCCGGCGGGCCGGCCGGAAGACTTGTAATGTTGAATATTACCAGGTGAGTATGAAGCTGCGGGTCGAGTTCCCTGCTCGTGTGATGCTCGAATCCCGCATAAAGCATAAGGCCCGTGCTGACCCGTTCTATACCGTTTTTTCCATGGTTTATCCTCGCAAGTATAAGTTCCTTTTCAATATATCCGGCGACGCTTTTCACGGCTTCCCTGTGGCTTTCCATGATCTTAATCCTGTTTTCATTATCCCTGCCGAGGTAGCATGAAATGGCAACGCTCTTATCGGGGGACATGACGACATCCCTTCCCGGATTATGGTATCCCGCCCTTCCCTGGCGGACCAGGACTGCCCCGGAGGCGTCTTTACCCGAAGTCACATTCTCGAACACTCCTCCGGAGATGTATTTCAAGCCAAATCTTTCCGCCATTTTCCCCCCGAATTCGTAAACAGGAGCATTTTCTCCCAGGTAGTAATTATCCATCTCGTATTTTTTTAGCGAATTGTACATTTTCGATATCGTGAGCATGGCAGGCTCCCGATAAAGTATAATCTACCAATTACTATTTGTCAATATTATATTGTTATGAATGTTTCCGGGTTAAAATAATATTTTTTATAATAAATCTTTGTTAATATAATTTCACTTTTTTATTCTTTTAAAGGTACTATAAAGGAATTACTATTAAAGGAGGAGATAAACATGCGGAAAATTTTTTTGTTGCTGGCGATATTTATCATTGCAGGCACGGCGTCTGCAGAAACATCTAATAGCGCCAGCGAATCGGAAAACACTAATGCAGAGGCCGGACCGGCCCCGAAAATCGCGAATAACGGGCAATCTTTCAAGAATTTTTCCATCTTTCTGGATTTTGGTGAAAAATACATGGTCAGCGGGAGCTGGTATAATTCCCTTCACAACGGTTTAACCCCGACGCCTACATCTTTGTCCAGTTTAGGTTCCGGTGTGGGTTTTGACCTGTATTTGACAAAATTATTCGGAATATCACTGGCATACGACTATTTAGACATGCTCTTTGCGAACGCCCCGAATGTCACCTCGCTTGATGTCAGCACATGTTCTTCAATTAAAGCTCAGGTATTGATGAGAATTCCGTTTTTTCAGCGGGATAACAAGGCTATGTTCTTCCGCATTTTTGCAGGTCCCAATTACTCTTTTTTTGATGCGACAAGCGATCTTAAAAATCTAATTACAAGTTCCGCTAATAAGTCGGGTTACACTGTGACATTTTATAACGGCCCGGCCACCGGAATCGGTTTCAGCGGAGGGGCCGGATATATGTTTGAAATTAATCATCTGGACCTGGGAGTGGATTTTATCGTGGATTACAAAAATGTCGAATATCCGGCGGCAACAACAAGCATAGACATGCTTGAAGTGGGTCTTCAATTCCGCATAGGCCTGGATTTTTAATATAATCGGAGCGGTCTCCAGTCAGAGTCCGCCCGCCTTTTTAGAGGCCGGAAGGTTTACTTTGGATTATTCCCCTGCCGATAACATTCCCGGGGGATAATCAATAATGAAAGTAAAATCATACGCGAAGATCAACCTTTTTCTCGATATCACCGGCGTCGATGAAAAAGACGGCTATCATTACCTGGACAGCCTTTTCCAGGAAGTGACCCTCCATGATGAAATTGAAATAAAAAAATCTGAATATGACTGTGTCATTTTCAATAATCCCGCGATTTCCCGGGATAATACTGTTAGCAAGGCGCTATGCCTTTTCAGAAAGACATTCAGCATCAGCCAGGCTTATTCCATCACCGTTAGCAAAATAATACCCGCCGGGTCCGGTCTCGGAGGGGGAAGCTCTAATGCCGCAGCCGTTCTCAGGGCATTAGCTGCGTTTCATAAAATAAGCATGATGGACATAGCGCCTCTCGGGGAAAAAATAGGCAGCGATGTCCCGTTTTTCTTCACCGGCGGATTATGCCGGGTCGGGGGAAAAGGCGAAATTATAACAAAATCGGCGCTAAAACTGAAAAATATATATTTTGTAATTGTCTACCCCGGGAAGCCCGTATCCACAAAATGGGCATATTCGCTCATTAACGCCTATAATCCTGCCGGAATGGACGAAAACAATCTAAATCCCCGAAACGCCGATATTGATTTTCTTAAAAAAATAGTGTATAATAAGTTCCAGTTTTTTGTTTTTAACAACTGCCCGGAACTGGCAGGAGTAAAAACGAAACTGGACGGCTTTCTTGATTCGCACCTCTCTTTCATGAGCGGAAGCGGATCATCACTGGTGTACGTATATACGGATAGGGAAAAAGCGCGGCGTATGACGGCGGAAACCAGGACGAGGTTCGGTTTTGATGCGTTTTTCTGTGAACCTTACTACAGGTAACTGCGGGAGCTCATGTGCTACAGATACTTTTTTAATTTTCATCAGGAGGATAAAACTTTTATGGAAATCACAGACATCAGAATCAAGAAAGTTGAAGGTGAAAACAAACTTAAAGCTTACGCATCGATTACTTTTGACGACAGTTTTGTTATTCACAACATCAAAGTGATCCAGGGTAACAACGGTCTCTTTATTGCAATGCCCTCCAGAAGGACGAGAAGCGGTGAAATGAAGGATGTGGCCCACCCTATTAATTCCCAGTTTAGAGAAAAGATACAAAACGCAATATTGGAAGCCTATCAAGCAGAACAATAAGGCGATGAGATTAATAAAAGATTAAATTTGGGGCGTCGCCAAGCGGTAAGGCATCGGGCTTTGGTCCCGATATGCGTAGGTTCGATCCCTACCGCCCCAGCGTATTACAATATCAGCTATGAATTTAATAAAAAAAGGGAGACTCCAGGTGCCTTTTTCCAATATTAGATTGATTTCCGGCAGGGCCAACTGGGAATTGGCGAAAAAGATTTCCGGTTATATAGGGGTCGAGCTTGTCGATGTTATGATAACCGAGTTCGCTGACAGTGAAATATTTGTAAGGATTCAGGAAAATGTCAGGGGCAAGGATGTTTTTGTTATTCAATCGATGTGCAATCCCGGTTATAAAAACATAATGGAACTGCTTATAATAATAGACGCTCTCAGGCGCTCTTCCGCAGAGAGAATTACAACGGTTATTCCATATTTCGGGTATGCGAGGCAGGACAGGAAAGCCGAACCCAGAGTTCCCATAACGGCGAAGCTTGTCGCCAACCTTTTGACAGTGGCCGGCACCGACAGGGTTCTTACTCTTGACCTTCATGCCGCCCAGATACAGGGATTTTTCGATATACCGGTAGATCACCTTTATGCGACGCCGGTATTTCTTGAAACTTTGAAGGAACATAAGGATTTCAGCGATTATGTCGTGGTCTCACCGGATGTCGGCGGAGTTGAAAGATCGAGATTCTTTGCCAGGCAGATTGGCGCAGCCATAGCGATCCTAGATAAGCGCCGGGCAAAAAAAAATGAAGCAGAAATTCTTCATCTCATCGGCGCAGTAGACGGGATGAACGTTATTATAATAGACGATTTGATAGACACGGCTGGTACAATAGTAAAAGCGGCCGCGATGCTCAGGAAGAAAAAAGCCAGATCCGTAAGCGTATATTCGACTCACGCGGTTTTATCGGGCCCCGCAGCTGAAAGGATCAGGGACTCGAAGATAGACAAGCTTTACCTGACCGATAGCATCCCTATCGATGAGGGAAAGCGTAAGATAATGGGAGACAAGCTCGAGGTGCTGTCTGTTTCAGAACTTTTCGGACAGGCCATAGAGAGGATACATCTTAACGAGTCAGTAAGCTCGCTTTTTGTGACCGAGAAAAAGGTATGAATTTATAAAATAAATTAAAGATAACGTAGGAGAAATAACATGGCTCAGAGTGATTTCGTTTTAGAAGCAGCCCCCAGGCAGAAAGTCGGCAAAGCCGATGCCCTCAAAATAAGGTCGACCCAGAGGCTGCCCGGAGTGATTTACGGACCTGATATAAAAGAAAATATTTATATCACCGTGGACTATAAAGTTTTCGAAAAAACTTTCAAGGCTTATGGCAGACATGCGGTATTCAGCATCGCTATCGGCGGGAAAAATCTGAGGGTAATAATCAAGGAATACAAGATCCACCCTATTACAAGAAATTTCCTGCATGCAGATTTTTACGCAATATCTCCCAAGAAAACCTTTACAACCGAAATACCTATGAAGTATACGGGAACTCCTGTTGGCGTTAAAGAGGGCGGCGGCCTTTACATCTTTACCCGCCAGGTAAGGATCAATACTGACCTTGAAAACCTGCCCGAATCGATTGAAGTCGATATTTCGGCGCTGAAGACGAACCAGTACCTGATCGTAAGAGATATTCCAAAGGGTAAATATAAGATTCTGACACATGAGGGAACAGCCTTAGTCGAAGTTAAATAATTTCTCCGGCGGAGGTTGATTTGAAACTGGTAGTTGGATTGGGAAATCCTGGCGACGCATACGAAGGAACCAGGCATAACTTAGGTTTTATCGTTCTTGACAGATTAGCTGCGCGGCATGGGACGAGCATTGATGTTAAAAAAAAGAAGTCAATGATCGGCAGGTTCAGACTCGGCAAAGAAAGGGTCATGCTCCTGAAGCCCCAGACGTTTGTCAATTTGAGCGGCGAAGCTGTACTTTACATGGCCAGTTTTCTGCGTATCATGCCGGAGCATATTATTGTTGTATGCGATGATGTAAACCTGTCTCTGGGCAAGATAAGGATCAGAAAATATGGTTCGAGCGGCGGCCATAACGGCATTAAATCCCTCATACAGTTCCTGCGCTCGGATAATTTTCCGAGGGTTCGGCTCGGTGTGGGTTCCCCGGCGGATGACCAGCGCCTTGAAAATTTTGTGCTTGATAAATTCACTCATGATGAATTGACACTGCTTGACCCCTCGATTGAAAAGGCATGCGATGCCATACAGATGATAATCGAGAATGAAATTGAAAATGCTATGAACCTCTTTAACGAATAAAATGAAAAAAGACGATTTGACCGATATCATAGAAAATCGTTTTCTTTCGGCAATAAAAGACGGGAGCCTTCTCAAACCGGGCGACAGGGTCCTCGCCGGAATTTCCGGCGGCCCTGATTCCGTAATGCTCGCAGCTCTTCTCGGAAAATTTAAGGAAGATCTCAAAATCTCCACGGTTTTAATCCATGTAAACCATAATCTCAGGGCTCGGGAGAGCCTTTCTGACGAGGCTTTCACAAGGGATTACGCGTCAAAACTCGGCCTTGAATTTGTCCTGAAGAGCATAAACCCCCGCGAATACTCGAAAAAGATGAAACTTTCGCTTGAAACGGCATCGAGGGTCCTCCGTTACAAAGCCTTTGATGAAGCGCTTTGCGAGACCGGGGCTAACATAATAGCAACGGCGCACCACCTCGACGACCTTGTGGAGACCATGCTTTTCAGGATATTCAAGGGTGCCGGTGTATCTTCGCTTCTGGCCATGGCGCCTTCAAGCAGAAATATAATCCGCCCCCTCCTTTTTTTTGAAAAGAATGACATCATGGAATGGCTTGCGAAAAACAGGGTGGAATACAGAAGCGATATGTCGAATCTCGATCTGCAATTCGACAGGAACTTTATAAGGAACAGGATCATTCCCGTCATAGAAGAACGCTTCCCTGATTTCAGGATGAAAATGCTCGGGCTTTACAACATTGTTCATGACGAGGAAGAAGTCTGGGAAGAATTGTTGAAAAAGCTCGAACCGTCCAAAACAATGAAAAGCGGCAGGATGATAATAAATAAAAAGAATCTTGATGTTGGCGAAAAAGGCAGCAGGGCCATTTTAAAACGTTTTCTTCACAGGGAGCTGAAAAATTACTCGGATTACAGTTTTAATCCCGATACGGCCCTTATTGAAAAGACTCTTGAATTCCTGTCGCCGGTCTCCGGGAACAAGGTGATTTTCAATAACGGCAGCCTGAGGATAATATCTTCCTATGACAGCCTTATTATTGATAAAACAGTAAAAAAATTCCCAAATAAATCCAAATATGTTAGAATTAGAGGGTTGGTTTGCTTCCAGTACGGCGATTTCCGCCTCACAGCAGAAAAAATCTCAGGAAAACCGGCTATCGAAAGCCTGAATCAGCCGGTGAAGAACTCATGCGTTTTTAACGCGGAAATGCTCGAAGGATTCACAATCAGGGCGAAACAGGACGGCGACAGGTTTTCCCTTCCCGGTTCCGGGACAAAAAAAATCAAGGATTTTTTCATAGATGAAAAAATCGGCATGGAACAAAGAGAACAGTCTTTTATAATTGAAGAAAAACATGGCCGTATTATAACGTTTTATATCCCCGGATACGGCTTCAGGGTTTCAGCGGATTTTTATGTAAAACCACCCGCCCGGAATGCCGTCAGAATAAGTGTGGCCTGACGAATACCCCGGCGGGCTTGACTAAAGCACTTTTTATTGATATATTAATGAATTAATCACACCTTCTTTTGTTGTGTTTGAGGAGAAAATGATGGATAAGAAACCCGGTAAAAATAAAAATCCGATGATGCCCTTTTCTGATGAAAAACAGGGAAGATACTTCGGAATATTTTTATTGATCCTGCTCGCACTTTTTGCAGTGCTGCTTCTTACGAACTCTCCCAGGGAGAAACCTATCAAGTATACCGAATTTTTAAGCAGGGTGCAGGATGATAAGGTTGCTTCGATAAAACTCGAAGGACAGACGGTATCCGGCCTTTATAAACAGGGCTCGGAAGAATCCAAGAGCTTTATTACGATAATTCCTATCGAGGACAGTGATCTTCTTCCGCTTTTAAAGGCGCACAAGGTGGAGATCGAAGTCGAGAAATTAAAAGATCCTTACGGATCGAGCTTTATCTGGTGGATAGTTATCATATCGATCGGATTTCTTGTTTTCTGGATCTTTTTGATCCGCGGAATGCAGGGCGGAGATCCGGGCAAGGCCATGTCGTTCGGAAGGAGCAAAGCGCGTCTGCATAAGGAAATAAACAATAAAGTTAAATTTACCGATGTCGCCGGATGCGAAGAAGCTAAACAGGATCTGCAGGAAGTTGTAGAATTTCTGAAGACCCCTAAAAAATTCTCTACGATCGGAGCAAGGATACCTAAAGGCGTCCTTCTTGTAGGAGCTCCCGGAACAGGCAAGACCCTGTTAGCCAAGGCTGTCTCCGGCGAGGCTGAAGTTCCATTTTTCAGCGTGAGCGGATCGGAATTCGTGGAGATGTTTGTTGGAGTCGGCGCCGCAAGGGTAAGGGACCTTTTTGCACAGGGAAGGAAAAATGCTCCATGTATTATTTTCATTGACGAACTTGACGCTGTCGGCAGATCAAGAGGAACAGGCGTCGGAGGTTCTCATGATGAAAGGGAACAGACTTTGAATCAAATCCTTGTCGAAATGGACGGTTTCGACTCTTCCGAAGGCCTGATCATCCTCGCAGCTACAAACCGGCCCGATATCCTCGATGTTGCCCTGATGAGGCCGGGAAGGTTCGACAGGGAGATCGTGGTCGACAAACCCGATGTCAAGGCCCGCGAGGCGATTATAAAAATACACACAAGGAAAGTCCCGGTCGAAGATAATATAGACCTCAGCATTATCGCGAGGGGCACCCCAGGTTTTACAGGGGCGGACCTTGAAAGTCTTGTAAATGAAGCGGCGCTGAAAGCGGCCAGGGAAAACAGGAAAAAAGTTATACTGGAGGATTTCGAATTTGCAAAGGACAAGGTCATGATGGGGCCTGAAAGGCGAAGCGCGGTCCTTACGGAAGAAGACAAGATGACGACAGCTTACCATGAAGGCGGGCATGCAATCATAGGCCATCTTCTGCCGCTCGTTGATCCGGTTCACAAGGTTACTATCATTCCCAGGGGAAGATCCCTGGGCCTGACAAGCTACCTGCCCATCGATGAGAAAAAGCATAATACGAAGGAGGAGCTCCTGCAGCAGCTCCAGGTTCTGCTTGGCGGCAGGGCCGCCGAAGAGATAAAATTCGGCAAGAAGTGGATATCTACAGGAGCATCGCATGATATTGAAACAGCTACAAAGATAGTCAATTCTATGGTCTGCGAGTGGGGCATGAGCGAGGTCCTGGGGCCGGTCACTTATGGTGAAAAAGAGGGTCCCGTATTCCTCGGGAAAGACCTTGTCGCAAGAAAGAACTTCAGTGAAAAGATTCATGAGATCATAGATGAGGAAGTCAGATCGATTATTTCGGCGGCATACGTTAAGGCGATGGAGCTTTTAAGCGCCAACATGGACAAGCTCGACAAGGTAGCCAATCTTCTTCTTGAAAAAGAAGTTCTGAACAATCAAGAGCTCAATGATGCGCTGGGCGTACCGGAAAAAACACGCTTCCCTCTCCTCGAGCTTCTCGGGAAAAAACCCTCAGAAGCCTGATGATGAAAGACAAGCCCGAGCTAAACTTCATCACCTATATATTCATGCTTTACCAGTCAGGGCTTATAGCCCTGGGTAAGCTGGAAAATCCGATCACAGGTAAAATTTCCGTTGAATTAGATGAGGTGACCGGTATAATCGAGCTTCTCGAAGTTCTCGAAGAAAAGACAAAAGGCAACCTTAACGGCGAGGAATCGAGGACGCTTTTAATGCTTCTTTCCACATTGCGGATGAATTTCGTTGAAGAATCCGGTAAAAAAACCGTCAAATCTTCCGATAAATTGGAAATTAAAGAGAATGAGAAACCGGAAGTCCACTGAAACCGTTTTCTTAGGGGATTTATTTGAAAATTAAAATGATTTTGGCGATTTTCTTCTGCCTGACCTGCATATCTTTCACATATTCAAAATCAATGTGGGATAACGGGATAAATTTCTACAAAGTCAATATCCGGGCAGGGGATATTGTCAAGATACATTTCCAGGAAAAAACTATCATGAAATATAAGACTGAAGAAAGGGAAAACGATTACGAATCGAAAAAGGGAGTCAAAGGAAAAGGGGACATTTTCAACTTTTTCCCCGATGTCGAGGTTAACGGAAACGACACTGTCCGCAACCAGAATGATATGTCGGTAGATAACGAAAGCAGTTTTTCGATCAGTGCAAAAGTAATGACAATATCTAACAATACGGGCACACTCGAGGGATTCCATTCCACCCTGATCAACGGTGAGATTTTCTCTTTACAGATCAGCGGAGAATTCGATATAAATTCGCTCGGACCGGGACCCTCTATAATGTCAACTGATATCTACAACCTCGACTTCAGGGTGCTTAACGTTTCTCCCACCAATAATGCCATGTTCAGCCAGGATGATCTTGTTTTTTCAACTAACTACTCTGATATAGTTACAAACCAGGTTGTTTCGAATAATATTACGAATAGCCTGTTAGTCACGAACCAATCCTCTTTCAAGCTGGAATTCACGGGCATAAGGGACGAAAAGAAAAAAGACCTGTTAATGAACTATCTGAACAGCATGATAAATTTACTGTTCAGATAATTGCATCTATTAAGGAAAATAATATGCTTGAATCCGTGAATTACCCCGAAGACCTCAAAAAAATCAAACCAGCCGATCTTTCCTTATTAGCCGGCGAGATCCGCGAGTTTTTAATTGAAACCGTCACAAAAACAGGCGGGCATCTTTCCCCCAACCTGGGCGTGGTCGAACTGACTATCGCGCTTCATTATGTTTTTAACGCCCCCATAGACGATATTATCTGGGACGTCGGCCACCAGTCCTATGTCCATAAGATCCTTACAGGACGAAAATCATGTTTCGGAACCCTCAGGATGAAAAACGGGTTGAAAGGATACCCCTGCCCGGGTGAAAGTCCGTTTGATCCGGTGCATACAGGCCATAGCTCGACATCGCTATCGATAGCGGCCGGAATAGCTCGGGCAAAAATTATGAGCGGGGATAAGTCCAACACTATAGCTGTAATCGGCGACGGTTCTTTCACGGGGGGCATGGCTTATGAGGCCATAAACACCATTTCGCATGACAACCTTCCCGTAATTATCATTTTAAATAATAACGGCATGTCGATATCGCATAACGTCGGCGGCATAACAAAATACTTCAAAAAGCTGCAGATTTCCCGCCCTTATCTCAAGTTCAAGAGGAATCTCGAATCGATCATGCTTAAAAGAGTGCCCCTGATAGGCCGCCCTCTCGTTGGAATGCTCTATAAAATTAAGGAACGTATAAAATCCATTGTCGTCAGGAAGAATTTTTTCGAAGACATGGGCATAAGCTACTGCGGACCGATAGACGGTCATAATATTAAAAAGCTCATAGAAACATTCGAGGAAATAAAAAATATCAATAAATCGATAATCATCCACGTTGTAACAACCAAGGGCAAGGGATACAAACCCTCGGAGGACAATCCCGGGCATTACCATGGAATTACAGGCATAGCTATAAACGGAGATACGAGCATACCCATTGAAAAAGAAGAAGACAGCTATTCCAAAGTATTCGGCAAGACTCTCGTGCGCCTGGCGCATGATGACCCTGAAATATTCGCGATAACCGCCGCGATGAAAACCGGCACCGGTTTAAAAGAATTCGCGGATCTTTATCCGGGACGATTTACCGATGTCGGTATAGCCGAGCAGCATGCCGTCGATTACGCGGTAGGACTTTCTCTCAAGGGGAAAAAACCAGTCGTCGCGATATATTCCACTTTCCTCCAGCGGGGTTTCGACCAGCTTGTGCATGACGCGGGAATATCGAAAGCCAGGGTCCTTTTCTGCCTGGACAGGGCCGGCCTTGTACCCGGCGACGGAGAAACCCACCAGGGAATTTTCGACATTTCTTACCTGAGGATGATCCCGGATTTTACTATAATGATGCCGTCATGTAAAACCGAACTGGTCATGATGCTTGAGTACGCGCTTGCCAATTTAAAATCGCCTGTCGCAATAAGGTATCCCAAGGATGTGGCCCAGGACTATTCCGAATACAACGCGGCAAAGTTCCCGATAAAACCTGGAGAAGGCGTAATAGTGACCTCAGGGAAGGATGCCATAATAGTAAGCACAGGCACTCTTTTAAAGGAAGCATTGAAAGCGGAAAGGCTCTGTAAAAAAAATAACTTTGGTTTAGAAATAATTAACTTGCGTTTTGCCAAGCCGATAAGTTATAATATGATTGATCATTTGTCAGGGGATGAAAGACCGGTCCTTATTCTCGAAGAAGGCATACGCAACGGCGGAACGGCCGAATTCCTGATAAATGAGATTTTGATGAGAAATAGAAAGAAAAAACTGGATTCCATTACAATTCCCGAAGAATTCCCGCCTGTTGGAACCAGAAAGGAACTCCTTAATCAATATCAATTTACGAGCGGGGAAATAATCAAAAGAATAGAAAGACTGCTTAAGTAACCCATGGTTCGGGGGGGGAGATGAGTAGAAAATTTTTGAACGGTCTTCATAATCAGGACTTTCCCGAACTCCAGAATAAGTATATTAAAAAAGACAGGGCAATAAAAATCATCAAGGAAATGAGCGAATTCCTGAGAATACTCGATCTCAGGGAGAGTGAAATCCTGAAGACCATGATAGTAAGGTTCGCCATAGAGTCCGTAGAGGCATCTCAGGGTTCTTTGATCGTTTTCGACGAAGAAAAGAATATTCTCAGATATCAAAACACTTATGTCTATGATTCCAACAATAAAATAGTCCTCGATTCGAGCATTTTCGAAGGTTACAGCAATCTCCTCGATATCAATATCAAGAGCGGAGAAGGCATAGCCGGCAACGCCTATGCTAAGGGCATACCCATACTTGTCTCCTCCATAGATGACAGCCAGTACGATAAGCCGATAATAGGCGATATTATGAAAATAGACGTCGGCTCCGTCATAGCTATGCCCCTTAAGATCAATAACGACATTTCCGCTGTTTTTGAAATTACAAAATCCAGATCCAAGCCCCCGTTTACAAATGACGACCTCGAAACTATCACAATAATAGCGAATTTTACATCGACTATCCTTGAAAACGCGAGACTGTTCCTCTGGGCCATTCATGACAGCCTGACAGGGCTTTACAATAACCACTACTTTTTCAAAGAACTCAACGATGAAATCGAAAGGAGCAAACGCTACGGCAGGGTATTTTCCTTAGCTCTTTTCGACATAGACGATTTCAAGCATATCAATGACACATTCGGCCACAGCTATGGCGACAAGGCGCTCCAGAAGTTAGCCTCAAGCATAGAAGGTACGATCAGGAAAGATATCGATGTGGCCTGCCGGTACGGCGGGGATGAGTTTATCCTTCTGCTTCCCAGCACCGGAGCCGAAAGCGCCTACAAGGTATGCGAAAGGCTTATCAACGTTTTAGAGCCTGTTTCTTTCCTGACAGAGGATAAAAGAGAGTTCTCGTTTACGCTGTCGATAGGCATCTGCGAATTTCCGAAAGACGGGGCAGAATCATATTACCTGTTCAACCATGCCGACGAGGCATTATATTCGTCGAAGAGGAACGGCAAGAACATGATAACGATCTACTCGCCTGCCGTCTCCGCCTGAAGCTTTTTCTTTTCTTCTTCCTCTTTATCGATAATGCCTTTCAGCCAGGCCTTAGCCACGTTCTCTTCACCGCTCGAGAAAAACCGAACCGTGCTCTTGTCCCTTCCCGACATAGCGAGGGCGGCTTTGTAAAGCATCCTCATTTCGGACGTCAGGCCTATTACTGCGGTAGCCTTCGAAAATTCGCCGTTAAAGCGTGAAAAATTGGTAAAATCTCTAATCGATTTAAGGTTATAATTCAGACCTGTCACATCCACAAGGAATAAAACGCTTTTTAAAGGCTGCTTTGAAATTACCGCCTTGGACGCTTCGAGGTAATCCCTGACCTCGTCAACGGACATCCCCGAGAACCGGAGACTTAGCAGATCAACGCCTTCATATTGTATAAAATCAGGTCTTTCGGCCATAAAAAGCCTCTTTTTAATTATATTACTATTTCCATGCTCGGCAATCCAATCTTGAAACCTGCCATAGTCCTGTCTCCCTGGTTCCTCGGCGTGAAAATTTTTCCATATGTGCCGTAAAGGCTCCTGTTCGCCTCGAGGATAAAAGCACACTGGATATACCCCATCCCGGCTGAAAAGTGCTCCTCTCCAGGGTTTTCCCGTTTTTTTATCTCGGCTCTCAAAAGCGAATAGCTCATCGCAAAATAAGGATAAAAAGATGTGTGCTTCCCGGAATTTATGCACATAAAGTAAGGAGATTCCGCCCAGTAATCATCGAAACGCTGTCCGCTTGCAGCGGTCCAGAGTTCATCAAAATTTTTATCCGAAACTTTGTCCTGGAAAAAATTCCTTATTGTTTCATGGCACTCAATATATTTCTTCATTTCAAATTCCTGGCAGAGATCGAATTGGGCCAGGGCCCGTCCTGTCTCTATCCTGCTGTTGATCAATGCCTGACTGTCCTTGGAAAGGGTGCCATGGTTTTCTATTTCAATGTGAAGGTCGTTTTCCTTGACCTGGATATATATATTAATATACACTTCGGGGAACTTGTAAAGTACAGGCACTTTTTCCCCTTCGAGGCAGTATTCTTCATTGAGGATCCTGCGCATCAGGAAAAGCGGGGCGCACTGCGTGTTATCATTTATCAGGCCTGTTTTTTTAGCGACTAACGTGATATTTTCCTTTTCACCGTTCTTGATGATTTCGCGGAGGAGGGTATCGATTTTCTGCGAAACGCCGGGAATATAGGTGTCGCAGACAGAATGGATCCTCTCAAAGACAAAAGGCGGCTGAGAAGAAAAAAACGCGAGCCTGAGCTCCCTGTTTTTTCTAACATTGGTTAGTATCTCCTGGAAATCCGCACTTTCCGGAGGGATATCGTTCAGGAGAATGTTTTCCCCGCCCAGGAATAGCAGCATCGGAAAGCTGATTTTTTTGTTAATTATTTCATTAAACACATTAAAAACTCTTATTCAATATTTTTATAATTTTATAATAATCTGACAAATCCTGCAATATATCACATAATTTATACTTTTTTAGCATAAATTTCGAAGGTGTCTCCCAATCCTGCGATCTTCTGCATAATCTTAAAAAGGCCGGATTGAGGTAAAGAGATCCTCTCCGGATGGAGGCCGAAATATTCGATCCTGATCGTATGGAACCCGCTGCGCTCGAGCAGATCCTTCATGGCATGGGGCGAGGGTTCAAAAAGATGTTCCGGAGGCCTTTTCCTGTAATACTCCCCGGGGTTGAAGCGGGCGAAGGCCCCTGCCGAGTTCGGCGCTGAAACGGCTATGACCCCCCCGTCATTTAAAAGGAGCCTGACATTATTAATCCATTCCGCCGGGCTATCCATATGCTCCAGGGTAAACCAGAGCGTTGCGGCATCGAAACTTCCTTTGCATTCCCGGATGTCCCGCCAGACCTTTATATTAAAAGTGCTGCTTGAAAATTCCCTCGCATATCCGGATATCTCAAGTCCTTCGGGAGAAAGCCCCGCTGCGCGCGCCTCGTCGCAGAAGAGCCCCATTGCGGAGCCGATGTCAAGCAGCCTTCCTCCCGGCTTAACGATTTTCCGTAAATAGCGGAGCCTGCGTCTTGAAATCTCCCGGATATTCTGTTCGTCCCCGATATAAGTCCTGCCGTATGCTCTTGTATGGCCCGATTTAAAATATTCCTCATCATAATCAGGAGGCTGCCCGCCCCGGTTATGGCGTTCCTGGAAATTCGACCCGCATGAAAGGCAGAGGTGAAGGGTATAAAAGGGACCGTCGAAGAGCTTCCTGCTGTTATCACTGTGGCAGAGGATACATTCCATTTTGTTTTCCTTCACCCCCCTGATTTTCAATCAGGGTTCCGTATGAATTCAGGATTTATTATCAACAAATTTCCTTTCACCAGGGATACAATTTCATAATCAAGAGCAGTGTTTCCAGCCTCGGCCAGTTCGTCCATCAGGCCTTCCCTGACCCCTTTGAGCAGGTAATACCGGACGGCGCCGGGAGCATGAACGCCCGCCCATTTGATGATATTCTTAACCGACGAATAAGCCCTTGAAATTATTATGCTCCGTTCTCTGAAGATAAACCCTGCGTTTATGTCGATAACTGAAGCGTTGAGACGCAGCCTGGCGGCTATAATTTCCAGGAAGGCAAGCTTTTTCGAATCCCTGTCGGTCAGGAAAAATTTCCTGCCGGGAAGAAGGATCGAAAGCGGGATTGCCGGGATGCCGCCCCCGCTCCCTATGTCTATGACGGTAAGACATGGATCGGCCTCAAGATATGGAAAAAGTTCCAGGCTGTCCCTTATGTGATTCTCCCAGACATTGTCCTCCGTGGACCTGCCTATGAGGTTCACGGTCCTGTTCCATTTTAACAGCTCATCGACGTAGGCCTGGAGGCTCTTACGAGCTTCATCCGTTATCTCAATATTAAATAAAAGCATATGACAGATTATAAAGCCCGCCTGGAAATTTAGCAAAAGCATAGATCCGCCCTTTATCTGCCCGCTGCCCGTTCTTGAAATATTTCCGGTTTTATTTCATAATGTTTTCAGGAGCATATATGATTATAGAAGACGGAATTCAAGAATTTGTGATAGACGGGATAGATATTAAGGTCGCTGCCGTGAATAATTTAATCGAGGAAATCCGGATCGCCCGAAGCGGAGCGGCAGGGAATGATTGCGGCAGCAGTTTAGCCCGCTATTTCAGGGATTACCTTCATGGCAAAACAGGGGCTTTCGAGCCCGCTCTTAACCTCGGCAGGCTCACCGGTTTTCAAAGAAGGGTTTACGAAGCCGCGGCGGCGATACCTTTCGGGAAAACTGCGAGCTACCAGCAGGTAGCCGAAAAGATAGGCGGTAAAAGATACGCAAGGGCCGTCGGCACAGCCCTTTCAAAAAACCCGTTCCCGATAGCCATACCATGCCACAGGGTCCTGCCTAAGAAAGCGGGTATCGATAATCCAGGCGGGTTTGCCGGAGGGACAGATCTGAAAATTAAATTATTGCATATAGAAAAGTAATAAGTTTTTAAAGCATAAGCAGCGCAACGCTTTCCAAGCATAAACAGCGCTATGTTCGCTAAGCTCACTAAGCGCTGTTAAGGAGAATACATTGTTCGTATACGGCAGGAATTCGATTGAAGAGGCCCTTGAGGGCGATATAACCCTGAAAAAGGTGATAATAGAGCGAGGCAAGGAGGAAAAATTCGAAAATCTTGCCCGAAGGCTTCAGGATGCGGGCTGTCCGGTTTCATACCAGCCCGAAAGGACGATATCTTCCCTTGCCGGAACCTTCAAACACCAGGGAATAATAGGCGAAATGGTACTTCCCGGCAATATAATCGACGACGATAAAATCATAATCGACTGGGAGGCAATGGGTAGCATCATTGCCCTTGACGGGATAACCGATACCGGCAATTTAGGAGCGATCGTCAGGTCGGCCCTTTTATTCGGTTTCGACGCGGTAGTCCTTCCAAGGGACAACAGTGCAAGGATTACACCGCAGGCCATCAAGTCTTCAGCGGGCGCGATTTACCACCAGAAGGTTATTTATATCAACAGCCTGAACAATTTTATGATCGAAGCGATGGAAGCCGGTTTCAGTATGATAGGCCTGGCCGGAGAGGCGGAGGAATCAATTACACAACTTGATATTAAAAATAAAATCTGCTATATTATCGGCTCGGAAAGAAAGGGGATTCGAAGATCAGTCAAAAAGTTATGCGATAAACTTGTTTCTATCCCCACTACAGAAAAATTCAACAGCCTGAACGCGTCTGTTTCTGGCGCGATTGCGATGTGGGAATTTTACCGGAAGAGAAGTTAAGGGCACTTCTAATAACTGCCTCCCCTAACGGGGACTAAAGCCTTTGGGGACCAGCTTGGTAGTGCTTGTCCTGGGGCCAGTTAGGCACCAGGACCCACCTGTCCTGGGGACTGGCACCAGGCCAGGCACCAGGGCATTGGGCGGAATTATTAGATTCATTATTACGATAGTTTTCTAAAAATCTATTTTTTAGAACCGCCCTTAAGAACCCTGCATTTTAAACCGATATTCTGTTGTTTTTAAGGGACTTTTTCGGGGGAATTTGGCTGCATAGCGGTGTCATTATGGACTCTCACTCACACGGAAGACAGTTGCTGGGGCTGTCTTCATTTAAAAGCCTCAGTAAGAGGATCGTTCTTTTAATCTTCGGGGTTTACCTGGTTTTATCCCTTTTGATTGCCGGAACTTTCGTGTTCTATAACTATTTGCCTTTTCATGGATTGTTCACATTGTTCACCCTTGTGATAATTGAACTTGTCCTGGGAGGGGCTGTTATTGCCACGGCAATATTGAAAGTTTTGAATGACAAGATATGGCTGCCTCTTTCAAACCTGAACGAGGCTATAGTCAGTCTTTCGAACAAAAACTTTTACGCCAGGGCGAACCATTATATCCCGCATGGCGAAATTGCCGTTTTATACAAAAACTTCAATCATATGGCTGAAACCCTCAATTCATTGATAGAAGAATCGTCTTCGGTCATCTGGACGGATATAATAACCAACCTTCCCAACCGCGACAGAATTCTGATCGATATCGAGAGGACGGAAAAACCCTCGCTGATTTTAGCCAACATAGACTTTTTCAAGGAAATAAACGACTGCTACGGCAATACCATAGGCGACCTCATACTCAAGGAGACTGCATACCGCCTTAAAAGGATGCAGGGCGATCTGAATTTCCGCCTTTACAGGATGCCGGCCGATGAATTCGCGCTTCTCTTCGACTGCGAAATCTGCCGCGAGAGCCTTGTCGATATAGTGAAGCTCCTTTCGAATATCATTAACGAGCGGCCTTTCAACATAAACGGTCATGAGATCAATGTAAGGGTGACATTCGGAATAGCATTAGGCGACGATATCCGAGAAGAGGAAATAACGGCGGGAAAATGGAGAAAGCTTGCGACAAACGCGGACATGGCGCTGAAACGGGCGAAGAGGCTGCAGAAAAATTTCATAATTTTCGACGAATCGATGGAAATAACGAAAGAATACGAAAATAATATCATGTGGAAGCAGAAACTCAAGGATGCGATACATAACAAGCGGATAGTTCCGTTTTTCCAGCCTATCGTAAATAACAAGAGCGGCAAGATCGAGAAATACGAATCCCTCGTACGCCTCATCGACAAGCAGGGATCTGTGATCCATCCCCATAATTTTCTCGACCTGGCGAAAAAATCCCATCTTTACGATAACATAACAAAGGCGATGGTCCTGGGAGCGTTTTCCAGGTTCGAGAACCTGAATTATGAATTTTCAATAAACCTGACAGTAAACGATATTCTCGATGAAGAGATCAATAAGTTTATAAAAACCGAGCTGAATAAAAACAAGGACATCGCATCGCGGGCGGTTTTCGAGATCCTCGAAAGCGAAGGCATCGAAAATTACAAGGAAGTCATGCTCTTCATCGAGGAGGTAAAAGAGCTCGGGTGCAAGATAGCCATTGACGATTTCGGGTCGGGATATTCGAATTTCGAACACATTATGAGGCTTGATGTCGATTATATAAAAATCGATTCATCCCTTATCAAAAACCTTCCCTATGATAAAAATGCCCAGATCATCACGAAGACCATAGTGAATTTTGCCAGGGAACTCGGCCTGAAGACAATCTCCGAGTACGTGCATTCCCGCGAGGTTTATGAAAAGGGCGTCGAACTCGGAGTCGATTATTCCCAGGGCTACTACTTCGGAGAGCCCAGCGAGTTTCTTCTATAAAAGCACCTGGCGCTTCCGTGCTCTGCTTGCGGCATAATATCCGCCAGGCTAACCCCTGATACTGCGTATCATGGGTTAGTGCCTGTAAGGCTCCTGCGTCGCTAACAGGTACTAACTTGACAAAAAAGACTCCTTCCCTTAAAATTTCTTGCTATCCTTCCTCCCCTCAGGGGAGGCGATTAGTCCATAAGGAGGAGTAAATGATAAGGAAGTATGAAATAGCGTTCCTGATAAAGGAAGGCGAAATCTCCAAAACCACGGTAGAAAGGATCCGCGAGTATTTTAAAAAGCTCAAGGCCGTAATCGCCAATGAGAGCGATATGGGCACCCGCCAGTTAGCGTACCCCATTCACCGCAACCGGGAAGATTTCAAAAAGGCGTATTACCACATAGCAAAGGTCGAAATGGACACCAAGAACATTCCGGAATTTGAACGCCTCATGAAATTCGACGAAGACATCATCCGCCACATGCTTTTAACCGGAGAATAAAATGAGCTGGGATATCAACAAGGTCATTGTTGTCGGAAGGCTTTCCGCCGATGTTGAACTTAAGTATACGCCCAGCGGGACCGCTGTCGCCAGGTTCGGTTTAGCCGTGGGCGGTAAGCCTAAAACAGACGGATCCGACAGCGTATCCTTTTTCAATGTTGTTGTCTGGGGCAAAAGTGCGGAAAACTGCAGCAATTACCTTTCAAAGGGAAAGCAGGTCGCGCTTGACGGAAGGCTCGAACAGAGAAGCTGGGTGACTCAGGACGGCTCCAAGAGAAGCGTGGTTGAGATCATCGCGGACCGCGTCGAATTTCTCGGCTCCCCATCCGGCGCAAAATCCGCTTTACAGGCAAGCTCAAGAGAGCCGGCCCAGGCGGCAAAGCCCGTTGCCGATGCGACGCCATTTGAAGATAATTTTTACGACAACACCGATTTTAATCCCGCACCGGTGGAGCCGCCTGCGGGAGAAAGTCCGGATATCGGCGGCGAAGAACCAAACTTTTAATTATAAGGAGATTATAATATGTCGGAAGATTTAAAACCCGAACAGGCGGAAGAAGCAGCCATGCCTGAGGCAGCAAAGCCGGAAGTAATCATTCCGGTGACAGAATTCACTTCAGCGATACCCGCTGCAGCCGAGGAAGCTCCCGTCAGACAGGGCGGCAGAGATTACGGCCCCGGACGCAACGCCGGCGGAATGGGCGACAGGAAGAAATTTTTCTATACTAAAAAGGTATGCAAGTACTGCACCCGCCAGATAGACGAAAAAATGATTGATTACAAGAATATCGATACACTTAAGCGTTATGTCATGCCCAGCGGAAAGATTTTACCCCGCAGGATAAGCGGCAACTGCGCCAAGCACCAGAGAAAGATTGTCAGGGAAATCAAAAAAGCAAGGATCATAGCGCTGCTGCCTTTCCTCGACAGGTAAAACGGGATAGAAAGTGGAGCTTTCCTTTTTCTATCTTTTGCTTACGCTGGCCCTGTACCTGATTTTTTATTCAGGTGCTTTTATCGCACGGCCTGCGTTTTTACTGAGGAAAGTTGTCAGAAGGTATGATTATTTTTATTCCGGAATAACTTTTCTGTTTTTTGCCGGGCTCGTTCTGATCTGCTTTGTTTATTTCCCATCGGCTGACAGAATATGGGACGGTTTAAAAAGGCCGGCTTCGGCACTGCCGGCAAGGCTTGATTTTATATACCCGGCGGCAAGATTTTTCAGGTTTTATTATCCGGCCGGTTTGTCGGCAGCGGCGGTAATAATTCTGTTGGCCGGTTCGGACTCTCACAGGGCGGTTTTCTGGAGCCGTTTCCTGGCAAGGTTCGACCACAGGCAGCTTTTCCCGCTCGTGTTATTCTGGAGCGCTTTCTGGATATTTGAAATCCTGGGAGATGTGATCGGGACAGGCATATTCGCTTCGTTTTTTGTTGAAACGCTGCTTTTGAACTGCTGCCTGTATTTTTCTTTTTTTTACGCTATTTATGGTTTCCTGATCATAAATTACCTGTTTAAGAAAAAGGGAATGCCATATACTATAACATCCATTATCATATACGCTGCGATGATAATCTCGGGGGATTTCATAGTCTACTTTACGATATTGCTCCTCGGGATAGGCGTAACAGATGTCTGGATGGATTATACAAAAAGGAAAATTAAGTTCAACCCCATTATATAAGGAGGAATACATGAAAGTCATTTTACTTGATAACGTAGTCGGGCTCGGCAGGGCCGGCGATATAAAAGTCGTTAAAGACGGCTATGCGAGAAACTTCCTGATCCCGCAGAAATTTGTCGAAGTTGCGACAAAGGGCAAGGAAAAGCATCTCGAAAGGATCACTGCCGCGCTTTCAGTAAAAGCCAAGAAGTATTATGAAGAAGCCCTCTCATTAAAAGAAAGGGTCGAAAAGGAAGAGATCGAGATACATGCCAAGGCCGGTGAAGAAGGCAAGCTTTTCGGGTCTATCACTAATACCGATCTATCGAAATTGTTCCTTGATAAGGGTTTCGATATCGATAAAAAGAAAATTCTCCTCGACCATATAAAGGTCATCGGCGAACATACCGCAAGGATCAAACTTGATGAGGGAGTAATCGCGTCGGTTAAGATTACAGTTATAGCCGATTAATTATGGCCTTCGACGATCTTTTAAAGAGGACTCCGCCCCATAGCGCAGAAGCGGAGGAATCCTGCGTAGGCTCTATGCTCATGTCCAAGGGAGCCGTATCGACCATCCAGGATATGTTAAAAGATGAAGATTTCTTCGATGAAAAAAACAGGCTTATTTACAGGGTTATAAACGATCTGAGCGAAAAAAACCAGCCGGTGGACACGGTCAGCGTCACAAACAGGCTCGAGTCTTCCGGCATACTTGCCAAGGCAGGCGGGAACGCTTATATAGCAAAGCTCATTGAAAATGTGCCATCCCTTTCAAATGTACAGGCTCATGCCCAGATAGTCCTCGAAAAATCCATGCTTCGCGAGCTGATAAACGCGGCAAGGACGATCATCGATAATGTTTACGAGGATCAGACCGATGTAGAAAAGTTATCCGACGAAGCGGAAAGGCTTATCTTCAACGTCACCGACAGGAAGCTCCGCTCCAATTACCTGCTGATCAAGGATATCATCACCGATACCCTGAAAGGAATCGAACGTATTTCAAAATCAAAACACCTTTATACCGGGCTTCCCACCGGCTTTACGGAGCTTGACGATAAAACAAGCGGGTTTCAGAACGGGGACCTCATTGTTATAGCGGCAAGGCCTTCTATGGGAAAAACGGCTTTCGCCCTGAATATTGCCGCAAATATCACGAAGATGAACTCCGACAACGCCGTGATGGTTTTCTCCCTTGAAATGTCCTACCAGGAGCTTGCTCTCAGGATGCTGTCGAGCGAGTCGCGCATCGATATGCAGCGCCTGCGCAAGGGCCAGCTCAGGACTTCCTCCATAAAAGAGGAAAACGAATGGGACAAAATGGTCGAGGCGGCCGGAAGCCTTTCGAGGATGAAAATTTTGATTGACGATACCCCGGGCATTTCGCTTAACGAGATAAGGGCCAAGGCCCGCAGGGTTAAATCGAGATTCGGAATAAAGGCACTCTTCATAGACCATCTTCAGCTTATCACGACGGTAGATTCGAACAAAATGATCGTAAACAGGAACAATGAAATTTCCTATATTTCAAGAAGCCTTAAAGCTTTAGCAAAAGAGCTTCAGATACCGATAATTGTATTATCGCAGCTTTCAAGAAAGGTGGATGAACGCGGCGGGGATCACAGGCCGATCCTTTCCGACCTCAGGGAATCCGGAGCTATCGAACAGGACGCTGATGTAGTTGCTTTTCTTTACAGAGAAGAGTATTATAATAAGAATACTGATAAAAAGAATACTGCCGAGCTGCTTCTTCAGAAACAGAGAAACGGCCCGACCGGAGACATACAGATCGCTTTCAACAAGGAAAGCGTAAGGTTCGATAACCTCGATAAATTTTCAAGCTATCTGGAATCTGCTCCGGAGGAAGAAGAGGTTTAGGAAGATGATGGAAACCCTCAAGGATTTTTTTCAAGACCTGGCAAGGTTTACGATATTCTCATACCAGGCATTGAGGTTAATTCCGAAAAGCCTTTTAAAACCCGTCGAGATATTCAGGAACATCTCCCAGATAGGCGTGGAATCTGTGCCAATCGTCGCAATAACCGGTTTGTTCCTGGGACTGATATTAGGCCTGCAGTTAAGCGGGGCCATGGAAGCCGTAATAGCGGGGACAGCCCAGTATATCAGCGGAGCTCTTTCGGTAGCCCTTGTCAAGGAGATCGGACCTGTTTTCACTTCACTCATTGTCGTAAGCAGGATCTGCTCTTCGGTAACGGCACAGCTGGGAACGATGAAGGTGACGGAGCAGATCGACGCTTTAAAAACCCTTGCCGTAAATCCCATGGAATATTTAGTGACGCCGAGGGTGATCGCGGGCATATTCGCTCTGCCGGTCCTCGGATTTATTTCCATAATGGCATCCATGATCGGTTCATGGCTTATGATGATACTTTTTCATGACATATCCACCGCCGCGTTCATAGATGTCGCTCAGACACCCCTTCAGCTCAAATACGTGATCGAATCCTTTACAAAGATGATGTTTATCGGAGGCACGCTTCTTCTTGTCAGCACGTTCTGCGGATTCGAAACGAAAAACGGCGCGGCAGGCGTCGGCGAAGCCACCATCCGCTCCGTCGTGATCAGCAGCTTTTTAGTTATACTTCTCGACTACATCCTCGGCGCCGTATTCCTTCTCTTCCCGGGCGGAGAGATGTAATGGCAAAAAAGATCGAAATCCTGTCCCTTTCGAAGAGCCTTAACGGAAAAATGGTCCTTGACAATGTAGACCTCAGCATAGATGACGGCGAGACTTTTTCCATAATAGGACAGAGCGGGGTCGGTAAAAGCGTCCTGATCAAGCATATCATAGGGCTTATAATACCCGACAGGGGAAAGATTTATGTAGACGGCGAGAGGATAGATTACGGCAATTCCACGGAAGCCGACAAGATACGCAGGAAATTCGGGATGCTTTTCCAGGGCGGCGCGCTCTTCGATTCACTGTCCGTCGGGGATAATATTCTTTTCGCTCTCGACCATTTGAGGTCCGAACTTCCCGAATCCCGGAAGCAGGAGATGATGCTCGGGGCCCTCGAACTTGTAGAGCTCCCGGGGATCGAAAACCTTATGATATCCTCCCTTTCAGGGGGTATGATGAAGAGGGTCGCGCTGGCAAGGGCCATTGTAGCCGAACCGTCGATCATACTTTTCGACGAACCCACTACCGGCCTGGATCCGATTACGACAGCCAATATCAACGAGCTTATAATCCACCTTAAGCAGAAACTTAAAACCACATTCGTTATCGTTACCCATGATATCAACAGCGCCAGGTTCTATTCCGACAGGATCGGCATGATCTACGGCGGAAAAATTATATTCACCGGCACTCCCGACGAACTCGTCAGGACGGAAAATCCTTATGTCAGGCAGTTTATCGAGGGAAAATACGAAGGCCCGATCACTGACGATTACAACGCAGCCTTAGAGGGAATTCTGCACACAAATATAAAATTTAAAAAAAGAGGTGCGGCTTATGGAAAGGGGTAAGAAAATCAATAACGTATCCCTCGGAGCGTTTATCTTCGCCGGCATTATCCTCCTGTTCGTTTTTATTTATTTCGCGGGAAAATTCAGCTTTCTCCTGGGGGGCGGGTACAGCATTTCCATCCAGTATGATTTCCTGGACAACCTTCAGCCCGGCGCGAAGCTCCGTGTTTCCGGCGGTCCGGCTATCGGCTATGTCGACAGCATATCCTTCGAGGGCGGCAGGATAGTCGTTAAAACCCTGGTTGACGGAAGGTACAAGATCAACAGGGACGCTAAGTTCTACATATATTCAACCAGCCTTGTAGGCCAGAAATACATAAATGTCGCAGGGTACGACCCAACCGCCAGCGAATTTTATACGAACAATGAATACATAATAGGCAACTCCCCGTTCGGCTTTTCCCGCACGATAGAACTCGCAGGTTCAGCGGTCAACAGCCTCCTGTCCACCAATAACAGCGACGTAGTAAATAAGGTCAAGCAGACTTTCGAGAACACGATGGAACTTATCGCGGGCCTCAACAGGATAGTCAAGGAAAACGAGGGAGACCTGAGAATGAGCATCCACGACCTCAACCTTGGCCTTAAAAATTCGGCTGAAGTCATGGGGCGCGTTGACAAGACGATGGAAAACCTGGAATCGTTCACAATGAAGATAAACAACAGCATGAATTCCCTTACCCCTAACGAGATAGCCGACCTTGTCTCCAATGTCACCGTCATAAGCTATCAGCTCAGGATGCTTTCAGAGGATTTGAACAAGCTGCAGTACGACAAGTCGAGTCCTCTATCGCTGATAAGGGATAAGGATACCAAGGAGCGGCTTGACAAGACCCTGAAAAATTTCGAGACTTTCAGCCAGAAGATCAGCTCGAACCCCTCGTCGCTTATATTCGGTTCCAAGTGAAGGCCCGCCTTATATGATACCTATAAGGGACGAGAATCCGCCCAGGAGCTTCCCCCTGGTCACCTGCTCGATCATAATCCTGAATTTTATTGTTTTTATCCTTCAGCAGTCTTCAATGGACAGGGATAACGCCCTCATTTACCATTTCTCCATGATCCCTTCGATCTTCTTCCACGACCCTTCGGCGAACTGGTTCAGGCCTATAACCTACCTTTTCCTGCACGGAGGCTATCTGCACATAATAGGGAATATGCTGTTTTTATTTATTTTCGGCGGGAATATCGAGGATATTTTAGGCCATATCCGCTTTATCTTCTTTTACTTAGCGGTCGGGGCCTGCGGAGGGCTTTTTCAGGCCGCTCTCACGATGGGCACCTCCGACCCTATAATAGGCGCAAGCGGCGCCATTTCCGGCGTCCTGACAGCCTATATCCTGCTTTTTCCGAACAGAAGGATACTCACAATAATTTTCCTGGGGTTTTTCATAATGCCCGTGAGGATCCCCGCTTTTATTTACATAACGATCTGGATCGGCGGCCAGCTGCTCGGCCTGGCCTCAAGCGTTCTGGGCAGAAGCGGCTCCAACGTAGCCTACTTCGTTCACTTCGGCGGCATCATAGCGGGGTTTCTGTATATTTCAGTGCAGCGCAGGTCATTATTGAGGAAGTATTATACGTGAGGAACGGTTTTCCTTTATTTTATTGTTCTTCAAAATACTTCAATCCCTTCCGGCCGATGTCCTTCCTGAAGGTTATGCCCTTGTAATCTATCCTGGTGGCCTTGTCGTATGCCTTCATTATAGCCTCGCGGAGGTCGGCCCCGAGGGCCGATACGCACATGACCCGCCCGCCGTCTGTCAGGATCCTGCCGTCGGCCGCGGCCTTCGTCCCTGCATGGAAAACATAAACGCCGGGTTCGTCATCGATATCGCCTTTTATCTCGATACCTTTTGAATAGCTTCCTGGATACCCCTGCGAAGCCAGGACAACGCCGGCGCAGTATCCATCTTCCATCTGGACTTTCAGCTTCCCGAGACCGCCGTTCATAGAAGCCGTAATGATTTCGAGAAGGTCTGTCTTCAGAAGGGGAAGCACGACCTGGGCCTCGGGATCGCCGAGCCTTATGTTGTATTCTATGACATACGGACCGTCTTTGGTCAGCATAAGCCCGAGATATAAAAATCCTGTATACGGACAGCCCTCTTTCTGCATGCCGGCTATAGTCGGCTTAATTATATTTTTCTCTATGATGCCCCTCGTAATATCGTCCAGGAACGGCACCGGCGCGTAGGCTCCCATTCCCCCCGTGTTGGGTCCGAGGTCATCGTCATGAATCCTCTTGTGATCCTGCGCGGAAGCGAGCCATTTATAATCCTGCCCGTCCGTCACTATGAAAACGCTGACCTCGATACCTTCCAGGAATTCCTCGAGGACTATCTTTTCGCCGGCCGGCCCGAATTCCCTGTCTATCATAATACGCTTGACGGCAGTATGGGTTTCCTCCATCGAAGCGCAGACCAGGGCGCCCTTGCCCGCCGCCAGCCCGTCGGTCTTAACGACAAAGCACTTGCCGGAGCTTTTAACAAAATCGAGGGCCTCGCCCGGTTCTTCGAATACCTTGAATTTCGCGGTGGGAATATTATACTTTTCAAGGAACTGCTTGAGCCAGACCTTGCTCCCCTCGAGCCTCGAAGCCCTTTTACCCGGCCCGAATATTTTCGCTCCCGATTTTTCCAGGACGTCCACTATACCTTCAGTGAGGGGCTGTTCCGGACCCACGACAACAAGATCTATCATGGCGATCTCTATGAACTCCTTTATATCGTTAAACGGACTGGTAATATCGGCCGGGATGTTCCTCCCGTATTTCGTCGTCCCCCCGTTTCCCGGAAGTATGTAAAGGTTTTTGCACTTTTTACTCTTCGAAAGCGCCCATGCGATAGCGCTCTCCCTGCCCCCCCCGCCTATAACAGCTATGTTCATTGATTGGCTCCTAAATCGAATTGTGAGACAGTATTATAGCATGAATGGAAGTGATTGGGAAGGCTAAACTTGGTTAAAATCTGAATTGTTAACATCAAGTCCGGTCTTCAGGTTTTCACAATTTCGCAGGCGGGGAATTTGTCGAGATAACAAAGATAGAGTTTGCCCTTCCGTTACCGCCATTAGCTAAAAGCTGTTTAACACCATTGATCCAGTAACATGCGGCAGGGGTTTTATCGTTACCAGCCACATAAGCTGATTCACCAAATACGAAGATCGAGGATGCAAATCCTGTGGTGGCATCTGCTAACTGAGTTTCAATGCCATTGATCCAGTAGCATACAAACGCTGGATCATAACCATCAACACCAGCAGCATAAACATTATTACCAGTCACAAAGATCGTGTTTATTTCTGGCCCAGAAGGTCCGTAAGGAAAATCTGTTTCAGTCAGGGGCCCGCCGGTCAGGTTAGTTGTCCAATATGATGGGAAGTGCAAAACACTGTTTCCAGCGATATAGACTGTGTTACCGTAAATGAATATTGAGTCGACATACGTATAATTGATAGTTCCGATAATATTTAGAGAGCCATTTATCCAGTATCCGACATTTTGCGGGTATGCACTGCCGTCATTCCCGGCCACATAAACATTTCCTCCGGACACGAATATAGAAAATGCCTGACCATTCAAGCCGTTTCCCAATGATTTTTCAACCCCGTTGACCCAATAACAGGCATTAAGAGAAGCATCAACTCCGGCTATATAAATAATACTATTTAGCACAAAGATCGAGGCAGCCTTTCCATTAGCACCGTTTTCTAAAGACTGTTCTACACCGTCGACCCAGTAACATGCTTTATTATTTCCATCGACCCCGGAAATATAAGCAGTGCTGCCTGAAACAAAGATAGAGGTCGCTTTTCCTGTACCTCCAGTTGTTAATTGGTGATAACTACCATTGGCCCAGTAACAGGCGTTACCGCTGCCATCCTGGCCAGCTATATAAACATATGGCTGGTTTGTCGTTATGCCAGCTTCCACCTTGTTCACAAAATCCGGGTTGAACATAAGCTGGCAGGATGAAATTAAAAACGCGGCCGCTGAAATTATCAAAAATCCGTAAAATTTACCCATAAAAATCCCCTATATTTATTTTCCATGTTTACGCAAACATATTATAACATATATTTTTATAAATCATGCTCCTTTCCAGCCTGGATCTTATAAGCTTCCGATTTGATAAACCGTGTTGCCGCTTACAGCGCCGTTAATAATAAGATTTATATTAGCGCTTGTATAAATCCCGCCATTGATATTGTTTATTACATTGCCGTTTATGGTATCGTTTTGCTCCAGATCAATATATATCCCTCCTCCGTCAAGGGCTGTATTGCCGATAACAGAAGCATTTATAGTATTGTAAGAAGTCCCTGCCATATATATGCCGCCTCCGTCCCCTGATGTAGATATATTATTGCTTATTATACCGTTAATCGAGTTGCTGAAAGATGTGCCGCTTATATTAACGCCTGCGCCGGATCCCAAACCCGTATTATTAAATATAACCGCCGATACATTATTCTCCATCGAATTTACAATCCATACCCCCTGGCCGTTTCCGGTTATCAGCGAATTTGTTATAAAATTGAACGAAGAGTTGCTGCCGAGCTTGATAATATGCGAACTGCCGCTGAGATCGACAACCGGCGACTGCGTCCCTGTCATATCGAGAATGCTGACTCCGCTGCGGCTCAGAAAATTATTCATCCAGCCGCCCGATATATTGATGTAAGAATAAGGAGGCGTGAGGCTATTCAGGTATATCCCCGCGTTGCCGCTTGAGAATATCCCGCCGTTAGCCGGGGTGTAACTGCCGGCGGAAACGAATACATTCCCCGGATATCCTGTTTTATAAATAAAATTAGTAACGCCGTCAATGCCTGCCTGCACAGATTTAAATGGGTTCGACGGGGTGTTGCCGGCGTAGGCATCTCTGCCGAAATTTATATCTACATATGCCGGAACATTATAAATGAAATTCTGCGAATCTTTTATGTTCCCGCCGGAGTCGACAAGCCTGGCCGAAATCATGTGAGGGCCGCAGGCAAGATTCTGGTTTTGCAGCACCCAGTATGGATAGTTTATAGACGCCTGGGTATATGTTCCGCCGTCTATTGAAACATTTACTTTAAAGCCTGACTGGTAAGAAGTGAATTTCCCGGTCAGTGAAGGTGAACCCGGCCCATTGGCTTCATTTGCATTATTGAGAGAAGCGCCCGGAACCCCCATTCCGTTTTTGTTATTAAAGTCGGGATTGCCTAAAAGCTGGCAGGAGCATGCCAGCAGGGCTGAAATAAATAATATTAGCAAACAATATAATTTCATCTTTTACCCCTATAATTTAAGCCCTATCACCGCAGCTGGAAAAAAAGTCTCCGGTCCGAAATCGAAGCTTGCGCCGACTCTCAAGAATAGAAACTTCCATTCAAATACGGCAAAAATCCCCGCCGAATAGTCGGATGAACTGACCGCGCCGCCGGAAGGATAAGATGAGTCTATCTGGTTCAAATAGCCTGGATTAACCTGGCTTATATCGTTTTGAGGGAAATACTGGTAATACGAAGCGGTCAGACCGGCCCCGGCTCTGAAGTCTGTCCTGATATCCCCGTAAAAGTAATATCCCGCTTCGATATGCGGCATAATTTCATATATATACTGGCCGAATACCTGGTTATACACCGTATTAAACCCGCATCCTGCCCCGGCCCAGAATATTTTTGAAGGATAATATTCGACACCAAGGCTTCCCAGGCCGCTGTAAAGGCCGGGAAGGCATAAGTCATAATGGACCGGCCATATCGTTTCCTCTTCCGGGACAGCATGAATTGTCAATCCGTCATTTATGACAATAAACCCGCTGTAAACAATATTATTGCTCTGATCTTCAACTGTTAAAATATGATCGGATGCAGCGGACATGTTCGTAAATTCTTCATTTTCATAAGCCGGCATTCCGTCAACTTTGTAGATATATTTTTTCCCCCGGATGCCGTATCTTACAGGATCAACGATTACATTTCCCACGGCAACATATTCTACCCTCAATTTCTCATTTGCCAGGGGGGTCTTCTGCTGATTATAAACCGTCATGCCGTCGCTTACCCTGATAATATTTATGTTATAAGAAAGGCCAGCCAGGACGCTGATGCTCTTTTTGAAGACACCCTTATTCACCGCATCGTCGAATTTATTATTGATATAAATATTGTACCGGCCTGTCCCCGATTCGATGTCGAAGTCCAGCTCAGCAAGCACATAGTCCGTTTTAAGGACATCCTTGATTACATCCTGCAGAATCAGGTAAACACCGCCGAATACCCCGCTATTGGGGGATATTTCATAAGTCTTCATAAAGACATTTGTATTCTCGGCTTTCGACCAGACAAGTATCCCGACGTCGGTTTTTCCCTTGTCATTTTTATCAGGGCTGTTACCGATATTCATGACATAATCGGCATCCCCTTCCGGTGACAGTCCGGCATCGGGAACTTCAAGGGAGGGTATGATCCTCATGAAGTTATATACCGCCCTGGATACCGCGAACCGCAGGTAGTTATCATTTGAGGCCGAAAGGGGTTCGACCGGGAGGATATAGAATTTCAAAGGATGAACCGCCGGAGAATCTGCGCCTCCAGGAGTAAGGGCCTCGGCAAGGCATATTGAAGAAAAGGCCAGCATTATAATGAAAAAAGTTGTTTTCAAAAAGAAAAGACCTCCGAATAATATCAAAATTAAAGAATAATCCTTTTTATTATTAATGAGAAATTTTTAATTGCATAATTAATAAACTAAAAAATATTCCCCCCCGTATTGTCAACGACTGGCCCATTTATCACTATATTAAAATCATCCAGACCGTTTGTAAAAATTCCCCCGCCGGATGTCGCTATATTATTAATTACAGGGCCATTTATTATTACATTTGTAGCATAGCTAATATAAATACCTCCGCCACTGGTAGAAGCATTATTATTAGCGACCATTGCATTAATAGTTGTATTATACGCTTTAAAAACACTTATACCGCCGCCTGTTGAAGTTGCATAATTATTACTTATGATCCCATTGATGATAGTATTGGTACACCCTAAATAAATGCCGATGCCTGCCCCATTTTGACTACTACTGGGGTGATTGTTAATGACAGTTGCTGAAATATTATTACTCAGGGAACCGATTAAATCAATCCCTCCATACAAATCGCCTGTTATTATCATATTAGTAAGTGTTATATTTGTAGAGCAGTTTATATATACTCCTGATACATTCCCAATCTCCCCCCCATTTTCTGCTGTAATTCCATCGATTGTTATATTTAAACTTCCATCAAGATTAAATATATAACCTCCGCTACCATTCAAATTAATAACACTTGTCCCATTTCTGCTCTGGAAATTGTTTATCCAACCGCCCTGAATAACGATATTCGAATAAACAGCAGAACTAAAATCAAGACCCTGTGAATAAGTTCCAGCCGCAGCAAAAACAAATCCTTTTGTTAAGTTGCTTACATGGTTTGCTCCAGTCTGCAATAATGCAAACGCTGCCGAAGGCGTGTTTCCGGCTTGACTATCATTGCCATATGCAGCCACATAAGCCGGCACGTTGTAAACAAAGATATTGCTGGATTTTACATTTCCACCTGAGTCTTGAAGCTGAACTATGACTTTGTGAGGCCCAAATTTAAGATTAATGTTATTAAGAGTCCAATTTGGATAATTTTCAGAGGCCTGTGTATAAGTTCCCCCGTCTATCGATACAAATATATTATAGCCGCTCAGGTATTCGTTATATGTCCCAGAAATAGAAGGTGCTCCCGGCCCTATAACATCACCGGATGGGTTTAGGCTGGTAGATGTGTTGCCCCCGATAGCTGACTTGTTCGAGAAATCCGGGTTGAATAAAAGCTGGCAGGAAGTGAGAACTGATAAAATTACTGCGAAAATTATTAACTCGTATAAGTTTCTCATAAAAAAGCTCCTTATACTTTATTTAGTACCATCACTGAACCGCCCAGGGGCAATTCGTCGAAATCACATAGATTGAGTTGGCTGCCACTGAATTCTGCAATATTGTTTGAGTTGTTCCAGTCCAAAAACAGCCTGAAGAACCATCATTTCCCGATGTATAAACATTGCCATTACATACAAAGATTGAATTTGCAGTTCCGCCATTTTTGTAATTCAATGGAATTTCTGTCGTATTTGACCAATAACAGGGTTTACCATTATCATCATAGCCACATGTAAAAACAATTCCATTATTAACAAAAATTGAATATACGACACCTCCCCGCTTTTTGTCAAGGTAGTTGTCGCCCTTATTTCATGCTGCAATCAACGATTCACTGTTAGTCTTACTCGGGTTTAGAAATACAGATCCGATCCATACCCATCTTTTTGATTCTCCTGACCA